>CXWL01051850.1_pt1 | contig 11775 bp, 11 predicted proteins | sample 590931 | NCBI WGS metagenome assembly CXWL01 (sample SAMEA3498368, study PRJEB10139) | groundwater metagenome | biome: water well; material: biofilm material | place: Germany | collected 2015-04-27
AAGCCAGCAGCGCACCGCACTGCCACCAGCGCCAAGAATGGCAGGGGATTCGCGTGCGCAGTTCTCCAGCCGCTCGGAGCAGCGCGGATGAAAACGGCAGCCCGAGGGCGGCGAGGCGAGGTCGGGCGGCTGCCCATCGATGGCAACGAAGTCCGGCCGGCGTTGCTCAACACTGAGCGACGCCGCGAGCAGCGCGCGAGTATAGGGGTGGCGTGGCGAGGCGTAGATCCTCTCCACCGCGGCCGACTCCACGATCTGTCCGGCGTACATGACGTTCACCCGGTCGCAATACTCCGCCACCAGCCCGAGGTCGTGCGTGATGAGGATCAGGGCGCTGTCCAGTTCGCGGCGCAGCGAGGCGAGCAGGCGCATGATCTGCGCCTGGATCGTCACGTCCAGCGCGGTCGTGGGTTCATCGGCGATGATGAGCGCCGGGCGGCAGGCGATGGCGATCGCAATCAGAACCCGCTGGCGCATGCCGCCGGAGAGCTGGTGTGGATAGAGCTCCAGCGTGCGTGCCGGCGCCGGAACGCGTACCCGCTCGAGGGCTTCCAGGGCACGCTCGCGCGCCACGCGCCTGCCCACGCCCTGGTGCAGCGCGACGCCTTCGGCGATCTGGTCGCCGACGCTGAGCAGCGGGTTGAGGAAGGTCATCGGATCCTGGAATACCATCGCCAGGCGACGGCCGCGAAGTCGACGCATGCCGGACTCGGGCAGCGCCAGCAGGTTCTCGCCCTCGAATCGCACGGCGCCGCCCGTGATGGCCGCGGGCGGACGCAGCAGGCGCATCACGGACAGTGCCGTCATGCTCTTGCCGCAGCCGCTCTCGCCTACCAGGGCCACCGCCTGGCCGCGCTCGACCTGCAGGCTGACGCCGTCTACTGCGCGGACAACGCCCCGCGCGGTCTGGATCCGCGTATGCAGTTCGTCGATCTCGAGCAACGCCACGCTAGCGCTCGCGTACCCTGGGATTTACGACGTCGTTCAGGCCATCGCCCACCAGGTTGATGCCGATCACGGCGATGAAGATGCCCAGGCCCGGGCTCGCCGTCGCCCACCAGGCATTGCGCATGATGGACTGGGCCTGGTGCAGCATCAGGCCCAGGCTCACCTCGCCAGGGTCACCCAGGCCCAGATAGGCGAGCCCGGCCTCGAGGAGCATCGCCTGGCCAACCAGCAGTGTCGCGGCCACGATCACGGGGCCCAGCGCGTTGGGCAAGATCTCGCCGAACACGATTTCCACATTGCCGGCACCGGCGACGCGCGACGCGTCGACGAACTGGCGCGTGCGCAACGACAGGAACTCGGCCCGTACCAGCCGCGCGATCTCCGGCCAGCTGAGCAGCGCAATCGTGAGCACCAGGTTGACCAGGCTGGCGCCGAAAAACGCCACCAGAAGGATCGCGAGGAAGAAGCGTGGAATGACCAGGAACACCTCGGTGATGCGCATGAGCAGGTCATCGACGCGACGCCCCGCGTATCCTGCAACAGCCCCCACCAGTACGCCGACGGCCGCCGCAATCAGCGCGGTGCTGAATCCGACGAACAGCGACACCCGCAGGCCGTGCAGGACGCGGCTGAAGACGTCGCGCCCGAGCTCGTCGGTGCCGAGCCAGTGCGCCGCGCCCGGGGCCGCGAGGCTCACGCCGGCGCCGACCCGGCCGGGATCGTGCGGCGAAAGCGCGCCTGCCAGAACAGCGAGCGCGCCGAGTATCGCCAGGCAGGCGGCGCCCAGCACCGAGAAGCGGTTGCGCGAGAACACCGTCCAGGCCTCGCGCAGCCTGTCGCCCGCCGCCGCGCTCATCGGTACACCACGCGGGGGTCGATCAGCGCGTACAGGATGTCGGTGGCGACATTTACCGCCACCACCATCGTGGAGAGGCAAGTGAAAAGACCCATCAGGAGAGGGTAGTCGCGCGCCAGAATCGCCTCGTAGAGCAAGCGTCCCGTTCCCGGCCAGGCGAACACGGTTTCGGTCAGCACCGACCCGGCCAGCATGAAACCGAAGTTGATGCCGATCACGGTCACCAGCGGCAATAGGGCATTGCGCAGCGCATGGCGAAGCACCACGCGCAGCTCCGGCACGCCCTTGGCGCGGGCGGTGACGATGAAGTCCTGCGCCAGGACCTCTTGCATCTTGGCGCGCGTGAGCCGGTACAGCAGCGCGAGGTGGTAAATGCTGTAGGTGACCGCAGGCAGCACCAGGTGATAGCCGATGTCCAGGACGCGGCCCCAGCCTTCGGATGGAGCGCGAAGGGACAGCATGCCTTGCGCAGGGAACCAGTCCAGCTGCAGTGCGAATACCAGGAGCATGACCTGCCCGAGCCAGAACACCGGCATCGAGAACCCGGCCAGCGCCACGAATGTGGCGGTGTTGTCCAGCAGCGAATAGGGACGAAGTGCGGCCAGGATACCCAGAGTGAGCGCCACCAGCGTGCTCACCACGAGCGCCGTTCCCATCAATAGCAGCGTGGCGGGCAGGCGCGAGGCGATCAGCTCGGCCACCGGTTCGCGATAGCGGAAGCTGGTGCCCAGGTCGAGGGAAAGCACCTTGGCGTAGTAGTTCCACAACTGGACCGGCAGCGGGCGGTCCAGGCCCAACTCCTGCCGCAGTTGGGCCACCACCTGCGGGTCAGCTTCAGTGGGCCCCAGCAGCACGTCCACCGGATCCCCCGGCGCCGCGTGGATTAGGACAAAATTGATGCCGATGATGACCAGTACGAGCGGCACCGCCTGCGCGAGGCGGCGCAGCGCGTAGACAAGGTGCGGCATCGCGCTACTTCTGGGAGACGTTCTCCCGGCTCTCGAGATAGCCCATGGGACCGTTCACCGGATTGGCGAACGCCGCCGAGGCGAGATTGAGCACCGGGTACTCCCAGAGCGGCAGCACCGGAAGTTCACTCATGATGATCTGCTGGATGCGGTGCCACATCTGCGTGCGCTTGCCCAGGTCGGCCTCCCTGAACTCGGCGTCGAACAGCTGGTCCGCCTCCTTGTTCGAGAAGCCCATGGCGTTCACGAACGGCGCTTTCTGAATCTGCCGGGTATGGTAGCTGCGCGTGACGCCAATGGCCGGATCCGGCCCAGTGGTGAAGTTCTGGATGCCGATGTCGAAGTCCCACTGCCGGAACGCGCGCTCGATGTAGGTTGCGCGGTCATAGGGCTGGAACGTGAGGTCGATGCCCACCTCGCGCAGGTTGGAGCGCATGATTTCGGCGGCGCGGTGCTCGGACTCCTTGCCCGAGTCCCAGGTGACGCGCAGGGTGAAGCGCCGGCCGTCGGCCTTGCGCGCAAAGCCCGCCTCGTCGAGCAGTGCATTTGCCCTCGCGAGGTTGCGCATCTTGTACGCGTCATGCGCGTCGGTGAACGCCCAGGCGAGGCTGGAGTTGAGCGGGCTGTGCGCGACGCGACCCAGGCCGAACAGGGCGCGCTTCTGGATCTCCGAACGATCAATCGCGTGGGCGAGCGCTTGGCGAACGCGCACGTCCTTGAGCGGTCCCTCGCGCATATTGAAGAACAGGAACTCGTTGGTGGCCACCTGCTCCAGGCCGCGGTTGACCACCTGCACCTTCGGGTTCTTCTGCAGCCGCGCCACCTCGTTGTAGGGAACGATATAGGCGTGCAGGAAATCGATCTCGCCCTTCTCGAAACTGAGCAGGCGCGCCGCGGGATCCGGGGCGACCCTGAACACGAGCCGGTCCAGGTGTGGTCGCCCGGCACGGAAGTAATCCGGGTTGCGCACTAGTTCGACATGGCTGCCGCGCTCCCATTTCGAAAAGCGAAACGGGCCGCTGCCCACCGGCGCCCGGTTGGCAGCGTTGGTCTTCAGGTCCGTGCCCTGGTAAATGTGCTTCGGCATGATGAGCGTGCCCATGCCCAGGGAGTTCCCAAGCAGAGCGAGGAACGGCGCAAAGGGCGCCTTGAGCCGGATCACAAGCGTGTTCGGACCGGTTGCCGCGACCGAGGCCACGTTGGGCCACCACGCGCCGGCTCGCGGATGGGTCTTGGCCGTAATTTCATTGAGCGTGAACGCGGCATCTTCGGCCGTTACCGGGCGCCCGTCGTGCCACTTGGCATTGCGGACAAGGTGGAACGTATAGGTAAGCCCGTCGGGCGAAATCTCCCAGCGCTCCGCCAGTTCCGGCGTCGGTTTCAGATTGAAATCTGTTCCCACCAGTCCATTGAAAATATTGGACGCGATCATGACCGCCGAAGTGTCGGTGGACAGGTGGGCGGTGAGGACGCTGGGTTCGCCTTCCATGGCGACGATGAACGTGCCCCCCTTCTTCTGCGCGAATGCGGGCGCACTTAGGAGAGCGATGGCGGCGACGGCGAGGACGGCCTTTCGGCAGGCGCGGAGCGATGAGGTCACGGGCATTACCTCCAAGGGAGCGCGGGTTCCAGCTATAGTACATGGAACGATGCAGGCGCAGTAAAACTGGTTCGCAGCGTCGGCACCACTGAGGAAGGAGCGAGCATGGCGAAGACGATGGATGATGCGCTGGGCAACCTGCGCGCCCTGGAGCGGGCGATTGCAGACAGCCCCTTCGACGCGGTCATTGCAGTGTCCCCCGAGAATGTACGTTACGTCGGCGACGTGCACATTTCCACCCAGACCTCGATCCGCGATCGTCTGGCGCTCATCGTGTGGCCGAAGGGGCGCTCGCCGGTGTTCGTGCTGTGCGCCGTCGAGGAAGCATTCACACGGGCGAACTCGTGGATCACGGAGTACCGCGCCTACAAGGAATTTGTTACCGCACCGATGGCGGTGGTGGCCGATGCGCTATCGGACCTGGGACTGGCGAACGGCAACATCGGCATCGAGCTGGATTACGTTGCCGCCCAGTATCTCGGCCAGCTCCAAGCGCGCTTGCCCGCCCTGCGCGTGAGTTCGTGCACCTCACTGTTCGCGCAGGCACGCATGATCAAGACGCCCAGGGAAACGGAGATCCTGCGCCAGGCCTACCGCGCGACGGAGAAGGCACTGCTGGGCACCTATGCGACGATCCGCGAAGGCGAGACGGAGAAGAGCATGGCCAACCGACTCGCCGATGCGATGATGCACTCCGGCGCCGACCTGGTGGCCTACCTGCACATCAATGCCGGCCCTAACACCGGCTATCCGCACATGGCGCCGTCAGACTACCAGGTGCGCGCGGGCGACATCGTCAAGGCGGACGTGGGCGGCTGGTACCACGAATACATCACCAATGTCGGGCGCACGGCGAAATTCGGGCCGATCAACGACGAGGACCGGTCGTACTGGCGGCGGCTGCGGGCGATCCATCACGAGATCATCGGCATGGTGCGCCCGGGCAACACCGGCAGGCAATTGTTCGAGCGCGCGGGTAAGCTGCACAAGGAGGCGGGACTGCCCTTCCCGTATGCCCACAACGGCCATAGCGTGGGGCTACAGGTGCACGAGCACCCGCTGATCAATCCGTTCGAGGACATCCCATACCGGCCCGGGATGGTCACGACGGTGGAAACCCGGGTTCGCTTCGTGGGCAAGGTGGGCTACCACATGGAGGATCTGCTCGAGGTGACCGAGGGGGCGCCCCGATTGCTCTCCGACGCTTTCGACAACGAGGAAATTTTCGTCATCTGACCGCCGTCATGTCGAATCGGTGGCGCGCGACGCCTGCGCGACCGGTTCAGTCCACCTTGGCGCCCGAGGCCTTCACGATCGGGGCCCAGCGCTTCATCTCGTCCTGGATCATCGCGCCCATCTGCTCGGGCGCGCCGCCGACGATCTCGTAGCCCAGGTCGGTCATGCGCTTGATGAAGTCGGGCGCCCTGGCGGCCTTCTGGCCCTCGGCGTTCATGCGCGCGACGATCTCGCGCGGCGTGCCCGCCGGCATGGCGAGGCCGAACCAGGCGGTGGACTCGTAGCCGGGCACGCCGGCCTCGATCATGGTGGGCAGGTCCGGCATGGCGACGGCGCGCCTTGGCCCGGTCGTGGCGATGGCGCGCAGCTTGCCCGAGCGCACGTGCGAGATGGCCGACGGAATGTTGTCGAACATCAGGTTGACCTGCCCGCCCATGAGGTCGGTGATCGCCGGGCCGCTGCCCTTGTAGGGCACGTGCGTGATCTGCAGGCCCAGCATGCTCTTGTACATCTCGCAGGACATGTGGATGGTGGAGCCGCTGCCGCTGGAGGCGCAGGTGAGCTTGCCCGGCTGCGCCTTCGCGAGCGCGGTGAGTTCGTTGACCGACTTCGCGGGCACGCCGGGATTGAGCACCAGCACGTTGGCGAAGGAGGCGAACACGATCACCGGGACCAGGTCCTTGTTCGGGTCGTAGTTGAGCTTGCTGTAGAGGAACGGGGTGATGCCGTGCAGGCTGCTCGCGGACATCACCATGGTGTAGCCGTCGGGCGCGGCGCGCGCCGCCATCTCGGAGCCGAGGTTGCCGCCGGCGCCGGCGCGGTTGTCCACGGTGACCGCCTGGCCGAGCGTCTTGGAGAGCTCGATCGCCGCGGCGCGGGCGATGATGTCGGTGGCCCCGCCCGGGGCGTAGGGCACGATGAGGCGCACCGGCTTGGTCGGGTACGCCTGCGCCGCGGCAGCGCCGCAGGCGAGGGCGAGGCTTGCGGCCAGCAGGGTGCGGCAGAAGCGGTGCATGATTCCGTCCTCCTCGGGGGTCAGGCTGCAGGATACGCCAGGACTTACGCGTCGATCCGCGTGCCGGCATACGCGGGCGCCGGAGGATGGGCGCTTGAAGGCCCCAGGCTGTCCGATCCCTCCAGCAGGACATGCCCGCCAGCGCCGATGACCGGCACGAGGAAGGACGCCCAGCGGCTGCCCGGTGCCCGCGCAGCCGCCGGCAGGTACTGCTGCACCATCGCAGCCGCGCTGTCGTCCTGTCCGGCGGGCGCCGCTTCGACCAGGGTCATGCGCACTGCGGCCGGAACGATCCCGGACTCGCCCGCGCGCGCGACCTCCACCAGTACCGAAGCGACGACCTCGCGACGATGCGGGACCATGCGGCGCGTGGCCTCGTCCTGGCGCAGCTTCAACTGGCCCGGGCTCGGATCGAGGAACGTGCGCGCGTCGTCGGCGCCGAACAGCGCCAGGTAGCGGCCGGAACCGTCCGCGTAGTGCGCCGCCCAGGTGTAGCCGGGGCGTGCGCGCTTCTCCGGGATGTGCTCGCCGTGGAACCAGGCGAGATACGCCGCGTCGTCGAGCCCGTCGAGCGCGTAGCGGATCGTCCAGATGGCGCGCGCCATGGCCGGGCTTATGCCGCCGTCCGGCGCAGCACCCGCCCGGGGCGCTCGCCCGTGGACTTGCCGTCGCGCCAGGTGACGCGCCCGTTGACGATCACCGCCTCGATGCCCTTCGCCGGATGGATCGGCCGGGCGAAGGTCACGTCCTCGTCCACGGTGCCGGCGTCGAACACGCACAGGTCGGCGAAATTGCCCGCCTTCAGGACGCCGCGGTCCTTCAGGCCGAAGGTCTTCGCGGTCAGACCGGTCATCTTGTAGACCGCGGTTTCAAGAGGAAAAAGGCCCAGGCTGCGGGAATAGTGTCCTAAGACTCTAGGGAAGGTGCCCCACAGGCGCGGATGGGGCGAGGCGTCGTGCGGCAGGCCGTCCGAGCCGACCATGCTGTGCTCGAAGGCGAGCACGCGCTGCACGTCGGCCTCGTCCATGGAAAAGTAGATGGCGCCTGCCGGCAGCAGTTTCTGCACGGCGGCCTCCTTTTCCAGGCCCATCTTCGCCGCCGCCTCGTCCAGGTCCATGCCGTTGAACTCCGGGTGGGGCTTGGACCACGTGATGAGCACCTTCATCGCCACCCAGGTGCGGCTCCAGGACAGGACGGTGGAGGAGGCGCAGTACGGGTAGCAATCCAGGCCTATCTTTTGATTCTTCATGCGCTCGGCGATGAACGGCAGCGTTTCCTTCATGCGGCCGAAGTTGGGCGAGCCGGCGACCTTGTGGTGCGACACCACCACGGGAACGTCCAGCGCCTTGCCGATGCGGAAGGTTTCCTCGAGCGAGGCCATGACCTGGTCGCCCTCGTCGCGCATGTGGGTGCAGTACAGGGCCTGGCGCGCGGTGAGCGGACGGCAGACCTCGATCACTTCCTCGGTCGTGGCGGCGCGCGCCGGCTCGTAATAGAGGCCCGTGGAGCAGCCGATGGCGCCCGCTTCCAGCGCCTCGGACACCCTCTCGCGCATGCGCTGGATTTCCGCGGCGGTCGCAGGCCGGCTGGTGTCGTCCATCGTGGCGACGCGCAGCGTGCTGTGGCCGACCAGCAGCGCGCCGTTGGTCGCCGCGGGCTTCGATTCCAGCTCTTCCACGAAGGCGCGGAAGCTGGGGTAGCGGTAGGTGGAGGTATCGCCGATCAGGTCCAGCGGCGGCGGCGCCACGCGCGCACCGAGCACCAGCGGCGCGAGCGACACGCCGCAATTGCCCGCGATCACCGTGGTGACGCCCTGGCTCGCCTTGGGCGCCATGTCCGGCGCCGACAGCATCAGGCGGTCGTCGTGGGTATGGGCGTCGATGAAGCCGGGGGCGACGACCTTGCCCGAGGCGTCGAGGTCGCGTTCCGACTTATCGCCGGAGAGGTCGCCGATGGCGGCGATGCGATCGCCGCGCACGCCGACATCGGCGCGGAAGCGCGGGGCGCGCGTGCCGTCGATGACGGTGGCGCCGCGGACGATCAAATCGAAGACTTCGCTCATGACGGGACTCTACCAGCCGCTGAATCGCGGCCACGCGGCGACCCGCTCGCGCGAGCCGTCCACGACGTGGTAGCGATCATGCTGCGCGCCGGTGGCGCAGGCGTGGTTGGGCAGGATGCGCAGGCGCGTGCCGACAGACAATTCCGGCGGCTTGCTGCCGCTGCGCGACGCAACGATGCCGTGTTCCTGGTTGGCCTCCGTCACGACGAGGTCCTGGATCGGCCGGCCATCGAGGTCGCAGACCACGCCGTAGCCCTGGTCCACGCGCTGGCGCGCGGTGCCGCGATCGCGCGACATCGCCATCCAGCCGGCGTCCACCAGGATCCAGCCCTTGTCGGCGCGGTGGCCGATCACGGTGGCCAGCACCGAGAGGGCGAGGTCCTCCGTCCGGCAGACGTCGATGCCCGCCATCACCAGGTCGAAGAACACGAACACGCCGGCGCGCACTTCGGTCACGCCATCGAGCTTGCGCGCGAAATGCGCGGTGGGCGTGGAGCCGATGCTCACCACCGGCGCGGCGAAGCCGGCCCGGCGCAAGGCCTGCGCAGCGGCGACCGCGCCGGCGCGCTCCTGTTCGGCTATGGCCTCGATTTCCGCGATGCTCGCGCTGTTGTAGGAGCCGCCCGCGTGGGTCAGCACGCCCGCGGCGCTGCAGCCCGCTTTCTCCAGCGCCTGTGCGATGGCGGCCAGCTGCGCGGCGTCATCCGGCTTCACCCCGGCGCGGTGGCCGTCGGTATCGATCTCGATCAGCACAGGAAAGCCGGTGATCCCCTGCGCTGCATCCTCGCTGTCCACGAGCAGCGTGAGCTTCGCGCCGCGCTTCGCCAGCGCCTGCGCACGCGCCAGCTTGTGGCGCTCGAAGCCCACGGCGTAGAGGATGTCGCGGTAGCCGGCCTCGAAAAACTGCTCGGCCTCCTTCAGCGTGGAGACGGTGATCGGCGACTTTTCGCCGCCCAGCACCAGCGCCGCGACTTCGGCGCACTTCGCGGTCTTGACGTGCAGGCGCAGCGGCACGCCGAGCGCGGCGAGATGGGCTTTCAGCCGCGCGGCGTTGGCGGCCACCTTGCCGCGGTCAAGTACGAGGGAAGGGGTATCGAGGTCGTCGAGCGTGGGCATCGGTTCAGTCCTGGAGGAACGGCAGCAGTTCGCGCAGCGTGCGGCGCTCGGCGAAGGGCACCGGCGCCTGCGGCGGCTTCGCGATGCCGGCGCGGTTGTGCCACAGGGTCTGCATCCCGACCGCTGCGGTGCCGATGAGGTCGAAGCCGGAGCCGGCGACAAAGGCGACGCGGTCCGGTGGCAGGCCGAGTTCATCCAGCGCTAGGCGGTAGGGGATGGGGTTCGGCTTGTAGTAGCCGGCGCGCTCGGAGGTCACCACCACGTCGAACGGGACGCCGGGCGCAGCCGCCGCGCGCCGCCCGAGCCGTTCCGAGCAATTGGTCACGACGCCGAGCCGGTATCGCGGCGCCAATGCGTCGAGGAACGCGCGCGCGTCGTCCCAGGGCTGCAATTCGTCCCAGGCGGATTCCAAGGCTTCGGCATGGGCGACGGTGAGGCCGGTCGCTTCGGCCGCCTCACGCACCAGCGCCTCGTAGGGCCGGTAGGCGCCGCAGCCGTAGGTGAGTTCGAGATAGGCGGCGCGCCAGCGCCGGCCGGCGTCGCGGTTCCCGGCGGTACGGTCCCACACCGTCCAGGAGTCGAGCAGGGCGGTGAGAAGATCGAACAGGACGGCTTGGCGGGTGGCCATGCGTGGATTATGCGGTAGCGCGATGGGCCGCCAGCCGAGCCAGATGTGCACGATCGGTTACATCGATGCCGTCTCGCGGGGATTGAAAAGAGCATTGAGCTTTAGTGCTTAATAAAGCATAATATGTGCATGAAACAGCACATATACGCCCGACTGGCCTCCGAGCGGCGGCGGCTCCAGCTCTCGCAGCAGGAACTGGCTGCGCGCGCGGGCTTGCGCCGCGAGAAGCTCAATCGCGTGGAAAGCAGGCACGAGGACATCAGCCTGGAGGAAATTTCCCGCCTGCTGGATGCAGTCGGGCTGGCGCTGGTCGTGGAGAAGAAAGAGGAGGCGATCGCGTCCTCTGCTCCTCCCGCTCCGGGCCTGATTCCACAGGAGTTCGACAAGGCAGCGTTCATCGACGGCTCGATGGCCAGGATCCTGGACTGGGGCAAGGTCCCGGGGTGAACCTCAGGCCGGAAGACGCGGCTTTCCTGATTGTCCAGACGCGTTCGGAAAAGACGGTCCTGGTCGGGGGCCAGGCGGTCGCCTTCTGGGTGAAGCAATTCGGTCTCCGCCCACGCCTGCCTGCATTGACTGTCGACATCGATTTCCTCGCTACCCGTGCTGAAGCGAAGCGCATCGCCGCCCGCCTCTCGGTCCGCCACGTGCGCCACGTGTTGAAGACCGCCACGCTGGATGACAACGCGCCCAACAGCGCCGTGCTGCTGGTGACGCTCGAGCACCTCCCGCAGCCAGTCCTGATCGATTACATGGCCGGCATCATCGGCGTCGACTCGAAAGCCGTGGAAAAGTCGGCCGTCGAAGTCGAGTTCGACGGACAACCGCTGCGGATCATCCATCCGCTGCATCTTCTTCAGTCGAAAATCGGCAACCTCTATCACCTGCGCTCGAAGCGCACGGAGGCGGGCGTCGAGCAGGCGCGGCTGGCGATCCAGATCGCCGCGTCGTTCCTTGAACAGGCCAGGCTGGCGAAGCGGGAACGCCTGAAAGCGATCGAATCCATCGGCAAGTACGCCGCAACGGCGCCCGCGAGATACGCAGCGGAGAACTTCGGGCTGGATTGCCTGAATGCCGTTCCGGCCTCGCTCCTGCGTAAGGGCGCGCTGCCGGAGGATTTCCTGAAGAAGCGCTGGCCGCAGATCCTCGCCAATACGGGGAAGCGTTAGCCGGCCGCCGCCGCTCCCGCGCTCCAGCCCGCGATCCTGCCGAACACCGCGCCGTTGGTGAGGCCCGTCCCGCCGGGATAGTTGAACCAGAAGATCCCACCCACCAGCTCGCCCGCGGCGTACAGCCCGGGAATGGGCGGACCGTCGGAGGACAGCACCTGCGCGTCGGTATTGATC
>CXWL01043154.1_pt1 | contig 11768 bp, 7 predicted proteins | sample 590931 | NCBI WGS metagenome assembly CXWL01 (sample SAMEA3498368, study PRJEB10139) | groundwater metagenome | biome: water well; material: biofilm material | place: Germany | collected 2015-04-27
AACCAGGCCAAAGCGCACCGCCTCAGCCGATGTATATGGACCCCGATCGATGAGAGCCTTCATCGAATCCGGCCCGACCTGCCGGGCTTCCGCCAGAGTCCCGACAAACTGCGAGTAGAAGTCATCAAGCAGACGATTCACCTGTTCACGGTTTTCATCGGACGCCGACGTGCGCGTGTACGTCTCGGCGACGCTCTTGTGGTCGCCGATGCGAAGCAAGTCGATCTTCACGCCCAGCTTGTCGAGTGTGCCGGCATAGAACGTGAGCTCCGCCCTGAGTCCGACCAGCCTCAACTGGCTGACAGGAGGAATGAAAATCGAATCCGCCGCACTAGCCACGTAGTAAGAGAGATTGGATGGCTCCTGCATGTGGCAGATCACCCGCTTGTGAGCGCGCTTGAAGGCCAAAAGCGCCTCGCGCAGTTCCTGAGCCTTGCCGAATCCCATCTTCAGATCACGCAGGCTCACGCTCAGTTCGCGGATGGAGGGATCCTCGGCGGCACGATACACCGAGGTCACGATCGTTGTGAACGGCAGACGCTTGACGCCAAACAGCGGTTGCGGTGGATTTTCAGGGACCGACCCGCTCAGCCCAAGCGACAGCGCCCGCTGTGGCTGAGCGATTATCGAGGGTTGTCGCAGCGATGTCATCCCCGCAAACGACGTCGAACCGCGCGTACTTCCCGATCTCGAGAAACGGGTTCTCGTACCTGCAAAGTACTTCACCAGATTGACTCGCACGCCTACTTCGAAATTCTTGTGTGAGTCAAGGTATCCGTTGATAAACAGCCCGTCACGCGGTGTGAATTCGAGGTTGTAAACCACCTCACCGTTCTTGAACCGGGTCCGGGTCGACAGGAAGAGATCGACGGCGAGGGTCACCTTGTTGCCGCTTGGACGATACGCCACCGAATACCGCTGTTCAATCTCGGAGCGTCGTCCCTCTGCTGTCTTCGCGCGATTCAGATTCGAAACCACTCCCCCCCAGCTAAACGGCCCCCCTCCGCGCGACTGGAAACCGATTATCCATGAATGCATCTTCCGGTATATCCCGGGCCCTCGACTGTAATAACTATATGATGCCCCGAGCGCCATGCTCGTGCCGATCGGCATCCCGCCGGCATATACCCACTGTTTGTAACTTGAGTCCTGCCCCAGATCCAGAGATCGATACGCTATCGCCAGTTGATCGGCCTGAGTGACAAAACCCCAGTTGCGAACGAACTTTCTGTCCGCGTAGTCGGCCATCAACTGAAAACCGGCTGGATTGAAGAAACCAAGCCCCGCGGGATTGACCCAGACCGCCTCCGAACCGAAAACCGAGGCCGCCGGTTGATGATAGAAGACTCCTTCCGGCGTCGCAATCCGCCCTCCCTGCGCGTGCAGGACTCCGGCCATCATGATCAACCCGAGAGCGCCAACGATTCCCTTCTGGCAGCGACAACCAAACATCATTCTATACCCTTTCTTCCGCGCACGACAATATTCCCTTTGCCCCGTATCGAACCGTTGATCTCGGCGATTCCTTCGCGAGTATGCAAGTTCAGGCGATCACGCTCGACCAGGTCGGTCTTGAAGATGAGATCGGTCACATCGATCGTCCCGTCGTCATCGACCGCCAGTAGCAGCGTTGCCGAAAGAGTATCCGGTACGGTGACTTCGATATCTTCATATTGATTGGTGATCACCAGCCGCCCGTTTCCCATCTGCGCCAACCCCAGACTAATCGGTCCGGAGTTCGATCGGATAAAACTCGCTTCTCCGAGCGGGGTGAAGTTCTCAATGTCGATGCGGCCATAACTGTTCTTCACATTGATCGCCCCGCTCGCGCTGTCGATTTTGATGTCACCGCCTTCATTGCGAAAGCGCGCCGCCCCCTTAAGATTCCCGACTTGTCTCACCTCAATCACGGCATTGGTTGTACTCACGGAAACATCACCCGACACCTTCCTCAGCGATATCCGCCGATTGGCGCTGTTGACATCAAGGAGCTCGGTAACATCGGTGATGTCCAGTTTTCCCAGCGACGAGGGTACGCGCAGACTGCTGAGCGGGCCACGGGCGACCAGATCAAAATAAGCGGCTTCGATCTCGACGGCGAACGCCCGAGGCACGGTGACCACGGCTTCCACAATACCGGATTCTGTTTCCTTGTTCCAGGGGACCGGGTTCGGAGAGCGAAACTCCAAACGCGCCTGCCCGGCGCTGTTGTCAAGGACGACTGAGATAAGGTCTATGTAATCGATCCCCTTCGCTTTACTTGCCGCCTTCGACTGTTTGGTGTACGCGACCGAGATCGTCTTCTGCTCGGCTGTCCGAAGCTCAATCCGTCCGCTCAAATTGACGGCAGACTTGATCACAAGACGATTCGAACCGACACTGCCACCTTCTGTCTTCAACTCACGAGTTGTGTACCACCCGGGTTCCTTCTCCAAAATCTCCTGTGCGAAGGATTGCGCGCAGCCGCAGCCGATTCCGGCTATCAACCAAACCGCTGTTGTTAGTATCTTTCTCATAGCACGCTCCATTATCCCGCGTCAAAAATCTCTTTCATCGCGATCGATCCCGCCACCGCCGCGTTGAGCGACTCCACCAGCGGCCGATGGGCGATCTTCACTTTCAACTCGGCGCGCGCCAATAACTCCGGTGAAATGCCGTCTGTTTCCGAGCCCACCGCCAGCGCAACAGAACGCCCGCGAAGACGATCCTTCATGGCGGACAGCCCAACCGTGCCCTTCACATCGGTGGCCACCAGGACAGCCGCGTGTTCCTTGAGCGCGAAGCCCAGTTCGCTCACATCACATTCCAGCACGTCGAGCCCAAACAGAGCGCCGGCCGACGATCGCACTACTTTAGGCGAATACGGATCAACCGACCGCCCGATCAAGACCACGATCGTAAATCCAAACGCCAGACCCGAGCGAATCAATGTCCCCAGATTCCCCGGATCGGATATGCCGTCGCATATCAGAATATTACGGCGTCCACTACCGAAAAGTTCGGATCGATGAATTTCCGGAATGGCAAACAGTCCAAGCAGTCCCTGCGGGGCTTCTGTGTCGGCGATTGTCTGCATCTGGTGCGACGCAATCACGACAACTTTCACGCCTTGTTTCCCGAAGGTTCGGGCGAGGGTCAGACCGCGCTCCGAAAGCATCGCTTCGGAGATGTAGAGCACTCTCGGCAGAAAGCTATGCCTGAGCGCCTCCTCCAGGAGTCGAACCCCTTCGGCCACAAATTGTTTTTTTTGTTTTCGCCCTTTTTTGGTCCCCAGCGATAGTATATCTTTGATTTCTGTTTTGGTTAACGGCACGGTAGTTTCCTATGAGTTTTCGTACGGGCAATCAATTGCTCGCGTGGATATCTTTGCAAGTTAAATCTCGGCACCTCATGCTGATGATCTGGGTCGTCGCATGTGGCTCGGCGCTCGGCGCCGATACACTCGTCGTCGGCGGACTCCGCGGTCTCGATCCGGGCGATCCACGTCCGAATTACCATGTGGTGATGNNGGGGGGGGGGGCGCGCGGTCTGGCGACCATCGGCATTCTGCGCGCCTTCGAAGAAAAGGGCATTCAGGTTGATGCCATCGCCGGCACTTCGATCGGTGGCGTGGTCGGCGGGCTCTACGCCTGTGGTTACACCCCCGACGAATTATCGTCGATCATGCGAGATGTCGATTACAACGATCTGTTTTCCAATCGGCCGGCCCGATCTTCGATGTTTCTCACTCAACGTCAGGAACGGGATCGCCATCTCGTCTCCGTGCGCTTTCGTACCTTTGCTCCGGTTATTCCCAAAGGGCTCACCGCCGGCCAGCGGTTGACCACGCTACTCGCCTCGCTCTCACTCAAGGCCAGCTATCAGGCCGGAGGCGACTTTACTCGTTTTCGAATACCGTTCAAAACCGTCACCACCGACATCATTTCGGGTCGGATGGTGGTTCTCTCTGGCGGTTCCTTTGCTGACGCGCTTCGCGCCACGATGGCTTTCCCGCTTGCCTTCACCGGTCTTGAGCGCGACCACGAGCTCCTCATGGATGGCGGCATGGTGATGCCGGTTCCGGTTGAGATTGTCAAAGCCATGCACTCCGGCTTTTCGGTCGCCATCAACACGACCAGCCCGCTCGTTGATAAGGCCGACCTGATCACTCCGGTCGAAATCGCCAATCAGGTAACCACTATCATGGTCGCCGACCGACTTCTCGACCAATTGAAACAAGCCGATTATGTCATTGCGCCGCTCGATAACCGCTACACGTCGACCAGCTTCGATCATCAAGACAGTATCATCGCGCTGGGGTATCGTGCCGGGCAGGCGGCTGCCGACAGCATTATCACTATACTCAGGACCCGTGATGACGCTTCCGCATACCGAATCGATTCCCTCGTTGTCACCACGCCCGTGCCGGCGCCCGCCGACACGATTTCTTCTCGATTCTTAAACAAAGCCCTGACCAACGGACAACTCACTGTCGAGCTCAAGACGCTGGCGCTCACCAATAGTCTCTTCGAAATCACGGCTACCGTAGTTCCTCTCATCCATCCAGACAGCGCCTCCGGGTATGCTGCTCCCGTGTCCCTGCGGATCGAGGCAACCCCTTCGGTGCGCACGACTGAATTACAGTTTCTCTTTCGCGGCAATCGACTCTACTCGCAGGACTCGCTTGTTGCCGCCATGCGCCTCGACGATACCCTGCTCACGCCGCCAGTTCTTAAGCGTGCGCTCGATCAGGTCATCCAACTCTATCGTGCCGGCAATCATGACCTCGCCAACATCCGACAGGTCCGAATCGACCAACCCACGCGGACTGTGACCATCGACATCGACGAAGCCATTATCAGGAGTGTCAATGTTGTCCAGAACTCGCGCACCCGTCCCTGGTTCGTTCGCTCCTATTTCCCCATCAAGCCCGGCGAATCCTATTCAACCCGCAATGCCACCCGGGGGATCGCCAATATCTACGGAACCGACCTGTTCGAGCGTGTCGGTCTGGACCTCATGCCCTGCGACAGCGGTGCGACCGTGGCGATCACGGTTCAGGAAAAGGACTACAACCAGCTTCGCCTGGGCTGGCATTGGGATGACCACTATCAATCCGAACAATTTATCGAGGCCCTCGACGATAACATTGCCGGCATCGGCATCGAGTTCCTGCTGCATACCCAGTATGGTCTCCGACGCCAGAGCTACTACGCCGATCTTCGCTCCAATCGCATCTTCTCCACGTATCTTACCGGTCAGGCTCGCCTGCACTACCATCGCCAGCGTCGCAACGTCTACGACAAAGGGGAGATCGTCGAAAAGCGCACCGAGGAACGCTGGGGCGGCACGCTTCGTTTCGGTCAGCAGATCGCACGACTCGGAACTGTCAGCGGCAAACTTTCCGTTGAGCGCCTCCGCTATCGGCATGATGATAGTACTCCCTCGCGGTCCTTCGTCCTCAGTTCTATCTCCCTTGAATCGCTCGTCGAGACTTTCGACCGCTGGCCGTTTCCATCGAGCGGGAAGAAGCATCTGCTCGAAGTCCAGTGGGCAGAGCACTTTTTCGGTGGCACGGACCGCTTCACTCGTTTACTCTCGACCATCGAGTCCTATTTCCAGTTTGGATCATTCCTCAACTACCATCCCAAACTCTCTGTGGGACTCTCCGGTTCTGGGCTTCCCTCCTCAGAAAGGTTCTATCTCGGCGGACTGAACTCCTTTTGCGGCTACCGCACCGACGAGCTCTCCGGCGACAAGCTCCTGCTGCTTAATCAGGAACTGCGCTTCAAGCTGCCGCTCAGATTCTATCTTCTGGCGCGCTACGACATCGGCGATGTCTACATCAGTACCGACGACCTCAGGTTGAAGAACCTCCCTCACGGGTTTGGCGTAGGCTTGGCGTTCGACGCTCCTGTCGGTCCGATCGAGTTCTCGTACGGCCGCTCGCGAAAACAGGTCGACAGTTATTATTTCACCGCCGGCCTCCAGTTCTGACACCTCTCGACGTTTCAATGCGCGGGTGATGGTAGTGCGAACCGACGGGCGAGGGCTTAAGCCCTTACGGACACGACGGTGCCGGTATTGCACTCGTCAGGATATCGATCACTCCAAAGAGGTCTGATATATCGTTTGACCCGCTTGCATCGATGTCAGCCTCTTCCGGGCACCCCGGGATCAGGATGCTCGCACTAATGTAGTCGACCATGGCGAACATGTCACTGATGTCGATCATCTCCCCGGGGTCTCCGTCCACATTCCCTCTCGTTCCCGCACAGCATGAAAACGGTGCTCCGTGCTCGTACCAGATATGGTGCATGGCGGGGATGTGCCCCAGCGACGGACTATCCATCCACGCCGTTAGAAACTGGCTGATGTTTTGTGCATGGTACCCGCCGACCAACCGGTCAATGTCGATCAGCGACTTGAGCATTTGAGTACCGCAGTCGTCGAGGGTGTCGCCAATACCGTCATGATTGTAGTCATCGTCGATACCGTCGAAAATGTCCCACAAAATGCCGCACACCGCGCCTTCACACGAATCACCGTTGCTATTGGCGGAGCCACGTATTGTCCCGTCATAGCCGTATTCACCGTTTTCGAGGTTGTCGAAGTCGAAATTTCTGAAATCATTGTACGAATCTTTATAGAACACGTCCCCGCGGACCATGCTCGAAAAACATGTTGCCCATCCCTCTGAAGCGGCCAGCCCCGGAGTATAGCGGTTCTCCCAAGAGTGATTGCCCCCCGGGGACGTCACAAAGAACTGTAAGAGAGCCTCGATGCGGTGACCGTACTCGTGCAATATGACACTATTGTCGTAGGTGTCTGGGTAGCCTTCGGGGCCATTGCCGGAGTTACTGATCTTCATATACCCATTCCAATAATGAGTGTCATCAGTTTTGTCCCACACCACCTCCACCGAGCCGAGTGGTTCAGGCCTCAAGGTCGCGAAATATCGCTTGCCTTCCAGAATCTTGTCGATGATGTAATACGGCCCGCAAGCGGTGTCTGCCGGAATACGGGTGCCGAGGCTATACGTGCCATCGGCTATCTCATACGCAGTGGGCGTACAAATGTAATAGGTTGGCGCGCTGTGTGCGTCGGCAACCCACGCAGCATCATTCCTGGCAAACACTTTCAAGTAAACATCCTGGTGACCACTGAACGGCTCCCTGTTCGACGCCGACCAGAACGTTGTATAGCCTCCGTCAGTAGTGTGACACGTGTCAAGCAGATTGCCGCCCGATACGTCTTCGTCCCACAGTTCCACATAGACGTTCCGCATGTCGACCGTGTTAGTAGGTCCCGGGAGGCTCAGATCTCTGTACTGCAGGTGGGCATTCACCGTAACCGACGGCGGTTGTTGCCAATAGAACGAATGCTCATACTGATTGTCGTTTTCATCAGACTCGTCGACGGCGTTGTCTGGATCACATGCAATCCTTAGAGAATGCCAACCCGCTGACAGCCACTCCTGAATGTCCTCTGTGGCTACATAGGTGTTTGCTTGCAGTCCGTCCACAGTCCAGTATCCCACGAGGACGTCATCGATGTAGAAGTTTGTCCGAACGAGGGATGCAATGTTTGCAGAACCTGAGTTTACAAAAGCTGCATCGATGAAAGTCCCCTGTTCGCCGACAAGCACGTCCAAAGTATGAGTCCCCGAAGCCGTTGAAGGCACTATCGGATAATCCCAGCCAGTCGGCTTGTACGGTGTCAGGTTTGGCTTCGTACCTGCTGTGAGGAGAACATCGTCAATGTAAACGCCATCATATGGTCGACCCGAGACAGAGGTGTCGCTGTCGAACCTAAATTGGATTCGTAAGCCTGTCTGGCCGACGTACGCGGATAAGTCGAGTTCCACGTATGTAGCGAACGGCGGATCGGTTACACCGCTCTCTTTGTAAAGCCTATGCCAAACCGAGCTCTGATCGCGAACCCGTACTGTAAGTGAATCGTATCCCGCCTCAGTGTCCACGAGCTTGTAGAAGGATAACTTGGCGCTTGTGTAGCCGGTCAAACTGATGTTCGTGCGTTCCATGTATGCGTGTATGTTGTCCGAATACCAATACTCGATTCCGTCTGTACCGACCGCGCAATATGCATATCCGTTCGGCCAGCCCCATCCAAAGGCGGTCGTACCACCATTGTGTCCAACCGACCATGTCCCTGGGTACCCGCCGCTGAAGTCCTCGGAGAGAATGACGTCAGTTGTCGGAACAATTCTGGAACCACTTATGACGTAAGTAGAATCGACTACCTTGGGCAGTCCGAAGTCTCTCTTTGACGTACGCGCTCCCGAGGAATCTGCACTCGATGCATCCGGAACAGGTACATCCCGTTTTGGTCGCATGGGAAGAAAATGGTACTTGGCTGCTTGCGATAAAGAGTCGATACGTCTGCTCTCCTGTAACTCCTGCTGCATGGCGAGCGATGAGTCGAAGACTGTGATGGCATGCAGGGGTGAATCCACTGGACGTCGCACGAACGGCTGCTCATTGGTCCGGAATTCCTGTCTTGTATCAAAGTTACCTGGAAACCAGGACTCAATCGGCGGCTGCAGCGGCATGTGCCGGGGATCGCCGTGGATCACCTCGACCGGCTCGGCAGTTGTCACGAAATACAGCATACTGAAGGCTTTGAACTTGCCCGCTTCTTCAAACACTTCCAGTCCGACCGTATCGTGCGGCGGGACATGCACACTAAACTCCGATGTGTCATACTTTCCGTTGATGAAGTCCACCGAACCTTCCAGTGAACGGTGAATGACAATGTTCCCTTTCGGTTCGATGCGAATGGCAGATCGCAGTGAATTCGGAAATGGTTTGACAATCAAGCGTATCTTGACCTCGCCCGTCGACCAGTTCGCAGAGACAGTGTCAGTGAGCACGTAGCGGAACGGTGTAGGCTTGCACTCCGCCACACTCCACGTCATTACCATCACCACAACACATAACAAACTACATAGAAATGTCACACGCTTTCCGATAAGCACCGCGAGCGCCAGCAAACCTGCCCATACTCTTCTTGTTATTCGCATAGTATCTCCCTTCTTCTGTCCGCTCTATCACATAGGACGAACGAACAGCCATGATGTCAAATGTTATACAGCGAATCGAATCCGTCAGAACATAACTTTGCCTCCTTCCCGAAAACGGGAATCAAGAGATTGTCATTATACTGTCAGAGCGCGTGTATCAAGTACAGGGTGGTGAGGTCCCTACGTGAAAATAGAGTATGCGGGGCTCGATGTCAACTTAGAATTTGATTAGAATTTGCTTCCGACTCAAACGGAATACTCTCCCGACGCCCCTTTGAGTGACAAAGAGTTACGATCCTCGGTCAGATCAGCAGTCAGGTGGTTTCTCAACGCTTCCTATGTTGTGGGGTCCGGACCGCATTCACTTAACACGCGCGGCCCTCTCTTTTCAACCATCAAGTCCACTTTTCCCTTGACACGGCGATCTCAAGCTGATATACTGCTCGTAGAGTACGGCACGATGTGCTGTACGACCGCCCTCCCCTCACAAGAGGGCGTTTCGAGATTCAGTTTCGCGACAACCGTTGATCATTCGTAACCGATAATATCCCCACCCTTCACCTTCACAGCCATAATGTCGTGTGGCCTTTAATAGAGGAGGGCGTTCTATGGATGAACAGTCTTCAGCCCAGCGAACCATCGTACTCTGACGCTCGGCTGAAGACAACCAAAGGAAGGGAACGGCTCGGCATAGTCCCGACTCCGGATCGGGACTTTCGCCGAAAACCTGTCGGCGAAGTCCGAGCTACTATCCCGATTGATCTGGTCTCCCCAAATCGTTCATCCATCATCCAGTGGAAACCTGATCGATCGGTGTCTCCGGGAACCGATGCCGATTTGGCATCAATCAGTATCCGCACTACGAAGGCCTGACGGCACGCCGGTGTCGTCAGGTTCTTTTTTTTGTCCAACATGATATGGGGGAGAGGCCACACCCACGCCCAATCCTCGCCATCCTATGAGGTTTGAATTCGATTCCTCCCTGTTCAATGATCGCACATTCTCTCGTGCAACCGCTTGTCGTTCAATGCCTTGCAATGCGTCCGCCGTCCGCGTTCTGACTGCGGCATTGCTGTTGCAATTGACAGCCCGCAAGAACTGAAACGCTCGAACAGGACGGATTCAATGAAGGTCAAGTTTGTTCTGACGATGGACGACGTGGTTGTCAACAACGAAAAGATTGACCAGATCATCATGGACTGGGAAACTGATATCGATCAGCAGGAAATTCTCGAAGTCTCCCACCAGTGGATCACCACCCAGAATTTTCTCACCAAACGTATGGTCGGCCTGTCGCGCGTCGGAGAATCATCTCTCACCATCGAGCCACTTGAGAGCGATACCCATGCCTGATCTGCACTTCTTCAGCACGATCGGAAGTCTCGTCGCCGACCTCACCGGCCGCACCAATGGGCTGTCCGCCGCGTTCGATCAGGCGCATGCCTACATTCTGGATCATTTCGGCTCCAACGGCCTGCTTGCCGCCTACGCGATGGGAGCGGTCATCTCCCTGCTGTTTCTGTACCAACTCGTTCGCATAACCTGGATGGCCGTCAAGTATGTCGCGATCCCGTCGATTGTGCTCGCCTATGTGGCGTCGTTCGTCATGCCCTATCCATTTGCGAGCGTTCTGCCCGTGACCGTCGCGCTCTGCTCGCTGATCATGCTCTTCAAGGGATAGGCCTGCTCGACGCGCGAAAACCCGATTCTCTCTGCAGCTATCACCGCCATGCTCAACCTCACGTCCTGCATCAATTGCGGTCAGTCGCTTCGGAAACATGGAAGCGCATGGCTCTGTCCGAACTGCAACTCCCGCGACCTTGAAAATCAGCAGCCGTTCCTTGAAGAGGCCTCGTCCGATGGCTATGTCTTCATCGAGTGTCCCGGTGCCACGCTCTACGAACCCGGCACCGATCACGTCATCAAGGGGGTCGCCTTCAATGACGACAACGATCCCTCGCGCGGGTATACTATCATCGACAAGCCCCTGTACGCCCCGACCCACACTCATCGCCGACGTATCAAGCTCGAAGCGCTCGGCAAGATTCGTCGCTGTCAGGGTTGCCAGGATCTCACCGTGCGCATGCGCCGCCGCGAGGGGCCCGACTTCTTCATCCCCTCGTCAAAATATCCCGGCCGAAAGAAACTCAAATCCGTTCTCCCTTAATCCTATCGTCCGCTCTCCTCCCCATTCCACTTCGCACTCTCAATAGAGTACGCTGGCAGAGTCTCCGCACGGTCGACATAGACTCAATCGCTGGTTCTGGAAGGTCTTGACTCCCCTTGGGAGTTGTGACCTTCCAGCGCACAGAACGAATCCGCACCAATTCTTCCGGCTGGCGGGGAAACGGTCAGGTCACATCCCTGCAAGGAGGGACAAGACCTGACCGAACATTCCCAAACCCGCCCTTTTCGCCGCACACTCCCAACCAGAACAAATCCTCTCCCCGATTGTTACATCAGTCGATGTCGATCAACACGAATCGCTGATCAAACGCATTGAATACACAGACCGGAGGAACAGGATGAACAGTCAACGCCGTGATTTCATGAGAGTGGCCGGTGGCGCGCTTGTCACCACTGCCATAGCAGCCGCCCCGCTGATGCTGGCGAGCCAGGCCGCGTCGCAGACTACAGCCACCACGCCAAGTGCGAGCCCTACCCCGATGGGAGAGCTCACTAAACACGAACTCCCCAAACTCCCCTACGCCTACGACGCTCTCGAGCCGCACATCGATGCCAAAAC
>CXWL01104630.1_pt1 | contig 11768 bp, 13 predicted proteins | sample 590931 | NCBI WGS metagenome assembly CXWL01 (sample SAMEA3498368, study PRJEB10139) | groundwater metagenome | biome: water well; material: biofilm material | place: Germany | collected 2015-04-27
AAGGTTCGCATCTTCAAGATGCGCCGCCGCAAGCACTATCAAAAGCACGGCGGCCACCGCCAGAACTACACCGAGTTGCAAATTGGCTCGGTCAACGCCTGAGGAGCTGAACCATGGCACAGAAAAAGGGCGGCGGCTCAACCCGCAACGGTCGTGACTCCAAGCCGAAGATGCTCGGCGTCAAGGCGTTTGGTGGTCAGCAGATTTCTGCCGGCTCCATCATCGTGCGTCAGCGCGGCACCAAGTTCCACGCCGGCACCGGCGTGGGCATGGGCAAGGACCACACGCTGTTTGCGCTGGTCGAAGGCTCCGTGTCGTTTGCGGTCAAGGGTTCTCTGAACCGCCAGACCGTGTTCGTCACGCCGGCCTGAGCGGTTTCTTCGCTCAACATGCGAAGCCCCGGCCTGCCGGGGCTTCTTCGTTTTTGGCAACCACTAACATCCACTGCCCATGAAATTCGTCGATGAAGCCCTGATCGACGTGTCCGCCGGACACGGCGGTGCCGGCTGTGTGAGTTTCAGGCGCGAGAAGTTCATCCCCTTCGGCGGCCCCAACGGCGGCGACGGAGGGCGCGGTGGCAGTGTGTGGGCGGTGGCTGACCAGAACATCAACACGCTCATTGACTACCGCTACACGCGCAGGCACGAGGCCAAGAACGGTGAGGCGGGGCGGGGGTCCGATCAGTTCGGCGCAGCGGGCCCGGACATCGAAATGCGCATGCCCGTGGGCACCATCGTGTCCGATGCCGAGACAGGTGTTGTGATGACCGAGTTGCTTGAGCATGGCCAACGCACGCTCATCGCCAAGGGCGGCGACGGCGGCTTTGGCAACATGCACTTCAAGACCAGCACCAACCGCAGCCCGCGCCAGAAAACCCCCGGCTGGCCAGGGGTGGAGTTCAAGATCAAGCTTGAATTGCGTGTGTTGGCCGACGTGGGTCTGCTGGGCATGCCCAACGCCGGCAAGAGCACGCTGATTGCGGCCATCTCCAACGCGCGGCCCAAGATCGCCGACTACCCCTTCACCACGCTGCACCCCAACCTGGGCGTGGTGCGTGTGGGCCCTGAGCGCAGCTTCGTGGTGGCCGACGTGCCGGGCTTGATTGAAGGTGCGTCCGAAGGCGCGGGCCTGGGGCACCGGTTCTTGCGCCACCTGCAGCGCACGCGTTTGTTGCTGCACATCGTGGACGCCGCGCCTTTTGAGGAGGGTGTGGACCCGGTGACGCAGGCCAAGGCCATCGTGGCCGAACTCAAGAAGTACGACCCCAAGCTGCACGCCAAGCCGCGCTGGCTGGTTTTCAACAAGCTGGACATGGTGCCCGAAGCCGAGCGCGAGCAGCGCGTCAAGGACTACGTGCGCCGCCTGCGCTTCAAGGGTCCGGTGTTCAGCATTTCGGCCCTGGCGCGAGACGGCCTGCAGCCTCTGATTGAGCAGATCTGGCACCACGTGGCTGAGCAGCAGCGCGTGGCGCCACTGCCTGATCTGCGCTTTGACACCAAGATTGCCGGTGACGATGAATAGTGTCCTGCAAGGGGCGCGCCGAATCGTTGTCAAGGTCGGCTCCAGCCTCGTCACCAACGAAGGCCGTGGTGTCGATGCCCAGGCCATCGGCAACTGGTCGCGCCAACTGGCGGCGCTGGCTGCGCAGGGCCGCGAGGTGGTGATGGTGTCCAGCGGCGCTATCGCCGAAGGCATGAAACGCCTGGGCTGGGCGGTGCGGCCCAAGCAACTGCATGAGCTGCAGGCTGCCGCTGCCGTGGGCCAGATGGGCCTGGTGCAGATGTACGAGTCGCGCTTGCGCGAACACGGCATGGCCAGTGCACAGGTGCTGCTGACCCATGCTGACCTGGCCGACCGCGAGCGTTATCTCAACGCACGCTCGACACTGTTGACGCTGCTGTCGTTGAAGGTGATCCCGGTCATCAACGAAAACGACACCGTCGTCAACGACGAGATCAAGTTCGGTGACAACGACACACTGGGCGCCCTGGTGGCCAACTTGGTGGACGCCGACGCCTATGTGATCCTTACCGACCAACGCGGCTTGTACTCGGCCGACCCACGCAAGGACCCCGCAGCGCGCTTCATTGACGAAGCCACGGCGGGTGACCCGGCACTGGAGGCCATGGCCGGCGGCGCAGGTTCCAGCATTGGCCGTGGTGGCATGCTCACCAAGGTGCTGGCGGCGCGTCGTGCAGCGGGCAGCGGCACCAGCACGGTCATCGCCTGGGGCCGTGAGCCTGACGTACTGCTGCGCCTGGCCGCTGGTGAGCGCATTGGCACCGCCCTGGTGGCCGGCACGCCCAAGCTGGCCGCCCGCAAGCAGTGGATGGTGGACCACCTGCAACTGCGCGGCGCGGTGCTGGTGGACGACGGCGCTGTGCTCAAGCTGCGCCAAGAGGGCAAGAGCCTGCTGCCCATTGGCGTGCACGAGGTGCAGGGCGAATTTGCACGTGGTGACGTGATTGCCGTGCGTGCGCTCAATGGCGCTGACGTGGCCCGCGGCCTGGCCAACTACTCGTCAGCTGAAGCACGGCTGATTGCCCGCAAGCCCTCAGCCCACATCGAGGCCTTGTTGGGCTACGCCAACGAGGCCGAACTGATCCACCGCGACAATCTCGTGTTGGTGTGACCGATACGGACATGCCCGGCTACTTGGCCGGGCTGGGTGCGGGTTCGACGGGTGGCGCTTCGGCGAGGGGCTCGTGCTCGTCACCATGGTGTGAGCGCAAGCCCGCGCGGAGATAGCGGTTGTGGTGGCTGACGCGTGGCAGATAGCGGGCCAGCTCTGTCAGCGCCATTTCGTAGACATTGCGCTTGAATTCGATCACCAGTTCCAGCGGCACCCAGTAGTCGTTCCAACGCCAGGCGTCGAACTCGGGGTGGTCGGTGGCGCGCAGGTTGAGATCACTGTCGTGCCCCAGCAGGCGCAACAAGAACCAGATTTGCTTTTGCCCACGGTAGTGGCCGCGGGCGTCTTTGCGAATGAAGTGGTCGGGCACCTCGTAGCGCAGCCAGTCACGCGTGCGCGCCACGATTTGCACGTGCTCAGGCAGCAGCCCTACTTCCTCATGCAGCTCGCGCAACATCGCCTGCTCAGGCGCTTCACCGTGTTTGATGCCGCCCTGCGGAAACTGCCACGAGTGTGTGCGCAGCCGCTTGCCCCAGAAAACCTGATTGCGGGCGTTCAGCAGGATGATGCCGACGTTGGGCCTGAAGCCTTCCCGGTCGAGCATAATCAAACCCCGAATTTTTAACTGTTTNNCTAACCCGCATGCCCCTTTCGGGGTCTTTGCGGCCGCTGCTGACGGCCGGTCACGGCACCCCTCCACGCGCCCGGCGCCGCCCGCACAAAGCATCCCATGAAAGCTTCAGCCACCTTCATCTCCACGCTCAAGGAAGCCCCTGCCGACGCCGAGATCGCCAGCCACCAGCTCATGATGCGGGCCGGCTTCATCAAGCGCTTGGGCGCTGGCATCTACAACTACATGCCGCTGGGCCTGCGTGTGATCCGCAAGGTCGAAGCCATCATCCGCGAAGAGATGAACCGCGCCGGTGCCATCGAGTTGCTGATGCCCGTGGTGCAGCCTGCCGAGCTGTGGCAAGAGACTGGCCGCTTTCAGGCCTACGGCCCCGAGCTGATGCGCGTGAAAGACCGCCATGACCGCGACTTCATCATCCAGCCCACCAGCGAAGAAGTCATCACCGACATCGCCCGCCAAGAGCTGCGCAGCTACAAGCAACTGCCCCGAAATTTTTATCACATCCAGACCAAGTTCCGTGACGAGCGGCGGCCACGTTTTGGCGTGATGCGCGGCCGCGAATTCACGATGAAGGACGCGTATTCGTTTGACCGCGACAAGGCCTCGGCGCTCAAGAGCTACGACACCATGTTTGCTGCCTACAAGCGCATCTTTGACCGTTTTGGCCTGCAGTACCGCGCCGTGGCGGCCGATACCGGCGCCATTGGCGGTGACGCCTCGCACGAATTCCAGGTCATCGCCGACACGGGCGAAGACGCCATCGTCTACTGCCCCACCAGCGACTATGCCGCCAACATCGAGCTGGCCGAAGCGCTGCCGTTGATGGCCACGCGTGCTGCCGCACAGCAGGCCATGGCCAAGACGCCCACGCCGGGCAAGAGCACCTGCGAAGACGTGGCCGCACTGCTGGGCTTGCCGCTCACGCAAACCGTCAAGTCCCTGGTGCTGGCCACCGATGTGAAGAACGCAGCCGGCGACATCACCAAGTCCACCGTGTGGCTGTTGCTGGTGCGTGGTGACCACAGCCTTAACGAGATCAAGGCCGGCAAGGTCGAAGGCCTGAAGGACGGGTTCCGCTTTGCCACCGTGGCCGAGATTGAAGACCACTTTGGCTGCAAACCCGGTTACCTGGGCCCAGTGGGCACCAAGAAACCCGTCAAGGTGGTGGCCGACCGCACCGTGGCGGCCATGAGCGACTTTGTCTGTGGCGCCAACGAGGTTGACTTCCACATTACTGGCGTCAACTGGGGCCGTGACTTGCCCGAGCCCGATCTGGTGGTCGACATCCGCAACGTCGTGGCGGGTGACCCTTCGCCCGACGGCCAGGGCGTACTGGCCATCCAGCGTGGCATCGAAGTGGGCCACGTGTTCTACCTGGGCACCAAGAAGTACAGCGTGCCCATGAAGGCTGTGTTCCTTGATGAAAACGGCAAGCCGCAGCCCTTTGAGATGGGCTGCTACGGCATTGGCGTCACGCGTATCCTGGGTGCGGCGGTGGAGCAGAACCACGACGAGCGCGGCATGATCTGGCCGACCGCCATTGCGCCGTTTGCGGCGGTGATCTGCCCCATAGGCTACGAGCGCAGTGCCGATGTGCAGGCGGCTGCCGACAAACTGCATGACGAGTTGGCGGCATTGGGCATTGACGTGGTGCTGGACGACCGTGGTGAACGCCCCGGCGCGATGTTTGCTGACTGGGAACTCATCGGTGTGCCGCTGCGTGTGGTGATCTCTGACCGGGGCCTGAAGGCCGGCACGGTGGAAGTGCAAGGCCGACGCGAGACCACCGCGACAGTGACCCCGCTGGCGGATGTGGTGCCCGCCGTAAAGGCCCGCCTGGCCGCATGACGCTGGCGCGCCGCGCGCTGATTGCCAGCCCGCTGGCGCTGCTGCTGCCGCGCGCACGGGCTGGCGCCCAGGTTGAAGAGCCGCTGGCCGACGCTGTGCGCACCGCGCTGGTGGCGTCAGTGGCCGATGCGGCGCCGCCCAGGCCGCGCTTTGACCGCATGGAAGACCGCCTGTCTTACCTGCGCTGGTTGGGTGCCGCCAGCGAAAGGCTCAAAAAACGCAAGGCCGAGCACCATGTGCGCATCGAGTTCCTGGAGTCGGCCTGGTACGAAAGCCGGCGCGCCGGGCTGGAGACCTCCCTGGTTCTGGGCCTGATCCAGGTGGAAAGCGGTTTTCGCAAGTACGCCATCAGCAGTGTCGGCGCGCGCGGCTACATGCAGGTGATGCCGTTCTGGGCACGGCTGATTGGCGATGGTGATGTGCACCGCCTCTTCCATATGCAGACCAACCTGCGTTTTGGTTGCGCCATCCTGCGCCACTATCTCGACCGCGAGCGCGGTGATGTCTTCATGGCCCTGGGCCGCTACAACGGCAGCCGGGGCAAGCCTGAGTACCCAAACATGGTGTTTGGTGCGCGCCGCACCTGGGACATTTTGGTCTGACGGGGCCTGGGTTGCCGCGCCTGCGGGCTGCTACAGCCCCTGCCACTGCTGCGGCGCAGCACCTTGCAGGCCAAGCAGGCTCAGCACACGTTCCACACCTTCGGCCACCATGTCGTCAATACTGGCCGGCCGCAGGTAAAAAGCCGGCAGGGGCGGGAAGATGATGCCGCCCATTTCGGTCACCGCAGTCATGTTGCGCAAGTGGGCCAGGTTGAAGGGCGTTTCGCGCACCATCAGCAGCAAGCGGCGGCGCTCTTTCAACGTCACATCGGCCGCACGCGTGAGCAGGTTGTCCGAGAAGCCATGGGCGATGGCTGCCAGTGTCTTCATCGAGCAGGGCGCCACCACCATGGCCGCGGTGCTGAAACTGCCGCTGGCCACGCAGGCGCCCACATCTCCTGGCGCGTAGGCGTGGTCGGCCAGGGCTTCAAGTGCGCTGCGGCCCAGGCCCAGTTCATGGTGGGCACTGAGCACACCTGAGGGTGTGACTACCAGGTGTGTTTCCACGCCCAAGGCACGCGCCCGCTGCAACAACTGCACGCCATAGACCGCGCCGGTGGCGCCGCTGATGCCTACGACCAAACGCTGGGCAGGCATGCCGGGAATCAGGCCTTGGTGATCAACTGCTGCAGTTCACCGCTTTCGTACATCTCCATCATGATGTCCGAGCCACCGACGAATTCACCGTCGATATAGAGCTGCGGGATGGTGGGCCACTGCGCGTAGTCCTTGATGCCCTGGCGCACTTCTTCGTCTTCGAGCACGTTGAAGGTCTTGATCTCTGTGGCGCCACTGGCCTTGAGCACCTGGATGGCCCGGCCAGAAAAACCGCACTGCGGGAACTGCGCCGTGCCCTTCATGAAGAGCATCACGCGGTGGTTCTTGACGAGGTCGTCGATGCGCTGCTGCACGTCGGTCATGGGGGCATCCTGAAGTAGAAACTGAAGGATGCGAGTATGCGACAAAGCCCCGCAGCCTCTTCGGCGCGGGGGTGTTGGCGGCGGCACTAAAAGGTGTAGCGCATGCCCAGTTGCAGCAAGGGCGACAGGCGCATGTCGCGCAGCGCGCTCTCCATGCCCTGGCTGCCAAAAATGGCGCGGCCCACATTGCCGGCAGCGCCGGGGCGCTCGGCCACCAGGCCCAGGTCGGCCGTGATGGACAGCGTCTGCCGCCACGCTGCGCCCGTGAAGCCGAATCCCAGGTAAGGCACCGTTGCGGGTGCCTCAGCGCTGGGCGGCACGAGCGGGCCCCGGGTCTGCAGCGACCAACCCAGGCGTGGCCCTGCCGCAGCGTTGAGCAAGGGCGCGCCACCCAAGGCGCCCATCATGAGCCCGCCGCTGGCGCGAAAGGTGCCATAGGCCGGCGTGGCGAAGTTGTAGTCCCCCAGCAAGGCACCACCCTGCCACGCGCGCTGCGGCGGGGCGCCGTCCAGCGGGTGGATCAGGCTCAGGGGTGACACGGCGGCTGTCTGCACGGCGATGCGGGCCTGCCACAAGGGCCACAGNNAAGCCGCTTCCGGCCAGCGCCGGCCACGACAGTGCACAACATGTCAGCAGGGCCAGTTTCAGGCTCAAGGATCGGACTTGCATGGCGCGCTCCCGTACAGACCCCAAGGAGCACGATGATGCGCCCGATCCTGGGCTCGTGCGTCCCCCGGTCGGGCGAGTGCTCGCGCACCGCCGGCCCAGGGCGCGAGTCCCGGTACTAGTTGGCGGGCGTCCAGACCGCGCCGGTGCAGCGTGGCAGGCCGGCCAGGTCCAGGCGTGTCTGCGGCTTGCCAAAACCGCTTGTCAGCAGCAGCGCCTGCACCGCCGGAGCGTGGTCGTGGCCGTGTTCCAGCAACAGCCAAGCGCCGGGCAGCAGGTGCGCTGGCGCGCCGCCGATGATGTCGCGCAGCGCCCCCAGCCCGTCGCCTTCGGGTGTGAGTGCCATGCGCGGCTCATGCTGCAAGGCGGCCAGGTGCTCGTCGGTGCCGGCAATGTAGGGTGGGTTGGACACGGCCAGACCAAAGCGCCGGCCCGGTACGGCCTGCCACCACGATCCAAACGCAAACCCGATGGCCAAGTGCAGTTGCGCCGCATTGCCTTGCGCCACGGTGAGCGCGGCCGGGCTGGCGTCGGTGGCCGTGACATCGGCCGTGGGCGCCCTGTGCTTGACGGCCAGGGCCACGGCGCCACTGCCCGTGCCCAGGTCAATGACCGTGGCGGCAGGCGCTGTGGGCAGGCAGGTCAGCGCCCAGTCCACCAGCAGTTCGGTCTCGGGCCTGGGCACCAGCACGGCGGGGGATACCTCCAGCACCAGGCCGTGAAAGCCACGTTTGCCCACGATGTAGGCCAGCGGCTCGCCGGCGGCCCGGCGGTTCAGCACGCCTTGCCAGGCATGGGCCTGCATCGGTGTCAGCGTTTCGTCGTCGTGGGCCATGAGCCAGGTGCGCGGCTGGCGCAGCACGTGGCCCAGCAGCAGTTGTGCGTCCAATCGGGGCAGGCCGTGAGCCTGGGCTTGCCGCAAGGCGTCGCGCAGTTGCATGCCGGCTCCGTTCAATGTGAGAGTTAGCGTCCGGCTTCCAACTGCGCCAACTGCTCGGCGGCGCGTGCGGCCTTGAGCGCTTCAAACACGTCGGCCAGATCGCCTTCCATGATCTGCCCCAGTTTGTACAGCGTGAGGTTGATGCGGTGGTCCGTCAGCCGGCCCTGCGGGAAGTTGTAGGTGCGGATGCGGTCGCTGCGGTCGCCGCTGCCAATGAGGCCCTTGCGCGTGGCGGCCTCCTTTGCGGCACGTTCGTTTTTGTCCTTGTCGCGCAGCCGCGCCGCCAGTACCGCCATGGCCTTGGCCTTGTTACGGTGTTGGCTGCGGTCGTCCTGGCATTCGGCCACCAGGCCCGTGGGGATGTGCGTGATGCGGATGGCGCTGTCGGTCTTGTTGATGTGCTGGCCGCCGGCGCCGCTGGCGCGGAAGGTGTCGATGCGCAGGTCGGCCGGGTTGAGCTGCACTTCTTCGGCTTCGTCGGGCTCGGGCATCACGGCCACGGTGCAGGCACTGGTGTGGATGCGGCCCTGGCTTTCGGTGGCCGGCACACGCTGCACACGGTGGCCGCCGGATTCAAAACGCAGCTGCTCGTAGACGCGCTCGCCTTCCACGCGCAGCACCAGTTCCTTGTAGCCACCCAGTTCACTGTCGCTCTGGCTCAGGATCTCGCTGCGCCAGCCCTGGCGTTCAAACCAGCGCAGGTACATGCGCGCCAGGTCACCGGCAAACAGGGCCGATTCATCACCGCCCGTGCCGGCGCGGATTTCAAGAAACGCGTTGCGCTCGTCGTCGGGGTCACACGGGATCAGCGCCGTCTGCAGCTCGGTGTGCAGGCGCGCCATGTCGGCCGTGGCGCTGGCGATTTCCTCGGCCGCCATCTCGGCCATTTCGGGGTCGGCCCGCATGTCTTGCGCGGCAGCCAGGTCGCTTTCGCGCTGCTGGTAGCGGCGGAAGCGCTCAACCACACCACGCACTTCGGCCTGCTCGCGTGACAGGGCGCGGTAGCGCTTGACGTCACTGGACACCTGCGGGTCGGCCAGGGTCGCGTCCAACTCGGCCAGGCGCAAGGCCAGGCGTTCAAACTGTTCGCGCAGGGTGGGGTTCATGGATGCATGCCGATAAGCCGCCGCGCCGTGCCGCGCGGCCGCAGTGCAGGACGGGCGCTAAAGCCCCGATTCGCCGTGGTCGCCGCCGCCGCCAGCGTTGCCGCCGAGGCGGCCGGGCTGGCGCGTGCTCTGGCGCAGGAACAGCCGCGACACGGTGTCGGCCAGGCGCGCACGTTCTTCACCTTCGGCCGAATGCAACTCGGCCAGCGTGCCGTGCAGCATCTTGTTCGTGAGGCCGCGGGTCAGGGCTTCGAGCACGTTTTCTACCGGCTCGCCGCGGGCCAACAACTTGCGGGCGCGACTCAGCTCGGTGGCGCCCCAGTCGTCGGCCTGGCGGTTCAGGGCCTGGATCAGCGGCACGGCGGCGCGCTGGTCCAGCCAGTGCGCAAAGCTCTGCACACCCGCATCGATGATGGCTTCGGCCTGGGCCACGGCGGCTTGCCGCTTTTCGCCGGCCGTTTGCACCAGGGCCGAGAGGTCGTCCACGGTGTACAGGTACACGTCCGACAACTGCGAGACCTCGGGCTCGATGTCACGTGGCACGGCCAGATCCACCATGAAGATGGGCCGGTGGCGGCGGGCCTTGAGCGCACGCTCCACAGCACCCAGGCCGATGATGGGCAGTGTGCTGGCGGTGCACGAAATGACGGCGTCAAACTCATGCAGCCGGTTGGGCATGTCCGACAAGCGCATGGCCTGGCAGCCAAACTTGGCCGCCAGATGCTCGCCGCGCTCCAGCGTGCGGTTGGCCAGCGCCATGCTCTTGGGCGCGCGCGCCGCAAAGTGCGTGGCCACCAGTTCGATCATTTCGCCGGCACCCACAAAGAGCACCCTGATCTGCGACATGTCCTCAAACAACTGCGACGCCAGGCGCACGGCAGCGGCGGCCATGCTGATGCTGTGCGAGCCAATTTCGGTGGACGTGCGCACCTCTTTGGCCACGGCAAAGCTGCGCTGGAAGAGCTGATGCAGCGTGGTGCCCAGCGTGCCGGCTTCGTCAGCCATGCGCACGGCCTGTTTCATCTGGCCCAGGATCTGCGGCTCGCCCAGCACCATAGAGTCCAGCCCGGCAGCCACGCGGAAGGCGTGGCGTGCGGCGGCGTGGTCTTGCATCACATAGCTGTGGTTCAGAAGTTGGCTGCCACTGATGCCGCCTTGCTCTGCCAGCCAGTCCACCGTGGGGCGCACCAACTCGTGCACATTGGCGGGCCCGGCGGCCACGTAAAGCTCGGTGCGGTTGCAGGTGGAGACCAGCGCGGCCTCAGGCACACTGTGGTGCAGCCGCTCACGCAGCGCCTGCAAGGCGGGCGCCATCTGCTCGGGCGCAAAAGCCAGGCGGCCTCGCAAGTCGAGCGGAGCGGTGGTGTGGTTGAGCCCGAGGGCGAATACGCTCACGGCAGAATTGTAGATTTGGCGGCCAGGCGGCCCTGCGCGGCGGCTGGATGCAGATCAAGCCGGCACGCAATAGAACGAAACGAGACACCCCGAATGGGACCGCTGGACGCACTGTGGCACGTGGCCAATCTCTTCATGCCGGCGCTGGCCTTGGGCGCCTTGGCTGCCGCCCTGGCCAAGCTGCTGTGGCGGCGCGAGCTGGCCACCGTGCGCTGGCAGCGGCTGGCGGGGCCGGCCTGTGCCACATGCGCGGCTGCCGCCTTGGCCGGCCTGGTGCTGCTGGGGCGTGACGGCAAGATGGCCACTTACGCCTTGATGGTCGCGGCTTGTGCGTTCACGCTGTGGTGGCGCGGCTTTGGGCCGGGGCAGCGCTGACGCTGCCATCCTGCAGCACCGGTGTGCCGCGCAGCGAGTGCGGAAGGGCCTCAGTGATGCGCACGTCCAGCATCTGGCCCACCAGGCGCTTGCCTTGCGGGCCGCCGTCGAAGTTGACGATGCGGTTGCATTCGGTGCGGCCCATCAACTCTTGTGCGCCGTTGCCGGCCTTGCCCGGCATGCCGCTGTTGCGTGACGGGCCTTCAACCAGGATGCGTTGCACCGTGCCCATGCGGCTGGCGCTGATGCGGCGCACGTTGTCTTCAATCGTGGCCTGCAGATGCTGCAATCTCTGCAGCTTCAGCTCTTGCGGCGTGTCGTCGTGCAGCGCGGCGGCAGGGGTGCCCGGGCGCGGGCTGAACACGAAGCTGAAGCTGCTGTCGTAGCCGATGTCGGCGATCAGCTTCATCATCTTGCCGAAATCTTCTTCGGTCTCGCCGGGGAAGCCGACGATGAAGTCGCTGCTCAGGCTGATGCCCGGCCGCACCGCGCGCAGTTTGCGGATGGTGCTCTTGTATTCCATGGCCGTGTAGCCACGCTTCATGGCCATCAGGATGCGGTCGCTGCCGTGTTGCACAGGCAGGTGCAGGTGGCTCACGAGCTGTGGCACCTTGGCGTAAACATCGATCAGCCGCTGCGTGAATTCGTTGGGG
>CXWL01115753.1_pt1 | contig 11768 bp, 18 predicted proteins | sample 590931 | NCBI WGS metagenome assembly CXWL01 (sample SAMEA3498368, study PRJEB10139) | groundwater metagenome | biome: water well; material: biofilm material | place: Germany | collected 2015-04-27
GTATAAAGATGGCGGAGGCGATGGGATTCGAACTCATGGACCTGTTACAGTCGACGGTTTTCAAGTCCGATATGCAAGTCCCTTTATTCTGCGGTGTGCAGCTCCTTTTCGTTCTAATACGAATTTTTTTTGCCACCTCTACAGGCCGCGTTTTACAAGGGGTGGTATTCGGGTTTTGTAACACTTTTTGGGCTATTTTGAGGGCTTAGCAATGGCGCCGACACGACGGTAAACGCGCTCGGTAATGTCGCCTTTGGTATGTCCTAGCAGCAAGCTGGCCTCACCAATATCCGTGATCTCTGATGCTGCTTTAGGTCGGATGTCTCGGAATTGAAACTCTGCGATCCGGCTCGCTAATTGCTTGTCACTATTATCAAGTGCCGCCTGCTTCGCCTTCTCTCTTGCCTCATCCCATCGCTTACGCAGCATGGTAGCGGTCATCCGTTTTCCTCTTTGACTAACTATCAGATAACTCGACAGATGCTGCGCATTACGCTTGGCGATCTGGGCGATCAGCAAGCCCAGGCTGTTTGCAGATCCATCAGTGGTAGTCTGTATTCGAAGTTTTTTACTGGTTTTGTTTTGCTGAACCATCAGGAATCCTCCCTCGATGTCATCCTTGCGCATTACTAATACGTCCGCTGGCCGTTGACCGGTCAGGTAAGCCAGGTCCATGGCATCTTTCAGCTCTTGACCTGCCTTCTGGTACACCGCCTTCCAGACCGCATCGTTTGCGTAGTAATCGCGCGGGGTTTCCTTGTTTTTACGGACTCCTTGGCACGGGTTTTCCTTTGTGGTTAGACCCCATTCTCGTGCCATGTTGAATACGTGGGAGAGGGTGGCGATTTCGCGATTTGCCCGCACTTTTGCCGAGCGTGCATCCCTGTAACCGGCAATTGCTGCAGGTGTTATGGCATCGATAGGTGCGCTGTCGAACATTGGTCGCAGTTGCTTAATCTCTGACAGGTTGTCCTTCTGGGTGCGTGCTGCTTTTTTGGGGACAATATCGCGAATATACCTATCAAAGATGCCCTTCATGGTTCGAAGATCAAGAGGCGCCTCCTTGGCTTCGAGTTCAGCCCATTTGACCCTGGCCTTGTCCAAGTCTTTGCCTAGCGGTATCGCCTTTCCCGACATATCCAAGTAGTAGTAAGCAATCCAGGTTTTTCCGCTTTTCCGGGGACGTGTCCACTGATACATCCTTGGCGGTAAGTTGCGTGTTTCGGCATTGCGGGGGCGCATATCAGTTCACTCGTGAGAAGTCTGGCGTCCATGCTGGCGCCGCGGGAGTGGAGGGCGGGTTGAGAGCGGTAGGTGACACCATGCCCAACTTCATGCGGACATAGTGCCGACCAACCAACGGGCGCTTGCCTCGGCTTTCGATGAAGACCCATTGGTGGTCGATCAGCCAGCGTCGCTGGGAAGCCCTGGCCTTGTAGCCGGTGATAATCGCCAGTTCTTCGTCCGAAAGAATTTCGGATTCCATGTGATGCTCCATGCCGCGGGGGGCGGCAGAAGGTGGGTGAGTGGAGGTGGCAGTTCGTTTGTTGAAGGCGCCAAGTCGGCGGCAGTTGCGCTGATGCTAATCAGCGTCTTGCGGGTCCGGGTGAAACCGGGTGAATCGGTTTTCTGTGGGCATGGGGATGTCCTTCGCCGGTGATCGGCTACAATTGATGGGTCACTGATATGGAGATCGAATATGAAGTGCTTAATCTGTCAGGCTGCCGCCAGGATTGTTCAAGCGCCTGGAGACTGGTCAGAGATCAAATGCTCAGCTGGTTGTGGACACTTCAGAGTTTCAGCGAACCTTGTTGCGAAGATGAAGTTCAAGAAGAAATCCTTCGACATCGAACGCACAAGGCGATGGCTTGATATGTCCCGGAATGAGGAGCCTGTGCCATTGATATCGACCTACGATTACAACGTTTCCTTACTACATCGGGATGCAGAAGAGAGATCTACCAGCCTGCGGAATCGTTCTAGAAAGTCGGTAACTTCAGATTAGATAGAAGTTCTTGCTTCGATCTGGCGAAGTGCATGCTGCATGGCGGTGATGACCCGCTTCATCACCGTCGTGCGCTCATCCTATGTCGGCGCGACAGGTTTGGTTTTCTGTGGGCATGGGGCGTCCTATGCCGGGGCTTGCCATTCTTATCGTGGACGACAGGGGCTGGCTGGATCAAAACGATTTCTTCAGGCATGACTTCGTCCTTGCCGCTATAGCGGCTGACTTTGAAGGGGAAAGTGGTGTTACTTGTGGGGAGAGGCAGAGAGTTTGGAGTAAGTGTTGATATCAGTTGTGGCAAGAAGGCTGCGGCCATCTTTGAATTTTGCGTAGAAAGTTATTTCCTTTTCTTTATCACATAGCCACCAGCCCGCAACTAGTCCAACCGGACCTAAAAGCAATGCTCCAGCCAGACTCCATCGAATAACGCTCCCTTTCTTATTGACTATTTCCTCGGTTGCTGTTTCTAAAGTTTCTAGTTTTGAAATGGGTATCTTAATTTCAAGAGAAGGTTTTACTGCGGTTTTTAAAATGAACAGTCCAGATTGAAATTCAGCATCACCTGTCAGAAAGTCACCGGATATCACCGTTATCTTCGACATGGTGTTTCTCTTCTGATCAGGTTTAGCCAGCTGATTACTGGGCTCCAAAGGTCCCTGTCAGTCAATCGACTTGCGACAAAAGGTGAGGTTGATGGTCTCCATCGATACCAGATCATGGGCCTTCACAACCGTCATGCTGAGGCAGCCGGCGATCAGCACTTCCAGTCCTGCACCTTTCGAATGCTCCCAGCCAGGGAGCGTTGCCAAGGTGTCGCAGTTCATCAGGGCTGCGATGTCGCGGCGCATGCAATCGTTCCAGGTTCCGCAGCCCGGGTTGAGTTCGCACGGCACCGACCTGCGACCCTCCTGCATGGCGACTACCGCCGTGGTACCAGCGCCGCCCTCCGTGACCGGATGCGACAGGGGGTGGTACTTTTATTGTGGGTGAGCTATTAATCTTTCAGGCCGGCATGGGGTCGGTTCAAGGAGTTGGAATGGTCAGTGATCGCGAAATTGCACTTGAGCAGGCGCTTGTAGCAATTATTGGAGCGGCCATCGACAGCGGGCTTGATGTAAAAAGCCTGATTGACAACGCGACAGCCGGCTTACTTGGAGATGCTTCATACCGCTGGGTTGAACATCCGCATGTATCAAACGCCATTAAAGTGATGATTGATGCATATGATCAAGTCAAGTAGTGGGCACTGCACCAGTGCAATAACTAGACCGTCAGATTTCGACACCGGTCTTGGCAGACTCTTCAAACTGTCGCGACCACTTTTCCTTAACGACGATTTCAGGTTGCGACATGCTCGCAAAGCGGGCGGACTCTTCGGCAGGCACGGTTGCAAGGGTGATCAGGAGCGTTGATACAGTCTCCTGCCATTCCTTGAGCCTGTGGCGCTCGCCTAGCACCTGTCAGCCACAATTCAGCAATCAGGCACCGCCCTCCGTGTCCGGATGCGACAAGGTGTAGTGGCATTTTGATCGCCTGTGAGCTATTTATCTCTAGGGCCGGCATGGAGCCGGGTCAAGGAGATGAAATGGTCACTGATCGCGAAATTGCACTTGAGCAAGCGCTTGTAGCAATTATTGGAGCGGCCATCGCCAGCGGGCTTGATGTCAAAAGCCTGATGGACAACGCGGCAGCCGGCTTACTTGGAAATGCTTCATACCGCTGGGTTGGGCATCCGCATGTGTCAAACGCCCTTCAGGTGATGATTGTTGCTCATGCGCAGGCATTGGACACCATGCCCCCGCAGTAACTGAAGTTTCAGGCTTCAATACCCGTCCTGGCGAACTCTTCGAGCTGACGCGACCACTTTTCCTTAACGACTATTTCAGGTCGCGACATGGTCGCAAAGCAGGCGGACTCTTCGGCAGGCACGGTAGCGAGGGTGATCAGGAGCGTTGACACAGTCTCCTGCCCTTCGTTGAACCTGTGGCGCTCGCCCAGTACCTGTCAGCCACATCTCAGCAATCAGGCGCCGCCCTCCGTGACCGGATGCGCAGCGTAGTAGCGAAATAATGTTGAATGGTCTACAAAGGCATGGTTTTAATTCGTCCGATAACGGACTCAATCGGAGCATGTGCAATGGATTTCACAAGAGACCCAAACGATTTCCTCAGTTACATCACCACAGTCAAAGGGGACTGGGCTCGTGCTTCTTCTGAGTTGCTCGACCTCGTTGAGCATTGGCAAGATTTGTCGATGAAGCATTTCGCAGGTATGACTTCAATAGCTGCGAAGGAGCGCAGCATCGAGGGAGAAGTATTGGGTAAACAGTTCTCCATCGAGATCAACCCAATCTCCCTGCATAAAGCTGGGCTGGCAGAAGCTGTATTGTTCTTGCGCCAGGTCGGAGGTTCAAAATCGGAATTGGGTCGATTTAGCGTTCGTCGTGATGGAGCGATTTTAAGCAGCGATGGATCGGTTCTCGTATATCCGCAAGATGATCACTACAGCTACCAAATATTCACCACAATCATGCACGCTGTGATTGAGGCGCCCACTCCAGTCGATGCTGAATAACCGTCAGGTGTCATCGCTGCAGCCGCGTAACTCGTCGTGCCTGTATGCCCGTTCCAATTTTCGCGACACGTTTTCGCTGATCGTGATTTCGTGTCGCGACATGTTGGCGAATCGGGCGGACTCCTCGGTGGGAGCCGCTGCTAGGTTAAGAATGAAGGTTGACACCGTCTCCTGCCACTCCTCGAAGTCGTGGCGCGCGCCCAGCACTTGGAGTGCATCTGCCAGCGCCTTCGACACAATTAGCGACCGTTTCTCGGCGCCGATCCGGTCCAGCAAGGCTTTCTCCTTGGCGCGCTTGTTCCGCTGAATATCCGTGGCCATAGCCTGTCTCTTCAATTCTTTGGGCTGGTAGATCCAGCCATGTCTGGCGTCGGCGCTGGCGCACCTGGTTGCTTATTCGTCTCATGCTGCCCTCTGTTGACTCCAGACACCCACGGCGTCGAACACCCGTGCGGCCTGCTCTTCAGTCAGCGATATCTCGGCGGGGATGGCGATCCAGCCCGAAGCGACCCGATGATTCGGATTGCTCTCGGCGACCAAGTCTTTGTAGGTTTCCTCGATCACGTCTTCGAGGTGCGCGGCCAGATAGTTGCCTTGGGGAGCAACCTCTACTGATTTAGTGTAGCGGTGCCCTCGTTGATCGCGACACTGGACGCTGAGATAGATCGTCCAACGGTGGGGGAAGTCGCAGACTGCTTCGGCCATGCGTTGTCCTGGCGGGATGCTCTTGCAGCTCTTCCTGTTGATCATCCCTTGGCGTCCGCTGGGGTCGATGTGGACCACCGCGACGTGATTGGCATTGAGCAGTGCCCGGCTCGCTCGCTCTATCCGGGTACGCATGTTGTTGGGCTTTCGCTTTTTCATAGCGTCACCGCAATCTGGCGATTGGCCTTTGCTTCAAACTGTATGGCGAGTTCGTGAGCGGCCTTGTAGTCGTCACGGAAGGCGCGAGTCTTGCCGGTGGTGCGGTCTTTAATCTGGTACATGCCGATACTTTTCCCGTTGACTTGAAAGCGCACCGGTTTGGATGGCTCTTGCCGATCAGGGCGCCCGCATAGCACGGCTTGTGCAGCCTTGGCTTTTTCCAGTAGCACACCGAGCTCATCGAAGCGCTCTATAAATGATGGATGCATAGCTGATCCCTCGGAGTAGGTTGCGTGTATTCGTCAGCACTCCGCCTACCTGCGAGTTGATTAATTACCGGGGTTTGGACAGGCCCGCTTGAATGCGCTGGGTGATCTCTTCTCGATGCACTGCGACTTCCTTGGGAGCGCTTGTCCCGATGCGTACTTGTTGGCCGCTCACACCCAGCACGGTGATCGTTATGTCGTTGCCTATGTTGATGCTTTCGCCTGCTTTACGAGTCAAAATCAGCATTGTCCATTTCCTTGCGTGAGTTGGTTTACATCCCGATGCACCCTGTCATCAAGGTGCAGCAGTGATGCTGTCCATCCAATTGCCGCCGGAGGGGCGGGGCGCATTGCTTGCCGGGTCATTCACACGGTTCTGGGGTTCACCATCGAGCAGCCGCCCAGGTTGTTCCTGTCGTTGGCAGGCTTTCGGGCCTGTCTGCTTGCCGGTCGCCGGTAGAGGCAATGCGGTCTGTTGTTTGTTGCGCTGATTGTTAAAGAGTGGCGCGGCTTTCGCTGCTCGCCTGTGTCGCTTTGGCTTGAGTTAATTTAAGCAAGCTGAAATTAAAGAGTCAAGCATGCTGAAGTAATAATTCAGTATTCTGAAATGAATGACTAACAAAAAGCCCGCTCAGTGGCGGGCTCAATTCATGATTCGCAGTACTGCCGCCATCCAATCCTGACAGCGCCGCTTTCAAGTCGCTCCATTCTGACCCCATCGGTTTCTTCAATTTCATGAAGAATTTGCAGCCACGCATCGGCAGATTCTTCATCTGACTGGGTGATTACTATGGATTGGGTTTTCTGCGCATGCGGTGCAGAGATCAGGCGTTGGATTCGTCGGCGTATAAGCTCAAATGAGGTCTCAGTTGAGTTTGAAGGAGGAGGGCGGTGCATACGATGATCCTTAGTTTTATCGTTTGGAAACGCCCATAAAGTGTCAAATAAATGGCGGGTTTAGATAGTCCATTTCGGCTAGCTGCAAAAGTTTTTGTTCAAAGCAGGGAAATGCATGCCGCGGACTTAAGAAAAGTTAAAGACTTGAGTGGACTGAAGACGAAAAAGCCCGCGCATGGCGGGCTCTCTCAAGGCAGACAAGACAGCCTGCCAATGTCCTATAGCTTTTGTAGCGCCCTAACCACGACTCCGACGATTCGGCAGTTCTCTGCACACATCTCTGTAGGGTAGGCAGGGTTCAAGGGCTTTAAGTAACGTCGACCGCCGTCATCCACAAGCTTCTTGAAGGTGGCCTGGTCACTGTCAGCCAATTTGGCCACTACTAGTTTTCCGGACTGAACGTCAGCCTCGGTATCTACCAGGATCAGCGTTCCTTCAGTAATGCTTGTTCCGACCGGAGATGTCATCGAGTCGCCCTTCACCTCAAGCCAGAAAGCCGGGCCCTTTGAGTTGTAGTCCGATAGCTCGTATCGATCTGAAAACCCAGGAGGGAAGGGCTCGATTGCTTCCGCCCATGCACCAGCGGCGACCCAGCTGATTACCGGGTATCGAAACGACTCTACCGGTTGACGAATATCCTTCACGTTCGAATCGGAAAGCTCCGTTTCTTCGCCTTCACCGATAGCGAGCCATTCAGCGCGGAACCCAGTCGCCTTGGCTAACGCATAAAGATTTTCTGGGCGCAGACTTTTACTTTCTCCTGAAATCCACTGAGTCACAGCGGAGTTCGCAACCCCACATAGGGAAGCGATTTCGCCTTTTTTTTTCCCGCTGAGCGCGATGGCTCGGGCAATACGTTCGTGTCTGTCCATGACGCCAATATTAAGTTAGCTGAATTTAAGTATGCAGAGCACTGAAATCTTCGTTGACGACTTAACTTCAGCATGCTGAAATTGCGGCGTGCTTGAACGAGGAATACGCAATGAATACGCGTGAGGTTGCTGAACATTTCGGCAGCAAGAAAAAATTAGCAGTGGCGTTAGGTATTCACCCAAGCGCCGTGACGATGTGGGGGGAAACAATCCCGGAGTCTCGTCAGTACCAAATTCAGGTTCTTTCTAAAGGAAAGTTTAAAGCCGCTCGAACCGTTCGGTGAGACGAATTTTTACCATTCTGCTGGCAAATCGCTACGGAAAAAAATCTGAGGATTTACGAATGGAAGGTTTCTTTAGGGCCTGTCACGACGTAGTCAAGGACGCTGATACAAAGAAGCTTGCGACGCTAATGAATATGCCACCTGTAAGCCTGCTTCAGCGAGCGAATCCAGACGACGATGGCCACTGGATGAACGTTAAACACCTTTACGCGCTGTTGCTGCATTCGGGCGACATGCGGCCACTTGCTGCGCTGGCCGACGAGTTCTGCTTTGACCTGGTGCCCCGCGAGAAGCCGCCGGCCAAACCACTGATGGTTGCGCTGGGGCATCTTTCTGCTGAATGCGGAGATGTTGGCCGACTGATCTTCGATGCTGCCGAAGACAACCACATCAGTCAGCACGAAAAGGCCCAAGGCGATAAAGCAATCCTCGAGGCAATTGACGCGCTGCAGGTTCTCCGCGTGTCGTTAAAAGCTGCCTGACCATAACCGCGCCATCGATTTTCATATCCGGTCTTCTCGGGGCTTTTTGTTGGTACCCAGAAATCACCACGGATGCACCGGACATCTATTTCACAAACTCCTCAAGCAGGAGTGAGATTGCTATGCAGTACACCATCGCTATCAACCAAGTGAAAGCATTGGAGTGGGGGTTGAACTCCCAGCAAGCGCTGCTGTTTTCGTTTGTCTACGAGTGTCCTAGCTGGGCAAGGCCAATCAAGACCGATAACGGGATTTTCTTTGCCTTGAGCAAGGCAAAGATCGTGGAGGAATTGCCCTTGCTCACCGACAAACCAGATACAGCGTACCGACTTCTCAAAGGGCTCGAGACCGCCGGGCTGATCGAGCTATCCCACACTTCCAACATCAGTTTGTTTCGTTTGACCGAAAAGGCCAAAGAGTGGAATCGCAAGTTGGACGGGTCGGAAAAATATCCGGCCTCTGAGGCGTATGAGGGTCGGAAAAAAATCCGATCTACCTCGGAAAAATCTCCGAGCAAGGTCGGAAAAATCTCCGAACAGGGTCGGAAAAAAATCCGAGGAGGGTCGGAAAAATTTCCGACAAATCAGGGTACCAGTAATCAGGGTACCAATCAGGTAACCAGTAATCAGGAAAATCAGGGCGCTAACGCGCCAGGCAAATCGTCAAAATTCGACCCGCTGACCGCCAAGCCGGAAAACGTCAGCGTCGAGGTTTGGGGCGACTGGTGCCAGCACCGCAAGGAAATCCACAAACCCCTCACCGCCAAAAGCTGCGAACAACAGGCCAAGGCCTTGGCGAGCCATCCAGCCCCCGATTCCGTTCTGGCCCTTTCGATCAGCAACGGATGGACGGGGATCTTCCCCGACAAAGCAGTCATCCCCGCGCCACTTCCGACCAGTCGCCATTCCGGCTTTGACACTCGCGATTACAAGGCCGGCACCAAGGAGAACGCCAATGGCACCTTCCGTCTCTAACTTCGGCGCTCACATGGACCGCAAATTCGGCGTCATCGGCCGTCAGCCAGCGAGCTGCTTCGATCATGGTGAATACTCGGCGGTCATCCTCAAGGGTGGCAACCTGTCTGGGTGTCCCATCTGCGCAAGCAACAAGCGCGACATGCAAGAGCTCGAGCGCAAGCGCTGTCAGTTTCGGATAGTTCAGCAATCAAGCGCCCGGATTCCGAAGCGTTTCGCGGCAAAGACATTCGCCGATTTCGTCGTGTCGAATCCGGCCCAGCAGATTGCCCTAGATGCGTGCACCGACTACGTCGACAACTTTTCGAAGCATCGCCGGGAAGGTCGCTGCATGTTGCTGTTGGGTAAGGTCGGCACCGGTAAGACCCACCTGGCTATTGCCTCGGCCAACCACCTGATCAACGAATGCATGGTCAAGGCGATTTACCGCACGGTGGGCACGCTCATCGGCGAGATCCGGGCGACGTTCAATGATCGCTCAGGCGAGTCCGAGGCGCACATCTTGCGTGAAGTGATCGGCGCGGACCTGCTGGTGCTCGATGAAGTCGGCGCGACCAAGCAGAGCGAGTTCGAGCTGGCCACCCTGTTCAGCATCATCAACGGTCGTTACGAGCAATGCCGTCCGACGATCATCGTCAGCAACCTGTCTCCCGCCGAATTGAACGACGCCATTGGTGCGCGCTGTGTCGACCGCATTCGCGAAAACGGCTGCATTGGCGTGCCATTCGAGTGGGAATCTCAGCGTGGTAAGGAGGGCTTCTGATGAACGCCGCCAAGCAACAAAACGTGCTCGCCGGGCAATCGTCGCTCGCCCGTAAAGTGTTCCGGGTCGTGCCAATTCAGGAGCGTTGGAGTGCCCACGATATTTTTAATTCGTTGGTAGCTGCCGAAGCCACGGCCGCCCAGTTCCCGGCCGTCCGTCGCGGCCTGGGCGAGTTGAAGGAGGCAGGTCTCATTCGCGAACCCGTTAACGGTCACTTCCAGCGTACCGCCATCACCACCAAATCCCCGAGAGAGCAAGGCATGTCAATAGAAACTCAGCCGGCCGTTATGACCATCAAGAAAACCGATGCCAGTGCTCTGGATACTTTGGCGGTGCTGTCCGGTGAGGTAATCAGCTTTGCCGAGGAGGTCGGACAGCGCATGAAAAAACTGGCGGCGCGCATTGAGGAAGTGGCTCTTTCCGTCGAGGCAGAGCGTGAGACCAATGCTGAAGCACTCGACAAATTCAAGCTTCTGCAATCTCTGCTGAAGGGGGGTTAATGGGCAAGCGCATGGGGATCAGCTTGGAGATGCTCGATCGCCGCTTGGCTACTCCGGATCCGGAAAACTATCGGTTTGCCGTGTTCTGCTGCTCGTACAAGGTGGACTTGGGCAGCACCCCCGATCACGCATTGGCGCTGTTCGTTGACCAGGCAATGGCCGAACGTTACGGCGCTTGGATGTGGCCCTCGACATTTGAAGTGGTCGACCTGCGTAGCAAAAGGGGCGATGAGTAATGACCGCTCCTTTGAAAACCCTGACGGTGAAACTGTCTGATGCTGTCATCAAACAGCATGCCAACGACCTGACCATTACCGAGCTGAAGGATCCGCGGCACCCGCTGCGCTTTCGTTACCGTCAGGACCGAAGTAAAGGTAGTTGGCACCTGGTGCGTTTCGACAAGGGTGCCAAATGGAAAAAGGCTGCCAACTGGCCCGACGTGCCGGCGCGGGTCATGCTCGACAGCTTGCCGGTAGTGCAGGCCCGGTTGTTGGCCGATCCGACGGCAGCAGCCACCGTGGATGGCTGGGAACGGGTCGGGCAGGTGCTGGAGTGGTACGCCGCGCGCCTGAACACCGATAACAGTTTGTCCAAAAGCCGCCGGGGATCGTCGTTGTCGGCGATCCGCTGCCAATTGTTGCCCGCTCTGGGTGACTTGCCCTTGTGCAAACTCAATGCCGATACCTTGGACCGGCACTTGGTCTGGCACATGCAGGCTGAGTACAGCCTGTCCTACGTCAAATCGGTGTTGGACGTGTTGAAGGTGGTGTTCGGCGCCGCCTTGACGCTGAAAAAGGTCACTGTGAATCCACTGCTCGGGGTGTCGTTCAGTCACTTCACTAAGGCCAAAATCAAGCCCAAGGGCGCGCGCTTGCGACACGTCGCGGTGGTGGATCTGCTGGCCGAATGGGGCGAAGCGTTCGCCACGGATCCGGCGGCCGTGACGCTGCTGGTGTTGATGCTGACCCATGCCACCCGGATCACCGAAACCCGTCTGGCCAAGTGGAAGAACATTCACTTGGAGGCGGGGGAGTGGTTCATCCCGGCCGATGACACGAAATCCAAACGCGACCATCTGTTGCCGTTGACCGCGCAAGCCGTGGCCTTTCTGGAGCGCTACCGAGCGCAGCAACAGGCCCAGGGTTACGACGGGGCGTACCTGTTTCCGGCGACTTCACGTTTGGGGCGTCCGATGTCACGCAGCCAGGCCTTTGCCATTTTTGCTCGGTTGGGGGCGGGCGAGTGGACCAGTCACGACCTGCGCAAACTGGCGCCTTCCATCTGGGC
>CXWL01021909.1_pt1 | contig 11767 bp, 13 predicted proteins | sample 590931 | NCBI WGS metagenome assembly CXWL01 (sample SAMEA3498368, study PRJEB10139) | groundwater metagenome | biome: water well; material: biofilm material | place: Germany | collected 2015-04-27
ACGGTGTGGAGGATGTAGCCGCGATGCTCGAGCTCGGCATCGAGGATGTCGGGGAACGCCTTGACGATGTCGGTGACGACAGGGTCGACGAGACCGCCGGAGGAGATCGATGTCGCGACGAACTCCACTCCCACCGGCGTGCCCGTGCCGGGCATGCCCGACCGCAACGTGCCCGTGCCGGCAAGGTGGATGTCGCCGGTGAGCACGACGACGTTGTCGGCGTGTGCATCTTCTTGCTCGATCGCGAGACGGTCGAGGATGCGGTTGCGGTTCACCGGATAGCCGTCCCACTGGTCGTAGTTCAGAACAGCGCCGGCCAGGGTGAGGTCGCCGAAGACGGTCTGCTGGCTGATCACGTTCCACGTCGCCGTGCTCGAGGTGAGCTCGTCGAACAGCCAGGCCTCCTGCTCGTCGCCGAGCATCGTGCGGGCCTCGTCGAAGGTCTCCGGGCAGGCGGGCTCGAGGCTGAGACCCGGGTCGCCACACGCCTGGTCGGACCGGTACTGGCGTCCGTCGAGCAGGGTCAGGTTCAGCAACGATCCCCACCGCGCCGCCCGGTAGATGCGGTACTCGGCCTGCGGGTCGTCGCCAGGGGGCGGGAGGGCGACCGGCTGATGCTCCCACCACGCCTGATACGCATCACGACGCCGTTGGGCGAACGCGGCTTGGTCGGCGGCATCCTGGGGAGTGAGCCCCGCATAGTTGTTCTCCACCTCGTGGTCGTCCCAGATCACGTACCAGGGACACGCGGCGTGGGCGGCCTGCAGGTCGGGGTCGGTCTTGTACAACGCATAGCGATTGCGGTAGTCGTCGATGCTGACGATCTCGTCGGTGCCGTGGCTGCGCACGTTCACACCGTCGATGCCGGCGGCCTGGTTGCCTTCGTAGATGTAGTCGCCGAGCCAGATCGCGAAGTCCGGCTGCTTGTCGGCGAGGTCGCGCTGGGCGGTGTAGAAGCCATGTTCGTAGTGCTGGCAGCTTGCGCTGGCGAATCGCAGCAGCTCGGGTTCGGCGTCGGTCGACGGCGCGGTCCGAGTGGTGCCAATCGGGCTGGTGTGTCCGCCGGCGTGGAATCGGTAGTACCAGGTGCCGGCATCGACGGTGGCGTTCACGTGCACGCTGTGGCCGAGGCCGGGCCGGGCGGTCTCGATCCCGTCGTAGCCGATCTCGGTGAACTCGGGGTCGAGGGCCATCTCCCACCGCACGTCGAAGTCGTCGGCGGGCATGCCCCCTCCGGCGAGGGGGTCGAGCGCCAGCCGGGTCCACAGCACGACGCTGCCGACCCCGGGGTCGCCACTGGCCACGCCCAAAGTGAAGGGGGAGGCATCGAACTGTGGGCCCGGGTCGGATGTGGTCGTGGTGGCCGCTTCGGCGACGGTGGTGGCAACCGGGGCAACAGTGGAGCCGGAATCGGGGGTCTTGGCGTCGGTAGGCGACGGCAGCGGAGCTGTCTCGACCGTCGACTGGTCGTCGGAGCACGAGGCAACGAGCACCGCGACGGTGCTCACGAGGAACAGGCGTCGCGAGATGGGTTGCATCGGGCCAGTCTTGCCGACGGCGAAGGGCCGGCGCGACGCGCTGCTGCACCGGTGACGACCCGGCGACCGAACCCCGGGTCGCCGGCACCGCTTCGAGTGGGGGAGAATTGAGGCCATGACCAAAGCTGCGCCGAGCACCGATGGCTGATCGCGTGCTCGTCGCCAAGGTCGGACTCGACGGCCACGACCGGGGTGTGAAGGTCGTGGCCCGCATCCTTCGCGATGCCGGGTTCGAGGTGATCTACACCGGGCTGTTCCAGACCGCCGAGAAGGTGGCGGCGGCAGCGATCGACGAGGACGTCGACGCGGTCGGGCTGTCGATGTTGAGCGGCGCGCACATGACGCTCGCCCCATTGGTCGTGGATCGGCTGCGGGCCCTCGGCGTGGACATCCCAGTCGTCGTCGGCGGCATCATCCCGGTCGGCGATGCGGCGAAGCTCCGCGAGGCGGGCGTCGCGGGAGTGCTGACCCCTGGGGCAACCGCCGACGAGGTGGTCGCCGTGGTTCGCGAGGCGATCGCCGCGAACCGGCGCTGATCCACCTACGCTCCGAGGATGCCGTCGTCGCCCGTCGAGCGCGTCACCAGCTTGCTGGCGCTGCTGCTCGAGCGGCGCACCTCGCTCACGTTGCGACAGATCGCCGACGAGCTGAGCTCGATGTATCCGGCGGGGCCGGCGGCGCTGCGCGGTGCGTTCGAGCGCGACAAGGCGTTGTTGCGCGACATCGGTGTGCCGATCGAGACCGAGGTGCTCGGCGGCGATCAAGCGGGGGAGACGGCGTACCGCATCGACCGCGATCGCTACGAGCTGCGCGGTCTCGACCTCGACGACGACGAGCGGCGGGCGCTCCAGGTGGCGGTGGCCGCGACGAGGTCGGAAGTAGGGCAGGAGGGGGTGTGGAAGTTGGGTGGTGCGGTCGCCCGGCTGCCCACGGTGGTCGCCAATCTGCCGCAGCTCGAGGTCTTGCCGGCGTTGCGATCGGCGATCGGTTCGCACCAGTCGATCGGCTTCCGGTATCGCCGGCTCGACCGGGTGCTCGACCCCTATGGCCTGTTGCTCCGCCGCGGGTTTTGGTACGTGATCGGCCACGACCACGGCCATGGCGAGCGGCGCACCTATCGCGTCGACCGGATCGAGGGTGACGTCACCATCATCGCCGGCTCCACGTTTCGTCGTCCGGACGATTTTCGCCCCGACCTGGAGTTCCCCGACGATCCCAAGCAGCTCGGTTCCGATGGCACCGACGAGGTGCGTCATGCGGTCGTCGCCGTGCAGGGCGGCATCGCCGAGCTCGTCCGTCGCGACCTCGGCGATGCCGCGGTGCGCGCCGATCCTCCTGGGGGCCCAGTGCTGTTCGACGTGCCGTGCTCGAACCAGGCGGCTTTTCGCTCGTGGCTCCTGGGGCTCGGCCTGCATGCGGAGGTGCTCGCTCCCGATGACGTCCGCGCCGACGTGATCGCATGGCTCACGCAGCTGGCAGCAGGTTCGAGTTCCGACGAGGCGAGTCGAGCGTGAAGGCACGGCCGGGCCCGCGCCCGTTGAACGATCGAATCCGGCGGCTCCTCGTGATCCTCCCCTGGCTGATGGAACGCCGCCGCGCCACGCTCACGGAGATGTCGGAGCGGTTCCAGATGAGCGAGAAGGATCTGATCACCGACCTCGAGCAGGCTGCCACCTGTGGACTCCCCCCGTTCATCGATGAGTTCGTCGACCTGTTCATCGACGACGACGGGGTGGTCGAGGTCGGCGTGCCGCGCTTCTTCACCAGACCGCTGCGACTCACCGCGCCCGAAGGTTTCGCTCTGCTGGCTGCCGGCAAGGCCGCGTTGGCCATGCCCGGGGTCGAGGCCGACGGCCCGCTCGCTCGTGCGCTGGCGAAGCTCGAGGTGGTGCTCGGCGAAGACGGCATGGTGCTCGACCTCGGGCAGCCTCCGGCGACCGCCGACCTCGCCGCCGCAGCCGAGACGGCCTCGGTGGTGAAGATCGTCTACTGGTCCGCCTCGAGCGACGAGATCACCGAGCGGCTCGTCACCCCCCGCGCCGTGTTCGCCGATCGCGGCCGCTGGTACGTGGTGGCCGACGACGACCGGTCTGGCGAAGAACGAACGTTCCGAATCGACCGGATCACCGAGTGGCAAGTCACCGCGACTTCGGTTGCCGCGCGTGTCGTGTCGCCGCCGACGGGACAGGCATGGTTCGACGAGCTGTCAGACCTCGGCACCGTCACGCTCCGCCTCCGGCCCGCTGGCCGCTGGGCTGCCGAGCAGTACCCGCTGCGATCGACACGAGCCGACGGCGACGATTTGGTGGTCGACATGGCGGTCGCCAGCGAGGTGTGGCTGCGCACCTTGGTGTTGCAGCTCGGCCCTTCCGCCGACGTGCTGGAGCCGGTGGAGCACCGCACGTTGGCCGGCCGTGCAGCCAGAGCGTTGCTCGACGCCCGCTACGCAGCGTCGAGCTGAGCGGCCACTGCTTCCACGCTGACGATGCCGTGCGCATGCAAGAGGTGCGGCAGCACGGCAGCGGTGGCATCGGCATCGGCGAGCGCGTCGTGAGGGCGCACCAGCGTGACGTCGTACCTCTCGCACAACGCGCCGAGCCGATGTGATCGAGCCCGGTCGGGATCGAGCCGGCGGGAGAGCCGCAACGTGCACAGCGACGACCGGATCGGCAGCGCGACTCCGCACTCGGTTGCCGCCTTGCGAAGGAAGCCGAGGTCGAACGCGGCGTTGTGCGCCACGAACACGGCGCCGTCGAGCCTGGATGCCAGCTCGACGAGCACGGCCTGCTGCGACGGTGCCTGCCGGAGTGCGGCTCGATCGATGCCGTGCAGGCTGGTAGGACCCACCCGGAACCATCGACGCCGCGGTCGAACGAGGCTGCTCCAGCGGTCGATCACGACACCGCCGGAATCGACCATGACGACACCGACCTGCAACAGGCGGTTCCATCGCAGCGACAGCCCCGACGTCTCGACATCGACGACGGCAAACCGCAGGCCGTGATCGTCGGTGAGCAACATGCCGTCACTGTATTCCGAGGGTGCGATGCGGTGAGCGACGGGGTCAGAGCAGCTCGGCGGCGAGGCTCGCCACAGCGCTGCGCTCGCAGGCGGCGAGGGTGATGTGCCCGAAGCAGCGCTGGCCCCCGAAAGCGTGGATCAGCACGGCGAGCGCGTTGTTGGATTCGCCGAGGTAGGGGGCGTCGATCTGGCTCGTGTCGCCGGTGAACACCACCTTGGTGCCTTCGCCGATGCGGGTCAGGATGGTCTTCAGCGTGGTCGGTTCGAGGTTCTGGGCCTCGTCGACCACCACGAACTGGCGATGCAGCGAGCGTCCACGCAAGAAGGTGATGCTCTCGAGTGAGAGCTGGCCGCGAGTGGTCAGCTCGTCGATGAGCTGCCGGGCATCGTGGCTGTTGCGTTGGTCGGTCAGCGCCACGATCGCATCGTGGATGGCCGACATCCACGGGTCGAGCTTCTCGTCGAGCCCGCCGGGGAGGAACCCCACATCGGCGCGGCCCACCGGCACCAGTGGACGATAGATGGCGAGGCGCTCGAACTGCCGGCTCTCGACCACCTGCTCGAGACCCGCGGCGATGGCGAGGAGCGTCTTGCCGGTGCCCGCTCGACCATCGAGGGCGACGACGTTCACGTCGGGATCGAGGAGCAGTTCGAGCGCGAAGCGCTGCTCCTTCGAACGTGCCCGCAGCCCCCACGCCTCGGGTGCCGAGTGGTGCAGCACGACCAGTTCGCCGTCGCATCGCCGCACGAGCGCCGACTGCGATCCGGAGCGCATCACGACGAAGGAGTTCTCTTCGGTGTCGGCTGCCTCGGGGATGTCATCGACCGATGCCGCGCCCGCCGAGTAGAGGCCGTCGATGATGTCGTGGGTCGTCTCGATCGTCGACCATCCGGCGTGGCGTGATGCGGCGGCGCGGCCGACGGGCTCGTGCGCGGCCGCCGCCACCCCCATGTGTGCGGCCTTGATCCGCAACGCGGCGTCGTTGGAGATCATCGTGGTGGGTGCGTACATCGACTGGCCGATGGCCGCGCCGATGATGCGGTTGTCGGGCACAGCCGGATCGAGCCCGTGCTCGATCAGCAGGTGCTTCTGGATGCCGTTGATCTCGATCTGCAGCGTGCCGGCGTTCGGATCGTCGCTGAGCGGCACGGCTGTGGCCAAGCTGCCGCCGGCGGCGACGCGGAGGTCTTCGATGGTGCGCAGCGCCGTGCGCGCGGCGCGGCCGACGTCGTCGGCGCGGCTCTTCAAACCGTCGAGCTCCTCGATCACGGTGAGCGGGATCACGACGTCGACCCCGGAGAAGCCGTGCAGACACACCGGGTCGGCGACGAGAACGGACGTATCGAGCACGATCCTCGTACGCACACCTCCCCGATCCATTTCGGACGATGACGGGGAAGGCAGCACGTCGGTCAATGCCACTCCTTGTTGCGGTGAGGCGGTGAGGCGGTGATGGATCGGTGTCGTGGCCGCGATCGTCGCGATCGTGGCGACATGTTCTTACCGGATGTGCCGGTCTCCGTGGTGGATCTCCAGAGATCGTTCACAAGACGTTCACCAAGAGAGGCTCGCTGGGGTGTGCCCGGACGGCGGTGCAGAGGGCGGTTCAGAGCACGTCGGCGATGCCGTCGTCGAGCTCGACGCCGATCGAGTTCAGTGCGAACGATACGAGGTGGTAGTTGCCGATCGTGAAGATGAGGTCGAGGATCTGCTCCGTCGAGAACGTGGTCGCGAGCGTCCGCCACGTGTCGTCGCCGATGCGGCTGTCGCGATGAAGTTCATCGACAGCGGACAGGAGCGCCGATTCGGTTGGCGACCATTCGTGGTGCGCCGGACCGACTCGCACCTGATCGATCTCGGCGATTGTGATGCCGCAGCGTTGGGCGATCACGTGGTGCTGGGCGAACTCGTAGTTGGAACCGCAGACGACGCCGACGCGAAGGATCGCCAGCTCGCGGTCGCGGGGCGTGAGCGAGCTCTTGGCGAGCACGTGCGTGGCGAAGACCAGCCAGCGGCGCAACAGCGCCGGATGGTTCGCGAGCGTGGCGAAGATGTTGAGGGTGGATCCGTCGGGGCCGCTGAGCCCACCGCGCGCGTAGAGCTCCACCAACTCAGGGCTCGGATCGACGACGGGCGGGATTCGAGGTGCAGTCACGGCTCGATCATCGCGCCAGACTGTCGAGGTGAGCGAGCGGGACTGCGTCTTCTGCGACATCGTCGCCGGCCGCACTCCAGCCGATGTCGTTCTCGCCGACGATCTCGTCGTGGCCTTCCTGGATCGCTCGCCGTTGTTCGTCGGGCACGTGCTGGTCGTGCCGCGGCTGCACCAGGAGACGTTGGCAGACATGTCTCCTTCGGATCTCGGCGAGTTCTTCGAGCGCGTACAGCACGTAGCCGCGGTGTTACCGACGGCATTGGGAGCCGACGGTACGTTCGTGGCGATCAACAACGTGGTCAGCCAGAGCGTGCCCCACTTGCACGTGCACGTGGTGCCGCGCCGGCGCGGTGACGGGCTGCGCGGGTTCTTCTGGCCGCGCCGCAAGTACGCGGTAGGCGAGGCCTTCGAGACGGCGCGCGCCGTTCGTGAAGCCTTGCAGCGGTGAGCTGAAACCCATCGCGCGAACGAGACCGCCGTCACTTGTTGCATTTGCAACAACTAGGATGCTTGCTATTCGGCCGCGAACCATGTTCGATACGCGTGCGTAACGAATCGTTACGTTCCGCACCGATACGAAGAGGTATCAACAGATATGACCAAAGCAGAGTTGATCGACGCAGTGGCGAAGGAGTCCGGCGTCACCAAGGCCGACGCCGAGAGTGCCATCAAAGCCTTCTTCGATGTCGTCACAACGGCTGCGAAGAAGGGCGACAAGGTCGCATGGCCGGGCTTCGGCTCGTTCAGCACCTCGAAGTCGAGTGCCCGTACCGGCCGTAACCCCCAGACCGGCGAAGCAGTGAGCATCGCTGCCTCCACCCGGATGAAGTTCACCTCGAGCAGCACGCTCAAGGCGATGTTGAACCCGAACAAGAAGTGACCCAGGACCAAGCAAAGGAATCATGAAAATGGCTGCAACGAAGAAGAAGGCCGCTCCGGCCAAGAAGGCTCCGGCGAAGAAGGCCGCTCCGGCCAAGAAGGCCGCTGCCAAGAAGGCTGCTCCGGCCAAGAAGGCTCCGGCGAAGAAGGCTGTCGCCAAGAAGGCTCCGGCGAAAAAGGCCGCTGCCAAGAAGGCTCCGGCGAAGAAGGCCGCTCCGGCCAAGAAGGCCGCTGCCAAGAAGGCTGCTCCGGCCAAGAAGGCTCCGGCCAAGAAGGCTCCGGCCAAGAAGGCTGTCGCCAAGAAGGCTCCGGCCAAGAAGGCTGCCGCCAAGAAGAAGTGACCGTCTCGACAATCGAGATGTCGTGCGACGAGGAGCCTTCGGGCTCCTCGTCCGCGCTTGGGCTCGCGTGCGTCGCCCGCGCATCGACCACAATGGGACGATGAACGAGATCTGCGACGACCTGGCGGACGAGCATCGAGCGTTCGACGAGCTCGTGGAGGGGCTCGACGAGGCCGGGTGGAACACGCCGACCGCGGCGACCGGTTGGTCGGTGCGCGATCAGGCGAGCCACCTCTGGTTCTTCGATCAGCGCGCCCACATGGCGCTCACCGACCCGGAGGCGTTCGCGGCCGACGCGGCATGGCTGGTAGCCGCGGGTGGCACCGAAGCCTCGGTCGTTCCAGGACGTCAGGTGAACGGCGCCGAGATGATGCACCGCTGGGCGACAGATCGTCGGGAGATGATCGCGGTCGCCCGCACCGTCGCCGAATCGGCGCGGATCCCGTGGTACGGACCGTCGATGGGGGCGCGCTCGTTCATCACGGCCCGCCTGATGGAGGCATGGGCGCACGGACAAGATGTTGCCGACTCGCTCGGCTTCGTTCGTGACCCGACCGACCGTCTCCGTCATGTCGCCCACCTCGGCGTCCGCGCCCGGCCGTTCAGCTATGCGACGCACGGCCTCACCATGCCCGACCTGCCGATCCACGTCTCGCTCACCACGCCTTCGGGCAGCACCGCCGTGTGGGGTCCACCCGACGCGGTCGACGCGGTGCGGGGCCCGATGATCGACTTCTGCCTGGTGGTCACCCAGCGGCGACACCACGGCGACACGGCGCTCGACATCGCTGGCGACGCCGCCGAGGAGTGGATGTCGATCGCCCAGGCCTTCGCCGGTCCACCCGGCTCCGGTCGCCGTCCAGGCCAGTTTGCCTGACGGCGCTCTCAGAGGTCGTCGATCAGCCGGAACAACTCTGCGGCGCCCACGCCGAACTGAGCGCCGAGACGGTGGAGACGCTCGCGGACGCGGCCGCGGAACTGCTCGATCGATGCGTCGTCGACTGCGTTCATGGTGCTCTCGAACTGCGACTCGTGAGCCTCGAGGGCGGCCAGCTTGACGTCGACGAACTCGGTCACGTCCTCAACATGGTTCGGCTCGTCGGCTTCCCACAGCAGGATCGCCTCGGGTCGATGGTGGGCGATCGTGTGCTCGCGGAAGAAGTGCGGGTCGCGGGCCGCGACCACTGCCTCGCACGCGAGCAGTCCGGCATGCCGATGGTCGGGGTGGAGCCGGTAGCGCTTCCACGGATCGTGGCCAAGCACCACGTGTGGGCGAAGCTCGCGGATCACGCGAGCAACCTGCCCACGCACCGCCAGCGCGCTGTCGAGCTCGCCGTCGACCAAGCCGAGGAATCTCACCTCCCCTGCACTGGCACCCGCGAGGCGATGCGCAGCCTCGCGTTGCTCCACCTGACGCCGCGCCGCGAGCGCGTCGGTATCGGCGTGAGTGTCCCAGGTTCCCTTCGATCCGTCGGTGCAGATCAGGTGATGCACGACACACCCGGCGGATGCCCACTTGGCGAGCGTGCCACCAGCACCGAACTCGACGTCGTCGGGGTGCGCCCCGATCGCCAAGGCCGATCGAGGTACGGCGAGATCGATGCTGGGGGAATCGGTCAGCGCATCGGGGACGGGTTGACCAGGTTGGTTCGCAGCCATGTGGGCAGCACCTCCTTCACGAGGGGATGATCGAGATCACCGGGTTGATCGATGTCGAGTGCGATCAAGGGGTCGCTGATCACGCGCACGGCCGTACCGATCGACATCGCTGTGGCGAGATGGCGGCGGAACGATCCGGGGCCGTAGGCGGACCTCACCGGGTTCGCCGTCGGAAACGACATCAGGTTGGTGCCGTCGGCATGCCGGTCGGGCACGAGGGTGATGGTGCGCGCCGACACGAACGCGTCGAGCCGTGTAGGGCGCGGTAGGTCGCCGTGTACCACCACTACGTGATCATGGCCTGCCGCGGCGACGCAGCGCACAGCGTGATCGACGGCTGCGTTGAGACCCTGGTCGATCTCCCAAAGCACCGTTGCGCCATGCTCGCGAGCCCACGCGGCGACGTTCTCGTCGTCGCAGACGACGTAGACGGGGTGTTCGCCGCCGGCGGCCAGAACCCGCTCGGCCGTCCATCGCGCCAACCGCTCGCGCTGGTCGGCCGACAGTGCCGGCTCGAGTCGCTGCTTGGCCGCGCTGAACCCCTTGATCGGTACGAGCACGGCGGTCTCCACCGGGTCATCGTACGCAGGGAGCTGTTGGGTCCGCCGGTGTCTACGATCGGGCAATGCCTCCTGCCGGTCACATCCATGTTGCCGTCGTCGGCGCCGGCTCGTGGGGCACCACGGTGGCGGCACTGGCCGCCGGCAACGCTCCGACCGTTCTCTGGGCGCGACGCGAGTCGCTCGCCCGGCAGATCGACGAGACCCACATCAATGGCGACTACCTGCCGCAGTTCGGCTTGCCCGTCACCCTTCGCGCCACGAACGACATGGAGCGGGCAGTGGCCTCTGCCGATGTGGTCGTGATGGCGGTTCCATCGCATGGGTTTCGCGAGGTCGCCACGCAGGTGGCGCAGCACATCAGGCCGTGGGTGCCGGTCGTCAGCCTCACCAAGGGGCTCGAGGCCGACACCTCCAAGCGGATGAGCGAGGTCACCGCCGAGGAGATGCCGGGGCACCCCGTCGCGGTTCTAACCGGTCCGAACCTCGCCCAGGAGGTCTTGGCAGGCCAGCCTGCGGCCAGCGTGGTGGCGATCGCCGACACGGTTATCGCTGCCGAACTGCAGCGGATCTTCAGTCGCCAAACCCTGCGCATCTACACCAACCCAGATGTCGTGGGGTGTGAGGTCGGGGGCGTCGTGAAGAACGTCATCGCCATCGCCGCCGGGATGACAGAGGGAATGGGATTCGGCAGCAACACCCGCGCCACTCTGATCACGCGCGGGTTGAGCGAGATGGCGCGCCTCGGTGTGGCGCTCGGCGCTCAGGCCAACACCTTCGCCGGCATGGCCGGGATGGGTGACCTCATCGCCACGTGCTCGTCTCGACAGAGCCGAAACAACATGGTCGGGATCCAGCTCGGCCAGGGACGGTCGATCGCCGACATCATCGCCAGCACCAATCAGGTTGCCGAAGGAGTGAGGAGCAGCCCCAGTGTGCTCGCGCTCGCCCGTCGGTACGGTGTCGAGATGCCCATCACCGAGCAGATCGTGGCGGTTTGTCACCACGGTGTCACCCCGGCCGATGCGCTGGCAGCGGTCATGCAGCGATCACGCAAGAGCGAGATGCCATGACCGCCGATCGCATGGTCGACGACACGACAGCGCCCGTCTCGGTCGGCGTGCTCGGCGGCGACTGGCGCGCCCACGTCACCCCGTGGGGAGCCATGCGCATGTGGGACGCGGGCGGCACACTCGACTGGTGGGTCGCCGCCGACGACCGCTGGCACGACCCTTCGCGCGAGCCGACCGTTCGCCAAGCACGGCTCGACGGCACCCCTGTGGTCGAGACGCGGCTGCGCATCCCCGGCGGCGATGCCGTGCACCGCGTGTACGCAGTGGCAGATGGCGGCGGGTACACGGTCGTCGAGATCGAGAACGACTCACCGTTGCCGATCGCGGTGGCCTTCGACGGCATGCCGCTGTTGTCGCCGCGCCCGCCCACCGACATGCCGATCGCCGGGATCGAACTGCCTGCCGGCACCGTTGCGTATCCGATCGGGCATCACGCCACGCTGGTCGTGGTGATCGCCCACGGGTCGCCGGGCACCGCATCGTTGCCTGCGGTGCTGCCGACGCGCCAGCAGGTCGCCCACGGTTGGCTCGCCGTGTGCG
>CXWL01010579.1_pt1 | contig 11766 bp, 8 predicted proteins | sample 590931 | NCBI WGS metagenome assembly CXWL01 (sample SAMEA3498368, study PRJEB10139) | groundwater metagenome | biome: water well; material: biofilm material | place: Germany | collected 2015-04-27
CCCCTCTTCACCCCCACCACCTCCGCCCACCACGTCAACGATCACTGCATCATCCGCGCCCACGACGGCCGCTGGCACCTCTTCGGCATCGCCGGCGCCACCCCCGACGTCAATCCCCAGGCCGAACGCTGGTTCACCCACGGCTCCGGCAAGTCGCTCGCCAGCGGAGAGTTCCGCGAGCACGGCCGCGTCTGCGATTTCGGACGCCGCGCCTGGGCCCCCACCGTCGCCTTTGACGGCGAACAGTGGGTGATGCTCTACGGCCCCGACCTTCTCCAGGCCGCCATCTCCGACGATCCCCGCTTCGACAACTGGCTGGAGGTGCGATGCACCGTCACCGGCGCCCCTGTCGGCTCGGTCATGCGCGACGGCATGATCTTCCGCCTCGACGACGACACCTGGCTCCTCTACAGCACCGGCAAGCGCGGCCACGAAGGCGCCATCAGCGTCTGCGTCTCCGAGAACCTCCTCGACTGGCGTTTCGTCCGCTTCGCCCTCCGCACCACGCCCGAAGCCCCCAAGCAGCCGCCGTGGGGCGCCACCGAATCACCCTTCGTCTTCCGTCGCGGCGACGACTACTGGCTCTCCATCACCTACACCTCAAGCATGGACGGCCCCGCCGGCTATCACGAGACCCTCCTCTTCAAGTCGAAGAACCCCTTCGACTTCGGCACCTACACCGGCAGTGAGGATGAAGTCGCCGCCCGCCTCGAAGCCCACGCCCCCGAGTACCTCATCGATCCCGAAACCAACCAGTGGTACATCACCACCGCCGGCTGGCCCGGCGCCCCCTTCGGCACCAAAATCCCCAACAGCGTAGCCATCCGCGAACTCAACTGGGTGGAGGATCGATAGAAGTCACACTCGAGGTCACGGGGAAGTGCGGTGCGGCAACCAGGATCCAAGCCCGAGGTAAGGCACAACGGGAACAGATGACTCCACCAGAAATGGAGAGAGCAATTCTCGATCCACGACAACGAACGAAACTACACGCCATCTCTTCTTTGCGTCGACACCAAGATGGCCGGCGACTTTGGCAAGATTGCCCCGCAGCCAGCGTCCTCTTGCGTCATGTTTTGCAGCGGTCGATTTCGGGCCTACGAAGACTTCTCGCAATTCGTTGCTGAGCTCCGCTGGCGTGCGGGCGCCACCAAACTGCTTGCATTCCACAGCGAGGATACGCCTTTCGTTCGGCTGACAAACGAGAACGTCAATGTCTCCAAGTACATTTCCGGCAGCATCCACGATTCGTTCTCCCTGTATTTTCTTGACGCGTCTGAGCACAATGCTTTGCGCATCTCTGCCAAAGAAGTCAGCAACCTTGTTATTGAATTGCTCGCTCGCGGCTTGACGGAACTTTGTTATCAACAGCTTCATAGGCTTGGACACCGCCCTCAACCGTCCACTCACGACCAGATCCGCCCAATATTCGAGAGACGTAATTAGTTGGCGGTTTCCCCAAAGGACCATGTTACGGTCTTCGTTCCAGAGCAATGGGCGACGCAGGAGCGAGAGCGATCGATTGAAACGCCAAGGCACGACATCTTGAATGCTCATCCCCTCTGGGACGGCCATCAGGTGGTCTCGAGGATGGAGAGACAAGAGTTCTAGACGCGACTTCGCCACAGTCGTGGACCATTTCAGATCCTCGGCCACAAATCGAACGAGGTCATCCGGGATTGCGTGCCGGGACTCGGCATCCACTTCCTGTCCGAACCGATATATGCTCCAGAACATCTCGACGAGTTCGGTAGCTGAAAGGCCAAACTCCGCATTGAAGGCCGCTTCCATCTCCTTATCCACGCCGTCTCCATCCGTCGGTTTCCAATGCTCAGAGTATGCGTCTCGTCCACGAATCAGGTCGAAACTAGCGCTCTCCTGCAGGTACTCAGCTGTTCCCGACTTGTACTCAGTCCTGTTCGCACCAAGGCGCCCAGAGGCCAAGACCCGTAGCTTGAAATCGGCAATGCTGAAATGTATTAAGTCGCTTTCAAGTCCGCGATTCAGGATGGAATAGCTCAGTGCCAGAAGTTCGTCGAAATCTGACAGAGACATCTCTCGGTCGCCCTTAGGCGGTTCGGCCGCGACCAACTCGATGAGAAAACGCAATGCAACTTCGCTCCCGCGCGCCTTATGAGCATTTTTCGCCATTGAGGCGCCAAAATCCTTGTGGTCCCCATAGCAGGCGATTTTTGATCCGAGCGTAGCATCGAAAAGCACGCGCTCGTGCAACAGCGCCTCGCTTGCCGGTATCAGGTAGTCCGCAAGGTCGGCGAAGTCAAAGGCCTGGAGTTTTGTTCGCAATTGCGCTAGACACGCATCTACGAACAGATTAGTGACTTTGGTCTGCTGACTCTCGGAAATTGGCCCCTGTCCAAGACCAAATGGGTGAGCTACCCAGTCTGAAAAATGATCATCGATCGCTGACAAATCCGCGTCCTGCACTTGGCGAGGCTTGGGGAGATCGCCTCGGTCCAGTTGCGGTCGACGTTCGATGCTGAACGCGGCCATGATTCGCTTTGGGCCAAGCGGCGCAATCGCATCTACCCATGACGTAATGTCTCGGCGCACTTCAGGGTTCACGACGGTCAAGACTGCGCCCAGTAGCTTCACCAACAAATCTCGCTCAGCACGGTTGTCCGCTACAGCAAGACCAAGCTCGAAGTCAGTACCAACAACCACATCAACAACAACGAACTTTCCGTGTGTCGAAACTTCCACGTCGACGGGCTCTGAACTCACTTTGTCCAAGGCAAAGCTCGTGTTCACCAAAATGACCCTATCCTGCACGCCCGCCTCTGCAAGCCTGGACCCGAATTGCCACAGCCAAAAGGCCAGGGCCTCACCAAGACCCCATACCTTGCTGAATGGTTGACCGTCTTGAGCTTCAGTGCGGACCCATGCCGTAATGTCGGATTCGACCAAGAATTCTGGTGCAGTTCCTACTACAGGAAACGGCATATAGATGGGGACATCCATGTCATGGTTCAGGCGCGAAACGCTCACGATGCTGCGTGAGCCACCCCACTCGACGGGATGCGGGTCCCGCGTCCTGCCTAGTTCGCGATGCACGTCGCCCTTGAATCCTTGGCCGATATGAAGCATGGTCGGAGGGGCTTCGTCTGAAGCGTAGTACGAGTTTCCGTACCTGCGAAAGAAGCCGATCTCATTCATGGGATCAAAACACAGGACTTCCGTACGCTTGCGTAGCTGCCTGCTGGCCCGGGCATATTTCAAGAGAAACAGAGGGTCGGACGATTCGAGAATTGATATGTCTTGAAGATCGGCGGCCGGAAGTAGAATGGCCAAAAGACCGTCATCCTCAAGACCAAGGAACACATTGCGTCCTAGGGGTTCGTAGACAATCAGATGAAGGATTTCCGTGATTCGCGTGTCGAGCTGCGAGATTGCATTTTCGACTTCTAAGCGACGGCGTGCGGCCTCCTTGAGCAGTGTTGCTGCGTCCCAAGTACCAAAGAGTTGATCCGGCTCGTAACCCTTCATGTCGTCCGTCAGGACTTGAAGGTGAAGGATCTTCCCATTGTCCAGCTTGAAAAACTCTTCCGAAATGTGTTGAGGGCCTGCACTCAACGCAAGCTCTATTCTCCCCAAGCCAAAGTTCCGCAAGCTGGCTTTGGCGATGTCAGCCACTTTTCTATTGAAGCAGCGAGCAAGCGCAGGGTGTTTACCCTGTTCATGCAGGAAGCGAACAACGTGGTAGCGAATCGCGCCAAGCAATGAACCAGGACTGAGAACGACAAGGTCGTCCTTCATCCAGGCTATTGGCCGTTTGCACAGCTCGTCACTCTCAGGATTCGCTACATCGCTAGTGGTGAGATTTCCGGGGTGCGCGACGATCTCATCAAGGTAGGCGATGTCGAATCCCCGCCTTTCGATCTCGTCCACGACCACTTGTCTCGGAATCCGGACCGCTCGAATCAGGGTGCTCAAGCGATCGGTTGGCGGGATGAAAACGTCGGCCCCGGTCGTCGCCGACGGCTGCGTGTACCTGATCAGACCAGCGCGGCTCGCTACGAGATCGCTAAGGCTGAGAGTGCAGCCAACCAAGTTTATGATCCGCTTTAGGGCGTCCCTGGAGAGTTCGCTACGAAGTCCTGGCGTCAGAACGGTCTGAAGCACTGCTTCCGTTGAAAACACGATGTCATCCAGGATTCCTGGGAACACTACATAGGCGCCGCCGAAAAACGCAACAACCTCAGTAGTGGCATTCTCACAGGGATCCTCCAGATGACTGATTGCGGAAATAGGAAGACCATTCGTCAGTGCACGCAAGGTGGCGCGCGTCGGGCTTTCTCGAACCAACGCTGTGACCAACCATCGTCGCCGCCGCAAGCATGTCGATTCTGAGTAGGTGATTGGCGTTCTCAGGGGCGAGCCCAAGTGCTGCCACCGCAGATGCCAGTTGTGGCGTGTCAAATTCCCCCAGCCTCGAAACGAGGCCACGCAGGTCATCCAAGAGTTCCTCAGAAGGCTGGGCTACAAGCACAAGTGATTCTACAATTTCTAGAACATATTATCTACTTCTGGCAGAAGTAGCTCCCGCATAGCTTGCGCCCTCTATACCCAACCCCGCCTCCCATAAGAACTCCAAAAAGTGACACTTCGCGCTTGGAGATCGCCTCCCCTCTCGCGCACCATAGCCCCAAGGAGGTGCGCCACCCATGACCACCGGACCCAACACCCCCGAGGGCAAGGCCGCCGTCGCCATGAACGCCCTCAAGCACGGACTCCGCAGCGACAAGATCGTCCTCCCCGATGTCGAGTCACAAGAGGAATGGGACGAATTCCGCGAAGGCATCCTCGAATCCCTCAAGCCCAAAGGCCGTCTCGAAGAAGAACTCGCTCTCCGCGTCGCCCAGCTCGCCTGGCGCCTCCGCCGCGGCCTCCGCGCCGAGCACGATGCCGTCGTCGCCGACCGCCTCGGCATCGGTCCTGACAAATTCTCGTTCGCCGCGTTGGCTGAGTTCTGCGCGCAGTTCTTCGATGAACCGCCGGCTGAACCGCTCCAACCACAGAATGACTTGCCCCCCTCCAACCTCCCGCCCCAGGCCGAGCTGCAGAAAATCATGCGCTACGAAGCCCAATACACCCGCCAACTCTTCCAGACCCTCCACGCCCTGCAGGCCCTCCAGGACAAACGCAACGGCAAAGCCACCCCCCTGGTCCGCATCCAATGGCACTAGGGTGAGAAATCGCAGAAAGACACAGTATGCACTCCAACAAATGCATTTCTGCCATTCAATTAACCTTCGCCACGCTGCGGTTTCCGCAGTAACCTGCGCGAGTCATACTGAACAGAGGTCCACGGCCGATGCAGAAGTTCATGATCTACGTCAGCTACGAGATGCTCGTCATGTACTTGGCGACCGCCGCCCTCTACGTCGCCGGCACGACCGCCCTCGTCATCGCCATCTACCTCCGGGGCGAAGTCCTCGGCGCATCAATCCTCGCGCCTATCATCGTCGTCAGCTGGCTGGGCCTCCTCGGCCAGGTAGCACACGTCGCCGAAGCATCCGCAGACATGCGCCGCCATCTACGATCGAACCAATCCTAATCTGTTTCCATCTGTGACATCTGTTGACGGCAAAGGGGGCATCGAATGGACGAGACAGAAGTGAAGCCCCCGCGCCCCAAGAACGCCGTCGTCATCCTCCTCGACAGCCTCAACCGCCACATGCTCGGCGCCTACGGCAGCCGCGAGTTCGCCACCCCAAACCTCGACCGCTTCGCCGCCCGCGCCCTCCGCTTCGACCGCCACTACAGCGGCTCCCTCCCCTGCATGCCCGCCCGCCACGACATCCTCTGCGGCGCCCTCGACTTCCTCTGGCGCCCCTGGGGCAGCATCGAACTCTGGGAAAAGCCCCTCACCGTCGACCTCCGCCGCGCCGGCGTCAAAACCATGCTCATCTCCGACCACCCCCACCTCTTCGAATCCGGCGGCGAGAACTACCACACCGACTTCCACGCCTGGGACTACCAGCGCGGCGGCGAGTCCGACCCCTGGAAGACCCGACCCGACCCCTCCTTCGTCGGCCAGCCCATCATCAACACCCCCGGCCGCGAGCACTACCAGAACTCCCGCTCCTACTTCCGCGAAGAGGACGACTTCCCCGGCCCCCGCGTCATGCGCGCCACCGCCCAGTGGCTCGACGACAACGCCGGTTCGAAGAATCCGCCGCAGGAGGGTTCGAAGAATCCGCCGCAGGAGGGTTCGAAGAATCCGCCGCAGGAGGGTTCGAAGAATCCGCCGCAGGAGGGCGCTCACGATCGCTTCTTCCTCTTCGTCGACGAGTTCGACCCTCACGAACCCTTCGACACCCCCGAGCCCTACGCCTCCCTCTACGACGACTCCTGGCAGGGCCCCCATCTCATCTGGCCGCCCTACGCCGTCGCCGCCCAGAAGCGCGGCCTCATCAACGAGCGCGACGCCCACCAGGTCCGCGCCCAGTACGGCGGCAAGCTCACCATGATCGACAAGTGGTTCGGCCGCGTAATGGACGCCCTCGATCGCAACAACCTCTGGGACGACACCGCCGTCTTCCTCTGCACCGACCACGGCCACTACCTCGGCGAGAAGGACATCTGGGGCAAGCCGCAGTCGCCCATCTTCAACACCCTCGGCCACATCCCCCTCATGGTCGCCTGGCCCGGCGCCGCCGCCGCCACCACGGAAACCCTCACCACCAACGTCGACATCCACGCCACCCTCGCCGACCTCTTCGGCGTCACCCCCAAGCACCGCACGCACGGCGCCTCCTTCCTCCCCGTCCTCGCCGGTGAGAAGACCCAGGTGCGCGACCATCTCCTCGCCGGCATCTGGGGCCGCGAAGTCCACCTCATCGACGCCGACACCAAGTACGCCCGCGCCCCCGAAGGCCCCAACCTCCCGCTGTCGATGTGGTCCAATCGCTGGTCCAGCATGCCCGTCCACCACAGCATGCCCGAGTACGAATTCCCCACCCCCGACGAGCGCGCCTGGCTCGACAACATGCCCGGCACCAAGATCCCCGTCATCCGCCAACCCTTCCGCGAAGGCGACCTCCTCCCCTACTGGGCCTACGGCCGCTTCAGTGGCAACCACCTCTACAACCTCAAAGACGACCCCGCCGAAGACGAAAACCGCGCCGGCGAGCAGCGCGAAGCCGAATCCGCCGACCGCCTCCGTGAAGCCTTGAAGGAGATCGAAGCCCCCGAAGACCAGCTCGCCCGCCTCGGACTGGCGTAGACAAGAGCCTTAGGGGGCGGTTCGCCCAAACGCGCGAGTACCAAAGATAAAGGGGGGTGTCCGGCCGCCACCAGGACGATTCCACCGGCCGGACGGCGGAGTGTAACGGCGCTTCCGCTTAGCCGCCGGAGAATGTCAAGCGCTCCAGCGCAGTGCTATCGAAGGCTGACCGGCTGGGTGAAGAACCGGTCGAACGCGATCGTCACGTGCTCCGCTAGTACGCGACGATATCTTCCTCGATCACCAGCGCTCGCGATGCACCACCTCGTCCAGCGGCCGGCGCTTCCTCGTCCGCGTACTGCCGCTAAACTGCCGCGCATCAGCCGCCTCGTGCCCGATCGCGACGATCGCGACGGCCGTGTACGCCTCCGGCATTCCCAGCACCCGCTGCATCCGCTCCTGCCCCTCACCGCCCATCACCCCCGCAACGCCCGCGCCCAAGCCCTCGTTCACTGCCGCCAGCAGGATCAACATCAGCGCCGCGCCGGCATCGGTATGCCAATACGGCACCCGCCACAAGTTCTCGTCCGGCGTCTCGCTCCGAATGCGCATCTTGTCCGCCTCGTGGTACCGAGACGTGTACATCTCCGCGCTCGTGCAGACGATGACGAGCACCGGCGCCTGCGCTGCAAAGTTCGGCAGTCCGGCCTTCTTCAGCGCCTCCGGGTCGGCGCTGACCCGCCGCCGCACGGCCTCATCCGTAACCAGCACAAACTCGACGCCCTGGCTGTATCCAGCGCTCGGACCGCGACGCGCGACATCCAGGATGCGCTCGATAGCCTCCGGCGCCACGGCCTCGCCCGAGAACGACCGCACCATCCGCCGCTTCCGCACGACATCCGCGAATTCCATTCGCCGAGTATGCCACAGCCCCTGCGAATCACAAGCCCGCCCCAGCGCCACGAGAAGGCCCGCTCGATGAGCGGGCCTTCTCCTTGATTGAACGTTCGGGCTGACAGCGAAGCTATTCGTCGTCCTCGTCCTCGTCATCACCGCCGTGCGAGTTGCCGTGCGAGTTGCCGTGACCCTCGCCATGCTTCTGCTCACCGCAGTGGTTACCGCCCGCTCCCGGATCCGGCCGGTCTTTCTTCACACACCCACTATTGTCTTCGTGCTCGTCTTCGTCGTCGCCGTCGCCTCCGGTCGGCGTTTGCGTCACTTCAGGCGTGCCAGTGGTGTCCGGCGTCGGCGTCGGCTCCCCAGGTGTGCTCGTCGGCACCGGTGTTTCGGTCGATACCGGCGTTTCCGTAACCGTCGCTAACGGGTCGGGCGTGTCGGTCGCCACAGGCGTATCGGTCAGCGACGGCGTGTCCGTCGCAACCGCCGTCCCTGTGGGCGTGTCGGTCGCGGCGGGCGTGTCGGTTGGCGCCGCGGGATCGACGAGCGACCTCACGCCGTCGTTCGAAGCAAAGGCGCCGGCGGCGGCGAACGACGCGAGCGTAATCGCAATTCCCGCGGCAAAGATCTTCTGTCGCATACATGCTCCTGTCTGGTACCGAATCTTGGTCGCTATTACACGAAGGGCCGCCCTGACGCGACACTCCCCTGCACCCACACCTACTATCGGCCAGCGCAGCCGCGGCTGTTGGGCAGACGCTCAATCAACACGGATAAGGGCCCCTTCGATCGGGGTCACAGGGCTATCTGCGTGCTCAGGAGCGTCGCGCAAGCCTTTTCAGGCCCGCGTCAAAGACCGCTGAGATCGAAGACCGGAGATCCCGCGCTAGCGGCGTAGACGACCGTCACGGCAGCGACAGCTTCAAGGGGGTGTGGCGTTTGACTGATTTCCGCGTGGCGTCGAGTTCTCTGCGCTCCGCAAGGCCGGTGGTCATAGCTCACAATCCAAAGGAGCTAACAGTTGAGGGCGGGCGCCGCAGCATTTACCGGTGGGGCAGCAGCACCGCATGTCCATAGCGCGTGGCATCGCGTTCGTAGTGTGCCACCTGCCAGCCGGTAAGCGCCGCTTCCTCCTCCAACTCTGGCTCGTCGACGAGATGGACGTAGGTGCCGCCCTCCCACTCGGTGCCTCGCTCGAGGGGCGGCAGGTGAAGGAGCCGTTTGCGCAGCAGGCCGTGGGGGATCCGGCGCCACCCGGCCGGCGCCGGATGTAACGGCCGCCGGTGCAGCCCCCACTCCGTCTCATCGATGTCAGGTTCGGCGCGAAAGAAGCTGAGGAGCAGCGGGCCGTCCGGACAGGCGGCGCGCAGCCTGCGCAGCGCTTCGATGCGGTCGGCGTAAGCGAGGATATGCGTCCACATCGCCCATCCGGTGACAACGCCGTCGTAGGTGGCGCCACTGGTGCCCGCTCCCCATTCCTGGAGCGTGGCTCGCTCCACGCGCGCCAGGCGCGTGTTCGGCCTCGCCGCCAAGCGCCGATTCGCTTCATCGACTGCCTCGGCGACCGGCTCGAACCCATCGACGTCGTATCCGCGTTCGAGCAACACCGCCAGCTCCCGGCCGGACCCAGCGCCGTGCAGCAGCAATCGCGCTGGCGGCAGCGGGAAGTATCGCGCGAGCGTCTCCTCCTCGTACGGGAAGAGCCCCCGATCCACATGCGGGCCGCGGAGATATTCACGCTTTCCGCGATAGTACGCGTCCGTCGTCGCGCGCTCGAGCGCCGGCGTATAGAGGGCGAGCGGCACCTCGCGCACTACGTGCGCGATGGGGTACAGGATGTTCGCGGCCGCGGACGCCGCGGCGACCGCATATCGCGCGATGCGGGTCGAGTCTCAAAGCCGCGGCATGGCGTTCTCCTCCGCCGATAGCCTACAAGGCAAGCGCCGGGCAAAATTGCTGTAGGGGCACACAACGCCTGGCCATGAGGATGCGAGAAGGAGCCTTGTCCATCCGCATTCGCTTCTGGAGAAGTGGTACGCCCGGAGGGATTCGAACCCCCGACCCTCGGTTCCGAAGACCGATGCTCTATCCGCTGAGCTACGGGCGCATATAGTTGATTCTAATGCAGATTGCGGTTCCTCGTCCACGGTTCGGAAACGACCTCGAGCGAAGCGAGATCCAGAGGCTTCCCCTGAAGCCGTCGGAAGCGACCGACGCCTACCGCTCGTCCCTCACCTGCACATCGATGCGCGTATAGCTGTCGTCCTCGCCGAACGTCCCGACCGCGATCTCGCCCGTCAACTGCAGCTCGTCGTCCGAGAACCGGATCGCCTCCGCGTCCGCCAACGGCGACGCGCTCGCATCGCCTTCTTCCACCGTCAGCCCGGCGTCCTCCAGCTCGTTCCGGTAATGCGCCAGCACATTCCTCGCCCGATCCTTCGTGATGTACGACAGCGCGAACGCCAGCGAACCCGATTCCTTCTGGTACGCCGAATCGATCACCACCGCCCCGTCATAGGGCGGCACTTCGTCGGGAAATCCCTCCGGCGCCGCCCGCGAAGCGACCGGCTCGAACGCCTCGGCCTCCCGATCAGCCGCCCCCGAGACCTGCTGGATGCTGGTGATTATCGTTGTCCGCCCGTCGTCTTTCGATCCACTCACCAGCACCACACCGGTGATATCCGGATCATCGATGCGGCTGAACTGGTACAGCGTCAGATCGCGGCCGTCCTGGCCCAGGTCGATCTGCCACGGGTCGGCGTCGAATTGCTTTTTCAGCGCCGCCGCCACCACATCGCGACCGTCGCCCGTGTCCTGCACGATGATGTAGCCAATATCCGGATCTTGCAACTGCACGACGCCGGCCACAACCTTCGCCCCGTCGTACGCCGGCACTTCGGTCGGATAGCCTGCCGGCAGCACGCCCTCATAGCGCGTCGTAATCGTGCCTTCCGAGCCGGAGGTGAATGCACTCAGGATGTTTGAAGCGTCCGCCTGCAGCCTGCTCTCGCCGCCGCCGCTGTCCGGCGCAAAGAACCAAACCGCCACCCCAACGATCGCCGCCGGGATCACCGCCGGGATGATGAGCGCCCACACAGGCACACCGCCACGCGAAGCCGGCTTCAGTGCAGTCGCGGACGTGAACGGCGCCGGTTCGTCGATCGCTTCGCCGGCATGATCGCTGGGAATCTCTACCTCAGCACCCGCCTGCACAGCGTCGTCGGACGCCCTGTTGTCTGCTGTCTGTTCTCTGTTGTCAACAGACGCCTCTGCTTCGACGGAGTCGTTCTCGTCAGGCACGGGCTTCCTTTCGAGAGAGGGAGGAATGGGGTGGACGAAGGGATTTGAACCCTCGATCTCCTGGGCCACAACCAGGCGCCTTAACCGCTAGGCCACGCCCACCACGCGTGTCGTATCGGCGACAAAAATGCTCTGCGCGAGGTCCGCAGAGCTCAACCATCGCCGTCCGAAACCACTGCAAGTCTATCAGCGCCCCCCAAACCCCTGCAAGTCGAGCGAAGCGAGATCCAGAGGCTTCCCCTGAAGCCGTCGCATGGCGAAGCGAGATCTCGAGCCGCTTCGATCCAGAGGCCTCCCCTGAGGCCGTCGGACAGAGGCTTCCCCTGAAGCCGTCGCATGGCGAAGCGAGATCTCGAGCCGCTTCGATCCAGAGGCCTCCCCTG
>CXWL01003793.1_pt1 | contig 11765 bp, 16 predicted proteins | sample 590931 | NCBI WGS metagenome assembly CXWL01 (sample SAMEA3498368, study PRJEB10139) | groundwater metagenome | biome: water well; material: biofilm material | place: Germany | collected 2015-04-27
CGAGTCGAGGTAGTCCGTGTGAAGATGCGCCAAGGAACTGGCGAAGGATTGCTGCACCTGCGTTGTGATGCTTGCTCGTGCGTCGTAGGGTAGACGATGGTCTTGACCGTTGACGGATGTGAACTTTGTTTGCAGGAACAGCTTGTCGCGGGTGATGCCCTGCGTTGCTAATTGCAGCAGCGCCTCCCCCACCCTCGCTTCATCGTAGTGAACGAGTTGATTGGCCGTATCGATCGCGGTGAACCCTGCCTCGACCGCTTGCAGCACCAGCCCGGTGGTGGCCTCTTTTTTCCAGGCCGTGCCGTACATGAAAGAGGGAACTTGGACGTTATTATAGGTGGTCAATGGCATCACAGATCTCCCTGTCAGGCCTTGTACCATACACAGTTTCCGGTGATGGTCTCAAGGTGAGAGTTCCGAGAATGCCGGTTATCGAACCCACCATTCTTGGCATAAATATCGGCCATCTGCAGGGACAGTTGAGGGAGATGGTTGGCCCACTGATTGGCAATGGCCTTGGCGTCCGCATCCATTGGCGTGGTGCAATGCCCGGATTGCTGGATGACGCTCCCTCCTGCACGGTTCCGCACCCAGACCAGACGCGCTCACGGTAAGAATTGAACAGGTGCTTAGCGCCAAGGCGCTGATGGTGAGCGCGTTCTATGTCTCCATCATTTCCAGCCTGGCATCGAATTCATGTCCGCAGGCTGTGCAGTGGATACAGTCCGATTCGATGACGAGTTCGTCGAATCGAATCCCCATGCCTCCGCAATCCGGACAGGGGACAAGGTGGACACGCGCATCATTCATCGTTTCGTATTGAGTTCCATGTAGGCAATAGACTGGCTTTCCATCGAGTAGCCATGGCCGCCCTTGTTGATCGACGACCGGCAGGGTGAGATAGTGACGGCTCACGTATTCTTCCATGTCCTGCCGGTTCGTGAAACCGTCCTTGATCAACTTGCCCCCCAACGCTTCGTAGAGAGCCTGTCCTTTCACGATCGCCTTCGTCGGTCCCATCGCTCCCTCCCCTTGCTGAGGTTCAGATCATCCAGCGAGTGCGTATGGGCACACCCACTCCTCCGATTCCCACCGTCTCAACCATAGAATCCCACACAGGCTCGTGCCACAAGGATCGAGCCAACGGCCACACCGTCATGCGGCACGCCTGTTGATGGTTGACGATTCTCGAGTCCAGTAAAGATGCGAGGCCAATGACGATTCCCCAATAGGTCCATGGCAGAGGTCACCCGCTTGCGCTATACGACACGAGTCCTTCGTGAGGTTGCCGACACTGGTCTCCGCCGTGGGATTGCATCAGAGATCTGTGCGTCATTCGGCTTCCCTGCTGTAGGCAGTCGGCATCAGACACGAAACTGGCACGGTATGAGGAGGGGGCCCGTCCGGTGAGAAACTTACACCCGGCAGATCCAGACCGTTGGAACTGTGCTCCACGGAGGACCATCATCACCACCTCCAAGACGAGGCGGTCGAGAAATCATAGTGTGAGCCTACGCCTGGGAGAATATATAGGTCAAGGTCGAAAATTGAAGAACGCTGTGACACTCCCTTGGCAAGTCCTCTGGCTGGAAGCTGTCCAGCCAGCTTCCATGACCGTTTACCCATCTGGCTGAAATCGTTATAATGAACGCATCGTTTGAACTTCGTCATGAAAGGAGAGGGCTCATGTGTAGGACAGGACGAACATTGGGGCATCAATTATCCCTACTGGGAGTTGGTTTGATACTTGGTCTCTGCATCCCAACACTGACACTGGATGCACGAGCCGAGTCGCTCAACGTGAAACCCGGTGCATGGGAAATAACGATGACAACCGTTGCATCGGGGATGAAGCTCTCACCGGAGATGGCGGCCAACATGACGCCGGCACAACGGGTTCAACTGGAGCAGATGATGAAAGCCCGCGAAGGCAAGCCTCACACGATGACCGTGCCATCCTGTCTTACAAAAGAGGATGTGGCTCATGACCGCATCATCAAGGAGATGGAGGAAGAAGATGATGCTGCGGGGCAATGCAAGGCTAAGGTGATCTCAAAATCCTCGTCGAAACTCGTCATTGATCAAATCTGCCCCGGCCCACCGGCATCAACTGGATACCTCACAATCGAAGCCAAGACACCCGAAAGTCTCGTGGCAACCGGTGACAGGAGCCTGAAAGGATCGGGCAAGGCTCACCTGGACATCAAGGGCAAGTGGCTTCGCGCCAGTTGTGAGGGAATTGAAGAGTAGCACGGATGTGTCTGCGATTTTCCACGTGCCTCGCCAGCTAAGATCCTGTCGTAGGGTGGTCCCCCTCGGTGCGCTCGGCCTGTTGACGGTTATGCCAGTTCTTGTTGGGCATTGATGGGAACGCTGATTCGATTCTTCGAGCTGGTTGATAAAGAGAGTCATCCATGATCCACCTCAGGCTCTGTGCGTGGTGTGTCCTAACACTGTTGATCAGTGCCCCGACCGCGGCAAGGGCGTTGGAACCTTCCGATCCAGAGTCCGCCGTCCGCCGCATGGTTCGCGCCAATGCCGAAAAAGATCTACCGACGCTTTCACGACTGATGGCGCACGATGCCGATATCATCAGTTACGGGGTCGCCGGCCGTAAGTATGTCGGCTGGACAGAGCTTGAGGAAGGCATGCGGGAGGAATTCGTCAATTCTCAGAAACTCGAGATTCCGATCAATGAACTGAAGGTCTGGACGAAAGGAGAGCTGGCTTGGTATGCGATGGAGCTCGACTATATTCGCTACGTGGCCGACGGACCTGATGTGAAACGGACTGTGCTGCCGATGCGGGAAACCGGGGTACTCGAACGCCGCAACGGCCATTGGCAATTGTTATCGTGGCATGAATCCTTTCGGTCTGCTCAGTTCGGCGGGCCTCTTGCTTCACAGCCTGCTGCATCTTCCAGCCCAGCTCGACAATAACAATATATTCTCTTTGGGCAGTGGCGCCCTCATAGCCAGACTTGATAGAGTGCGGCGATGGAGTCCGAAGAGCCAGCCACGACGACGGAAATCAGGGTGAGCTACCGCTATATCAAGGAACAGCCCTGGGTCGTGACGGCCGTGAATGGTTTTCTCTCCGCCTACTTTATGGAACAACCGAGTTTTCGTGTGCAGCGCCATTTTGAAGAATTGGAATCCGGCATGCATGTTTGGGTGTGCGAAGTACCCAGCACGATGAAAATGACGACGCTGTTGCGAAGGCTTCAAGCCGATATTCCTCCCTGCCGGTATAGTCAGACCTCAGGAACGCCAACTGATCGTCTGCAGTATGTCATTGATGCGCTTGATCAACCCTGACGAGTCACCCTGCCTTTTGTTCCATTTCTCAAAGCCAGTGGTCAGAATTCTCCGGTGGAGTATAATGCCCCATGATGCATCGCGTGCTCGTCCTCGGGGCCGGCAAGATCGGGTCGCTCATTGCATGCCTGCTCAATCAACGCGGCCAGTACGAGGTCCATCTTGGCGATATGACCTTGGATGCGCCGAAGCGTCTGGTCGAAGATCTCGGGTTGGAACGGGTCACTCCCTGTCTGTTGGATGTACGGCATCCGGATGCCGTCGGCACCTATCTCTCAGCACATCGATTCGACGCGGTGCTCTCAAGTCTCCCCTATTTCTGTAATCCGACCGTCGCTGGTCTGGCCTTGACTCATCATCTGCACTACTTCGACCTGACCGAAGATGTCGAAGTCACGAACCAGATCAAAGTCTTGAGCACAGGCGCCACGCATGCCTTTATGCCGCAATGTGGGCTGGCGCCGGGGTTCATCAGTATCGTGGCGCACGAACTGATGACACACTTTGAAACGCTGGATACGGTCAAGATGCGGGTGGGTGCGCTGCCGGTCCATCCCAGTAATGCGCTCAAGTATTCGNNCAAGTATTCGCTCACCTGGTCGACCGATGGGCTGATCAATGAATATGGCAATGTTTGCTACGGCATCGAACAAGGCGAGAAAGTCCCGCTGCAACCGCTCGAAGGGTACGAAACGATTGAGCTGGACGGGCTGCTGTACGAGGCCTTCAATACATCAGGCGGATTGGGTACCTTGGCCGACNNATCCCGGCCACTGTGAAAAAATACAACTGTTGATGAAGGACCTCAAGCTCAACGAAGACCGAGAGACGCTGAAGCGTGTGCTCGAACACGCCGTTCCCCAGACCCTTCAGGATGTCGTTTTGGTCTATGCCTCGGTCACGGGGAAAAACGAGGATGGGTTCTTTGAGGAGAATTACGTGAAAAAAGTGTATCCGCAATGTATCAAGGGAAAACTCTGGTCGGCGATCCAAGTGACGACCGCATCCAGCGTCTGCTGCGTGATGGATCTTGTGTTGACCCATCCATCGGCGTACCATGGATTCGTCACTCAGGAATCCGTATTACTGAAGGATTTCTTGGCCAATGATTTTGGAGCCTGCTTCCGATGAGCACAAGTCACACTGCACTGCGAGACCTGGGCATTCAAGCCGTGAATTCCGGGGGGAGTACCGGCAATACCTGGTGGTCCGGTCGGAATGATGGATCCCTCCTCCCCTCGATCAATCCTTCGACCGGGGAACAAATCGCCGGCGTCTATCCCTGTTCATCCGACGATTACCTGCGGATCGTGAAAGAGTCGGTTGAGGCGTTCCGCACGTGGCGCATGGTGCCGGCGCCGAAGCGTGGCGAAGTCGTCCGGCTCATCGGCCAAGCCTTGCGGGAGAAGAAGGATCAACTGGGCACGCTCGTTTCACTGGAAGTCGGCAAGATCAAGACAGAAGGCGATGGTGAAGTGCAGGAGATGATCGACATGGCGGATTTCGCCGTCGGTCAGTCGCGGATGCTCTACGGCGTCACGATGCAGTCCGAGCGACCGGCCCACAGGATGAGCGAACAGTGGCATCCGTTAGGACCGATCGGCGTGATCACCGCGTTCAATTTCCCTGTTGCCGTCTGGGCTTGGAACGCCTTCCTCGCCGCTATCGCGGGAGACACGGTCATCTGGAAACCGTCGCCCAAGGCGCCGCTCTGCGCCGTCGCGGTGCAACAGATCTGCAATCGCGTGATGCAGCAACAGGGCTATGCGGGAATTTTTTCGCTGTGCATCACCGATCAACCGCTGCTGGCGGAACAGATGGTACAGGACCCTCGGCTCCCGCTGATTTCGTTCACGGGCTCGGTGCCGGTCGGGCGTCGAGTCGCCGCCGCGGTCGGCCAGCGATTGGGACGCACGCTGCTCGAACTCAGCGGCAACAATGCCGTGCTTGTTGATGAAACCGCCGATTTGGACATGGCCGTGCGCGCGATTGTGTTCGGTGCCGTCGGGACAGCGGGACAACGATGTACGACGACCAGACGTGTGCTGGTCCATGAATCACGCTGCGAGGAATTGATCGGCAGACTCGTGAAGGCCTATGCCCAAGTGCAGATCGGCAATCCTCTCGACAAGGATGTGCTCATGGGGCCGCTCATCGACCACGTGGCGGTGGAAAGCTATCGTGCCGCCCTCGATGAAATCAAAAAAGAGAGCGGCGAGATTCTCTGCGGTGGCCGCGTCCTGAGTCGGGCGGGGTTTTTCGTCGAGCCCACGATCGTGCGGGCACAGAATCACTGGCCCGTCGTCCAACGCGAAACCTTTGCGCCGATTCTGTATGTCATGACCTTCCAGACGATTGATGACGCGATTCAGATGCAGAACGACGTGCCCCAGGGACTCTCATCAGCCATGTTTTCCAATCACCTGCGCCATGCTGAGCGATTCATCTCCGCTGCCGGCAGTGATTGCGGTATCGCCAACATCAATATCGGAACGTCCGGCGCGGAGATCGGCGGGGCGTTTGGGGGGGAAAAAGAGACAGGGGGAGGCCGCGAAGCTGGATCAGACTCCTGGAAAGCCTATATGCGCCGCCAGACCAACACGGTCAACTGGGGAACGGAACTCCCGCTGGCTCAAGGCATTAAGTTTGGACCGTAAATGAGGTGTGATCATGGATCAGGCTCAAGCCCTGGATAGTCTGATGGAGCGGATGGTTGCCGACTATCTGGCGCGTAATCGTGCCGCCACTGTGCTGCAAGCGATGCTTGACGAAACCGGTGTGGGGTTTTCTCCGCTCATCGACCATGTCACGATTCGGACGCTCGACATCGACCGGGGAGCCGAACCATTCGTCGAACTCGGCTATGCCTATGATGAAACCTTGCAGTACGCCGATTGGTACGCAAAGGTCTACCGGAAGCCGGGCTACCCGGCGCTCTTTGTCGACCAGGCCTATCCGGATGAACGAGGCACAACCAGCATTATTCCCGGCTGGGTCAATAAATTCGGTGACAAGGTCTTTCACCACGTCGCGGCTCGAGTGGAGAATATCGACCACGCAGTGGCCCGGCTCAAGCAGAAAGGCGTGGTATTTGCCGGCAACATCGTCGGANNATTGGCGGAGCGGCACCGAGGCTACCTCGGTTTCCTACCCCCTCAGGCCGACAGTCTCATGAAATCTTCTATCGGCCGTTAGACGACTGGACCTATCGGCTTTCCTCTTGAACTCCCGAATTCTCGAGCGAGGAAGCGTTTAACCGTCATGAACCGTCGCATACCGAGCCCGACGCACCCTGCTCCCACCGCTAACGACAGCCCACCCAACGCCTGAATGTATGGATAATCCACCCACCACACAGCCGGAACGCCGACAATTACAAAACCCAACGCAGTTCTGACATAGGCCAGCAGCGTCCGCTCATTAGCCAGTTCAGTTCGCTGGCAGGCTAACTGATCTCGAATCTGTGTGTCCACCGTTTCCCAAACGGAAAGAGCCGCAAGCCGAAGGAGTTATCTCCCGATCACACTATCCCATGTCTCGCAGCACGTGGTCGGGATTCCGATCGCGGGCGATATTCTTCATGAGCTGATCGCCGAACAGGACGACGACTCGGTCCCGTTGGTCCTTCACCATCATCGATGCCGATGGTGACTTAAAGGTCAAAGGTTCCCCCTCCAGCCAGGCGCTACAACTAAAGGGCAACGCATCCAGGATAGTTTCCACGCGATACTCGTGGCGCAGTCGGTATTGCAATACATCGAACTGCAGTCGACCGACTGCAGCAACTAATGCCTCTTGATCATGGAGACTACGCATGATCTGTACCGTGCCCTCTTGTGCCATCTGGGACAGGCCCTTGTCGAACGCCTTGCGCTTGCCCACATCCGTGGGTCTGAGACGTGCAAAGATTTCCGGCTGGAATTGTGGGAGCGGTTTGAAATTAAAGCCCCCAGTCAACGACACCGTATCACCGATGGCGAAGACCCCAGGATTGATGATGCCGATGATATCGCCAGGATAGGCCTCTTCGACCGTACTACGTTCCTGCGCCACCAAACTGTGAGGTCTCGACAGTCGAATGTCTCGCCCCAATCGGTGATGCTTGACCACCAGATCCCGCTCAAACCGCCCGGAACAGACTCGAAGAAATGCGGTACTGTCGCGATGCTTGGGGTTCATGTTGGCTTGCAGCTTGAACACATAGGCGCTGAACGGCATGTCAATCGGGTTGACTGAGACGTCAGATCCGTCCTCACGGTCGGCCGGCCGTGCGCTGGGACTCGGCGCCATCTGCACAAAGGCATCCAAAAAACTCTCGATGCCAAAGTTGGTGAGTGCCGATGCGAAAAATACTGGGGTAATGTCGCCTTGCAGAAACTGTTCGCGCGTAAAGGGATTACCGGCGATGTCCAGGAGATTCAAGTCATGCTGGACCTCGTCCATAATTTCTTGCGAGACCCGACCGGTGGCGCCGAGTTCGGTGAGCGGTAGGGTCTCCGTCGCCACTTTCGCGGCTCCGCCGTGCGCGGTCTTGCTGAACAGTTGTACCCGGTTGTCGGCGCGGGTCACGATGCCCACGAAGTCGCTGCCTGATCCGATCGGCCAANNGAGCTTGCGAGTCTGTGTTTCAACGCCTTTGGCCGCATCGATCACCATGATGGCGCTGTCAGCAGCCGTCAAGGTGCGATACGTATCCTCGGAAAAATCTTGGTGGCCCGGCGTGTCAAGCAAGTTGATCACGGCGCCTTTATAGGGGAACTGCATCGCAGAGGCGGTGATGGAAATGCCACGTTCCTGTTCCATCCCCATCCAATCCGACGCGGTCGCTTTACCGCCCTTGCGCCCGCGCACCATGCCGGCGGTCCGGATCAGTCCTGAATAGAGCAGGAGCTTTTCGGTCAGGGTTGTCTTGCCTGCATCAGGATGGCTGATGATGGCAAAGGTCCGCCGTCGCCCCGTGGCGGCCGCTAGTTCCGTTGAGAGAGTCGTCTCAGTCGTCATGATTGGAGACGCAGCATACCATATCGCATGTCAAAGCGGATGATCATGAGGATGGCATCGAATTGGAGAGAGACTCATACCCGGCCCGTTCCACAGCGCGACGGACGGCACCGAGCACAGCCGGAGTATTCGAATGCGGAAGCACCGCCACGGCTGGGGCGGCACGGAGTTTCGCCATCAGATCCTCTGTCTGAGCGCCAGCCAACTTGTCGTAGGTGGCGTACAAGCCGTCTAGGCCTTCCTCGACCTCGTTGTGCTTGTTCAAGATCGAGCGCAGTACGGCGATGAGGTCGAGTGTGGGAGTGGGCATGAGTAAGGCTGCAATGGCCCCATGGTCGAGCCGAAGCGTTGCCGCAATTGATAGTGGCGCGCCGCCGTTCGATCGCTGAGCCGCGGGCAACAGAATCTTCTCCTCCATCCCAATGTGGCGAAGCAGCCCCGCTCGAAACTCATCATACTGTCCCTGGTCGATCCGGCCACCGGTGATCATGGCTTTGTTGAGGAGTTTCTCCAGCCGTCGGTGGTCGTCTTTGAGAAACCTCGTGACAGGGTATGGTGTGCCTGGTTGCATGTACCGCTGCCGTTCAGCTGCGCTATTCGACGAGTCAAATCACCCCGTTGCTTTTTTCTGAGTATGCTTGGAAGACGACACGTCCGAATACGGGGTCATAAAGAATACAGCCGAACGAGGTGTAAATTCCACAGGTGTTCGTTGGCGTGAGAATGCACAGGGTTCGCATTCGGATGAGACGGTTGCATCCCTCCCTCGAAAGGTCGGTCTGGCAAGATCATGAAGGCGAGAAGAGCGTCTCAGTGCCACATGGCCGGTGCGCAGGCCATGAAGACGGAGGCCACAAGTATGAGGAAGGCGCCGAGGAAGGACACGGTGAGTGAGAAGGGCCCATAGGATTGGAATGGCGGTCGTCGCATGTAGGGAAATCGCATGAGACAAAAGGTGATGAAGGACGATCCCGCTCCGAGGAGTGTTAGGAGAATGTGTCCAGAGTCCATCATGTCTGGCACGTCCTTGTTTATGTCAGGACATAGGCAAGCCCTACCCCACCGATGAGAAGGAACATCAACCAGCGGAGCAACCCCTCTCGCGCATCAGCTTGAGTTGCATTGATCCGATTCCTGAGGGCCGGCTGTGACCGGAGATACGTATCGATCACATCCTCGGCTTCATATAACCCAATGTTTTGTTCCAGACGAACCAGTTTGATGGCTTCGATCCTGTGGCCTTGCCACAGTGCGGTCATCGCCGCTGGTGGAAGCATAGGGTCCAGCAGAGGAGTTGGCGGGACTACGGAGCTTGAAGGCTGAAGCGATGATAGCGGCATAGGCTGAAACACAGCGTAGCACCATCGCGTGAGCGGCCGAAGGGAAACCGAAGAATCGACGATAGGGAGCGATGGTCCACTCATCCCACCTGCCTAAATTCCTGCTCTTGCTTCATATTTTGGAAGTCTGGTCGTAGGATATTTATGAGAGATGTGTATGTATCTTCGATTAGTCTCAATCCTATGGGCAACTCTTCTGGCGAGTTTCTGGGAGACGGCTGGTGTTGCCGAGACAACCAGAACCACGAATGAGCTCATTGGACCTGTTCGCAGCGTGACCATCAAGAAACTGGGTTACTCCACGACGGAAACCTATGATCGTGCGGGCCACCTCATCGAGGCCGTCATCGACATGGCAGATGCCAATACTGCCACGTATTCCCTCTTCCGGTACGACCAGGACGGCCATCTTCAGGAGGAACTCGCGCTCGATCCCAGCGGGAGGCTCATGTTTCGGAAGCAGGTCGTGTATGCGCAAGACTCAGAGGGCCGTGACAGCGCATCCGTGACGACCTCGGAGAACGGCGGTTTTCAGTATGCCGAGTTTTCTTTGTACGACCAGCAGGGTCACCTCTCAGAACAACTGTGGGTCAACCATTCGATGGCCTACAAGAGTCTGTTCGACGTATTCGGGCGGCGCATTTATTCCGCAAGGTACAGTAAGGGTGAGTTGTTCAGCGAGTTGAAACACCAGTATGACGCGTGGGGACGGCTACATGAGCTCGTCATTTACAATGCGCACGGGACTGTGGCTGGTCGGGTTGCGAATGACTATGACGACAGGGGACGGCGGGTGCGAGCGACGACCGAAGCGTTTGGCCAAGATCAGCAACGGAAGTGGATCACCACCTATGAGTATGATGACAGGGGCAACTGGATCAAAGAGCTGACCGCAGAACACTCTTCTCCGTCACGGAACGCTACGGCTTCCGCTCTTCCGCTCGTGCAAGAACGCCTGATTCAGTACTACTCTCTCACCGAGAACACGACTCCATAAGAACGGCTCCTCCATCGAGTCCAGCCAGGCACGGCTTGTGGACCTGGCTCTTGAGGTCTAACCACTCAACCCAAAGTCATGCGGGGTGAGGTGTCCTGGTATCGTCGCGGAGAAACAAACAGGCTGCTTCTCAGGCTCTCAACGACGCGCACGGGCCACGTGCGGCTTAGAGCCGGGTCAGACGAAGATGGAATAGTCAGTTAAACCGCAGACAGGCTGTGTTCACGACGAAACGCGGGAGCGTTCTGGGAAGGGACTGATCCCTGTTCTTGTTGTTGACGGAACGCGGATATGGCAATGGTTTTCTCGATAGGTGTAAGACCGTGAACTTGAGAAGCGGCTCGTTCAAACTTAAGCAGAGGCACATGTTTCTGACTGCGAATCCATTGAATAAATGGTTTCCAGACTGGCTCAAAGTGATGGAACCACCAGCCTGGCGATGGACCTTCTTCTAAGTTTTCTGGATCTTTACACCTTCCAGTGGGTCATTCTGTGATCCGGTCATACTGAACGCCTTGTCTATGGCGGCGTTCCTGGCGTGTCTCCTCCGCTTGAAACTGGTGCAGGTTCTGGCGCAGAGTCTCCGCATGCACCCCCCTACATCACTCCGTGCCCTCTTCTCGCTGCCGGGCTTCGTCGCCGCCTCCCGGCTCCACGGCGTCTTCGGGGACCGCTACGCCAGAGTCCTGGTGTGACGGCGCCGAAAAAAACAGCGATCTGCTCGCACTGTGGACACCGGTGCCGCGGGCGCTATGATAACCGCACCTGTCGTGCCCGCGCCCTCTCGGCTGGCGAGCTCCGTATGTACGTCCAGTTCGAGCGGGTTCGAGTCCACTGCCTGCGGTGCCATAGCGTGTTCGTAGAGCGCCTCGACTGGCTGGCGAAGAGGGCGTGTAAGATGAACTGTGGAACTGGTTATCATGCCTCTTCTAGAGAGGATGGAGGGTGTAAGGACCACGCCAGACACGAAAACGGATGCGGTGTTGGATGAGTTCTGGCAAGGCGGTGAGTCGCCGGAAGAGATTCTTGGCGAACCTGGATTGCTGAAAGGCCTCACGAAACGGTTGGAGGAACGCGCCCTGGCCGCGGAACTGACCCATCATCTCGGGT
>CXWL01119878.1_pt1 | contig 11765 bp, 13 predicted proteins | sample 590931 | NCBI WGS metagenome assembly CXWL01 (sample SAMEA3498368, study PRJEB10139) | groundwater metagenome | biome: water well; material: biofilm material | place: Germany | collected 2015-04-27
CGCCGCATCGGTCTGCGGCGCATGGCTGGAACAGCCCGCCAGGGTGGCGGACACAGCCACCGCGATGGCTTGAGCCAAGCGGGTCAATGCGTCTGAATGGATGGATTTACGAATAGATGACGACATTGGCTGGAAGTAAGTTCCGGGCAAAAATGTCGGGCGATTCTAGAAAGCACTTTGGTTCCGGTCAACCATTCAGAAATTACGTATCAGATTGCATCCTGTTAGAACTTATCTTTCCACGCCCTCAAACTAGCAAACACCTCGGCCCCAGAGCGGTTGTCGCGGCCATTCCGTTCGTCCGCTTTTTCTTTAACGGATGTTTCAGAGGTACGTAGAAAAGGGTTAGTACGTTTTTCCAGGGCCAGATTGGAGGGCAGCGTCATCTCGCCGCGAGCCCGCAATTTCAGGACCTGTTCCACCCGTTCGGCTATATCGGCATTGTCCGGTTCCACCGCCTGGGCAAATTTGAGGTTACTTTGTGTGTATTCGTGGGTGCAGTACACCAGGGTGTCGGCGGGCAGGGCGGCCAGGCGTTCCAGCGAGGTGTGCATCTGCTCCGGGGTGCCTTCGAACAGGCGGCCGCAGCCGGCGGCGAACAGGGTGTCGCCACACAGCAGCACGCCCTGGTGATAAAAGGCGATATGGCCGAGGGTATGGCCGGGGACGGCGTACACGTCGAAGTCCCAGCCCAGCACGCTGATGCGGTCGTTATCGTGCAGCGCCACATCGCGCGCCGGGATCTTTTCACTGGCCGGGCCATAGACCTTGGCGCCGGTCACGCTTTTGAGCTGTTCGACGCCGCCGACATGGTCATGGTGATGGTGGGTGACGAGGATGTCGCTCAAGGTCCACTGCGGGTTCTGCTGGAGCCACGCCAGTACGGGCGCGGCATCGCCGGGGTCGACAGCGGCGCAGCGTTGCGAATGCGGGTCCTGTAACAACCAGATGTAGTTATCGGTGAAGGCGGGCAGGGCACTGATCTGTATCATTCTTCGATTCGCCAAGCTGAACACATTGGTGCATCTTAGAACGTCTAGGCGAATTGGAGAATGCAATGACTGATAAAGCGTTCGCCCAGGCCGATCCTGAGTGGCTGGCCCTGATCAGCGCCGCGCGCGAATGGCTGTCCGGGCCGATCGGGCAATTTCTGCTGGATGAAGAACGGCGCATGCTCGAAGACGAGCTGGGGCGGTTCTTCGGCGGTTACCTGGTGCATTACGGCCCGTCGGCCCAGACCCCGCCCGCGGCGCCGCAGGTGCAACGCAATGTGCGCCTGGGCGCGCCGTTGCCGGGGGTGGAAATCGTGTGCGAGGAACAGGCCTGGCCCTTGAGCGAGCACGCCGCCGATGTGGTGGTGTTGCAGCATGGCCTGGATTTCTGCCTGTCGCCCCACGGTTTGCTGCGCGAAGCGGCGAGCAGTGTACGCCCGGGTGGCCATTTGCTGATTATCGGCATCAACCCCTGGAGCAGTTGGGGCTTGCGCCATGTGTTCGCCCATGACGGCCTGCGCCAGGCGCGTTGCATCGCGCCATCACGGGTGGGCGACTGGCTGAACCTGCTGGGCTTTGCGCTGGAGAAACGCCGCTTCGGGTGCTATCGTCCGCCGCTTGCCTCGACCAAGTGGCAGGCACGCCTGGCCGGCTGGGAACGCCGCGCGGGGGCCTGGCAACTGTCGGGTGGCGGCTTCTATTTACTGGTCGCACGCAAGATCGTGGTCGGGCTGCGACCGGTGCGCCAGGTCGCCCGTCAACCGATGGGCAAGCTGGTGCCGATGCCGATGGCCAAGGTCAATCGCAAGCAAAGCGAACCGTAAAATCCTCTTTTTGATTTAAGACCGAGTAACCGATGACTGACAGCGTAGAACTCTTCACCGATGGCGCCTGCAAGGGCAACCCGGGCCCTGGCGGCTGGGGCGCATTGCTGGTGTGCAAGGGCGTGGAGAAGGAGTTGTGGGGCGGCGAAGCCAATACCACCAACAACCGCATGGAGCTGATGGGCGCCATTCGCGGCCTGGAAGAACTCAAGCGGCGCTGCAACGTGCTGCTGGTGACCGACTCGCAATACGTGATGAAAGGCATCAACGAGTGGATGGTCAACTGGAAGAAGCGCGGCTGGAAGACCGCCGCCAAGGAACCGGTTAAAAATGCCGACCTGTGGCAATTGCTCGACGAGCAATGCAATCGCCATGACATCACCTGGAAGTGGGTGCGCGGGCACATCGGCCACCCGGGTAACGAACGCGCCGACCAGTTGGCCAATCGTGGCGTGGACGAAGTGCGCGGCTACAAGCAAAGCTGATGCCCGTCACGTGTTAACATCGCGCCCTTTGTATACCACCGTTGAGAGCTGAACCCTGATGGCCATCCGATCTGTTGTACTCGATACCGAAACCACCGGCATGCCGGTGACCGACGGCCACCGGATCATTGAAATCGGCTGTGTCGAGCTGATGGGTCGGCGCCTCACCGGGCGTCACTTCCACGTCTACCTGCAACCGGACCGCGACAGTGACGAAGGCGCGATCGGCGTCCACGGCATCACCGACGAGTTCCTCAAGGGCAAGCCGCGTTTCGCCGAGGTGGCCGACGAGTTCTTCGAATTCATCAACGGCGCCCAGCTGATCATCCACAACGCGGCGTTCGACGTCGGCTTCATCAACAATGAATTTGCCCTGATGGGGCAGACCGATCGCGCGGACATTTCCCGGCACTGCTCGATCCTCGACACCTTGATGATGGCGCGTGAGCGTCACCCCGGCCAGCGCAACAGCCTCGATGCGTTGTGCAAGCGATATGGCGTCGACAACTCCGGTCGTGAACTCCACGGCGCCTTGCTCGACTCCGAGATTCTCGCCGACGTCTACCTGACCATGACCGGCGGGCAGACCAGCCTGTCCCTGGCGGGTAATGCCTCCGACGGCAGTGGTTCGGCAGAGGGTTCGGGCAACCGTCCTTCGGAAATCCGCCGTTTGCCGGCAGACCGCACGCCCACCACGATCATCCGCGCCAGCGAGCAGGACCTGGCCGAGCATGCGGTGCGGCTGGAAGCGATTGCGAAGTCGGCGGGTGCGCCGGCGTTGTGGACCCAGTTGACCCAGCAATAACCCTGCCTGAACGCAATCAAAAGGTGGGAGGGGGCAAGCCCCCTCCCACAGTTGATCTCCATCACTTACGAAATCTTCATTCGCGTCATCGCCGCCCAGCTTCTACCCTTGAGTGCATAGCCCTCAGGACTTCACGCCCCCATGTACAAAGACCTGAAGTTCCCCGTTCTGATCGTGCACCGTGACATCAAGGCCGACACCGTTGCCGGTGACCGGGTCCGAGGCATCGCCAAAGAACTGGAACAAGAAGGCTTCAGCATCTTTTCCGCCGTGGACTACGCCGAAGGCCGGCTGGTTGCCTCTACCCATCACGGCCTCGCGTGCATGTTGATTGCCGCCGAAGGCGCCGGCGAGAATACCCACCTGCTGCAAAACATGGTCGAGCTGATCCGCCTGGCACGGCTGCGGGCGCCGAACCTGCCGATCTTCGCGCTGGGTGAGCAAGTCACCCTGGAAAATGCGCCGGCTGACGCCATGAGCGAACTCAACCAGCTGCGCGGCATCCTTTACCTGTTTGAAGACACCGTGCCGTTTCTGGCCCGGCAAGTGGCCCGTGCGGCGCGCACGTACCTGGATGGCCTGTTGCCGCCGTTTTTCAAAGCCCTGGTGCAGCACACCGCCGACTCCAACTACTCCTGGCACACCCCCGGCCATGGTGGGGGCGTGGCCTATCGCAAAAGCCCGGTGGGCCAGGCGTTTCATCAGTTCTTCGGGGAAAATACCCTGCGCTCGGATTTGTCGGTGTCGGTGCCCGAACTGGGCTCGCTGCTCGATCACACCGGGCCCTTGGCCGAGGCCGAAGCCCGCGCCGCGCGCAACTTTGGCGCCGACCATACGTTCTTCGTGATCAACGGCACGTCGACCGCCAACAAGATCGTGTGGCACTCGATGGTCGGGCGCGATGACCTGGTGCTGGTAGACCGCAACTGCCACAAGTCGGTGTTGCACTCGATCATCATGACCGGCGCGATCCCGCTCTACCTCTGCCCGGAGCGTAACGAGCTGGGAATCATCGGCCCCATCCCCTTGAGCGAGTTCAGCCCCGAGTCGATCCGCGCCAAGATCGAGGCCAGCNNTGATCAAGCAGCAATTGGGCAACAGTGTCGAGGTGTTGCACTTTGACGAGGCCTGGTACGCCTATGCGGCGTTCCATGAGTTCTTTGCCGGGCGCTACGGCATGGGCACCTCGCGCACCCCGGACAGCCCGCTGGTGTTCACCACCCATTCCACCCACAAGTTGCTGGCTGCGTTCAGCCAGGCGTCGATGATCCACGTGCGGGACGGCGGCGCGCGCCAGCTGGACCGTGATCGTTTCAACGAAGCGTTCATGATGCATATTTCTACCTCACCTCAGTACAGCATCATCGCCTCGCTGGACGTGGCGTCGGCGATGATGGAAGGCCCGGCCGGGCGCTCGCTGCTGCAGGAAATGTTCGACGAAGCCCTGAGTTTTCGCCGCGCCCTGGCCAACCTGCGCCAGCACATAGCCGCCGAGGACTGGTGGTTCTCCATCTGGCAACCGCCTTCGGTGGCGGGTATCGACCGGGTGGCAACCGCGGATTGGCTGTTGCAACCCGAGGATGACTGGCACGGCTTTGGCGACGTCGCCGAGGATTACGTGCTGCTCGACCCGATCAAGGTGACCCTGGTGATGCCTGGCCTGAATGCTGGCGGCGCCCTGAGCGACTGCGGGATTCCGGCGGCGGTGGTCAGTAAATTCCTCTGGGAGCGTGGGTTGGTGGTGGAAAAGACCGGCCTGTATTCCTTCCTCGTGCTGTTTTCCATGGGCATCACCAAAGGCAAATGGAGTACCTTGCTCACCGAGTTGCTGGAGTTCAAACGCAGTTACGACGCCAACGCCAGCCTGGCCAGTTGTTTGCCATCGGTGTTTGCCCAAGGCCCGGCGCGTTATCAAGGCCTGGGTTTACACGACCTGTGCGATCAGTTGCATAGCTGTTACCGTAGCAACGCGACCGCCAAACACCTCAAGCGGATGTATACGGTGTTGCCCGAAGTCGCGATGAAACCGGCGGATGCCTACGACCAACTGGTCAGGGGTGAAGTGGAGGCCGTGTCCATCGATGCCTTGCCAGGGCGCATCGCCGCCGTGATGCTGGTGCCTTATCCGCCCGGCATTCCGTTGATCATGCCGGGCGAGCGCTTTACCGAGTCGACGCGATCGATCATTGACTACCTGGCTTTCGCCCGGACGTTCGATAGCAGTTTTCCCGGTTTTGTCGCGGATGTTCATGGGTTGCAACACGAAGATGACGGCAGTGGTCGTTGTTACACCGTCGACTGCATCAAGGGTTAAGAATGTTTATGCAAGCTGTCATGAACCCGAAGTATCCAGGGCTCAGTGTACGGGTCGCCGACGAAGGCTTTGATGCCTACGTATGGGGCAATGACTTCAGCTTTGAGGTCAGCGCCTACGGTGAGCCGCAGATGGGCAAGCGCGTCGATCAGTGGCCTGTGGAGCGCATCCTGCCGTACCGCAAGTGCTATGGCATCGACCCCGAGGAGTTCGCCAGTTTTCGCGATGCGCCGGACAGTGCGATTTTCATGGCTTACCTCGATGATCGGGCGGTGGGGCACATTGTGGTCAGCACCAATTGGAATGGCTTTGCCCACGTCGACGAGCTGGCGGTGGTGTTGCCCGCGCGCCGACATGGCGTGGCCAAGGCCTTGCTGGACGTGGCACAGTTCTGGAGCCGCAAGAAAAACCTGCCGGGCATGATGCTCGAAACCCAGAACAACAACCTGGGCGCCTGCCGTTTGTATGAGCGTTGCGGTTACGTCATGGGCGGGATCGACCACCTGCGTTATCGCGGCATCGACCCGCAAACCCGCGAAGTGGCGATTTTCTGGTACCGGTTGTTCAAGACCGAAGTCGCGCAGCCTTAACCCGCCAACAGGCCTTCAGCCTTCTGCGCAACGATTTCCAGCAGCGCGTTCAGTGCCGGTGAAGCCGTGGCCTCCTTGAGGGTCAGCGCATACAGGCTGACCAGTATCGGCGGCGACACCGGGCAGGCGTCCAGCCCGGCCTCGCGCGCGCCGTAGGCGGTGAACGGGTCGACAATCGCCAGGCCTTCTCCCGCTTCCACCATGCTGCGCATCATCTGGTAGGTCTGCACCCGTGTCTGCACCACCGGCAACGGGCGCAAGGCTTGCAGCTTGGCGTCCAGCTGGCGACTGAGCGGGTCTTGGCCTTCAAGACCGATCATCGATTGCCCGGCCAAATCCTGCAGCGCAATGTACTTCTGCCTGGGCTTGAGCCAGCCATGGGGTGCGAGCAATTGCAGTTTGCCCTGGGCCAGCACGCTGCTGTGGATTTGCGGGTGTTCCGGGTCATGCAGGCTCAGGCCCACGTCGGCGTCGTGCAGCAGCAGGCTCCTGACGATGTCGCGGGTGGGCTGGCTCGACAGGTTGCACGGCGTGTCCTGAAAGCGCCGGCGCAGCAGCGCAATGCTTTGCGGCAGCAACTGATTGGCCAGGGGCGGAGTGCACAGGGCGCGCAGGGTCGGGGCGTGATGGTGTTTCAAACGGCTGGCCAGGCGTTGCACCGGTTCCAGGGCTTCATATAGGTGGGCGATTTCGGCCTGCAATTCAAGAGTCTCGCGGGTGGCTTGCAAACGCCCACGCACACTGGCGAACAGCATGAAGCCCAATTGCTGCTCGGCGTCCTTGAGCGCCGCGTCTACATCGCCCACGGGGAGTTGCAACCATTCGGCGGCCGTGCCGAGGTGTCCGGTCTGCAAGATGGCCTGAATCACTTCGATATGACGTAAACGCATCGCCGGAGTCTATGTGCAGTGCGGTGGGGTTTCAATGGCACAGGCCGGCCAGCGCAAAAAAGACTGCGCGCTGATCTGGTGTTCGGCCCAGACCTCATTAGAATGGCTCCACCGATCACTGACGACCAATACAACAAAAACAGGTCCGGTCCCACATGCCTACTCCCTCGATCTTCCTCGGGGTAACGGCCAAGCAACTCCTGGTCCTGGTGACCGTGGGGTGCGTGGCTGCTTATCTGTTGAGCAATCACGACGAAACCACGCCGGAAAACCTCGCGCTCGAAACGTTTATCCGTTCCCAGGAACAGGTGGGCGAGCAGGTCGGTGCCGTGCTGGGTATGACAATGGTCAGGCAGGTGGTGGCGTATCCGGCGAACAACTCGCCAGGCTACAAGCGCTTGATGTATGCAGTGGAGGGCGAGCGGGGGCGGTTGCTGGTGACGCTCAAGCAGGTGGAGGGTGATGCGGGGGTTGAAGTGACCGAGATTCGCCGACCCTGATCGCCCGGCCCAGTCAATGCCGTCAATGGCCAGGACTGAGCAGGTACGTTCGGGGGATCGAACTTATGAGGCGAGGGTCGTTTGCGATTCGCGCACAAGAATGGTGCCCGACTGGATCAGTTTGAACTCATCGCCTTCCAGTTTTTCTACACGGTCGCCAATGGCCAGCTTGTAGGTGGTGGTGGGGGCCGAGCCAGCCAGGTCGCCTTGCGCCGGGTTGGATTCCTGGAACTCATGCACCGAGTACACGCGTCCTTCTGCGTCTCTGGCATGAAACTGTCCGACTAGTACTGCTGCCATCTGTTTAGAACCTCTGGAGATAAACACTCGATTTGCGGTTCTGTAGACCGTCATAGAGCGGGGTAGTTTACCTATGGAAAAAAATAAAATTCGCTGATGTTTTCAGACGCTTCCTACGCAGTGTGCTGCGAGACAAGCGCCCGGGGAATTCTCAAAACCTTCTGGTGATCGCGCCGTGAAGCCTCTATAACTACAGCTCCTTTAGTCAGACGTCGGGAAACCTCAATGAGCAAGGTCTACACGATTGCCGTCCTGGTTGGCAGCTTGAGAAAAGACTCGATCAACCGCAAAGTCGCGCTGGCATTGGCCGAACTGGCCCCTGCCAACCTGAAGTTGAACATTGTGGAAATTGGCGATTTACCGCTCTACAACGAAGACATCGACGGTGCGGCACCGCCGGCAGCCTACAGTACTTTCCGCCAACAGGTGAGTTCATCCGACGCGGTGCTGTTTGTGACCCCCGAATACAACCGTTCCGTGCCCGCCCCATTGAAGAATGCGATTGACGTGGGCTCCCGCCCGTATGGGCAAAGCGCGTGGAGTGGCAAGCCGGGGGCGATCATCAGTGTGTCGCCGGGCGCCATTGGCGGTTTTGGCGCCAACCATCATCTGCGCCAGTCGCTGGTGTTTCTTGATGTGCCGTGCATGCAGCAGCCGGAAGCCTACCTGGGCGGCGCGGGCAGTGTGTTTGATGACAGCGGCAAGGTGTCGGAAAAGACCAAGCCGTTCCTGCAGGCATTCATTGATGCCTATGGTAAGTGGGTAGAAAAACAACACGCCTGATCTGACAATCAGATCGAATGTGGGAGGGGGCAAGCCCCCTCCCAGAATCAGTGAAATGCAGTTCCAGCTCAGCGCAGCCAGTTGGTGCGCGCCAGCTCAATCACCTCATCCCCGCGCCCGCTCATCACCGCCTTGAGCATATACAGGCTGAACCCCTTGGCCTGTTCCAGCTTGATGCTCGGCGGCATCACCAGTTCCTGAGTGGCGGTGACCACATCCACCAGCACTGGGCCATCATGGGCCAGGGCGCGGCGCAGGGCGGGTTCGAGGTCTTCGGATTGCTCCACGCGAATGCCAAGGATGCCCATGGCGTTGGACATGGCGGCAAAGTCCGGGTTTTTCAGCTCGGTGCCGGCGTCCAGATAGCCCGCAGCCTTCATTTCCATGGCGACAAAACCCAGGGACGAGTTATCGAACACGATGACTTTGACCGGCAGGTTCAACTGCGCCAGCGAGATGAAATCCCCCATCAGCATCGCGAAGCCGCCGTCGCCGGACATCGAGATCACCTGCCGCCCAGGGAACGCCGCCTGCGCGCCAATGGCCTGGGGCATGGCGTTGGCCATCGAGCCGTGGTTGAACGAGCCGATCAGGCGGCGCTTGCCGTTCATCTTCAAGTAACGCGCGGCCCACACGGTGGGTGAGCCGACGTCGGCGGTGAAGATTGCATCCTCCTCGGCCAGTTCGCTGAGCAAGCGCGCCACGTATTGCGGGTGGATAGGGCGATTGGCCTTCGAAGGCTGCGCCAGGTCATCCAGGCCCTGGCGGGCTTTTGCGTAGTGCTTGAGTGACGTGTCGAGAAAACTGCGATCGGCCTTGCGCGTCAGACGCGGCAGCAAGGCATCGATGGTTTCGCTGACATCCGCAGCGATGCCCAGGTCCAGCGTGGCGCGACGGCCGAGGGCCTGGGGGTTGCGGTCGACCTGGATAATCCGGGCGTTGGTGGGGTAGAACTGGCGATAGGGGAAGTCGGTGCCGAGCATGATCAGCGTGTCGCAGTCGAGCATAGCGTGGTAGCCGGAGCTGAAGCCGATCAGGCCGGTCATGCCCACGTCGAACGGGTTGTCCCACTCCACATGCTCCTTGCCGCGCAGGGCGTGCACCACCGGGGCGCCGAGGGCGTCAGCCAGGGCCACCACCTGGGCATGGGCGCCGGCGCAACCGCTGCCGCACAGCAGGGTGGTTTTCTGGCTGCTTTCAAGGATTTCGGCAAGACGTTGCAAGTCCGCTTCCGCCGGCAACGTGCGCGGTGCGTGCAGGGCTGGCCAGGGCTTGAGCGTGTCTTCCACTTCGAGCAGCGACACGTCCCCCGGAATCACCACGACTGCCACGCCACGATTGAGGATCGCCGAGCGCATGGCGCGGTGCAGCACCTGGGGCATCTGCTCGGGGTTGGTGACCAGTTCGATAAAGTGGCTGCATTCCTTGAACAGTTCCTGGGGATGGGTTTCCTGGAAGTAGTTCAGGCCAATCTCGGACGAGGGGATCTGCGCGGCAATCGCCAGCACCGGCACATGGTTGCGATGGCAGTCGAACAGGCCATTGATCAAATGCAGGTTGCCCGGCCCGCAGCTGCCGGCGCACACCGTGAGTTCACCGGTGGCGGCCGCTTCGGCACCGGCGGCGAACGCGGCGACTTCCTCGTGGCGCACGTGCATCCACTCGATGCTGTCCATCGTGCGCAGGGCGTCGGTGAGGCCGTTGAGGCTGTCGCCGGTCAGGCCCCAGATGCGCTTGATGCCCGCCTGTTCAAGGGTGGTCGCCAGTTGCTGGGCCAGGTTGATTTTCGCCATGAAGAACTCCAATCGTCAGTGAGGTTAAAAACTGCTGATCAATAGGGGACAGTTCGATCACGGCGAATGCTCCGCCTTAAATCATGAAGATTGCGTCATGGCCGCGCGGTATTGGCGGGTGCGCCGCGCGATAAACCATTGGTCACGCACCAGGGCCAGCCAGGGCGCGACCTTGGCATTCGGCAGGCGACCACGGCTCAGGCGGCGCATCTGGTCACGCACCACCGCCAGGGTGGCGAGGGAGGCCAGGGGCTTGCGCTTCCAGTCGATGGGTTTGAGTTGCGGGTTGAGGTCGCGGCCTTCGCGCCAATGTTTGATCAGCTGTGGCTCCAGGGTCAGGGCGGTGGCGATGCCGGCCATGGCGATGCCGCTGTCCAGCACCTGCTGCACGATGGGCAGGCGGCGGATCCCGCCGGTGACCATCACCGGCATGCGGGCGACGCTGGCCATCTGCGCGGCAAAGTCGAGGAAGTACGCCTCACGGGCCAGGGTCCGGCCGTCCCGCGCTTCGCCTTGCATGGCCGGGGCTTCGTAGCTGCCGCCGGACAATTCCAGCAGGTCGATGGGCAGCGGGTTGAGCATTTCCACCACTGCACGCGCATCGGTTTCATCGAAACCGCCGCGCTGGAAATCCGCCGAATTGAGTTTGACCGCCACGCAAAACGACGGGCTGACGCTGGCGCGCACGGCGTGGATCACTTCCAGCAGCAGGCGTGCGCGGTTTTCCAGGGAACCACCCCAACGGTCGGTGCGGTGGTTGCTGAGCGGCGAGAGAAACTGGCTGAGCAAATAACCGTGGGCACCGTGGATTTGCACACCGGTAAACCCGGCTTGCTCGGCCAGGCGCGCGCTGGTGGCGAAGCGTTTGATCACGTCCTGGATATCGTCTTCGGTCATGGCCCTGGGCTTGGCGAACATCTTCGAAAAGCTGCCCAAATCCAGCGCGACAGCGGACGGCGCCAGCGCTTGCTGACCCAGGTTGGCCATGGTCTGGCGCCCCGGGTGGCTGAGCTGTACCCAGAAGTGCACGCCTTTGGCCCGGGCCACGTCGGCCCATTCGCGGAAGCTGGCCAGGTGTTGTGCGTTTTCCAGGGCCACGCCGCCGGGGCCGGTCATGGCGCGGCGGTCAACCATCACATTGCCGGTGATCAGCAGGCCGGGCTCACCGTCTGCCCAGGCCTGGTACAGCTGCTTCAACTGGCGGGACGGGGCCTGATTGGCATCGGCCATATTCTCTTCCATCGCCGCCTTGGCGATACGGTTGGCGATGACTTGGCCGTTGGGCAGGTGCAAGGCTTCAAAGGGTGACATGGGTTGACTCCTGAGCGGGGGAGGCCTCAGGCTAAGCTTAAAGTTAACTTTAATGTCAAGCAGGCGTTGGGATGAATATTGGGGAACTGGCAAAACAGAGCGGTTTGGCGGCGTCGCGTATCCGCTTTTATGAGACGCAAGGGCTGATCAGCCAGGTCGGGCGCCAGGCCAATGGTTA
>CXWL01000295.1_pt1 | contig 11763 bp, 5 predicted proteins | sample 590931 | NCBI WGS metagenome assembly CXWL01 (sample SAMEA3498368, study PRJEB10139) | groundwater metagenome | biome: water well; material: biofilm material | place: Germany | collected 2015-04-27
CTACTCTCGCCTTGCATTGCATCCCGCCAGACGCGCCCAATTGTCACACTTATTTCTTCACGGATCCTAAGCCAACTTTCCAGGATCAATTAGTGAGTTTGATAACCCATGACCTTGATGATTTTCCACTTAAAATCATGAACATGAACATCATCACCGGCTAACGCCATGGACAGAGCTCCTTTGGAAGAAGGGGGCAGTTGCAGGTTAATTTGATGCACTTTTGTTTCGTGTGACATCGGCATAGACATTTCCATATGATGGTCGTGGATTGGGGTCATGCTGATAGTTAGCTGGGTCACAAAGTAATCTTCATTGCCATTGTAGATACTTCCATTAAAAATCCCCCATCCAAATCCAGCGTTAATTTTCAGTTTCTGAATCGCTTCAGCAGGTAACTCAATAAGGCTGGATTGATGTTTCAGACAAGCCGCCTGGGTCTCATTGGATGATTGAATACAGGGATCTGCATCCGGTTGAGATGGATTGGCGATAGCGCCATGCGAAACCATGAGTAATGTCAACAATAAAATCAACGCGTTGCCGTTCGTCCTGAGCTTGTCGAAGGACTTAATCAAAGTTTCCTTGAATAATTTTGATCGTTTAACAAATAACTGAGTCATTCAGCGTCCTTTAATGAGAAATGGTTTAATTTAGATGACTGGCCCGGATTATAAATCCAATTATTTAATAAGGAGCGTGCTGAAGTAATAATTTCTGAAGCGGTCATGCCCAGTGGGCCATTATTTTGTTGAAGCAGGTGATCAGCGGCAGCGCCATGAAGGTAAACCGCCAACAAGAGTACGTGATCCAAATTCAAGCCTTGCGCGAACAGTGCGCCTATCATCCCTGCTAATACATCGCCTGTACCTGCAGTACTGAGTCCCGGATTACCGCTGGTGTTCAAGTAACGTTTTCCGTCCGGAAAACAGCAAATACTGCCAGCACCTTTCAGTACCACGTGGCAATTAAATTGTGTTGAAATTTTATAGACTGCATTCATACGATCATTTTGCAGGGTGGGGGTATCGGTCTTTAAAAGACGAGCTGCTTCAGCGGGATGAGGCGTTAATACAGACGAAGCTTTGCGTTGATTGAGTTTCTTTGCCAAATGGGGATGTAGGGCAATAAGATTTAAAGCATCAGCGTCCAGCACCAATGTCAATTCGCTACTGAGCGCAGTCTCCAGCCAGGAAAGCGCTTCAGGTTCGCTACCCAGGCCGGGACCAACCACCAGACAATTCATAGGCTTTAACTTGAAAAGTTCATGAGGAGCGCGCAGCATTAATTCAGGTTGTAGAAAATCAACCGGCGGTGCAGTGCGCCCCAGTAAACCAAGATAGACGCGTCCTGCTCCAAGATGTAATGCCGATCGGCCCGCGAGTAGTGCCGCGCCAACCATGCCGATGGAACCTCCAAGAATGGCAAGACTACCAAAAGAACCCTTGTGACTATTGGCAGGCCGAGGAGGGGGTAACAGGGATTGGGCAAGTTTTTGATTGATGAGCCAGGTTTGAGCTGCGAGCGGTGAGCTTGCCTGGACATCGAGATTGCGCAGCAGGACAGTGCCACAGTACTCAGGCCCAAAGTTTGTAAAGAGACCGGGTTTTAATCCAATAAATGTAACCGTAATGGTGGCGTGTATCGCTGCGCCGTAGACACTGCCATTATCACTGCCCAATCCGGATGGAATATCCAGTGCCAGGATGGGACTACCGAGTTGATTGACGGTATGTATCCATTCAAGATATTTACCCTCGATGGGGCGATTCCTGGACTGATCCAGGCCAATGCCAAACAAACCATCAATAACAGCATCCCAGTTCTGGTTGCCGGGTATGTCTTCAGAAATTTCGCCGCCGACAGCCAGCCAGGCTTGCATAGCCTGTTTGGCATCAGCATCATGAGGGACACGTTGGTAGTCCCCTGTAAATACCAAAGTGACCGCATTGCCCCATTCCTTCAAATAACGCGCCACAACAAATGCATCACCGCCATTATTGCCCGGTCCGGCAAGTACCAATATGTGGTTGTTGTTGTTTTTAAGCAGCTTGTCGCGGGCTATTTGTGCCGCAGCCAAACCTGCTTTTTCCATTAAGTGAGGAGGATTGGGCAGCGCCGCCGCCTGGCGTTCCATTTCACGGATTTCAGCGGTAAAAAAAACGGGATCAGCAATCGTCATGGTATTCGGTGTCATCGGATGATCAACGATAAGTATATCTTCTCGTGTAAAATTGTAATCTTTAAATAACTGATTTATTTTCCCTGATGCTCCAATTTTGTAGTGGACGTGCGCTTTCTCCGTTTCGTCTGGAAAAGTTGCTCAAAGAAATTAAAGCCCTGAACCTGCCGGTATCAGCGATTCATACGGAATATTGGCATTTCTGTTCCGTGACAAGAACCCTGCAGAATGATGAACTGGGTGCACTCAAAAAGCTATTAAATCATAATCCGGCTGAGGAAGATCAGCAGTATGCCGGCGAGTTTTTGTTAGTATTGCCGCGCCCGGGCACCATTTCCCCCTGGTCAAGCAAAGCGACGGATATTGCGCGTCACTGTGGATTAACTGTCGTCGAACGCATCGAACGAGGCATCGCGTTTGATATTCAATGTCATACCAGGCTTTCTGTAGAGGATAAAGCACGTCTTGCGCCACTCATCCATGATCGAATGACAGAAGCTGTTTTTGATTCATTCGAGGATGCGGCAAGATTGTTTCAGCATTTTGAACCCAAACCCATGAACACCGTTGATGTGATGCAGGGGGGTATCGAGGCTTTGTTGCAGGCCAATCAAACCATGGGATTGGCGTTGTCGACCGATGAGATTGAATACCTGGCGCATCATTTCAAACAAGTTGCGCGTAATCCGACCGATGTTGAATTGATGATGTTTGCCCAGGCGAATTCCGAGCATTGCCGCCATAAAATATTTAATGCAGACTGGATTGTGGATGGGCAATCACAGGATAAGTCCTTGTTTGCGATGATACGCAACACGCATCAGGTGCATCCGCAAGGCACTATTGTGGCTTATGCGGATAATTCCAGCATCATTGAAGGCGCGGAGATCGCCCGGTTTTATCCGGGCGGCCAGCAGGTTTATGGCTATGCCCAGGAACCAACGCATTTGCTGATGAAAGTGGAAACGCATAATCATCCGACGGCCATTTCACCTTTTCCGGGTGCGGCCACCGGCGTGGGAGGAGAAATCCGCGATGAGGGCGCGACGGGCCGTGGCGCTAAACCCAAGGCTGGATTATCAGGCTTCTCGGTGTCGAATCTGAACATACCTGGCTACATGCAGCCGTGGGAATACGATGCAGCAAACCCTGTGAATGGTCAGCCAATCTATGGCAGGCCTGCGCGCATTGCTTCGGCCTTGCAGATCATGCTGGAAGGGCCTGTTGGCGGTGCGGCTTTTAACAATGAATTTGGGCGGCCTAATCTGGCGGGTTATTTCCGTACTTACGAGGAGCGAGTTTCTGGCGAGATGCGTGGCTATCACAAGCCAATCATGCTGGCGGGCGGCATGGGACAGATTTCAGCGTTGCATGTGCACAAGGAAAAATTTCCGCCCGGTGCCTTGCTGATTCAACTGGGTGGTCCGGGTATGCTGATTGGATTGGGCGGCGGCGCCGCTTCCAGTATGGATACCGGTACCAACAGGGAAGCACTGGATTTTGATTCGGTGCAACGCGGCAATCCTGAAATGGAGCGGCGTGCCCAGGAAGTGATTGATCGTTGCTGGCAGTTGGAGAGAACTGGTGCTGGCAATCCGATTTTATTCATTCATGATGTCGGTGCCGGCGGTTTATCCAATGCGTTTCCGGAATTGGTGCATGATTCAGGCCGAGGAGGGCGTTTTAATTTACGCGATATTCCTTCTGAAGAATCCAGCATGTCGCCGATGCAAATCTGGAGCAATGAGGCGCAGGAACGGTATGTACTGGCTATAAAACCGGAATCACTGGCGGTATTTCAAAGCCTCTGTGAACGCGAACGTTGCCCATTCTCCGTCGTGGGTGAAGCAACTCTCGACGAACAGCTGGTGGTCACCGACCCGGAATCAAAAACACCGCCTGTGGATATGGCGTTACCCGTATTGCTGGGCAAACCGCCCAGGATGACTCGCAATGTAGTACACAGCGACAGAATATTGCCTGCGATTGACTTGTCCGGCGTGGATTTGACCGAAGCGGCCTATCGGGTTTTGCGCTTGCCCGCTGTAGCCGACAAAACCTTTTTGATTACGATTGGCGATCGCAGTGTCGGCGGCATGACCGCACGCGACCAGATGGCCGGTCCGTGGCAAATCCCGGTAGCCGATGTGGCGGTGACTCTCATGGGGTATCAGACTTATCTGGGTGAGGCATTTGCCATTGGGGAGCGCACTCCGCTGGCGCTGATTAACCCTGCGGCGGCGGCGCGCATGGCGGTGGGTGAGGCCATCACCAATATCGCTGCTGCATCGATTGCTGAGATGGGGAAAATCAAGCTTTCAGCCAATTGGATGGCGGCAACCGGACATCCGGGCGAAGATGCCGGACTCTATGATGCGGTTTATACTGTCGGCATGGAATTGTGCCCACAGTTGGGAATCAGTATACCGGTGGGTAAAGATTCCATGTCGATGAAAACATCCTGGGAAGAAACGGATCAAAAGACCTCTGCGAAGATCCGCAAGGAAGTCACGGCTCCCTTATCGCTGATCATTTCCGCATTCTCCAGTGTCACTGACGTGCGTCAAACTTTGACGCCACAATTACGTACCGATTGTGGTGAAACAGAATTGATCCTGATCGACTTGGGGCAACAGCAGAATCGTCTGGGTGGATCGGCACTGGCGCAAGTGTATAAGCAAGTGGGTAATGTCGCGCCCGATATTGATGGAGAAGAGGGCGCGGAGAGACTCAAGGCATTGTTTGCCGCGGTACAGCGACTCAATCAGGAGAACATGGTATTAGCTTATCACGATCGTTCGGATGGTGGTCTGTTCGTTACCCTATGTGAAATGGCTTTTGCCGGACATACCGGGTTAACCATTAATCTGGATCAATTGTGTTTTGATGCACATATCAGTGATATCGACGGATCTGAATTGCAGCCCGAGAAATTAAATGGAAGATTTCTTGAGCGCCTGTTCGCTGTGTTGTTTAATGAAGAATTGGGCGTTGTTTTGCAGATTAGAACTGAGCATCACCATGCAGTCATGCAAGTGTTAACAGAAGCAGGATTGCGCGACCTCAGCTTTGTCATAGGACAGTTGAATTCAACCGATGAAATCCGTTTGATGCGCAATAATAAGCCGGTGTTGTCAGAGCAGCGGGTTGATTTGCAGCGCGCCTGGTCAGAGACTACCTGGCAGATGCAAAAATTACGTGACAATCCAGCCTGTGCGCAACAGGAATATGACCGCATTCTGGATTCTTCCGATCCTGGCCTCCAGGTTATACTGAGTTTTGATGCGGATGAAGATATTGCCGCGCCGTATATTCAAACCGGCGTGCGTCCAAGCATGGCGATCTTGCGTGAGCAGGGTGTGAATGGGCACGTGGAAATGGCCGCCGCGTTTGACCGGGCAGGTTTTGCCGCAATTGACGTGCATATGAGCGATATCATCACGGGTCGTGTCTCGTTGAAGGATTTTAAGGGATTTGCCGCGTGCGGCGGTTTTTCCTATGGCGATGTGTTAGGCGCGGGGGAAGGCTGGGCCAAGTCCATTTTATTCAATGTCCGTGCACGCGATGAGTTTGAGGCTTTTTTCCAGCGTAATGACACCTTCGCGCTGGGCGTATGCAATGGTTGTCAGATGATGAGCAATCTCCACGAAATCATTCCCGGTGCTGAGCTTTGGCCCCGTTTTAAGCGCAATCTGTCCGAACAGTTTGAAGCGCGTTTTGTCATGGTGGAGATACCGCAAAGCCCGTCGTTATTTTTTGACGGTATGGCAGGCAGCCGGATGCCGATCACCGTAGCGCATGGTGAAGGCAGAGTTGAATTTTCTTCGGGTCAACATGAAAATAATGCTGCACTGGTGACACTGCGGTTTATCGATAATTACGGGCAAATCACTGAAAACTACCCTTATAATCCTAATGGTTCGTTACAGGGTATAACCGGATTGACCACGCCGGATGGGCGTTTTAATGTGCTGATGCCCCATCCGGAACGGGTATTCCGGGTTGCACAGCATTCATGGTATCCATTGAAGTCAAGGCTGGAATCATCGGAAGATGCCCCCTGGATGCGGCTGTTCAGAAATGCGCGCAAGTGGATTGGTTAACATGTTTGTAAAATTAATCATCCTGAGTATCAATTGACTGGTTAAAAGAATAATCAAAATGATAAATCCTGGAATAAATCGATCCATCAGAATCTTGAGCTTGACCGTATGGCTACTCAGCCTGTGCTGGAACAACGCATGGGCTGAAATTAAACCGGCCAAAAAACCAGTACAGAAGCATTGTGTGGCATTGGGGAGCTGGGTCATTCCAGGTTCTGGCCAAACCACGCAACAGGATGTAATCACGCGCACCGCCAAGGCATCGGTGGTGCTTCTGGGCGAGACCCATGTCAATGCCGATCATCATCGCTGGCAATTGCAAACGCTGGTTGCCTTGCATGCGGTGCGTCCCAATATGGTGATCGGATTTGAAATGTTTCCACGCCGGGTGCAGGCGGCACTGGATCAATGGGTAGCCGGTAAGCTGACTGAAAAAGAGTTTCTCAGAGCGGCCGAATGGGACAAGGTCTGGAATACGGATGCTAATCTTTACTTGCCCTTGTTTCATTTTGCCCGCATGAACCATATCCCCATGCGGGCTTTGAATATTGAAGCGAATCTGCGTCGTCAGGTGGCTGAAAAGGGGCTTTATGGTGTTCCGGTTGAGGAGCGTGAAGGATTGACGCGACCTGCCGAACCAAGCCAGGCCTATCTGGATTATTTATTGCCAATTTATAAGCAGCACGACCGCAAAGATAAGCAAAAAGGGGAAATGAATCAGGACGATCCTGATTTCAGGCGCTTTATTTCCGGGCAGCAATTGTGGGATCGCGCCATGGCGCAGATACTGCACAGAGCTTTAGCGGAATCTACCGGTTCAGAAAAACCGCTGGTTGTCGGTGTCATGGGTGCAGGCCATGTGCTGCATGGTTTTGGTGTTACCCATCAGTTGCATGACCTGGGCGTTCAGAATGTTGCTGCATTATTGCCATGGGACAGCGATAAATCCTGCAAAAATCTGGTGAAGGGTGTGGCGGATGCCGTGTTTGGCGTTCTGCCCAATGTTTCCGAATCTTTTCAGCCGCAATTCCAGCGGCTGGGGATTCGCTTTGAAATGGGCAGAGGCGGGGCAGTGGTGTTGCAAGTTGAGAAAAATAGCATTGCCGAGGCTGCCAAGTTGCAGGACTCCGACGTGATTCTTGAAATGGCCGGTTTGCCGCTTAAAAATACCGAGGATGTTGTCACCATCGTGAAACGTCAGGCGCCGGGAACCTGGATGCCACTAAAAATCAAAAGAGATGATCAAGAAATGCAAATCATCGCCAAGTTTCCATTACTCAAACATTAATCGACATTTCATTATCTTATGACAGGCCGCACATTCATCAGAAATTTTCTCATTTTTTTATTCATCGGCAGCGTTGTACAGCCTGCTATTGCAGCCCCCGTTAAGACTAACGAGATTGATTACGATATGACGGTACGGATCGACCCCATCGCCCGTACCATCGAAGGCAAAAGCATCATCACGGTTAAAAATCCCAGGGAAATTAACCTGGTGCTAGGGCAGGCATTTGAAGTCACCGAAGCGCGATTTAATGGCGGCTTACTGGGCATCGGCCGTGAGCAGGCCAATCAGCCGCATGTTTGGAAGATCCCCTTTAATTTCAGTCAACAGCATCAGTTTGAGATTCATTGGCGGGGGAAATTGGCGCAACTGGACGACTCACTCGATCATCAACAGACTTTGGGGAGACCGATTGCGGTCAGCGGTGAAACCGGTACCTTCTTACCCGATGCATCCGGCTGGTATCCACGTGTTACAGATGGACTGGCGCGCTATAAAGTCACACTGGAATTACCTGCCGGTCAGCGTGGCTTAGTGGCGGGCCGGTTAATTGAAGAGAGCGAATCGGCACAAGGCTATCGCGCCGCTTTTGAATTTCCGCATCCGGCCGAAGGAATTGATTTGATGGCCGGGCCGTATGGAATTGAAACGCGGACGCACCAAAATATCAACAACCGGCCGATCCAACTGCGTACTTACTTTCATCCGCAAATCAGCAATCTGTCACGCGATTATCTGGAAGCCGTCAAACGCTATCTGGCCTTGTATGAAAAATGGATAGGCGAGTATCCGTACACCGAGTTCAGCATTGTGTCCAGTCCCACACCGACCGGTTTTGGCATGCCGACATTGACCTATCTCGGCATCAATGTGCTGCAACTGCCGTTTATCCGCGATACCTCGCTCGGCCATGAAGTCTTGCACAACTGGTGGGGCAACGGCGTTTATCCGGATTACAAGAGCGGCAACTGGTCGGAAGGATTGACCACTTTCATGGCCGATTATGCGTATAAAGAGCAGGAAGGCAATGAAGCTGCGCGGGAAATGCGCCTGGGCTGGCTGCGTGACTTTGCCGTGCTGCAACCGGGACAGGATGCTGCACTGACTGCATTTACCTCACGCACGCATAGCGCATCGAAGATTGTCGGGTATAACAAAGCGGCGATGTTTTTCTTCATGCTGCGGGATCATTTGGGTGAAACGGTTTTTAATCTCGGCATCCAAGGATTGTGGGCTGTTCAGCGCTTCAAAATAACCTCCTGGCAACATCTGCAGAAAATGTTTGAAATGATCTCAGGGAAAAATCTGCAACCGTTCTTCACGCAATGGCTGGAACGCAGCGGTGCGCCGGAAATCACCATCAGCGCAGCAAAAAACACTCCGGCCGATTCAGGCTATGGGCTATCGGTTACACTGAAACAATCCGCTCCTGCATACCAGTTGCGGGTTCCAGTTGCAATCCAAAGTCAGGAAAAAACAGAAATTCAATGGCTCGATTTACACCAGGATCAGCAAACTTTCACACTGACATTGCCGGATAAACCGTTATCCGTCTCACTTGATCCGGATTTGCGCTTGTTCCGTCAATTAGCGCCTAATGAAGCACCGCCCATCCTGCGCGAAGTGATGGTCAATCCCACCACCGAAACCATCGTTTTAACTGACAAAGGCGAAATCCGCAAAATCGCAGAGACCCTCGCCAGTAAACTGCAACAGCGCGCACCCAAACTCATTGCAACCGCTCAGCAGCTCTCCGCAACGCCCACTCTGATCATTGGCCTGCAACCTGAAATCGATGACTGGCTTGCCGCCAAACAACTGCCAGCCAGACCGGATGAAATTAACAAAAAAGGCACCGCGCAAGCCTGGACACTGGCTCGCGCCGACGGCGCATCACTAGCCATCGTGTCCGCAAAAGATGCCGCGTCACTCGAAGCGCTGATACGGCCGCTGCCGCATTATGGGCGGCAAAGCTATATTGCGTTTGATGGCCGGGAAGCGATAGAGAAAGGGATTTGGCCGATGAAGGTGCAGCAGGTGGTGATAGAGTGATAGCTGAGTGCATGATTGTGAGGGGATTTATGTTTTGGGTAACCCGTGATTTGACACCTGACTCTGGTTTTTATTAAGATTAGATATTCTTGATTTTGGTATCTGACACCGTTTTTCGTGTTTTTTTGTTCTGATTTAAAGAGTTGTAAGGGGATTATAAATGAAAACTGCATTTTCACTATCTGGTGGTGGATCAAAAGGGGACTTTGAAGTTGGCGCATTGCACTTTCTATATCGGAATGGAATTCAACCTGACATTATATGCACTACTTCGGTAGGTTCCGTAAATGGCTTAAAGTTAGCAGAAGGAGAAGTTGGGGCAGACAGGGGGTTGATGGGATTAACAAAACTCTGGCTTAGTCTTGATGATTACGCAGATATGTTTGCCGAAGCAGAATGGTTGCGTGACCCTATTATTCTTCTTACAGGCTTACAGCAATTCTTGCTGGATCACGGATCTAAAAATCCAGCAGGATATAAATATGCAATCACTCCACTCTTGAGTCGGCTTGATGAACTTGAACGTTGGGCAATTGAGGAAAGATCGAATACTTTCTCAGAAGTTCTAAAAACAATTAACTTAAAAGATGCCGCCATACCATTTTTAATAGCTACTCGATCAACTTTTGGAACAATTTTTTTGGGGGTTCAACTAAAAGATATTGCAGATACGCTAGTGAAGTCTGGATCAAAGGTATTTCAAGCGTCTTCTCTTTTTAATTTAAATCCAATCAAAGCGCTTGCTGAAAATTCTTTAGATATAAATTCGATTACTCAGTGGGCACAACAAGGTAAAAAATTACGCATGGCTACAGTTGGCCTGGGATCTGGCCTGCTTCGCTATGTGACAGAAACTGGAGATCTTGTCGAGAGAGATGGTCAAACACCGGTAATTGAGTCAGTTAATATAATCATGTCACCAGTGTGTGTATCCAAAGCAGAAAAAGTAGAGCAACTTGAAAGTGCGCTGGCCGATATTCAGGATGAAATTCAATCTGAGGGCGGTCATGGCACACATACAGGTGGTGGGGCTGCTATACAGCAACTTCGACAAAAATTAGCGCAAGCTCGTAAAGAGCTTGAAGACTGTCAGCGCAGCCATCCACCTCAAAAACAAGATATTAAGGTCAATGTTAGCCTTATAGATGGGATGCTGGCTTCAGCTACTATTCCAGTTTTTTTTCCACCAATCAGAATGGGATTGGATATTTATGTCGATGGTGGAGTCCGCGAAGTTACGCCTATCGAAGTCGCTAAAAAATGCGGCGCCCAGAAAGTGTTTGCAATAGTAGCTTCAAAAGCTGAGATTGATCCATGGCCGTGGAGGTCCGACGGGATTAATATGGGTTCTATTGCGCTACGTTCATTAGAAGGAATTGCAATACATGAAGTTGCACATAACGATCTTTATCCTCCATCAGGTTGGGGAAATCTTGATGTAAAAATCATTCAACCCAGAGAGGATATACATACCATCTTTACTATATATCCTGCTTTTATCCGCAATAGAATGGCATATGGTTACATGTGTGCAGCCGACGAAATTTTTCCTCACGCTAACCCCCAGAATCGCGAACGTGCAAAAAAAATTGCTGACGACATCAGCATATTACGCTACGGGGTTGCAAGGCTAGAGTGTTGGTTGAACAATCAGCCGATTCCACCTAGTATGGTAACTTTGCCACTAATCAGTTCTTCCGATGCTGCTATAGTAACTAACAGCCTTCAATCTATGAAAGTGGAAATTAGAAATCTAGTAACGGAGAGAAAAAATTTAGGCGCTTCGGTTCCTTCAGGTAGTGGTGAATGGGATAATCCTGATCGATGGTGGCAAGAAATGGAGGTGCATCCATGGAACCGTAAAGGAAGTGCTCCAGGAGGTATCCTAGGTGACACTGGAGCCGGAGCAATTGCATACACAGAAAACAATCAGCAAAGAATTATGGCGTTCGTGAGAGGTGCTGACGATCATTTATGGGTGAACTGGTGGGATAGCTCAGCCAGCACGTGGAGATGGCAGGATCAAGGTAAGGCTGGGAATGTAAGTAATATTGCAAGTGGTGCAGGTGTAGTGACATACACAGAAAACAATCAGCAAAGAATTATGGCGTTCGTGAGAGGTGCTGACGATCATTTAT
>CXWL01073065.1_pt1 | contig 11763 bp, 14 predicted proteins | sample 590931 | NCBI WGS metagenome assembly CXWL01 (sample SAMEA3498368, study PRJEB10139) | groundwater metagenome | biome: water well; material: biofilm material | place: Germany | collected 2015-04-27
GTGCAAGGCAGGCCAGGCGGCCTGCGCCGTGATTGTGGCCCAGCGCCTGCTACCCCCTGGGGTGCCGCTGGTGCGGTCAGCCGGCGATGTCAGCCTTGAGTGCGGCAGGCAAACGCCGCAGCACAAAGCGTATGGCCAGCGGCACCAGCACGGCGTCGTCCACGAGGCCCAGCACGGGCACAAGATCGGGGATGAGGTCCACCGGCCAGATCACATAGACCGCCATCAGCGCCACCGCCGGCTTGAGCCAGCCCGGCGCCGCAGGGTGGCGCAGCGCGCGCCACAGCAGCACAGCGTCACCACGAACCACTGCCCAAAGCACAGACAGACGTTTCATCATGGTCAGCCTCCAGGGCGCAACCGCGCCTGCCTGCAATATGCGCCCGCCACGGCCAAATATGCAAGGGCCGGCACAAGGGTCTTGGGCCAAGGCTTCTGGCACCGAACTGTGGTGCTGGCGCCTACAGCCCACGCACCGCCGCTATGGCTTCTTCAATGCGCTCGACGGCATGCACCGTGAGGCCTTCAATGGGGCGTTTGGGCGCGTTGGCCTTGGGCACCACGGCCACGCTGAAACCCAGCTTGGCGGCCTCCTTGAGCCGCTCTTGCCCACGCGGGGCGGGCCGCACCTCGCCGGCCAGGCCCACCTCGCCAAAGGCCACAAAACCACGCGGCAGGGCCTTGCCGCGCAGGCTGCCCTGGATGGCCAGCAACACTGCCAGGTCGGCCGCCGGCTCGACGATGCGCACCCCACCCACGGCGTTGACGAACACGTCCTGGTCCATGCAGCTCACACCCGCGTGGCGGTGCAATACGGCCAGCAGCATGGCCAGGCGGTCGCGGTCCAGGCCCACGCTCAGGCGGCGCGGGCTCGGGCCCCCGCTGTCCACCAGGGCCTGGATTTCCACCAGCATGGGGCGCGTGCCTTCGAGCGTGACCAGCACGCAGCTGCCGGGCACCGGCTCCCCGTGCGTGGACGGGAAGATGGCGCTGGGGTTGCTCACGCCCTTCAGGCCACGCTCGGTCATGGCAAACACGCCAATCTCGTTGACGGCGCCAAAACGGTTCTTGATGGCACGCACCAGGCGAAAACTGCTGTGCGTGTCGCCTTCAAAGTAAAGCACCGTGTCCACGATGTGCTCCAGCACACGGGGCCCCGCCAGCGCGCCTTCTTTGGTGACGTGGCCCACCAGCACCACAGTGCAGCCCCGTGTCTTGGCCACACGGGTGAGCTGCGCTGCGCATTCGCGCACCTGCGCCACCGAGCCTGGCGCCGAGGTGAGCTGCTCGGAATAAACCGTCTGGATCGAATCGATGACGCAAAACGCCGGCGCCTCGCTCTCGATGGCGGCCATGATCTTTTCCAGGTTGATCTCGGCCAGCACCCGCACCCGCGTGCCCGCCAGCCCCAGGCGGCGCGAGCGCAGCGCAATTTGCGCGCCGCTTTCTTCACCCGTGACGTAAAGCACCGGCATCTGCGCTGACAGTGCGTCCACCGCCTGCAGCAGCAGCGTGCTCTTGCCGATGCCGGGGTCACCGCCAATCAGCACCACCGCGCCTTCAACGATGCCACCGCCCAGCACGCGGTCGAGCTCTTCTTGCCCGGTGGGTGTGCGTGCCACCTCGGCGGCGTCGATCTCGCTGAGTGTGGCCACCGGCTGGCTCTTGGCCAGGGCCTGGAAGCGGTTGTTCCTGCTGCCCGTGCCCAGTGGCTCGGCCACGGTTTCGTCCAGCGTGTTCCAGGCCCGGCAGTGCGGGCACTGGCCCAGCCATTTGGGCGAAGAGCCACCGCATTCGCGGCAGGTGTAGATGGTTTTGGCCATGGGCGGCATTGTCAGCCGCTCACTCGCTGGCGGCCCGCCTTGACCTCACCCCGGCGCGCCTTGCCGTCAAGCCGCCGGCGCTTGGACGCCCGTGTGGGCTTGGTGGCGCGGCGCGGCAGGTCAGGCACCAGCACGGCGTCCACCAGGGCTTGCAGCCGTGCCAGCGCGTCGGCCTGGTTGCGTGGCAGGCTGCGGTGGGTTTGCGCCTTGATCACGATGACGGCGTCGCTGTTGATGCGCTGGTCAGGCAGGGCCAGCAGGCGCTGTTTCACGTCGTCGGGCAGCGACGAGGCCATCACGTCAAAACGCAAGTGGGCCGCGCTGGAAACCTTGTTGACGTTTTGTCCGCCCGCGCCTTGCGAGCGCACGGCGGTGAACTCCACTTCAGCCGGGTCAATGTGAACGTCGCGCCGCACATTCACTGCGTGGGCCCGGTCACGCCGCTGCCAGTTGCACCGGCACCCGGGGCGCCACGGCACACATGAGCTCATAGCCTATGGTGCCGGCCGCGCGCGCCACGTCGTCAATGGCCAGCTCCGCGCCGCCCGGCCCCTGGCCCCACAGTGTGACTTCGCTGCCCACTTGCGCCTGCGGCAGGCCGGCCAGGTCTACCGCCAACATGTCCATCGACACACGGCCCACGGTGCCGGTGCGCACGCCGTCCACCAGCACCGGGGTGTCGGTGCCGGCGTGGCGCGGGTAACCGTCGGCATAACCGCAGGCCACGATGCCAATGCGCAGCGGCTCGGTGGCGGTGTAGCTGCTGCCGTAGCCCACGGTGTCCCCCGGCAGCAGTTGCTGCGTGGCGATGAGGCGCGAGCGCAGCGTCATGGCCGGCTGCAGGCCCCAGTGGCGGATGTCATGCGCGGGGAAGTCGGGCGCGCTGCCGTAGCTCAGGATGCCGGCACGCACCCAGTCGCTGGTCAGGTCATGCCGCAGAATAGCTGCACTGTTGGACACGCTGCGCTCACCCGGCAGGTCTTGCGTGGCAGCGTCAAAGGCCGCCACCTGGTGCGCCACGCCACGGGGGCCGTCGGCGTCAGAGAAGTGCGTGAGCAGCGAAATCTCGTCCACCTGCGGCAGCGCGTCCAGCCGTGCCCAGGCGCTGCGAAAGGCGCTGGGCTTGAAGCCCAGGCGGTTCATGCCGCTGTTCAGCTTCAGGAACACGCGGTGCAGCTGCTGCGTCTTGTGGCGGCTGAGCCAGTCGATCTGCTCAGTGCAGTGCACCACGTGCCACAGGTTCAGGCGCGAGCACAGCTCCAGGTCACGCGGCTCAAAGGCGCCTTCGAGCAGCAGCACCGGCCCGCGCCAGCCCAGTGCGCGGATGCGCTCGGCTTCGGCCAGGTCGAGCAAGGCAAAACCGTCGGCGCTGCGCAGGCCTTCAAATGCACGCTCGATGCCGTGGCCGTAGGCGTTGGCCTTGACCACGGCCCACAGCCGCGCGTCGGGCTGGGCGGCACGGGCCCGCGCCAGGTTGTGCGCCAGCGCAGCGGTGTGGATCAGGGCTTGGATCGGGCGCGGCATGGTGGGGGCTCACAAGGTGCGGGGCATTCTGCCAGCGGCGGGGCGCTGGTTAGCGCGTGCTATAACCCGCCGGCCCCGAAAATGGAGACAAGGCGCAGCCCGGCTCACCGGGTTTGAACCCCGCGCGCGACACGATGAAAAAAGGTTTCTCGACCATCATGTCGGCGCAGTTCTTCAGCTCGCTGGCTGATAACGCGCTACTCGTGGCCGCCGTAGAACTGCTGCGCATCAGCCAGGCGCCGGCCTGGCAAACGCCCGCGCTGGCGCCGATGTTTGCGCTGTTCTACGTGATCCTGGCGCCCTTTGTGGGCGCCTTTGCCGACGCCTTGCCCAAGGGCAAGGTCATGTTCATCTCCAACAGCATCAAGGTGGTGGGCTGCCTGTTGATGCTGTTTGGCGGCCACCCGCTGCTGGCCTATGCCGTGGTGGGGCTGGGCGCGGCGGCGTATTCACCCGCCAAGTACGGCATCCTCACCGAGCTGCTGCCGCCTTCGCAGCTGGTCAAGGGCAATGGCTGGATAGAAGGCCTCACGGTGGCTTCCATCATCCTCGGGGTGGTGCTGGGGGGTGTGCTGATCGGGCCCAGGGCGTCGCACATGCTGCTGACACTGGACCTGCCCATGATCCAGACCTCGGTAGACACCGCGCCCGAAGCGGCCATTGCGTCCATCGTGTCGCTGTACCTCATTGCCACGGCCTTCAACCTTTTCATCCCGCGCACCAGCGCGCCGCTGCAGCCGCTGGCCGGCAACGTGGCCACCTTTGTGCGCGACTTCTCTCACTGCAATGCCCGCCTGTGGGCCGACAAGCTGGGTCAGATCTCGCTGGCCACCACCACGCTGCTGTGGGGTGTCTTTGGCAACCTGCGTCTCATTGTGTTTGCCTGGGCCGCTGCCGCGCTGGGCTACAGCACGGCACAGGCGTCCAGCCTGGTGGGCGTGGTCATCATTGGCTCGGTAGCGGGCGCGGTGGTGGCGTCCATGACGACGCGGCTGGACCGCGCCACGGGCGTCATCCCGCTGGCCATTGCGGTGGGCGTGTTGATGATCGGCCTGAACGTCATCACCAACGTGTGGGTGGCCGCGCCATTCTTGGTGCTGCTGGGCGGGCTGTGTGGTTACCTCATCGTGCCCATGAATGCGCTGCTGCAGCACCGGGGGCACAACCTCATGGGCGCAGGCCGCTCCATTGCGGTGCAGAACTTCAACGAGCAGGCCTGCATCCTGGGCCTGGGCGCGTTTTACGCCGGCCTCACCAAGGTCGGCCTGTCGGTGTTTGTGGCCATTGCCGTGCTGGGCACCATGGTGGCGGTGGTGATGGAAGTCATACGCCGCTGGCACCAGCGCAACCTGGTGGAGCACCACGAAGAAGTCGAGCGGCTGCTGAGCATCGCACGCACGGATGGCCACTGAGGCCTCTGAGGCCATGGCCGCCACCGCGCCACGCGGCGCAGGGCTGGCCGTGCTGGCGCTGATGCTCAACGCCTTCACCTGGGGCGTGTCGTGGTGGCCTTTCAGGCAACTGCAGGCGCTGGGTCTGCACCCCTTGTGGGCCACGGTGCTGATTTACGCGCTGGCGGTGCTGGCCATCACGCTGTGGCGGCCGGGCGCCTGGGGCGAACTGGCGCGCACCCGCACGCTATGGTTGCTGGTGCTGGCATCAGGCACCACCAACGCCACCTTCAACTGGGGTGTCACGGTGGGCGACGTGGTGCGTGTGGTGCTGCTGTTTTATCTGATGCCGATATGGGCGGTGCTGCTGGCCCGGCTGCTGCTGGGTGAGCGCATCACCCGCAGCGCGATGCTGCGTGTGGCCCTGGCACTGCTGGGCGCCGCCATCGTGCTGTGGCCGGCCGAAGGTGGCCTGCCTTTGCCACGCACCTTGGCCGAGGCCTTGGGCGTGGTGGGCGGCTTTACCTTTGCGCTGAACAACGTGATGCTGCGGCGCGAAGCCCACCAGCCCGAAGCTGCCCGCGCGCTGGCCATGTTCCTGGGTGGCACCGTGGTGGCCGGCGTGCTGGCCGCCACGCTGGCCACGCAGGGCCTGGTGCCGGCCATTCCGGCACCCGCCACCGGCTGGTTGCTGGGTGGCCTGGCCATGGGCGCGGCCTTTCTGGTGGGCAACATGGCACTGCAGTACGGCGCCTCGCGCCTGCCAGCCAACGTGACGGCGGTGGTGATGATCACCGAGGTGCTGTTTGCGTCCATCAGCGCCGTGCTGCTGGGCGCGGGTGTGCTGACGCTGCCATTGGCCCTGGGCGGCGCCTTGATCGTGGGCGCCACGCTGCTGTCGGCACGCGGCTGAGGTCTTGTCAGCGCCGCAGCGCTTCAGGCCGGCGGCGCGCCTTCACGCGCGGCCTCCACCGCCGGCGGCTTGAGGCCGTGGCGCAGCAGCAGGCGGCGCAGGTCTACCTCTTGCAGCGGCTTGCCCAGGTAGGCGTCACAACCCGCCAGACTGCCACGCACACGGTCAAGTTCGGACTGGTGTGCCGACACGATGAACACCGACGAGCCTATGGCCGCCCCGGCCGACTGGTTGCGTTTGATGTGCTGGCACAACGCCAGGCCGTCCATGTCGCTGCCCGGGCCCAGTTCCATGTCCAGGAAGACGAAGTCGTAGTCGCGCCGGGCCAGCAGTTCGATGGCCTTGGCGCTGGTGGCCGCGCGGTCCGTCACCATGCCCCAGCGTTGCAGACGTGACTCCAGAAAGCGCAGCGCAATCTCGCTGTCGTCCACCAGCAGCGCCCGGGGTGGCGGCGGGGGTGGCGGGGGTGATAGCNNCGGCAAGGCGGGCTGGGCCGATGCCGGCGCCAAAGCCTGCCGTCTGCGCCGTGCCCGCTGCGGGGCCGGCGCAGGGCCGTCGATGGCCGGGCCAGGCACAAAGGCCGCGCCGGTGGCTTCTTTCATGGCGGCTGCGGGGGCGCGCGCCGTCAGCGTTGCTGTCACCGTCGCCGGCGCCGGTGGTGCGGCCACACTGGTGACACCCACCAGGGCGTCCAGTTCACGCATCACGTGCGTGGGGTCAATGGGCCGCGCCATCCAGGCGGTGGCGCCCACGGGAGCCTGCGCACCAATGAACACCGACTCGTCCAGACGCTCGGTGGCCACCACCAGTTGCACCGAGGGTGCGTGGTCGGCATCAGCCACCACGAAGTCGGCGTCGGTGAGCATCTGCACCAGCTCGTAGCGCGGGTTGCGGTGGGGGGCCAGGCGAAAGCAGGACGCCAGGGTCTTGCGCTCGAAGTCACTGAAACCAAGCAAGGCGATGCGAAAGACGTTTGACATGTTGCGCCCGATGGTGGGCCCCCAGGCTGGCGGCTGTCAACGCGTGCCAGCCCGCAACTGTGGGGGCGTTTGCGCCCTGCGGAGGCCGTTTTCAGCGTTGCCCTAACATCCGCCGGCCTCGTCACCCCCGTTTGCAGGAGCCCGCCATGGCCACCCCCAGCGTCTACGACTTTGAAGCCCTGTCCATCACCGGCCAGCTTGCGCAGCTGGCGTCACAACGCGGCAAGGTGCTGCTCATCGTCAACACCGCCAGCGCCTGCGGCTTCACGCCGCAGTTTGCGGGGCTTGAAAAGCTGTGGGCCGACTACCGCGATCAGGGCCTGGTGATCGTGGGTTTCCCGAGCAATGAATTTGGCAGCCAGGACCCCGGCGCCAACGATGACATTGCGTCGTTTTGCCAGCTCAACTACGGCGTGAGTTTCCCCATGATGGGCAAGGTGCAGGTCAACGGCACACAGGCCCACCCACTGTGGCAGTGGCTCAAGGCGCAGGCACCCGGCCTGCTGGGCAGCGAGGGCGTGAAGTGGAACTTCACCAAGTTCCTGGTCGGCCGTGACGGCCGGGTGCTCAAGCGCTACGCACCCAACGACACACCCGAGTCGCTGCGCAAGGACATTCAGAAGGCCTTGGCCGCACCGGCCGCCTGAGGGCCACGCGCCCGTCGCCTTTATCACCTCCACGCCACAGCACTCGCACCATGTTCAGCCACATCGAGCCCTACGCCGGCGACCCCATCCTGAGCCTCAACGAGGCCTTCCAGAAAGATCCGCGCAGCGACAAGGTCAACCTGTCCATCGGCATCTACTTTGACGACGCCGGCCGCATCCCGGTGCTGGCCAGCGTGCACCCTGCCGAAGCGCAGATGCTGGCCGAAGGTGGCCCCAAGCCCTACCTGCCCATGGAAGGAAACGCCGCCGCGCGCACCGCCGTGCAGCACCTGCTTTTTGGCGCCGGGCATGAGGCCGTGACGAGCCGCCGCGTGGCCACGCTGCAAACCGTGGGCTCATGCGGTGGCCTGAAGGTGGGGGCCGACTTCATCAAGCGCTGGCTGCCAGACAGCCAGGTGTGGGTGAGTGACCCCACCTGGGACAACCACCGCGCCATGTTTGAAGGCGCTGGGGTCACAGTCAACACCTACCCTTACTACGACGCTGCCACGGGCGGCCTGGCCTTTGAGGCCATGCGGGCCAAGATCAACACGCTGGCGGCGCGCAGCGTGGTGCTGCTACACGCCTGCTGCCACAACCCCACGGGCGTGGACCTGACGGTGGCGCAATGGGCGGCGCTGATTCCGGTGCTGAAGGGCCGTGGCTTGCTGCCCTACCTGGACCTGGCTTACCAAGGCTACGGCGACGGCATCCAGCAAGACGCCTTTGCCGTGCGTGCGCTGGCCGATGCCGGGCTCACCTTCTTCGTCGCCAATTCGTTTTCCAAGAGCATGAGCGTCTACGGCGAACGCGCCGGCGCGCTGAGCCTGGTGTGCCCCGACGCCGCCCAGGCCGAGCTCGTGCTGGGCCAGCTCAAGGCCACGGTGCGGCGCAACTATTCCAGCCCTGCGATCCACGCTGCCGGCATCATCAGCCGTGTGCTCACCGACCCCGCGCTGCGTGCCAGCTGGGAAGCCGACGTGAGTGCCATGCGCGAGCGCATCCAGGCCATGCGCCGCAGCCTGCACGGCGTGCTGCAGGCCAAGCTGCCGGGGCGCGACTTTGGCTACTTTCTCACCCAGCGTGGCATGTTCAGCTACACCGGCCTGAGCGCGGCCCAGGTGGACCGGCTGCGCGACGAATTGGGCGTCTACCTGGTGCGCTCGGGCCGCATGTGCGTGGCCGGGCTCAACACCGGCAACGTCGAGCGCACGGCGGCGGCCATGGCGGCGGTGCTGTAAACGCCGGGCTCGGCGGCCAGCGCGGCCAGCGCGGCCTCTCAGCGCGGGGCGGACACCGGCAGCGGCGCGTCGTCGGCATGGGCGGCTGTGCGCATCTGGTCGCGCAGCCAGCGGTGGGCCGGGTCAGCGTCGTGGCGCAGGTGCCAGATCATCTGCACGTGCACCGGGTTCAGAGTCATGGGCAGTTCGCGCGACACGAGCTTGGGCCCATAACCCGTGGCGCCCACAAAACTCTCGGGCAGCACCGTCAGCAGGTCAGACTGCTGCACCACGCGCCCGGCGGTAAAGAACTGGTTCACCGTGAGCACGATGCGCCGCTGCCGGCCCAGCGCTGCCAGGGCCTGGTCCACGTAACCATGGGGCCGGCCTGAAAAGCTCACCAGCAGGTGGTGAGCCTCGCAGAAGGCGTCCAGGGTGAGCGCACGCTCCGCGAGCGGATGGCCCCGGCGCATGACACACACATAGCGCGTGGCGTAGAGCCGCTGGTGACGCAGGTGGCTGTCGTTGCCTTGCGCCAGGATGCTGGTGACGACCTCGGGGAAGAAACCCACCGCCAGGTCGGCGTCGCCCGCCTCTAGCAAACGGCGGGGGTCNNGCATCGGCCATGGCGATGCGCAACTGCACGGCGTCACGCCGTGGGTCAAAGTCGCCCGGCGCCAGGGCTTGCCGCAGCGTGCCCATGGCGGCGCGCACCTGCGGCCAGAGGGTCTGCGCATGCGCCGTGGGCCGTACGCCGTGGGCGGTGCGCACAAAGAGGTCTTCGCCCACGGCGTCGCGCAGGCGGCGCAGCGCATGGCTCACGGCCGGCTGCGTGAGCGCCAGCACTGCAGCCGCCCGGGTGAGGCTGCCTTCGGACATGACGGTGTCAAACACACGCAGCAGGTTGAGGTCGAGGCTGCGGAAGTTGAGCGGCATGGCTGATGTGTTATGGCGTTAGTTCATATCTTATGTGAGCAATATTCATTTGCACAGCATTGGTGATAACCCTAGTATTCATTCAGTTGCCGCCGCAACCCTGCGGCCGCCCTCCGAAAGAAATGAAATGACCACCATCACCGTCCGTGCCCCTGCCCACATCGCCACGCCGCTGGGTTCAAAGCTGGCTGCTGCGGCGTTTGGGCAAGTGCTGGCCTGGCTGCGCGTTGTGGCCGGCTCCCGCGCCGAACGCCCTGAAGCAAGCGGTCGCGCCACCGAAGCGAACCGCGTGCGCAATTTCGCCAACAAGATGCTGGGCCAAGACCCGCGTTTTGCCGCCGACCTGTATGCAGTTNNAGCGAATTGACGTAAGCCGGCGCTTACACCACACGCAAGACTGGCGCCGCCGCCCCAAGTAGCGCAAACAAGTCCTTGGGGTTGGCCATGACCGGGATCAGGTCCACCGGCTGGCCCAGCCCAAGAGCGGCGGCCAGTTCGCCCATCAGGCGCAGCGCCGCAAAATCCTCCAGCGCAAAGCCGACCGAGTCAAACACCGTCACTTCGGCCGCGCTACGCCGCCCCGGGGCTTGGCCGCTGAGCACGCGCCACAGCTCCGTCACGGCAAAGTCGGCCGGCATCTGCTGGATGTCGCCTTCGACCCGGCTTTGAGCTTCGTATTCCACAAACACGCTCGCGCCCTGCAACACGCCGGGGTGCAGCTCGGTCTTGCCGGGGCAGTCGCCACCCACGGCGTTGAAATGCATGCCCGGCTCGACCATCTCGGGCGTGATGATGGTGGCGTTGCGCTTGTCGGCCGTCACGGTGGTCACGATGTCGGCGCCGCGCACGGCTTCGGCCGCATTGGCGCACACCACCACCTGGAGGCCCGGCACCTGGCGCAGGTGCGCTTGCAGCTTGGCGGTGGCGGCTGGGTCGGTGTCAAAGACCCGCAGTGTGGTGATGCCCAGCAGGTGGTGAAAAGCCAGCGCCTGGAATTCGCTCTGCGCTCCATTGCCAATCAGCGCCATGGTGCGGGCACCGGGCCGGGCCAGCGCGCGCGCGGCCATGGCCGAGGTGGCTGCCGTGCGCAGCGCGGTGGTGATGGTGAGCTCACTCAGCAGCCTGGGCTGGCCGGTGGCCACGTCGGCCAGCACGCCAAAGGCCATCACGGTGGGCATGCCCAGGTGCGTGTTGCCTGGGTGGCCGTTGACGTACTTGAAGCTGTAGTGGGTGGCGTCGGCCACCGGCATCAACTCGATCACGCCCTTGGCAGAGTGGCTGGCCACGCGGGCCACCTTCTCAAATTCGGGCCAGCGGCAGAACGCGGCCTGTATGGCGTCAACCATGCGGCACAGCACCACAGGCAGGCCGTGGGTGGCCAGGGTACGGGCAATGTCGTGGGGGGTGAGCAGGGTGGTCATGGTGTGGCGCTGGGTGCAGCCCCTGGGCAGTGTGCCCAGGCGCCTTGGCAGCATTGTTTGAGCACGCGTTGGCAATGAGAAGCGGCGGTCTTGCTTCACATTTGCCAGCTTTTTGCCATTTCGGCAGTGTCACCTGACAAAATGCCGCATGGACAGCACCGACCTGCAACTCATAGCCTTGCTGCGGCGAGACGCCCGCACGGCCGTGGCCACGCTGGCGCAGAAGCTGGGCGTGTCACGCGGCACCGTCAGCAACCGCATCCGCAAGCTTGAAGACGACGGCGTGCTGGTGGGCTACACCGTGCTGCTGCGGCCCGACGCGCAGCTGGAGCGCATCACCGCCTGGATGAGCATTGCGGTGGAAGGCAACCAGACCCGCGCCGTGATTGCTACGCTGCTGGGCGAGCCCGGCGTGGCTGCGCTGCACGACACCAACGGCCGCTGGGACCTGCTGGCCGAGCTGCGCGCCGGCCACCTGACCGAACTGGCCGAGGTACTGGAACGTGTGCGCTTGATCAAGGGCATTGGCGCCACCGAGACCAGCATCCACTTGCAGACCTACAAGCTGTCTTGAGCCGCGCCGGCGGGGCGGCCCGGCCGCCGCAGTTCAAATACAGCGGCCGCCGTCTACTTCCATGCACACGCCGGTGATCATGCTGGCCTCGTCGCTGCACAGGAAACACGCCGCGTTGGCCAGGTCTTCGGGTGTTGAAAAGCGCCCGATGGGAATGGTGGACAAGAACTTGGCGCGCATCTCGGGTGTGTCCTGGCCCATGAAGCTCTTGAGCAGCGGCGTTTCGCCGGCCACCGGGTTGAGCGCCACCACGCGGACGCCGCTGGGCGCCAGTTCCACCGCGTTGGCACGCGTGGCGGTAATCACCCAACCCTTGCTGGCGTTGTACCAGGCC
>CXWL01019658.1_pt1 | contig 11762 bp, 9 predicted proteins | sample 590931 | NCBI WGS metagenome assembly CXWL01 (sample SAMEA3498368, study PRJEB10139) | groundwater metagenome | biome: water well; material: biofilm material | place: Germany | collected 2015-04-27
GCGGCGAGCCGGCGAGCGGGGCTGAAGTCGATGCGGTGTTCTACCGCTGGCTGTCCGCTGCCGGGCCGCAGCACGCGAGCGCCGATATCGAGAAGCAGATCCTCGACGAGCTGACGCGCCTCGCGCAGTCGCCCGTCGCAGGTGCTGCGCTGGTACCGCGCGTGCCGGCCATCATCCCGCANNGTGGTGCTGGTTGCCGAGGTGTACCGCGAAGCCAACCGGCCCTGCTATCGTCCCCGTTACAACGCCAGCCCGCCGATCGATACGATCGAAGGCGCGATCATGCTGCTCGGTCAGAACGGCATGCGCATGCTGCTCGCACGCGTCGCGTTCCGGCCGATCATCAGCATGCAAAATGGGGTGCTCGCCAAGCGCACGGCCCCGCTGATCTGGCGCCAGTCGGAGAAGTGCGCGCAAGCGGCCAGCCTGCTGGCGCCGTCGATGCGCGCGAATGCGTTCGAAGCCTACCTCGCCGGACTGATGGCCAACGTCGGTATCGTGGTCGCCTTCCGCCTGATCGACCAGATGTACACGGACGAGGCGGTGCCGCAGTCCGATGAATTTATCGATGAGCTGTTCACGCAGGGCCGGATCCTGTCAGCCCGGATTGCCGAACTGTGGGAATTCCCGGCCAGCGTCACCGACGCCATCGCACAGGCCGGGCAGTCCGACGCGCCCGCGCTCGCGCAAACGCTCGAACTCGGCGACCGGCTCAGCAAGCTGCGCATGCTGGTCGACGCGACCAAATTCGTCGACGACGATCCGTTTGTCGTCGATGGCCTCAGCAAGGCAGCGCTGGCATGCTTCGACAAGCTTGAGGACGACGAGGACGCGTGATGGTCAAGGCGCGTTCAAGTTAAAATGAACGACTTCGCCTCATCACTCTCCACTCCCATGACCCAACGCCTCGTCCTCGCGTCCAATAACGCGGGCAAACTCAAGGAATTCAGCGAAATCCTCGCACCGCTGGGCTTCACCCTGCACGCGCAGGGTGAATTCGATGTCCCCGAAGCGGAGGAGCCGCACGCGACCTTCGTCGAGAACGCGCTCGCGAAAGCACGCCACGCATCGCGCCTGACCGGCTTGCCGGCGCTGGCGGACGACTCCGGCGTGTGTGTCAACGCGCTGGGCGGCGCGCCAGGCGTCTGGTCGGCGCGCTATGCGGGCGAGCCGAAGTCGGACGCGCGCAACAACGAAAAACTCGTCGCTGACCTGGCGCAGCATGCCGACAAGTCGGCCTACTACTACTGCGTGCTGGTGTATGTCCGCCACGCAAACGACCCGCAGCCGGTGATCGCCGACGGCGTTTGGGCCGGCGAAATCGTCGCTGAGCCGCGCGGTGATGGCGGCTTCGGCTACGATCCGCACTTCTGGATTCCTTCGCTCGGCAAATGCGCGGCTGAACTGGCGCCTTCCGAGAAAAACGCCTTGTCGCACCGCGGCCAGGCCTTGCGCGCACTGGTAGAGAAACTGAAATGATCCCGATTAAAGTCGTCAGCGGCGATGCCAGGCCGGCGCCGCGTTCACCCGCCGCCAGCGCGCTGCAATACCTGCAGCCCGGCGCGCTGAACCTTGCCGCGCTGCCGCCGCTGTCGCTGTACATCCACTATCCGTGGTGCGTGCGCAAATGCCCCTACTGCGACTTCAACTCGCACGAAGCGAAGGGCGAACTGCCGGAAGAAGAATACCTGGCCGCCGTCCGGCTCGACCTTGAACAATCGCTGCCCCTGATCTGGGGCCGCAAGATCTACACGATCTTCATCGGCGGCGGCACGCCGAGCCTGATGTCGGCCAAGGGGCTTGACCGGCTGATGTCGGACCTGCGTTCGCTGCTGCCGCTGGACGGCGACTGCGAAATCACGATGGAAGCCAATCCGGGCACGTTCGAGGCGGAGAAATTCAGGTCGTACCGCGAGAGCGGCATCAACCGGCTGTCGATCGGCATCCAGAGCTTCAACGCCCAGCACCTGAAGGCGCTGGGACGCATCCATGACGACGGCGAAGCGCGCCGCGCGGTCGAGATCGCGCACGCCAACTTCGACAACTTCAACCTCGACCTGATGTACGCGCTGCCGACGCAGACGCTGGCCGAAGCAAGGCAGGACCTCGACACGGCGCTGTCGTTCGCGCCGCCGCACCTGTCGCTTTACCACCTGACGATGGAACCGAATACGGTGTTCGCCAAGTATCCGCCGGCACTGCCGGACGACGACGCCAGCGCCGACATGCAAGACATGATCGCGCAGGTGATGCCGGCCGCCGGATACGGGCACTACGAAGTGTCGGCCTACGCGCAGCCGGGCCGCAAGGCGCGGCATAACCTCAATTACTGGGAGTTTGGCGACTACCTCGGCATCGGCGCGGGCGCGCACTCGAAGATATCGTTCCCGCAGCGCGTGCTGCGCCAGGCCAGGTTCAAGCAGCCGAAGTCATTCATGGAAGCGGCGCTCAAGGGCAATCCGGTGCAGGAAGAGTATGAGATCGGACGCGAGGACATGGGGTTCGAGTTCATGCTCAACGCGCTCAGGCTGACTGGCGGGTTTGAGCCGAACCTGTTTGGCGAACGGACCGGGATGGGGATCAACACGATTGAAAAACAGCTCAACGCGGCCGAAGCCAAGGGGCTGATTTACCGCGATCACAAGCTGATCAAACCGACGGAATTGGGCATGCGGTTCTTGAACGACCTGCAGCAGATGTTCCTGTAATCGTTGAACTCGCAGGGCGGATGCGCCTTCGGCTTATCCGCCCTGCGGTTTATTGGGCAGCAGTCCAGCCGCCACCGAGCACGCGATACAAGGTCACCTGATTCTGCAACCGCTGCAAATTCGCCTGCACCGCACCCTGCTGCGCCGCGAACAGCGAGCGCTGCGCGTCAAGCAGATCCAGGTAGCTGGCCGCGCCGCTGCGGTAACGCAGGTCCGACAGGTTGAAACGCTCGGCTTCAGCCTCCGCCACCGCACGCTGCGCGCGCAGCTGCTCGCTGAACGTCGCCTGGCCCGCCAGACCGTCCGCCACTTCGCGGAACGCCGTCTGGATCGATTTCTCGTACTGGGCTACCGCAATCTCGCGGCCCGCCTTCGCGCTGCCCAGGGTGGCAGTGTTGCGGCCGTAGTCGAAGATCGGCAGCACCATCTGCGGCGCAAACGACCAGCCAAACGAGCCGCTCTTGAACAAGCCACTCAGCTCCGTGCTGACGCTGCCCGCACTTCCCGTCAGCGAAATGCGCGGGAAGAAGTTGGCGCGCGCCGCGCCGATGTTGGCGTTGGCCGCGATCAGCTGCTGCTCCGCCGCGCGGATGTCGGGACGGACCGCCAGCAGGTCGGACGGCAGCCCGGCCGGCAGTTCGCTGAGCATGGTCCCGGCCAGCGTGGTACCGGGCACCAGCGTTTCGGGCAGGGTCTGGCCCACCAGCAGGGTCAGCAGGTTGGTGTCCTGCGCGCGCAGGCGCTGTTGCTGCGCCAGGGTGACGCGGGCGCTGTCGACCAGCGACAGCGACTGCTGCAGGTCGAGCTTCGACACGACACCGTTGTCGTACTTGAGCTGGACCAGCTTGAGCGACTCGAGGCGCGCATCCAGCGTCTTCTGCGTCAGCGCCAGCAGTTCTTCGTCGGCCAGCAGTTGCAGGTAGGCGTTGGCAACCGAGGCCACCAGGCTGATATGCGTTGCCTTGCGCGCTTCCTCAGTGGCGAGGAACTGGGCCAGCGCGGCGTCCGACAAGCTGCGCACTCGGCCGAACAGGTCGAGCTCGAAGGCCGACACGGCCAGCCCGGCCGAGTAGGTGGTGCGAATGTTGTCCTCGGCCTCGGTGGCACGGTTTCCGCTGACGCCAAGGCCTACCGTGGGCAGGGTGTCGGCACGGCGGATCTGATACTGCGCGCGCGCCTGTTCGATGTTCAGGATGGCGACGCGCAGGTCGCGGTTGTTGGCCAGCGCCAGTCCGATCAGCTGCTTCAGGCGGGCGTCGGCAAAGAACTGCTGCCATGCGATGCTTGACGCCGCGGCGCCGCTCGCAGCGCTTGGCGCCAGTTCAGGGAAGCTCGCGGCCACCGGTGCTGCCGGACGCTCGTATTTTGGTGCGAGCGACATGCAGCCTGCCAGCGCCAGTGCCAGCGCCAGCGGGGTAGCGGTTCGTGTGAATCGTTTAATCATGTTTTACCTCGATTGCTGCTGGAGGAGCGTCGTCTTCATGCGCGTACTTCCTGCGCTGGCGCTCGCTGCCTCCGAATAGTTTGCGTATCACCACGAAGAACACAGGTACGAAGAACACGCCCAGTGCGGTCGCGAACATCATTCCGCCCATCACGCCGGTACCGATGGCGCGCTGGCTGGCCGAACCTGCGCCAGACGCGATCACCAGCGGCAGCACGCCGAGGATGAAGGCAAGCGACGTCATGATGATCGGACGGAAGCGCAGGTGCGCCGCTTCCAGCGCCGCTTCAACCAGCGGCCTGCCCTTTGCCTGGAGGTCCTTGGCGAATTCGATGATCAGTACCGCGTTCTTCGCGCCCAGGCCAATAATCGTGATCAGGCCGACCTTGAAGTACACGTCGTTCTCGAGGCCGCGCATGGATGCCGCGATCAGCGAACCGAGCACGCCAAGCGGTACGACCAGCAGCACGGCAACCGGGATCGACCAGCTTTCGTACAGCGCCGCCAGCGACAGGAACACCGCCAGCAGTGCGAACGCGAGCAGGATGCCGACGGTCGAGCCGGACAGCTTTTCTTCACGCGACTGGCCGGTCCATTCGAAGGCGAAGCCTTGCGGCAGCTTGCCCGCGAGGCGCTCCATTTCGTCCAGCGCTTCACCGGTACTGTGGCCAGGGGCCGCGTCGCCGGAGATACGGACGGTCGGGTAGCCGTTGTAGCGTACCGTCTGCATCGGACCGGTCACCCAGCGGGTAGCGGCGAAAGCCGACAGCGGTACTTGCTGGCCCTTGTTGTTTGTGGCGTTCAGCCTGAGCAGGTCTTCCGGCTGCATGCGCGATGGCGCATCTGCCTGGACGACGACGCGCTGCAGGCGGCCAGCGTTCGGGAAGTCGTTGATGTACGCCGAGCCGAGCGAGGTCGAGATGGCGGTGTTGATCGCATCGAAGCTCACGCCGAGGGCGTTGGCCTTGTCGCGGTCGATCTGCAGCTCTACCTGTGGCGCGTCCTCCAGGCCTTCCGGACGTACGCCGGCCAGCACCTTGCTTTGTCCCGCCATGCCGAGCAGCTGGTTGCGCGCTGCCAGCAGGGCATCTCGGCCGTTACCGCCACGGTCTTGCAGGCGGAACGAGAAGCCGGTTCCGCGGCCCAGTTCCGGAATCGGAGGCGGGCTGACGGCAAAGATGAACGCATCGCGCACCTTCGACAGCTGGCCCGTGATACGTCCCGCGAGGTCCGCTGCGCCATGGCCTTCGCCTTTGCGCTCATCCCAGGGTTTCAGCGTAATGAAGCCGAGCGCCATGTTCTGGCCCTGGCCCGAGAAGCTGAAGCCCTGGACGCCGACCATGCTGGCCACCTCCGGCTGCTTAAGGATGTATTCCTCCGCTTCGCGCAAGGCGGCGCCGGTGCGTTCCAGCGTCGCGCCAGGCGGCAGCTGGAAGTTGGCGATGATCGAACCCTGGTCTTCGTTGGGCAGGAACGACGACGGCATGCGCATGAAGAGCAGCGCGACGACGGCGATCAGCGCAGTGAACACGACCAGTGCGCGGCCGGTGCGGCGCAGGATGCGGGCGACCCAGCCTTCGTAGTTCTTGGCGGTTTTGCTGAAGCCGCGGTTGAACCAGCCGAAGAAGCCGGTCTTGGCATGGTGGTGGCCAGCTTCGACAGGCTTGAGCAGGTGCGCGCACAGGGCAGGCGTCAGCGACAGCGCCATGAACGCCGAGAAGAAGATCGACGACACCATCACGGCCGAGAACTGGCGGTAGATGTTGCCAACTGCGCCGGCAAAGAACGCCAGCGGCACGAATACCGATATCAGCACCACGGTCACGCCGATAATCGCGCCGGAGATCTGGCCCATCGCCTTGCGGGTCGCTTCCAGGGGCGGAAGGCCTTCCTCGCTCATGATGCGTTCGACGTTTTCCACCACGATGATCGCATCGTCGACGACGATACCGATCACCAGCACCATGCCGAACATGGTGAGCACGTTGATCGAGAAGCCCAGCGCAAGCAGCGTTCCGAGGGAGCCGAGCAGCGCGACCGGTACCACGATGGTCGGGATGATCGTATAGCGGAAGTTCTGGAGGAACAGGTACATCACCAGGAACACCAGGATGACCGCTTCAATCAGCGTCGTCACAACCTGCTTGATCGAGATGTCGATGAAGGCCGAGCTGTCGTAAGGGATGGCGTACTTGGTCCCGGGCGGGAAGTAGGGCGCCAGTTCGTCCATGCGCTGGCGGACCAGCTTCGCGGTCTCCAGCGCGTTGCCGGTGGCTGACAGCTGGACGCCGATACCGGTCGACGGCTTGCCGTTCAGGCGCGCCGACGTGGAGTAGCTTTGGCCGCCGATTTCAATGCGGGCCACGTCCTTCAGGCGCACGGTCGAACCATCCGGGTTCGCGCGCAGGACGATATTGCCGAACTGCTCGATGGTGCTCAGCTGGCCTGCGACGACCACGGTTGCCGTGATGGCGGTGCCGCCAACGTTCGGCAGGTCGCCGATGGTGCCCGACGCGACCTGGGCGTTCTGCGAACGGATCGCGGCGTTGACGTCAGCGGGCGACAGGTTGAAGCCGACCAGCTTGGCCGGGTCGATCCAGATGCGCATCGCCTTTTCGGTGCCGAACAGCTGTGCCTGGCCTACGCCGGGGACACGCTGGATTTCAGGCAGTACGGTGCGCGACGCGTAGTCGCCCAGCGCGATCGGGTCCCACTTGGGATCGTCCGACGACAAGATGGTGAACATCAGGAAGTTCGAACGGGCCTGGTCGACCCGAACGCCCTGCTGCACAACTGCCTGCGGCAGGCGCGGGGTGGCGCGGCCGAGGCGGTTCTGGACGTCGACCTGCGCCAGCGCAGGGTCGGTGCCGGTCTCAAAAGTAAGCGTGATCGAGCCGGTGCCGTTAGCCTGGCTGACGGACTCCATGTAGATCAGGCCAGGGGAGCCGTTCATCTCGCGTTCGATCACGCTGATGACGCTGTCCTCCAGCGTTTGTGCGGACGCGCCAGGGTAAGCGGCGTTAACGACAATCGAAGGCGGCGCAACGGCCGGGTATTGGGCGATCGGCAACTGGGTAATTGCCACCGCACCGATCACCATGATGAATAGTGCGATCACCCACGCAAAAATGGGGCGGTCAATAAAAAAACGAGCCATGAATTAGTCCTGTTTCTATTAGCGGCTGGCGGCGGGAGCGGCGGNNCCTGCCGCGCCTGGAACGGCACCGGCTTGACTGGCGCGCCCGGCACCATCATTTTCTGGAAGCCGTCGACGACGACTTGTTCGCCTTCCTTCAGGCCATCGAGGACAATCCATTTGCCACCTTGCTGGGAACCGATCTTGACCGGGCGCGGCGCAGGCTTGCCATCGGCGCCGACGACGATCACGGTGTCGCCCTGGGTGCCGCGGGTGACAGCCTGCTGCGGGACCAGGATGCCGGCAGGCAGTTCGGCCTGCGACAGGCGCACGCGCACGTACTGGCCAGGCAGCAGGAAATTGTCGGGGTTAGGTACCAGTGCACGCAGCGTCACCTGGCCCGACGTCGGGTCGACGGTGACGTCGGAGAACAGCAGCTTGCCCTTGTGCGGAAGCTCGGATCCATCGTCCAGCATCACGGTCACCGGAACAGCGCCGTTGCCACCCACCTTGCCGCCGGCGACCTTGCGCAGGCGCTGCAATTCGGAGGCGGACTGGGTGAAGTTCACATACACGGAACTGGTCTGCTGGATCACGGCCAGCTGGGTCGCTTCGGCGCTTGACACCAGCGCGCCTTCGGTGACCAGCGCGCGGCCGATGCGGCCCGAGATCGGGGCGGCCACGTTGGCGTAGCCGGAGTTGATCTGGGCGATCTGCAGCGATGCGCGGGCGGCGGCAACGTCGGCTTCGGCCTGCTTCTGGGCTGCGACCACGTTCACGTATTCCTGCTTGCTGACTGCATTGGCTTCCACCAGCGGCTTGTAGCGGTCGGCCTGGGTGCTGGCCTGGGTCAGGTTGGCTTGCGCCTTGCCGAGCGAGGCGCGGGCGCTGTTCAACGCTGCCTGGTAAGGGGCAGGGTCGATGCGGTACAAGACCTGGCCGGCCTTGACTTCGCTGCCTTCGGTGAACTCGCGCTTGAGAACGACGCCGTTGACCCGGGCGCGCACCTGGGCCACCCGTATCGGCTCGACCCGGCCCGGCAGTTCGGTCTGCAGCGCGACCGGCTGGAATTTGGTCACGATCACGCCGACCTCCGGCGGCGGGCGGTTGCCCGGGCCGGCGCCAGGTGCTGCGGCCTTGTCGCCACAGGCTGACAACAGCGTCAGCGCGGCAAGGGTGCAGAGGGTGATCCGCTTCAGGGAAGGTGAAATAGGCTGGGTGTGGCGCATGCGTGGGCATCCTTAAAATGGGCAAGGCTGGAACAAAGATACGCGTGATTTATTTGTTCAGCGGTGCAACGGCTTCGAGATTTTGGAATATACTATCATGAATGTATGTTTAATGTTTGCCACCCCAACAATTTGGAGTACCCCATGGCTCGCAAGACTAAGGAAGACGCGCTCGCGACCCGAGACAGTATCCTTGACGCCGCCGAACAGCTGTTCGTCACCCAGGGCGTGGCACACACCACGCTGCAGCACATCGCCACGGCTGCAGGAGTGACCCGCGGTGCGATCTACTGGCATTTCGAGGACAAGGCCGCGCTATTCAACGCGCTGATGGAGCGCGCAAAGATGCCGCTGGAGTCGGCGCTGTACCTGCTGGAGAAGTCGTGTCCGGACGACCCGCTGGCGGACCTGCACGAGTATATTGTCTGCGTGTTCCGCCTGACGGTGAACGACCAGAGGGCGCGGCGCGCCTTCGAGATCGCGACGCTCAAGATGGAACTGGTGGAGGAGATGGTGGCGGTGCGCCGGCGCCGCGCCGAGTGGAAGGCCCAGTGGATGGCGACGTGCGAAGGGCGGATCAGGATCGGCATCGCACATGGTTTGCTAAGACCTGACGTGAAGCCCGAAATGGTGGCGTTGGGCTTGTTCGCGCTGATCGACGGCCTGTTGCGCGCGTGGCTGCTCGAGCCGCAGTCGTTCGACCTAGTGAATGCGGGGGAGCAGATCATCGATACGCACCTCGAATGCCTCCGAGCGGTTAAATAATCGGTAGTGGAAGACTACACGGTCCCGCGCTTTGCGTCGCGTTATTTTTGGTCGTCGCGCCGACCCGCTTCGCCGTTCCCGGCAGGCGGGAAACGGCGTTGACAATATTGCGGCGGGTTAGCGCATCCCGGCGATCATCTGTTTCAGCTTGCCCGAATCCGCGCAAAACGCGCGGATGCCTTCGGCCAGCTTCTCGGTCGCCATCGCATCTTCATTCAGCATGAAGCGGAAGGTCTTTTCGTCGAGCGCCAGCTTCTCCATGTCCAGGGATGCCGCACCGGCGCCCAGCTTGCGCTCGACGGCGCCTTCGGTATCGGCCAGTTTCTGCAGCAGGTCCGGGCTGATGGTCAGCAGGTCGCAGCCAGCCAGTTCGAGGATCTGCGACGTGTTGCGGAAGCTCGCGCCCATCACCTCGGTCTTGTAGCCGAACTTGCGGTAGTAATTGTAGATGCGCTTGACCGACTGTACGCCCGGGTCGTCGGCGCCCGTGTATTCCTGGCCGGTCGACTTTTTGTACCAGTCGTAGATGCGGCCGACGAACGGCGAAATCAGCTGGGAACCTGCTTCGGCGCAGGCGATGGCCTGGCACAGCGAGAACAGCAAGGTCATGTTTGTGCGGATGCCTTCCTTCTCCAGGATCTCCGACGCGCGGATGCCTTCCCAGGTCGAGGCGATCTTGATCAGCACGCGCTCGCGCGACACGCCGGCAGCTTCGTACAGGGCGATCAGTTCGCGGCCCTTGGCTACGGTAGCATCTGTGTCGAACGACAGGGCGGCGTCGATCTCGGTCGAAACGCGGCCAGGCACGAACTTCAGGATTTCAGTGCCGAAGGCGATCAGCAGGCGGTCGACCACTTCGTCGATCGACAGGCCAGGGTTGTCCTGCACGGCCTTGTCCAGCAGCGGACGGTATTCAGGCTTCTGGACTGCCTTCAGGATCAGCGAAGGATTGGTGGTGGCGTCGAGCGGCGTGTACTGCTTGATCGACTGGAAGTCGCCGGTGTCGGCGACAACCTTGGTAAATTGCTTGAGTTGTTCGAGTTGATTCATGGCTGGCCAATTTGTGAAGAAAATCAGCCGCTATTGTACAACCACGCTCGAACCGCGGATTACGCGCAGTCGGTCGCGTCGAGGAAGGCAGCGACCATCGCTTCCAGCCCCGCGCGGTCCTCGTCGGAAAAGCGGGCCAAGGTAGGGCTGTCGATATCGAATACCCCGATCAGCTTTTCGCCTTTCATCAGCGGGATCACGATCTCCGCGTTCGACGCCGAATCGCAGGCGATGTGTCCCGGAAACGCGTGCACATCCGGCACCAGGATTGTGCGCCGCTCTACCGCGCTCGCGCCGCACACGCCGCGGCCGAACGGAATCCGCGCGCACGCCACCTTGCCCTGGAACGGTCCGACCAGCAGGTCCTGGCCGCCGCCTTTTTTCGCTGGCACGGCCAGGTAAAACCCGGCCCAGTTCAGGTCGGCGATGGTGTCATAGACGAATGCGGAGAATTGCGAAGCGTTCGCGGTCAGGTCGCGTTCGCCTTCCAGGATGCTGGCCACCTGGCGGCAGAGCATGGCGTAATCGGGACGGGTGCTGCGTTCTGGCGTGGTGTGCATGGTGGGTGCTTCGGCAGTCGAAAGCGTCGATTTTAGCCGATGAACGAATCGAACTGCATGTCGAACTCCTGCAGGGCCTTCTGGGCGTTCTGCATCTTGCGGCGGAATTCGGGGCCGCGCTGCAGCGCAAGGCCCACCGCCAGCACGTCGATGACGACCAGGTAGGCCAGGCGCGCCGAGATTGGCGTGTAGGGGTCAATGTTAAAAACCAGGTCGATCGGAATCAGCACCGTCGCCATGTCGGCCAGCGGCGTGCCCGATGGCGCCAGCACGATCACGTCGGCGCCGCCGCGGCGCGCCAGTTTTGCCGAGCGCACCAGCGCCGAGTTGTTGCCGCGCTGGGAAATCGCCACCACTGCGTCGCCTTCGTGCAGCAGCGAAGCCGCGATGCTGTGGATGGCAGGGTCGGCGTATGCCACGGTCGGCACACCCGAGCGGAAGAACTTGTGCTGGGCGTCGGTGGCCACGATGCCGGACGTGCCCTGGCCGTAGAACTCGATCTTGTTGGCGCGCGAGAGAATGTCCAGCGCGCGCTGGATCGCTTCGGGATTAAGGTTGTTGCGCAGGTCGAGCAGGGTATTGATCGAACGGCTGCAGATCTTGTTGACCAGGTCAGCGGCCAGGTCGTCCTGGGCCGGCTGCTCGTTGGCGCCGGGCAGTGCCAGCGCAAGGCCCTGCGCCAGCTTCAGCTTGAACTCATGCCAGCCGTCGTAACCGAGCGTGCGGCAAAAACGCACCACCGTCGGCTCGGACACCTGCGCGGCCTTGGCCAGTGCGGTGATGTTCTGGCTGACGGTGCCGCCTGGATTGTCGAGAACCGCGAGCGCCACCTTGCGCTCGGAGCGCGACAGCGAGTCGAGCTGGGTGCGG
>CXWL01002632.1_pt3 | contig 11758 bp, 10 predicted proteins | sample 590931 | NCBI WGS metagenome assembly CXWL01 (sample SAMEA3498368, study PRJEB10139) | groundwater metagenome | biome: water well; material: biofilm material | place: Germany | collected 2015-04-27
CCTCCCTCCTTTGGGCATCGCATCCCGCGCATTCACGACGAGGTTCATGAGGACTTGTTCAATTTGGGCGGGATCGGCGCTGATGCGGAGATCCTGAGGTGCCAGGGAGAGGGTGAGCTCCAGATCTTCGCCGATCAGCCGGCGCATCATCGTTTCAAAATTGGTGATCAGCGGATTCACGCTCAGCACTTTGGGGGTCGACGGTTGCTTGCGGCTGAATGTGAGGAGCTGGCGGATCAGCGTCGCGGCCCGATCGCCCGCCTTTTGCATTTCTTCGACCTTGGTTCGGTAGGGATGTTCCGTCGCCATGTCGTTGAGCAGGACCTGGGCATGGCCCATGATGACGGTGAGGAGATTGTTGAAATCGTGAGCGAGCCCTCCGGCCAGACGGCCGACGGCTTCCATCTTTTGGGCCTGCCGAAGCTGCTTCTCGCTTTGTCGCAGGGCTTCTTCAACACGGGCGCGTTCCTGCCGTTCCTGCAGTTCCCTGATGGCACGTTGAAGTGAAGGCACGAGCCGTCCGAGGCGCTGCTTTAAAATGTAGTCGGTGGCGCCTCGATGCATGGCGTCGATGGCCAATTCCTCGCCGAGGGTTCCGGAGACGAAGATGAACGGGATATCGGGCCTGAGTTGTTGCGCGAGCAAGAGGGCGGTGATCCCATCGAATCCGGGAAGAGAATAATCCGCCAGGATCAGGTCGAGTTTTCCTGCTTTCAATGCGTCGACAAAGGTGTCTCGCCGATCGACCCGGCTGGTTTCACATGGAATGCCACCGTCGTTGAGGGTTGCCAGGATCAACTCCGCGTCGGCGGGGTTGTCCTCAAGCTGGAGGAGTCTCAGCGGGGTCGTCACGGAACCTCGGGGTGCGTCATATTAGTTAGTGGATGGCGACCCTTCGGGGGGTGGCTCGTTGATCACGCCCCAGAACGTGCCCAGTTCTCTCACGGCTGTGAGAAACTGGTGAAACTCGACGGGCTTCACGACATAGGCATTCGCGCCCAGGGCATAGCTTTCTGCCAGGTCTTTCTCTTCCCTTGATGAGGTCAACATGACGACCGGGATCGGACGTAGGCTGATGTCAGACTTGATCGTGCGGAGTACTTCGAGCCCGTTGACCTTGGGCATTTTGAGGTCCAGAAAGACAACAGCGGGATTGCCTTTGAGGCGCGACTTGAATTGCCCGCGGCAATAGAGATAGTCCAAGACTTCGGCGCCGTCGTGACACAGGACGACCTTATCTGAGATATGTTCTTCTTCCATGGCTGCGAGAGCCAGTTCCGCATCCCGGGGATTATCTTCGGCCAGTAAGATGGGTTTTGCTGCCGTCATGTGCGAGGCCTCCTGGTTGGGAGCGCGACAAAGAACGTCGCGCCTTGGTCGGGGATTCCTTCAGCCCACACCCGCCCTCCGTGGCGGTGTACGATGCGCCGCACATTGGCGAGGCCGATACCCGTCCCTTCAAATTCATCTGCCCGGTGTAGCCGCTGGAAGACTCCGAACAGCTTGCCGAGGTATTGCATGTCGAAGCCCACTCCATTGTCACGGACAAACACGATGATCTCTCCTGCACTCTTTGTTTCGACTCCGACGGCGATCTTGGCGATGGGCCGCGTGCTGGTGAACTTGAGCGCGTTCGAAAGCAGATTCACAAATACCTGTCGGAGCATCGCGGGATCGCCCGGTACTTCCGGCAGTGTGTCGATTGTCCAGGATATTTCCCGTCCTTGCAAGTCAAGACGTAAATCGTAAAGGATGGTCTTAATCAGCTGATCGAGATTGATCGTGGTATGAAGCATTTCTTGACGGCCCATGCGAGAAAAGACGAGGAGATCATCGATCAACTGTCCCATTTGTTTAGCTGAGTCGGAAATCGTTTGAAGGTAGCGTTTGGCCTTGTCATTCAGGCTGTCACCGACAGCTTTGCTCAGGAGCGAGGCGTAGCCATCGATGTGGCGAAGCGGCGCACGGAGGTCGTGTGAGACCGAATAGCTGAATGCTTCAAGCTCCTTGTTGGCCGCTTCGAGGAGTTCCCCGCGAAGCTGGAGTTCCGCGGCGACCTTACGACGAGCGGTAATATCGTGCCGGATGAGGTAATAGACAGAGGCGAGGAGCACTAGTTGGAGGATCGCTCCTAAGGCTAGGAGTGCGATGGTATTGGTTGTGCTGAGCGTCGATTCGCTGAGGCGCTGGCGCAAACTCTGGTGCTCGTCGGTCTCCATTTCAGCGATGATCCGGTGAATGGCCGCGAGTTCTCGTTTGGCCGCTCCTTCAAGGGCGATGCGACGGACGGCTTCGAATCCCCCTCCGTCCCGTTTGGCGATCGCTCCCGTTTCCGCGTTGATTTGCTGCTCGATCAGCTTTTGGAGTGTGTCGACTCGACTCTCTTGCTGTGGGAGCCCTGCGGTGAGGTCTTTCAGATACTTCAGATAGGTTGGTTTTTGCTCCGTGAGCGACCGGAAGCTCTTCAGGTAGACGACTTCTCCGGTGACGAGATAACGGCGATGGTTATTTTCTGCCTCATCCATTGCCACATCCACGGTATTCAACAGTTGGAGGAGGTCGTGGCTTTTCGTGTCCAACCGGCTGTTCTCGATCAGGATAGTCGTATTGCGGTAGGACACGGCCCCGATAATGAGAATGCCGATAAAGACCAGGCTGAATCCTGCCAGAATCCGGCGTTCAATGGTCAGTTCACGAAACCGCCTGGCCACGGTCCGCTTGGCCGGTTGTGGCGGACTGAGAGCCGGTGTGAGGCCTGTTTGAGGAGTGGAATCTCCGGCGATCGGAGGCAACGGCGGTCGATCGCTCGTCACTGTGTCCATGAAAAGAAACCGCGTTGAAAAGGTGTAGGGAAAACCCCGGGCACTCTACTCTCGGCCGTTCCCAGGCCGCAAGATCTATTTTAGCAGATCTGTGACGGATGCCGGAGGGCTAGCCCCCGAGAGGAGGGATTGGGGGCAGAGCGGTCGTGGCGGGGGCCGGGAGATGAGAGAACATCATCGTCGCCGACACGACCCAGTCGATGAAGGGCTGCGGGTAGATACCGATCAACAGCGTTCCGGCCAGGCCGACATATACGACCGCCTTCATGGGACCGGAAATCCGAATGGGTGACGGATCAATCGGCTCGGCAATGTACATTTTCTTTACTACGATCAGGTAGTAGTACATGGAAATCACGATATTCACGAGCCCGACGGTAATGAGGGTATAGAGCCCTTCCTTGATAGCCGCCACAAAGATATAGATCTTCCCAATAAACCCGGCTAAAGGCGGCACACCGGCCAGCGACAGGAGAAAAAGCAGCATGGAGAAAGCCAAAAACGGCGATCGGCGATTGAGACCACTGTAATCGTTGATCTCTTCACTGCCGATGGCTTGACTCATGGCGATCACAACGGCGAAGGCGCCGATATTCGCGAACAGATAGGTGAGCAGATAAAACAGGATCGCATCGTTGCCCATCTTGGTGCCCGCGGCCATGCCGATGAGGACGTTTCCGATTTGGGCAATGCCGGAATAGGCCAGGAGGCGTTTAATATTCGTTTGGGCGATAGCCACGATATTCGCATAGGTCATCGACAGGACAGAGACAGCCGCGAGCAAGAGCACCCACATGGGCTTGAAGGTGAACAGCGCCACGAAGAACAGCCGGAGGAGGATGGCGATGGCTGCGCCTTTCGGCGCGATGGAGAGAAATGCCGTCACGGGCGTGGGTGCGCCGTGATAGGTGTCGGGAATCCAGGAATGAAACGGGACTGCGCCGATTTTGAAACCGAGGGCTGCAAAGATCAAGAGAAAGCCTATGATCAGGCCCGGCGTGGCCGGCGCGGACGCCATGTCTGAAAAGACCAGTTTGCCGGTTTCCCCGTAGACCAAGCTGATCCCGTAGGCCAGGAGACCGGCGGCAAAGACCCCAAGGATAAAAAACTTGAGCCCGGCTTCGTTCGAGGCTAGGTCTTCGCGCAGATAGGCCACGAGCACATAGAATCCGAATGTGGAAAACTCCAGCGTGACGAACAGGGACAGCAAGTCGTTGGCCGAGGCCATAAACATCATGCCGAGGGCGGACATGACGATGAGGAAGTAGTATTCCCCACGGAAAAAGGCAAAGCGGTTGACATATTCGATGGAGGCGAGGATCACGAGAATGCTNNCCCAGCTGTTCCTTGGGTAGTCGAGGAAAGGCGAAGTCGACGATTAAGACCAGGCAGAGCCACAGGGTGAGAAAGATCTCCGGTAGGAGGAACAGGAGATCGGCAATCGTCATATTGAGTTCAAAGTTCATAGTGTCGACTGATACCCTATTGAGAGACAGGCACTTCAGGAAGCTGCGCGCCACGGGCCGCTAACTGTTCGTGCAGTGATGTCGCCGGTGCCTCAGGTGCCTGAAGCTCGGCCACGGGTACGACGCGCGTAATCTTCGAGATGAGCGGATCGACCCCTGAGCGAACGACGTTATACAGATGCATGGGGAAGAGTCCAAATCCAACGCTGACGGAAATCATGATTAAGAGCGGGAGACGGTCGACGAACGCGACCGCATCATGGGAGTGACTGTANNACTTGGAGCGGATATTTATTCCAGCTGCCCACGATGATCATAACTTCCGCGATGAAATTGATCGTACCCGGCATGCCGATAGACGCCATGCATCCCACCACGAAGCAGGCGGAGATAAAGGGCATCTTATTCGACAGTCCGCCGAGTGAGGGGATATCGCGGGTGTGGGTTTGATCGTAGACCCAGCCGGCCATCGAGAAGAGCATCCCCGTAGCCATCGCATGGGCGAACATGTAGATCACCGCCCCGCTGAGGCTGATGTAATCCAGGGCTGCCATACCAAGAAACACATAGCCCATGTGACTGGAACTGGAATACCCGATGACATACTTCGTGTCTTTTGCGTAGTAGGCGACAAACCCGCCATAGACGATGCTGAACATGCAAAGCACCGCTGCCATTGGCATGAGCTCCTGCGTCGTTTCTGGGAGAATCTCGAAGGCCACTCGGATAATCGAGAAATGACCGAGTTTCATGAGGACGCCGGCGTGCAACATGCTGGTGGCAGCCGGAGCGGCGGCGTGTCCTACCGGCGACCAGGAATGCAGGGGCCAGAGCGGCGCGATGGAGGCGAATCCGAAGAAAATCAGGACCCAGATGATTTTGTCCAGCGTTGTACCCAGCACGGGAATGTTCATGAGATTGGCATGTTCGCGGAGCACGAGGATATCAAAGGTGTTCAGGCCTGAATACTTATAGATCAGGAGAATGCCCATGAAGGCGGCGACGGCAAAGGCGGAGAGAAACAACACGAGCTTCATGGCCGCGTATTCTTTGCTGTTCGAGCCAAAGTTGAAGATGAAGCCGACGGAATCGCGTTGTTTGACGCCTTCCGGATCGGTCATTTCCAGATACTTCTTGGTATGACTTCCCCACATCCCCAAAAGGAGATACATCGGAATGACCGACATTTCGTAGAAGAAGTAGAGGAAGAAGAGATCCAGCGACATGAACACGCCGATGGTCGCGGCGGCCAGAATGAGAATCCAGATATAAAACTCTTTTGCGCGATCTTTGATGTGCCAGGAGACGAAGATCCCGGCGAATAACAAGATCGACGAGGCGAGGACCAGCGGGGTGCCGATGCCGTCGACGCCAAGATACAGTGAAATTCCGAGTTGTCGCGACCATTCAAACCGTTGGATGAACTGGAATCCGCCTCTCACAGGGTCGTACGTATAGAATAGGTACAGGGACGCCATGAGCGAAATAAACGCCGATCCGGCAGCAATTCCGCGCACGAGGAGCGCCTGGCGGTTGGAGACGAAGATCAGCGCAAGGGCGCCGAAGAACGGAGCGAAGAGAATATACAGTAAGGCGTATTCACCCATGGGTCTTAATGATCCAATCGTTGAACGGGTTCAGTCAGCACGGCGACAGTTCCATGATCGAGACGGTCTACCAGCGCTTGGATCGATCCGTTCATGATGTGGAGGAACGGCGATGGATAGAGCCCGATCCAGAGAATCATGACGGAGAGCGAGACGGCAATGACCATTTCCCGTAACTGCAAATCAGCCATCGTGGTTTTCACGGCTTTTCCGAGAGGGCCCAGGATGGCCCGTTCGTAGTACCACAGAAAATAGGCGGCACCGAAGACAACCCCGGTCACGGCGAAGGCGCCGAACACCCAATTGGCTTTAAATGTTCCGAGGAGTATCAAAAACTCCCCCACAAAGCCGTTTGTGCCGGGCAAGCCGATTGAGGCAAGCCCGATCAGCAAAAAGAACGAGGCAAGCAGAGGCACCTGTTGGGCCATCCCGCCGAATGCCGACAGGTGCGTGGTTTGCTGTCTGGAGTAGAGAAAGCCTGCAATAAAAAAGAGCCCTGCCGTACTGAATCCGAGGTTAATCATCGTCAGGAGGCTGCCCTGAAGCCCCTGAAAGTTCAATGCAAAGAGCCCCACCATGACAAAGCCCAGGTGGCTGATGCTGCTGAAGGCCATGAGTCGTCGGAAGTCGGGTTGGATGAGAGCCATGACTGCGCCATAGAGAATCGCAGCGATTCCCAGGCACATGATCACGGTCACCACGGTGTGACTTTTTGAGGCTTCTGGTAGCAAGGGGATACTGAAGCGGATGAAGCCGAAGGTTCCGAGCTTGAGTCCGGCGAGGACGACAGCCATGCCGATCGGCCCTTCGAGCAGGACGTCAGGCAACCATGTATGGAAGGGGAACACCGGGGCTTTGAAGGCAAACCCCATGAACATCAGCCAGAAAATGAGGATTTGCTGATCGACCGGAATGGGGACAGCCAATAGGTCAAGGAGGTCAAAGGAGTAGAGCTGATCGGTATGACGAAGGACTGCCCAATGATGAAAGTTCAGATCCAGCAGCGCAATGCCCACGAGCATGAACACGCTGCCCAAGAGAGTGTAGAGGACGTACTTCAATGCGGCGTGATGACGTTCGGCTCCACCGCCCCAGAGCTTGATCAGGAAGTAGCTTGGGATGAGCATCAATTCCCAGAAGACGAAGAACAGAATAAGATCCAACGAGACGAAGACGCCCATGGTTGTCGTTTCGAGGGCCAGGAGGCACATCATGTAGAGTTTAACCTGGTGACGAATGGTATCCCAGGAATACACAATGACGAGCACCGTCAGGAACGCGGTCAGTCCGACAAAGAGGACGCTGATGCCATCGACTGCCAGGTGATAGCTGATGCCCAAGGCGGGAATCCAGCGCACATGTTCAGCAAACTGCATCGCAGCTGAATCGGGAACGAAGCGAAGCAGCACAAAGACGGCCAGCGCCAGTTCAACCAGGCTGATCGTCAGGGCCGAAGTCCTGACCATATCCTCGTCATCAACCAGCCAGAGCACGGCAGCTCCGACAAAGGGGAGGAAGAGGAGACAGGACAGGATGGGAAACCCAGCTGCGAGTTCTTCTAACATAATCGTTGCACGACTCCCGACGATCTTTCGACGTGACTTATTTTTGCACGATCAGTTGTACGACCAAAGCCAACAAAAAGAGGCCGGCGACAATAATTGCCGCATAGTGATGGACCATGCCGCTTTGGAGCTTGCGTCCCTGGCGAGCAGCCAGATGGTTGCCGAAGCCAATCACGTTGAGGCCGGCGTAGACCACGTATTTTTCAACCCAGGTCGATCCGGCTGATCCCCATTCGGCCATCTGTGCGACGCCGTTCACGAGTCCATCGATCACTGTCCGATCAAACCAATCCAGGAATTCCCCCAGGCGTTTGGTTGGCTCGACAAACAGAAAGTCGAACAGCTCGTCTATGTAGTACTTGTTCAAGAGAGTCGTGTAGGCACCTTGGAATTTGGCTGACCAGTTATCCGCAGTCGAAGGACTTAACTTATAGAGAAAATGAGCCAGACCCCACCCAAGTAGCGCAATGCCGGTTGCCGTCCCCATAAGAAGGAGTGTGGTTGCCACGCTGGTTTCATGCCCGCCGGCAACGCCTGCAACCGGGGCCAGGAATCCATGGAGCCACCCGTGCTCTGGCGGAAACCCCAAGATGAGTCCCCCGAATACTGATAGCACGCCGAGCGCCATCAATGGTCCGACCATGACCATGGGCGACTCATGGACATGCTCTTCCGTGTGATGNNGTGAGGAACGCACCGATCGCCGCCACTCCATAGAAGAGGAATTGATGATTGACGAACGCGTGACCCATAATCTCATCCTTACTCCAGAACCCGGCTAACGGCGGGATACCTGCGATCGCGACGGTGCCGATAAGGAAGAGGCGATACGTCCAGGGAATCTTCTTGCTAAGGCCGCCCATTTTCCGAATGTCCTGTTCACCTGACAGCGCATGGATGACGGAACCGGCGGATAAGAACAAGAGGGCTTTGAAGAAAGCATGGGTCATGACATGGAAGACGGCGGCTGTATAGGCGCCGATGCCGCACGCGAGGAACATGTAGCCGAGCTGACTTACCGTCGAGTAGGCGAGCACGCGTTTTATGTCGGTTTGCACCAGGCCGATGGTCGCCGCGAACAAAGCCGTGGAGCCTCCGACAATCGCGACGGTTTCCATGGCAATGGGGGAGAGATCAAAAATGGCGTGGTTCCGGACGATCATATACACGCCGGCCGTGACCATGGTGGCGGCATGAATCAGCGCACTGACCGGTGTGGGGCCTTCCATCGCATCCGGTAACCAGGTGTACAGAGGCAGCTGGGCGGATTTCCCGACCGCACCGACTAAAAGGCAGAGGGCGATCGCGGTGGCCATGTCGGGCGAGAGTTGTCCCAGTTGGGCAAAGACCTTGGTGTAGTCGAGTGTCTTGAAATTAATAAAGATCAGGAAGATGGCCAACAGGAAGCCGGCATCGCCAATACGATTGACGACGAAGGCCTTGGAGGCGGCTTTGGCGGCGGAGACTTTATCGTGGTAATAGCCGATGAGCAGATAGGAGCACAGCCCGACCCCTTCCCACCCGATGAACAGGACGGCATAGTTGTTCCCCATGACGAGCAGCAACATGGAGACCATGAACAGGTTCATGTAGGTGAAGAACCGAGTGAAACCGGCTTCGCCATGCATGTAACCGACGGAATAGACGTGAATTAAGAATCCAATCCCTGTGACGACCAGCAGCCAGACGCAGGTGAGTGGGTCTACGAGATAGGCCAGGTTAATGGTGAGGTCGCCGCCAAAGATCCATTGATAGGCCACCACTTCGTGAGTGGCGCCGGTGCGGAGGACATCCGCGAATACCCCGATGACACAGAGGAACGACAGTCCCACCGATCCCCAGGCGAGACGATGGGCGACCTCATGAGAGTACCGGCTGCCAAGGAGACCATTGGCAATGACGGCCAGTAAAGGGAATACCGGAATCAGTTTAATGAGCAGATCAGTTAAATCGAACACGTTACCACTTCAAGAGGTTCATTTCGTCGACGTTGGTTGAGAGTTTCCCGCGGAACACGACAATGATGATGGCTAAGCCGATAGCCGCTTCGCCCGCGGCGATCGCAATAATGAACAGGGCCATTAATTGGCCGGCCATGGATTCAAGATAATGAGAAAATGCCACGAGATTGATATTGGCGGCGTTGAGCATAATCTCCACGGACATCAACACGATGATAAAATTGCGTCTGATCAGGACGCCGAGCAGTCCGATGACAAAGAGGATGGCGCTGACTGCCACATAGGCGGATAACGGAAGCATGCGTCAGTCTTTCCTCAGGTTGAGCGGCTTGGGCGTTTTCGCCAACACGATCGCGCCGATAATGGCACCTAACAAGAAGACTCCCACGATTTCAAATTGCAGAAGATAGTCGCTGAACATCTTGATCCCGATTGCTGCCGTGTCCCCGTCCTGCAGGACGGCTACCACTGGTGCGTCGCCTTTGGCCCCGGCAAAGGGCGAGTGGAGCAGGAGGTATATCACGTAGAGAGATCCTAGGACGGCCGGGGTCAAAAAATACAGATAGGTGGAGTGAAAATAGCGCTCGTCCGTTTTGAGATTCAGGAGCATCAGGACGAAGAGATAGAGCACGAGGATGGCTCCGGCATACACGATAACTTGGACGGCCCAGAGAAACTCCGCATTGAGCAGCACGAAAAAGCCGGAGACGTGCAGCAGCAGGGCGAGCAAGGCCAGTCCACAGTGGACCGGGTTCTTCAGCGCGACCGTCATGACGGCGGCGGCAATACTCATGAGCGCGAAATACGAAAAGAAAACAGCAATCATCTGGGTGTCTCAGCTCAAATGCTTGGGAGTCGATTGTGTGGATTTGAGGACCGACTGGGGGAAATAGTATCGGTACTCACGACTCTCCTCGACATTTTTCTCCTGGTTATGGGCGTAGAGATATTTTTTCGCGTCACTGAGATGACGCTCACCAATGTCGTAGAGCCGCTTTTTGTCGAAAAGAAGGGTACGCTTGTCGTGCGTGGAGAATTCGTACATCTTGGTCATGGCCAGCGCATTGACGGGGCAGGCTTCCACACAGTAGCCGCAGAACACGCACTTCGTGATGTCGATGTAAAACTCTGTCGCGTACCGCTGGAGAGGTCGGGTCGGGTCCTCCGCGCTGATCACCTTAATGCAACGGGATGGACAGGCGGCTTCGCAGAGATCGCAGCCCACGCAGCGTTCGCGGCCGTCGTCGTAGCGCAGCAGCGATAATGCACCCCGATGGGTATCGGGAAGGGTTCGCTGTTCACGCGGATACTGAAACGTGATCGGGCGATGGAACATATGGCGAAAGGTCACCTTCATCGCATCCCAGATCTCATAGAACAGGGCTGCATGCAGAATCTTTTTTGTCAGTGTGGCAACGCTCATCGTCGGCTCCCGCCCATCGATACGAACATCGGTATTACTGTTAAGCCTTTTCGATACTGACCCACGTGTGCTTGAAGGATGGCACGCCGGTTACGGCATCCACCTGTACGGCCATCAAGTCTTTGACCGGGGGTTCATTGAAATGCTCTGGGAAGAAGCACGTGTTCGGTGCCTGTGCAATATCCGACTGCACGCCCAGTTGGAGCGAGCCCCGTTCAGAGGTCACGCGAACCTTTGTGCCTTCTTGGAGCCCCAGTCGTTGCATGTCGCCTGCGTTCATCCGGAGCTTTCCGGTATTCGGCGCAATGTTGATCAGCCCCGGCGCCTCTGTCGACATCTTGCCTGAATGGGGGAGCAATTGTCCCATCACCAGCGCGAATGGCCGTTTGGAATCGGTGACCGGTACCGCGGCGCGATAGCGAGTCTTCACTTCTGCGGCGTACCCGTTTGTCAGGTATTGATCGGGAGCCGGTGTCACTTTGCGCGGCTGGCCGAGGTTGTAGTACCCGGGCAAGAGTTTCATGATTTCGGTTTGAATGTCGTTGGCCGATTCGTATCCCCACTGGGCTCCCAGTGCATTGGCCAGCGCTGTCATAATGTGCCAGTCCGGCAGGCTTTCTCCGACGGGATCCATGGCCTGGCGCACGCGCAGGACGCGCCCCTCCAGATTTGTAAACGTCCCCTCTTTCTCCGCGTAGGTGCAGGCGGGCAGGACAAAATGGGCCTGACGACCGGTGTCGGTTAAGAAGGGATCTTGTACAACCAGCAGTTCGAGCCGTTCGAGCGCGCTTCGAACTTCGACCGAAGCCGGGAGTGTGGCCAAGGGGTTTTCGCCGATGACATACAGGGCCTTGATCTGACCGCTTTTGCAGCGCTTCAAAATTTCCATCAGGTTGGCGCCGGTTGCAGTGGCG
>CXWL01042797.1_pt1 | contig 11756 bp, 9 predicted proteins | sample 590931 | NCBI WGS metagenome assembly CXWL01 (sample SAMEA3498368, study PRJEB10139) | groundwater metagenome | biome: water well; material: biofilm material | place: Germany | collected 2015-04-27
GTGCCGTGGCCTTTGCCCAGGCTGCGGTCAGGGGGTTCCGGAAAGTTGTCCGGATCAAGGGTGCTGCTGCCACTCATAGTGTCTCCCAAACGGTCTGACAAATCGTTTTGGGAGCATAACGAATTTCGCAATCAGGCGGCGCGCTTCATGCGGTCGGTCACGTCCATCCCTACCCCGCGGAAACCTGCAAACCGGCTGGCCGTATCGAACATCGGCTCGCCGCTGACCTGCAGGTACTGGATGCGGCCGTCGGCATGGGTGCGGCTGTAGACGAAGTCGAGGAACGGCCGGCGATTCGCGATGTTGTCGTCGAGGATCGCGCGTTCCTGCGGATTCCAGCCCTCGGCGTCGGCCTCACCGGCGCCGGCCTCGCCCAGCCCCAGCATTTCGTGCACCGGCCCGGAGCACTGGGTCAGCTTGCCGTCGGCATCCTGCTCCCAGAACCAGTCGGACGACAGCTCGGTGAAGCGCTGGAAACGTGCTTCGCTGGCGCGCAGTTCCGCGGTGCGCTCGAGCACGGTCTGTTCGAGCACCTTGTTGTAATTGTCGAGCTTGCGATACAGCAGCCGCACTTCCAGCATGTTGTGGATGCGCGTCTGCACTTCGACCAGGTCGAACGGCTTGCTGACGAAGTCTTTCGCGCCGGCCTTCAGCNNTCAGCGCGCGCAGCTTGTGCCCGGGCTGGGCGGTGATGACCAGCACCGGCAGGTAGCCGCCGGTCTCGATTTCCTTGAGCGCCTCGATGACCTGGAAGCCGTCCATCTCCGGCATCTGCAAGTCGAGCAGAATCAGGTCGAAGCGGTGTTCGCGGTGCAGGCCCACGACATCGCGCGGATTTTGCGTGCTCATGATGTTGGTGTAGCCGGCCTGGCGCAGCACCTCATCCAGCAGCATCACATTCGCTTCCAGGTCGTCCACGATCAGGACGCTGGCATTCAGTATTTCGGCGGCTTCAAGCATTACGTTTTCCCAGAAAAATCATCATTGGCCCGGCTCGACCGGCTCTACGAGGCCGTGTTCGGCCGCGTGGTTCAAGGCGACGTCGAGCGCATCCATGAATTCGCGCACCCGGATTGGTTTGGTAAGGTAGCGGAAGAAACCCGCCTCCAGCCCTTTTTCGATATCGCGCGGCACCGCATTGGCCGACAGCGCCAGCACCGGGATGTGCGCCGTGGCCGGATCCTCGTGCAGGATCTTGAGCGCCCCGTAGCCGCTGATGCCCGGCAGGTTAATGTCCATCAGGATCACGTCGGGCAGGTAGGCGCGCGCCAGTTCGATGCCGAGGTGGCCATCGATCGCGGTCAGCAGTTTCAGGTCGCCGCGGCGCGCGATCAGCTGCTCCACCAGCGCCAGGTTGGCCGGGTTGTCTTCCACGTACAGCAAGGTCGGCTGGTCGCCTGCGTTACGCGCGCGCTTGCGCCGTTCCAGCGTCCCGTCATCGATATGTTCAAGCGCCAGGCTGGGCGCGTTCGCCGCGTCGAATTCGACCCAGAACACGGTGCCGATGCCGACGGTGCTTTCCACGCCGATCACGCCGCCCATCAGCTCAACCAGCTGCTTGGTGACCACCAGGCCGATCCCGGTGCCCTCCTCCACGCTGTGCTCCTGGCCGATCCGGTTGAACGGCTGAAACAGCTGCTCGAGCTGGTTCGGCGCCAGGCCGGCGCCGGTATCCTTGACGCTGATGCGCACTCGGTCCTTGCCGGTGAGCACGCATTGCACGATCACCGAGCCGCCGGTGGTGTTGTACTTGATCGCATTCGACAGCAAGTTGATCATCACCTGCTTGACCCGGGTGCGGTCGGCAAGGATGTAGAGCGGTTTGTCGAACTTGGGGAAGGTCAGCGAGATGCCGCGCTTTTCCGCCTGCGGCTCGATCATGCCCTTGCAGTCCTGCAGCACGTCGTTGAGCGACATCGCTTCCTGCGACATGGTGACCTTGCCCGATTCGATCATTGCCAGGTCGAGGATTTCGTTAATCAGGCGCAGCAGGTACCAGCCGCCCTTGAGGATCTGGTCGATCGAGCGCTGCTGGTGCGGTGCCGGCGCCGGCACTTCCGACGCCATCAGCTGGGCGAAGCCGAGCACCGCGTTGAGCGGGGTACGCAATTCATGGCTCATGCTCGACAGGAATTCCGACTTGGCGCGGTTGGCTTTTTCGGCCCCGGCCTTGGCCGCTTCGAGCGCGGTATTGGTTTCCTGCAGCGCATGCTCGAATTGCTTGCGCTCGGTCACGTCGCGCGCCGCGGCGAACACGCCCTGCAGCTTGCGGTCGCGGTCGTGGAAAGTGGTGGCGTTGTACGACACCACCGTTTCGCGGCCGTCGAGCGCCAGCGCGGTCAACTCGTAGTTGGTGACCTTGCTCTCACGCAGCACCCGGGTGATGGCTTCCTCGGCCCGCGCCGGCTCGGTGAAATAGTTCTTGAATGGCGCGCCGATCAGTTCGTCGCGGGTACGGCCGGTCAGCAATTCCATCTGGCTGTTGACGTCGCTGATGATGCCGCGCTGGTCGGTGGTGATCAGCGGATCGATATTCGATTCGATCAGCGAGCGGGTGTAGAACTGCTGGTCGCGCAGGCGCTGGTCCATCAGGGCCTGCTCGGCCTCGACCTGCTTGCGCGCCGTATTGTCGGTGCCGATCAGCAGGAAGCCGATCACCTTGCCGACGGCGTCGCGCAGCGCGGTGACCGACACCAGCGCCGGGAAGCGCGTCTTGTCGGCACGAATGTAAGTCAGTTCGTAGATGTCTTCGATGCCGCGCGAGGCCTTGTAGACCAGCGCTTCGAAGCCTGGGCGGATCGCCGTGCCGAATTCGGCGGTGAGCGCCGCGGCGCGCGCTACCGTCTCCTGTTCGTCCGAGATGTTGGCCGGCGTCAGCTTGTCGACCACATCGGCGGCGGCGTAGCCGAGCATGCGTTCGGCGCCGACGTTGAAGATCTGGATCACGCCCTGGGCGTCGGTGGCGATGCTGGAAAAGTTGGCGCTGTTGAAAATGGCGTCCTGCAGCGCGCCGGACTTGAGCAGCGGCGCCTCCATCATCGCCGCCTGCTCCGCCGAGCGCTGCCGAATGGCGCTTTGCACCTTGAAGAACAACAGCGTCAGGAACAGCGACAGCAGGATGATGCTGGTCTTGATCAGGTTGACGGCGCCGGGCGATTCGACCGCATAGCTGAGCGCGATGCCCCCGACCAGCAGCAGCACCGCGAAGGTGGTGCCAAAGCCGATCGCCATCAGCCGCTCGACCGAGGAATTTTTCAAAATCTGCATAGTGCGAATCCAGTTACCTGACAAAGAGCGCTAGCCTCGGCTCCACAAGGTGACGGCAAGAGCTGCGTCGTCAGGCAGTCCTGCCAACCGCGGCCGGAGCCTGGCGGTTGCGTACGTCCGACAGCAGCCGGGCGAATTCCTTCTTGACGACCGCGTAGCATTCGCAGACATCCTGCTCCAGCCCCTTGCGGTCGAGCACGGTGATGTGGCCGCGCCGGTAACTGATGAAGCCGTAACCCTGCAGGCGCCCGGCCGCTTCGGTCACGCCTTCGCGCCGCACGCCGAGCATGTTGGCGATCAGTTCCTGCGTCATGGTCAGGTCGTTCGAGCCCAGCCGGTCGAGCGTGAGCAGCAGCCAGCGGCACAGTTGCTGCTCGACGGTATGGTGGCGGTTGCACACGGCGGTCTGCGACATCTGGGTCAGCAGCGCCTGGGTGTAGCGCAGCAGCAGGCGCATGACCGGGCCGGCGCGGTCGAATTCTGCCATCAGCACATGGGCCGGCAGCCGGTAGCCGAAGCCGCCGGTCTGCACGATCGCGCGGCTCGGGGTGCTGTCGCCGCCCATGAACAGCGAAATGCCGAGCACGCCTTCATTGCCGACGCCGGCAATCTCGGACGAGCCGCCATTTTCCAGCAGATAGTGCAAGGAAATGATCGCCGTGGTGGGGAAATGCACATGCTTGAGCTTGGCGCCGGACTCATAGAGCACGTCGCCCAGTTTCATGGGAATCAATTCAAGATGCGGGGAGAGCCGGTCGAACTCGGCGTCAAGCAGGGCGGCCAGCAGGTGATTTTGATTCGGGTCTTGCGTACTGGACATTCGATGTACCTGCTTCCAGTGTGAACTGCGTGGGTGGGGAGACAGGGTACCACGTCGCCCGATCCAGCCCTTAATATAGTTCACCCTGGAATTTGAATCCGTTCGGTACCGAACATAGCGTCCGGCCCGTCAGAACGCATGGCGCATCCCCAGGTTCACCGCCGAGGTGCCATGCCCCTGCGACGACGCATTGCCGACCGTGTACCCTGCCCCGTTACGGTTGGTGATGCGCGAGTACGCCGCGTAGAAATCGGTGCGGCGCGACACCGCATAGGTGGCCCCGAAGGCGAGCTGGTTGGCATCGCGGTTGGCCAGGTCGCGGTCGTTCTTGCGGATGTAGGAGGCAAGGAAGGTGGTGGCGCCGACCGGCACTGCCAGGCCCACCAGCACATCGCGGCTGTCGGTCGACGGCGTCGAGGCGATCGCCGCGCCGTATGGGTTGTCCGGATTCCATAATGGCGAACTGCCCCATCCCCGACTGGCGCTGTAGGCCGCATAGGCGGTCGCGATACCGACCCGCAGGTTGGCGGCCAGAATCGTATTCTTGGCATCCATGTTGTTGCCCATCGGGGTGGCCGGCGCGACCCTGGCCACGTTGCGGTTCTGGTGCGCCGCGCGGATGATCAGCGGGCCGTGTTCGAACCCGACCGAAATGCCCCAGGCGCGGTTCGATGCGGGATCGCCGGAAATTTCACCGGCGCCATACGAGGCCGCTGCCGACACGCCGTTCACTTCGCCGCTGTAATAGTGGATGCTGTTGTCGATACGGCGGCCGGAGTTGCCGATCAGGTTGGTGGCGCTGCCCGCCATGCCGCCCTTGAACGGGTCGCCCACGTGGGTGAGCGCCACATATTCGAGATTCTGCTGGCGCCCGACCGTGACGGTGCCGCCCTTGCCTTTCAGGCCGACATAGGCCTGGCGGCCGAACAGCACGCCGCCCTGGTCCGAACGTCCGGTGTCGAGCGGCACGCCGGCTTCCAGCGCGAACACGGCCGACAGGCTGTCGGTCAGCAATTCGCTGCCGCGCACACCGATCCGCGATTCCGATGCGATGCCGCTGTCGATGCGGGTGCTGCAACCGCCCTCGCAGCCGCGTTCCCTGACCACGCCGGCGTCCAGCAAGCCGTACACTTGCACCGAACTCTGCGCCCAGGCGCTGCCGGCGCTTGCGCCTAGCAGGGCGAAAACAATAGCAGATGGTTTCATGGGCGTACTCCAATACCAGGCGAACTCGCCTGTACGCTTACGTTATCCGCCTTTATTGTCCCCCCTTCTGTCGGTTAGCCCACATAGCAGGCTCAACGTTTCTCGTTATCTTGTGGGCCTGCTCCGACACATGTTTCCATGCGTCATGCCAAACTCTGCCGCTGCGGCGGCCAGATCGTTACTCGACAACAACAATGGCGGCTACTGTCCGCGCGGCAATCGCACCGTGAAGGTGGTCCCGGTCGCATCGTTCGAACTGACCACGATCGTGCCGCCGTGCGCCAGCGCGATCTCGCGCGCGATGAACAGGCCGAGGCCGAGGCTGGCGCGCGGCCGCTCGTCGCCTTCGGCGGGCAGCTGGATCAGCGGGCGGAAGATCGATTGCAGCGATTCGGCCGGAATGGAGCTGCCCTGGTTGGTCACGTCAATCGTGACGCACTGCGCGTCGGCGTTCGCGCGCAGCAACACCGGCGCGGTCTTGCTGCCGTACTGGGCCGCATTGATCAGCAGGTTGGTGAACAGCTGGTGCAGGCGCACGGGGTCGAACTGGCCGCCCAGGTCGCCATTAAGTTCGACCTCGAAGTTGCAGCCCGGATGGGTGGCGCCAGCGTCCTCGACCGCCGTCCGGACGACTTCGCGGATGTCGGTTGGGCGCAGCGCGGTCGGCATGCCGGCGCCCAGCTGGGTGCGGGTATAGCCGATCAGGTCCTCGACCATGATGCTCATCAGGCGGGCGGACCGCTCCACCCTCACTCCGATCGAACCGACCTGCTCGGCCGGCGTCTTGCCGCCCATCAGCAGCTGGCCGGCCATCGACAGCGTCGACAGCGGCGCGCGCAGGTCGTGGCCGAGCACGGCGAGGAACAGTTCGCGCGTATGGTCGGCGCGCGCCGAATAGGTCACCACCGATTCGGCCAGCGCCTGGTCGATCGCCTCGTTGAAGCGCACCATCTCATCGGTGGTGGTGGGCGACATGGCACTGACGTGCGGCAGCCACAGGCGCAATACGGTCGCGCGCAGGGCGCGGAATTCGGCGCTCAATTGAATCAGCGAGAAATTGCTGTCGTGCCGCATCGCGCCGTGGATCGACGCCGCACTCCTGGCGCTGGCGTCGTCCGGCCCCAGCCCCTGCGATTTCTGCTGTTGCTCGTCGGGGTTCTGGCGCGTCTTGATGTCGAGCGCAATCGCGTCCAGGATCCCCTTCGCATGATCGCGCAGCGCGAGGGGCGACATCTGGCTGGCGGCAGGTTCGAGCGTGCCGGCAAACGATTCCCATTCCGATAATATGTCGTCCATGTTATCGGTGATGAAGGACGTGAGTTTCATTGACGCTTTCGTCGACTTGTCAGGCATTGTATGCCGGATTCAACCTTTATCTCTAGGAATCCACGCGCATGCTGTCGCTCCAGTCGGCGATCCGCGTCAAGGCCGACCGGATGCTGTCGAGCGAGAACGGCTTCTGCAGCCAGAAGCTGCCCGGCGGCAAGTCGCGGATGGCTCCATACCCGCTGGCATACAGCACANNCGCTGGCATACAGCACCGCGCGCACGCCCATCGCGCGCGCCCGTTCGGCCAGCTGGTAGCCCGACATGCCGGGCAGGCCGATATCGGTGATCAGCACCTGGCACATGGATTTCTCCAGCATCGCCAGCGCTTCTTCGCCCGAGCGGGCGGCTTCGACCTGGTAGCTGAGCGCGCGCAGCACTTCGGTGGTCATGTCGCGCATGTCGGCGTGGTCCTCGACCAGCAGGATCGACAGCGCTTGCGGCGCGGCCGCCGCTTCGACCGGGGGCGCCGCGTTGATCGACTGCAGGTGGTCGCGGTTGGCGAACAGGTGGCGGATCTTGCGCGCCAGGTCTTCCCGGCTGTACGGCTTGCTCAGCAGCGCGACGCCGCGTTCCAGCCGCCCGCCGTGCACGATGCCGTCTTCGGTGTAGCCTGATGTAAACAGCACTTCCAGCGCGGGCTGGGCCAGCTTGGCGCGGCGCGCCAGCTCAGGACTGCGCAGCTCGCCCGGCATCACCACATCGGTAAACAGCAGGTCGACCGGCGCGCCGCTGTCGATGATCGCCAGCGCGCGCTGGGGGTCGGACGCCTGCAGCACCTGATAGCCCAGGTCGGCGAGCAAGGCGACCACGATCGCGCGCACTTGCGGATCGTCTTCGACCACCAGGATCGTCTCGCTGCCGCCGACGGCGTCGCGCGGCGCCGGCACGGCGGGCGCTTCGGCTTCCGCAAACGAGCGCGGCAGGTAAATCCTGACCGTGGTGCCGGCCCCGGCCGCGCTGTCGATCTTCAGGTGGCCGCCGCTTTGCGTGACGAATCCGTACGCCATGGAGAGCCCGAGCCCGGTGCCATGGCCTTCCGGCTTGGTGGTAAAGAACGGCTCGAGCGCGTGCTGCATCACCTCCTCGCTCATGCCGCTGCCGCTGTCGGACACCGCCAGCATCACGTACNNCTGGCCGGGGCTGGCGCCTGGCAACTGGCGGGCGTCGTGCTCGTCGAGGCTGGCGTTGCTCGCCACGATGGACAGCTTGCCGGCGCCGTCCATCGCATCGCGCGCGTTGATGACCAGGTTGAGCAAGCTGTTTTCCAGCTGGTGCGGGTCGACCAGCGTGGTCCACAGGCCGGCCGCGATGACGGTCTCGAGTTCGATCCGCTCGCCGGTGGTACGGCGCAGCATGTCGCCCAGCTCGCGGATCAGCGAACCGGGGTCGATGACGACCGGTTCGAGCGGCTGCTTGCGCGCGAACGCCAGCAGCTGCGACGACAGTTTCGCGCGGCGCTGGACCCCGCCGATGGCGCCGGCCAGGCGCGCGCGGCCGCTGGGATCGGCGCCGACGAAGGGGCGCAGCAATTGCAGGTTGCCGCCGATCACTTGCAGCACGTTGTTGAAATCGTGGGCCACGCCGCCGGTCAGCTTGCCGACCGCCTCCAGCTTCTGCGACTGGCGCAGCGCACTGTGGGCGGCCTCGAGCTCGGCGCTGCGCTCGGCCACGCGCAATTCGAGCGTGTCGTTCATGCGCTGCAAGGCCTCGTTGGCGTCGTACTGATCCTGGATGTCGGTATTGATGCCGACCCATTTGTTGCCGGTGCCGCTATCGTTGGGCACCGGCAAGCCGCGCGCGCGGAACCAGCGGTAGGCGCCGTCCACCCGGCGCAGCCGGAAGTGGCTCTGGTACGGCTTGCCGCTGGCCNNTGCCAATCCTGATAGGAAGCGGCCAGGTCGTCCGGGTGCACCATGCTGCCCCAGCCGTCGCCCGCCAGCTGCGCGAACCCGTAGCCTGAATACACGAATACCCGGTCGTTGAACCAGTTCAGCTTGCCGTCGGCGGTGGCGGTCCACATCTGGTCCGGCATGGCCTGGGCCAGCGTGCGGAACCGCTGCTCGCTCGCGCGCAGCGCCTTGTCCGCCGCCACCCGCGCCGTGACTTCGAGGAACAGCACCGAAAACCGCGTCGGCGACTGACGCCGGGCGCGCGCCTCGAACCAGCGGTTCAGGCCCGGCACGTGCACCTCGAAATCGTTCGGCTCGCCACTGTCCAACACCTGGGCGTAGGTATCGACCAGCGATTGCTCCAGCGTCGGGATGACGTCGCGCGCGTACCGGCCGATCGTCTCGGAAGGGTCGAGCCCGGTTTGCGCGCCGAACGCCGGATTGGCCTCGATGAAGCGGAAGTCCACCATCTTGCCGGCCTTGTCGCGCACTGCCTCGCCGACGAAGAACCCCTCCTGCATGTTTTCGAACAGCGCCCGCCAGCGCGCCTCGCTGCGGTGCAACGAGGTCTTTTCCATCACTTGCTGGGTGGTTTCGGAACACACGCAGATGGCGCCGGCCACCGCGCCGGTTTCGTCGCGCAGCGGCGAATACGAGAACATGAACCAGGCCTGCTCGGGAAAGCCGTTGCGCTCCAGCGTGACCGGCAGGTTCTCGAAAAAAGACGCTTCGCCGTCGTAGGCGCGCCGCACGATCGGGGAAATCTCGGGCCACACTTCGGGCCACACTGCAGCCATCGTGCGGCCCAGCGCCACGCCGTGCCGGTCGCCCAGCACCGGAATGTAGCTGTCGTTGTACAGCATGACGAACTCCGGGCCCCACAGGACGAACATCGGGAATTGGGAGCTGAGGATCATGCCCACCATCGCCGTCAGCGGCGCCGGCCAGTAAACAGGATTGCCGATCGACGAGCGCGACCAGTCATGGGTGCGCATCGCCTCGCCCATCTCTCCACCGCCGGCAAGGAAGCCAGGAGCGCTTGCGTTCAATGTCATTTTTCCCGAAAAGATCGCCGTGGCGCCTTGGCTCCGGCGGCCCTCCAAAGGCCACCAAGAGTAACAATATGAGTACTTTTTCTTATTTTGAAGGAAGAGCGGCCAGGCTGCCAACACATTTGTGTTTTAGGAACGTATTCAAACGGGCGCGACTAGATTAGAATCGAGGCTCCAGCGTGTAATTTAACTACATAGGACCAAGCCATGAGGAAACTTGCAGCAGCAATGATGATGTGCGCCGCCCTTGCGCCCGTAGCCGCCCATAGCCAAACCAGCGCACCGCCGGGCGCGCCGATGGCGCACGTCGATTGGTCGCGCAGCGCCAATATCTATGAAGTAAACATACGCCAGTACACGAAGGAAGGCACGCTGAACGCGTTCGCCGCCCACCTGCCCCGGCTGCGCAAAATGGGCGTGGACATCCTCTGGATCATGCCGATCCAGCCGATCGGCGCGAAAAACCGCAAGGGATCGCTGGGCAGCTATTACGCGGTGCAAAACTACACGGCGGTCAATCCCGAGTTCGGCACGCTGGACGATTTCAAGCGCCTGGTGAAGCAGGCGCACGGGCTGGGCATGCACGTGATCCTCGACTGGGTGGCCAACCACACGGCCTGGGACAATCCATGGGCCACCGAACACAGCGACTGGTACCTGAAGAACGACAAGGGCGAAATTTTCCCGGTGACCTACACGGACGGCGGCGAACCCGAATACTGGACCGACGTGATCGGCCTCGACTGGAAGCAGCCGGGCCTGTGGAAAGGCATGGGCGACGCGATGGCCTTCTGGGTACGCGAGACCGACATCGACGGCTTCCGCTGCGACGTCGCGGCCAAGGTCCCGACGCCGTTCTGGAACCAGGCGCGCGCCGAACTCGACAAGATCAAGCCGGTATTCATGCTGGCCGAGGCCTCCAAGGCCGACCTGCACGAGCAGGCGTTCGACATGACCTACGGCTGGGATTCGCTGGAGGTGTTCAAGAACATCGCGAAAGGCAAGGCCGACGCCGGCGCGCTGAAGCAGCTGGTGGCCGCGCCCGGCTTCCCGCGCGATGCCTACCGCATGCGCTTTACCAACAACCACGACGTCGACTCCTGGCAAGGAAGCGACGCCGAGCTGTACGGCCCCGCGTACAAGGCGATGGCGGTGCTGGCCACCACCCTGCCCGGCATGCCGCTGATCTACGGCGGCCAGGAATCCGGGCTCGACAAGCGGCTCGAGTTCTTCGAGAAGGACCCGGTGCAGTGGAAGAAATACGAGAACGCGGGCTTCTACGCCAAGCTGCTGAAGCTAAAGAAAGACAATCCGGCGCTGTGGAACGGCCAGTACGGTGGTGACGTTCAGGTGCGCGAGGCCGGCAACGACAAGGTGTTTGCGTTCACCAGGCAGCTGGGCAAGAATCGCGTGGACGTGGTGGTCAACGTTTCCGGCGACAAGCAAAGCTACACCCTGCCTGGCGCGCGCTCAGCGCAAACGCTGGCGGCATGGGACTGGCGGATCAACACGAACAAATCCGCGCCTGCGTTCAATAATGGTATCGGCATGAAATAATGACGAGCTGGTCCGCATCGGCGGCGTAGACCAGCCGGTTGACTTCATCGATGCGGCGCGACTAGAATCCGGCCAGGCTGCCCTTGAGCGCTTCGGGCTTGCCTATTCCTTCGAATGGTTCGCGCTGGGCGCTGCGGATCAGCTCGTTGATTCGCCTGAGGGTTTTCCGGTCCTGCCCTGCCAATAGACGTAGCCGTCCCAGGCTTCACTTGTGAAGAGAATGTTGCGCATCGACGTCGCCTTCGGGTACGTCGATGAGCTCGCGTTTTATCGCCTTTCCGGCGCGATATTGGGCGATGGATTTGGCAAGGTGGGCGGCATTCGCAGGCGAACTGAGCAGGTGAACTGTTTCGATCAGGCTGCTGTAATGGTCCAAGGACATGATCACGCCGTCGGGCGCGTCACGCCGTGCGATGATCGTCACGTCCGCATCCTCGACGACCTGGTCGATGACTGCGCGCAGGCTGTTGCGCGCATCGGAAAAATTGATGATCCTCATTTCTCACCCTTGCCTTGGACTTGTGCAACATATGGTACAAGTTTCAGTATAGGCAGGTTGTGGCGCAGCGCAAGCTACCATCTGCCGTACTGGTGCACTACGCCACGCCAGAATGCATCGGCATCCCGTCCCAGCGT
>CXWL01007575.1_pt1 | contig 11753 bp, 12 predicted proteins | sample 590931 | NCBI WGS metagenome assembly CXWL01 (sample SAMEA3498368, study PRJEB10139) | groundwater metagenome | biome: water well; material: biofilm material | place: Germany | collected 2015-04-27
AAGTGACAGGTTACCCTCTTAAACTCGATGCATTATTGTCTTGACCGAGGGGTCCACTTTAAGTGTTCAATTCCGCGCATAATTTATGTGGTGAGGAGAGTTCATGAAATTCTACCCGACTCAGTGGGTTTTTCAACGGCCTGCTAACGGAGATATGGAAAACGGCTATAGATAAAATTTATGATGTTTTTGGAAAATTCACGCAGTAATGTGTAAAACAGTACTGATTATTTTGCCAGTAAATAGCGTCAATTTCGATCTAAAGATAATTCATCTTGCATTGTTTTATAAAATGAATTTATTTGAATACTGGAAATTATATACGCTGAAGTGGTAAATTCTAGATGCTGATTAACAGAGGCTCAGATTTGAAAATGCCACATCTCATTCTCCTGCATGAGCCGTAAGGAATAGTGATTTTTCAAGTGAGGAAAAAAAGTTTTGATACTGCTTTGGATCTTCGACTGGGCTCACATTGAATTGCGCATTGGCTCGCACTAACATACGGTCATCTCCCTTTGGTCTGGCCGACACTGTTATCCTAATTTGATTTCCATCCAGCTTTGTAGCACTTATACTTCCAAGCATTAGATCTGCGCGATCAATTACAAAACCGAGATCTTGAAGGGTTGAAATGATTGCCCTAAGAACTTTTTCTTTGTCTGCTGTCTCAAATGTACGTGATTGATAACTGCGCTTTTGAAGTTGGGTTTCGTCACCTATATCTAAAACTTGTTGATTTGTAGTAGCGCATCCACTGAGCATCAACATACATAACATAAAGGCGGGAAAAATAGATTTCATATTTTTTGAGCTTCGAGAAAAACTGATTTTGAAAGTCGTTCAAAAAAGTCCTGGTAAAGCTGAGGATCTTTGAGAGTTTCTGCTTTAGTACTATTATCTGTTCTTCGCACAATACGCTGAAAGGTCATTCTTACAAAGTAATTATCAGTCATTGGATTTCCTTTGCTGTCAATTACAGGGCGAACAACAAGTGCCACACGAATAGTTTGATCTTTACTTGTAGGCATCGGAATACCGGTAAGTAAGGCAACGGCAATAGATGCTGCAATCTCACCTCCATGTGTTGCATCTCTTTCTTTACTTGCCGTTATAACTCCGAGCCTGGTTTCTGAGTTTTCAAGGTTAAATCCAAGATCCTGCAATACATTTGCACTTGCAGTAACTAAATCAACCTCGTTAATACCGTCATAGCGACGAGTCTCAACTTGCCTTTTTTGCTGAAGATCTGGTGTAATAATAAAAGTGTCTGGAGGTATGGTTACACAGCCTACGAGGAACAGTAGCGTCAATAATATAGATAATTTTTTCACTGAATGTGATTAGAATCTTGTTGTATGATAGGCAAAATCACGTACTTTCCCGACATTATCAAATTTGATGATTACTGTAAGGGTACGCTGACTTGTGGAAGATGCGCCTGTTGAAGAGTTAACTCCGAGAATAAGTATAGTGGCACCTCCACTGGTAGATGATTGAACATTATCAGTTGCAATTTTATCGTAGATCCATACCTCTCTTCGTTCTTCATCAGTTGAAACAATATTGGGTGATCCAAGAACTCGCGCTACTTCTGCACCGCTCATTCCAACTCGTATTTCTCTTTGAACTTTACCAACTGTCATTCGATCAGAGGAATCATCCGTAACAGCCGCCTTGTGAAACTCTGCAGTCTTGCATCCGGTAAAAAGCAAAACGATCAGAAAAAATGAGAAGAAGATAGTAACTCTTGATGGTAAAAACATGTCCCCTCGCACTAATGTTTTATCGAGAGTCCATCATACATCATATACCTATCAAGTGATACGCCAAGCTTCCCAACCTAACCCAATAATATCAAGAGCTTCTAGCTAAAGCTATGTATAGGATAAATAAAAGCACCAAATAACCAGTCTAAGTCTTCATTTCCCCCTCAACCGCACATCCGAAGCGGCCCGACTATCGATAGCAACTTCATGAATCTTATCGACAAGTAAATCCCAGACAGTCCCTCAACTCAGGTCCTTCCATACTTTTAGGCAATCCCGCCACTCCTTGCGGCAAATCTCTTTTATTTTCTGGCAGTTCAGTTAGTTAAATCTCCATTTTCAATAATCCTTTCAAACAAGAGAAAAAAGGGGACGCTACCCTATATTATTGATTTTCTTGCTGAGTATCTTGCGTTTTTAATCTACCTAAAACCGAGATACAATCATGCCACTATCATATCGAAACGCATAAAAACGGTNNCAGTTATTCATTTACGGCGACTTAGTCCCGGTATACATTAATTACAACCGAACTCAAGAAAGGGTAGCGTCCCCTTTTCCGCTATATTATAGATTTTCTCGCTGAGTATCTTATGTCTTTAATCTACCTAAAACCGAGATACAATCATGCCACTTCCTGAAGTCATGCCAAAAATACCCAATCTGCTGCCCGCAAGCTTGCTGTCACAAAGGCCAGATTTACAATTTGCTCAAGCTGATGTCATGGCTAAGGCTGCCAGCCTCGGCGCAGCGCGTACTAGTCTTTTTCCGAGAGTGATACTTTTAGCAACCGGTGGTGTTGGCACCATCGCGATGGGTGGTTTCCCAAGTTTGGCGGAGAGTTTCTATGCGCTTGGATCGGGTCTCACCGCTCCGATATTGGATGCAGGGCGAGTTAGAGCCCATATAGCAGGCGCTGAAGCACAACTTGACCAAAGTGCCAGTCACTACGAGAAAGTATTTCTGACCGCATTGGAGGATGTCGAAAATGCTTTTGTATCGCATCAATCAGCGCTGGAACGTCAGGCACATAGGGCGAACTCCGAATCGGCAGCGGAAAAGTCTTATCAAACGAGCAATGCGCTATATCAACGTGGAGCAAGCAATTACCTGTCAGTACTCGAGATGCAGCTTGCAAGACTTGCCATTAGCAATGAGCTGATTAAGGCAAAAATGGAGGTTCTTGTTTCGATGGTATCCCTGTATCGGGCTTTTGGCGGTGGTTGGGGTGATATGGAGATGCAAAATAATGAGTCACTTTAGCCCGGATATTTCATGAATTGCACACGCTCTCACTTGCATCTTGATTCCACAAGGAATTTTCTCGAGCAGCCGCTTTGCGGCTTGCCTGCTTACCCAGAACCCTCAGTCGAGTGTATGAATAACTACACCGCTTCTTCGAAAAATCCCTTGCTAAACCAATATCCTGCGTGATCATCGTGCGAATTCATGAAATATCCGGGTTAATTCTGATCTATTCGATAGTTCGGCTAAAAATGCCAAAATTCTTTTTTTAACGGGTAAAATGTCAACAGAGCTTGATATGAATTCAGTACTTACAAGGAGTTTGTCATGATACGAAACCCTATTGATGTTGCTACACGTGTCAGCCCCAGTTTATCTGCAATCATTGAAGATCGAATTAATAGATCGGAGCCTGAGCAGTACATAACGCTTGCCACTATTCATGACTTTGTTACCGGTCTGCTGACCGATGCATTTACTGAAACAGAGCAACTACACCATTTTGATATCAATGAATCATTATTGGATGAACTGAGCGCACTCATTGAGGAGTTTGGTGAAACGGCACTAGCCATTGACTTTGTGCAGCGAACCGCCAGTGAGCCATTATCACGGGTCATTGATTCCGTGATGAATGACAGGGATCAAGAAAACCCACCGACACTTGAAATCGTAAAAAATGCGATCATTTCTGGATTATCAGCAAGTTTAGTGGGTGCTGGTGTGTTGGATGAAGATGAGGATGATAATTTGCTCGCGGAAATTGATGCACTGATCGACCGGCATGGCGCCGATGCTCTGGCAGAAGAGTTTTTACGTTATGAATAATAATTTGTTTTCATGTCTTCATTGAAGGCAGTAAATTCAGTAAAAATGAACCTTAAAAAAGATTCGTAATCAAATTGCGTATTTATTTTATTTTTACTGACACAATATGTACCTCGATAAAATCTACACATTGCAAACAAATGTTAATTTGACGATTTCAACGCTTACTTTGCAAGAGCTGATGGCGAAGGCTTTGAGTAGACAAGATTTTCTTGAACTTGAAAGTATTCGCTGTACAACAGATTTATATACCTATCTGTCTGTTGTCGTTTATGAAGGCGCTGAAGATTTCATAAAAAGACGACAGCGTTGGATAAATAATAAAATTAAAGCTGACTTAATCGCGGGGCGGCCCGTTTCATTCAGTAGCTTTTGTAATCTTTTCTGGCGAAATCTCGATGAAGATGATCCAGACGGTGACGAGTGGCAGCGGTTGATTGCAAGTGACAGATTTCATTCTCAATTGACTGTTTTACTGAATAAATTGCGAATAGCTGAACGCAATCTGCGGCAATACAAAGAAGCCATTCCTGACTTGTATCTTGAGTCAGCTTAAGCACTAGTGTCGTGAATCAGAAATAGCGGAACAGGATAAAACGGATGGATTTTTTCGCAGGGCAAGGCACGAGGAGACGACATAGTCGGACTATGGCAACGACGAGTAACGCCGCCATGCGGAAAAAGACGCCATTTTATGGTTCACTATTTCTGATTCACGGCACTAGATTAGCAAAGAAGTTTAAAAAATCTTGTACCTGAGAAATATGACCCCGTTATGTACCTGTAATACGTTTGTAACCCCGTTATGTAATACCCTATCATCACCGTCATTCCTGCAAGCTTTTAGCAGGAATCCAAAACCCAACAGTACGCCATTAATGCTGTAATTTCAGCACCAGCAATGGATTCCCGCTTAGAATCTGCGGGAATGACGCGGTAGGAGTACTACCCAGTCACGCTTGCATACATACGGCGCCGTCCATCCGCCATACCCTATCATTACTGTCATTCCCAGAAATATGAGAGCTTGTTTTTTTCCATGGTCTGCGCCAACCGTTTCCCATGTCCAAACTGTTGTTGCCAGCGATGGTTATGGTTTGCAGGAGCTCGGAGACCATTTTTACCTGCATTACTCCCTGGTTAGTCGCATTGTGAAACCGCAATGGATGGCAAGAGACAAGGAGGCTGTCCGGGAATAGTGGTCGTAGCGAGGGGAAGCTATTTTGAGGCAGATTTTTTGAACATTTGAGGCGAATAGTTATTCTATTTAACGAAAATGATCGAGAAATATGGCCAAAATAGCTTTTCCGCAGTAGATCACTCTATTCCCGGACAGCCTCCAGGACCCTCCTGTGCTCAAAATAATCCGCTCTTGAAATTTCACACCCATCCCCCACGTAGGAGTCAATAACCTATTCAGGGAGAATTTCATGCGTTTTGACAAACTAACCACCAAATTCCAACAGGCATTGTCTGATGCTCAAAGCATCGCTATTGGCCAGGACAATCCAACTATTGAGCCACAGCATCTACTGTTGGCGCTACTGCAACAAGAAGGTGGCAGTACTCTCTCATTGCTGCAACGCTCTGGAGTCAATACCGCTCCACTGCTGGAAAATATAAAGCAAAGTGTTCACCGTCTACCTAAAGTAGATAATTCGGGAGGAGAAATTACTATCTCCCGTAATCTGAATAACCTGCTTAATCTGGCTGATAAAGAAGCGCAAAAAAGAAACGACCAGTTTATCGCTTCAGAAATGTTTCTTCTGGCGATCCTTCAGGATAAGGGTGAGATCGGCCAATTACTTAAGCAGCAGGGTGCCAATTACACAGCTCTGGAGCAAGCCATCAATGCAATACGAGGTGGCGAACAGGTGAGTAGCGCTGAAGCTGAAGGTAGTCGTGAAGCCTTGAAAAAATACACCCTCGATCTGACTGAACGTGCACGTCAAGGTAAACTGGATCCTGTCATTGGGCGTGACGATGAAATTCGCCGCGCGATACAAGTTCTACAGCGACGCACCAAAAACAATCCTGTGCTGATTGGTGAGCCGGGCGTGGGTAAAACTGCAATTGTAGAAGGCTTGGCACAGCGTATTATCAATGGTGAAGTGCCTGAAAGCTTGAAAGATAAACGTGTTCTCGTGTTGGATATGGCCGCACTACTGGCGGGTGCCAAATATCGAGGTGAATTTGAGGAACGTCTCAAATCAGTACTGAAAGAACTCGCGCAAGATGAAGGAAAAACCATTGTATTCATTGATGAACTTCATACCATGGTCGGAGCGGGCAAAGCCGAAGGCGCGATGGATGCAGGTAACATGTTGAAACCCGCATTAGCTCGAGGCGAATTGCACTGTGTCGGCGCAACCACCTTAGATGAATACCGCAAATTTATTGAAAAAGATGCAGCCCTGGAGCGACGTTTCCAGAAAGTGTTAGTGGAAGAACCCACAGTAGAAGCCACCATCGCGATACTCCGTGGCCTACAGGAGAAATACGAGCTGCATCACAGTGTTGATATTACTGACCCAGCAATTGTCGCTGCTGCAGAATTATCGAATCGTTATATTACTGATCGTTTTTTACCTGACAAGGCAATAGATCTGATTGATGAAGCAGCCGCACGCATTCGTATGGAAATTGACTCCAAACCGGAAGTATTGGACAAACTGGATCGACGCCTGATTCAACTCAAAATTGAGCGTGAGGCGGTTAAAAAGGAAAAAGACGAGGCTTCGCAAAAGCGCCTGCAGTTACTTGAGGATGAGATAAAACAAAAAGAACGCGAATATGCTGACTTAGATGAAATCTGGAAAACTGAAAAATTCCAAGTGCAAGGCTTCCAGCAAATTAAAGAGGAAATGGAAAAAATCAAGCTGGAAATAGAAGCTGCTACGCGTAAAGGAGATTTGCAAAAAGCTTCGGAATTGCAATATGGCCGCCTTCCGCAATTGGAAACGCAGCTAAAAAAACAAAGCGAGGATACTGAGCGAGGCGCTGTGGTTGCACCCAAAATGTTGCGCACTCAAGTCGGCGCAGAAGAAATTGCCGAAGTGGTATCACGCGCTACCGGCATCCCTGTCTCTAAAATGATGCAAGGTGAACGTGAAAAATTGCTTCTGATGGAACAAAAACTACATGATCGAGTCGTGGGTCAGGATGAAGCAACACGACTGGTATCAGATGCTATCCGACGTTCACGCGCCGGACTGGCTGATCCTAATCGACCTTACGGATCCTTTCTTTTCCTGGGACCTACTGGTGTAGGAAAAACTGAGCTATGTAAAGCCTTGGCTGGTTTTCTGTTTGATTCAGAAGATCATTTAATACGTGTTGATATGTCCGAATTTATGGAAAAGCATTCGGTGGCACGTCTGATTGGGGCGCCCCCGGGTTATGTGGGTTATGAAGAAGGAGGTTATTTAACCGAAATCGTACGCAGAAAACCTTATGCCGTCATTTTGCTGGATGAGGTAGAGAAAGCTCATCCGGATGTATTCAACGTACTGCTACAAGTTCTGGATGACGGTCGCATGACCGATGGTCAGGGGCGCACTGTTGATTTTAAGAACACAGTGATTGTAATGACCTCCAATCTAGGTTCGCAAATGATCCAGGAAATGGCTGGAAGTGAATATCAGGCTATCAAGCAAGCAGTTATGGGCGAAGTAAAAATGCATTTCCGTCCTGAATTTATTAATCGTATTGATGAAGTCGTGGTCTTCCATTCCCTGGATGAAAAACATATTAAATCGATAGCCAAGATACAATTACACTATCTTGAAACAAGATTGGCAAAACTGGAAATGAAACTACAAGTCAGCGAAGCAGCGCTCTCAGCGCTTTCTCAAGCTGGTTTTGATCCAGTATTTGGCGCACGGCCTCTTAAACGCGCCATCCAGTCTCAAATTGAGAATCCATTAGCCAAGGAGATTCTAGAGGGTAATTTTGTGGCAAAAGATACCATTAAGGTCGATTACAGCAATGATAAGATGAGTTTTTCTAAAACAAATGAATAGGATTCTGATTAAATTGTAACTTTGCTTCTAACAAGGACAAAATATGCTGAATCACATAGCGAATATGCTTAAATAATATCAGATTCAGGTAAAATGTGTTCTTTTTACCGGATAGACCGTCATGTTTAAAGGTAGCTTGGTTGCTATCGTCACTCCCATGGATGAGGATGGTGGATTAGACTTAGAACGCTTCCGCTCTCTTCTTGATTTCCATATAGCACAGGGTACTGATGGCGTTGTAGTTGTTGGCACCACAGGTGAATCTCCAACAGTAGATTTTGATGAACACCATCTATTAATGCGCACCGCAGTTGATCATGTTGCTGGACGTTTACCTGTGATCGCAGGCACCGGAGCAAACTCTACACGTGAAGCCATTGATTTATCGATCTATGCAAAAAATGCAGGGGTAGATGCCTGTCTCTCTGTTGTCCCTTATTACAATAAACCCACTCAAGAAGGGCTATATCAGCACTTTAAGGCAATTGCAGAAGCCGTTGAAACTCCACATATCTTATATAATGTTCCGGGTAGAACAGTTGCAGATATCAATAACGATACAGCATTACGCCTGGCACAAATTCCCAATATCATCGGTATCAAAGATGCGACAGGTGATATTGGGCGAGGTTCTGACTTACTGCTACGCGCACCGCCTGGGTTTTCCATATATAGTGGAGACGATGTCAGCGCATTAGCGCTGTTGCTGTTAGGTGGACATGGTGTCATTTCAGTCACGGCAAACGTAGCACCCAGAATGATGCATGAAATGTACGCCACTGCAATCTCTGGTGATCTAAATACTGCACGGGCACTTAATAATCAACTCCTGCGTTTACATGTAGATCTGTTTGTGGAAGCAAATCCAATTCCCGTGAAATGGGCCGTTGAACAAATGGGTTTAATTGGTTCTGGAATTCGCCTGCCACTAACACCATTAGCCAGTCAGTATCATCCGCTTATTAGAGAAGCAATGCAATTTGCCAATATCCATGATTTGAAGGAGTAAGATGTCAAAAATGAAATGGCAAAAAGTAACCATACCGTATCTAGTGTCGCGAACCAGAAATAGCGGAACAAATGCAACAGATGGATTTTTTTGCCAGGCTAGGCGCAGACCCGCAGTCGTATGGGGTATACGGCAAGGGACTGTAACGACGCATGGCGGAAAAAGACGCTGTTTCATGTTTCGTTATTTCCGGTTCGCAATACCAATATTGGCACTTTCACTGACAATCACAGGTTGCAACCTGTTTCCAGAGACCAAGAACATTGATTATAAATCAGCTGGAAAGCTACCTGCTTTAGATATACCGCCTGATCTAATCACCCCCGCTATTGATGAACGATATACAATTCCCGAGCTCAGTTCACCCGGCAGCTCAACATTCTCTACCTATAGTAATGAACGTGGCGGGCAACCGGCCAGCACATCTTCACTTGTACCATCTTCTATTCAGAATGTACATATTGAACGTGCCGGCACGCAACGTTGGATGGTTGTACCTCAACCACCCGAAACTGTATGGCCCATAGTAAAAGAATTTTGGCAGGAACTAGGCTTCCTGATCAAAATAGAAGTTCCTGAGGCAGGTATTATGGAAACAGATTGGGCTGAAAACCGAGCCAAGATTCCACAAGATTTTGTGCGCACTATCCTTTCTACATTCCTGGATAGTATCTATTCAACCGCTGAACGTGATAAATTTCGCACTCGTCTGGAGCGTAATGAAGCAGGCATGACTGAAATATATATCAGCCATCGAGGTATGACTGAAATGCTGGAAGGAGGAAACCTCCAACGTACAGTTTGGCAACCACGGCCAGCTGATCCTGATCTGGAAGCTGAAATGCTATCTCGTTTGATGATGCGCTTTGGCGTAGAGGAAGAAAAAGCCAGGCTGGAGCTCACAACAGGCAGGACTACTGCCTATGAACGCGCCTATATAGACAGGGAAACAGGAAGCATTCTTGTCATTAATGAAGCGTTTGACAGATCATGGCGACGCGTCGGTTTGGCACTTGATCGTATCGGCTTTACCGTAGAAGATCGTAATCGCGAAGAAGGCATTTATTTTGTCCGTTATCTTAATCCTGACCAGGATAGTAAGAAAACTGGCGATGACGATGGCATTCTGTCAGGTATTATGTTCTGGCGTAACAATGATAAAGCAGATGGAAAAGCTTCAAAATACCGCATACAGGTTAATAACACAGGAACCAATACCAGCAAAGTCACCCTATTGAATGATGACGGGACAGCCGTGAATTCCGTCACTACGAGTCGCATCCTTACGTTATTACATGAACAGCTTAAATAAGATGAGAAGGTAAGCCTACATTAAGCTTTGAGAGACCAATAGAAAGCTTTATAGTTATTCTTAAACAACAAGGTAAGCATTTCCACAGTTAAAATAAAATGCCTTAATGCTTAGAACTCAAAGAACAGCTTAGGAATAAAAAAACCGCCTGTTCAGGCGGTTTTTTTATTCCTAAGGCAAGAAGAAATTACTTTTTTATTGACTGGATTAATGTCCATTTTTGCCACTTCCACCATAGGGTGGAAGCGGGACAGTTTTTACTTCAAGCAATTAATTACCACCAAGCCGTGTTTGCACTATGGCGCGATCTCGCCACCAATAATCTTTTCGTAATTTTCTTTTTCAGTTTCAGGTAGTGCTTGGCTAGGTTTGCCACCACATGCGGATAATGTTAAAGCCAGTAAGAACACAGCCAAAAGAGTATATTTCATTATTTAATTTTCCTTATAAAAGTTCCAAAAGGCAAGCAGTATATAACGAATTTAGCAGATCACTCAAGTAAGTTTTGTGGCTAAGTTTAACAAGTCTATATGCTTATCGAGTATAAATAATTCGTGGAATAAAAAAACCATATCTCCCGTAGGATGATTGATTTTCTGCAAAACCATTTTTACTTATTTAATTTAGTTCAAAAATTGAAAATAAAGAGTTTTATATTGATATTATCAACAGCTTTCTTAATGATAATTCAAATACTCCTCATTTTGTACTATCAGCGTTTTCTTTGGTTGCATTCGTTTTTTCTTTTGTATCAGGTTCGTCAACAACAGGTTCCGAATCCCGAGGCGCATAAGCTGATGGAGGTGGTTTATCCATTGGATAACCATCAAGACTTTTTTTGCCTTCACAAGCAGTTAAAATTAATGCTGCACATACAGCAGCCAAGAGTGAAAATTTAATCATTTAATTTCCCATTTCCTTCTATTTAATTTACATGTTATAGAATAATCGAAGTAACTCAATTATTCAAATTTGAGCTAAATAATTTAATCAACACAAGACTTCATTCAAAGCTTTCTACATTACCTTACATCACATTACATTGGCAGCATTAATAAGCAAACCAAATAACTCATTACATACATAACATAACTAACTAATCAATCTTAGAAAACAAAAAAACCGCCCTTTGCAGGGCGGTTTTTTTCCTAAATCTTAAACTTCAAGAATAGACCGATACCCCATTACTTAGGTGGCGTGCCTTCACGCTCATCCATAAATCCTGGAGGATATTGACCTGGTTTCGGTTCACCGCATCCAACTAAAAATAATGCAAAAAGAACAGCAATCAATAGAGAGTATTTCATATTCTAAGTCTCCTATATTAAAAAAATTTGACGAAAAATAAATTATGTAAAACAGCTCATCGGCCCTTCAATAAGAAAGACCATAACCTTAATACCAGAATAAAATAATACTGTCTAGAGAATTTCAAGAAAAATTATAAAATCTCAGACTCTCGACACATTCAACAAACTTAATTTGTAATTACTCAGCCTAATTTTATTGGCTCTATGTGATTTAGAGTGGGTAAAAAAATTGTCAAGAAAAATATATTTTATATTGTT
>CXWL01011219.1_pt1 | contig 11751 bp, 11 predicted proteins | sample 590931 | NCBI WGS metagenome assembly CXWL01 (sample SAMEA3498368, study PRJEB10139) | groundwater metagenome | biome: water well; material: biofilm material | place: Germany | collected 2015-04-27
TCCCGACACTTGCGCCGTACGCCAGTGCGGTGAGGTTTGGAGGAAAAACAGGCTCAAATTACGGGAACCTTCGGGACGTTTTGCGTAAGGTGAGTTACTTTATAAAAACTTCCGAAGTCTGAAGACTTCGGAAGTTTGGAAATTAATCTTCTGAAAGCAAATCTGCATCAATCAAATCCTGCGGACGTCCCGCTGCGAGTTTGGAAGCGATCAAATCTTCCCTTGAAATAAAAATCACTTTTAACTCATCAAAATCCACTTCCATGCGTCTTTTCCAACAGTTATCAAAATTAACGCCAGGGATTCCCATTAACACATCTACTCGGATGGGCGGCACACCCATTTGAAAGAAAAAGCCTTCTTCCGAGAAATCCTTTGGGGTTAATCCTGCAAGAGGAGCGCCGAACTCACGCAGAGCGTTATAAATTGCTTCTGCGTTTGCAACATCTGTGCTAATCAAAACATCAAGGTCTTTGGTGAAGCGCGGCTCGGCATATTGTACAACCGCATAACCTCCGATCACCAAATACTTAACGTTGTGGGCGTTGAAAATTCGTAACAGATCGCTGAAGTCTGAGTTGACGAACATCTTTTCCCTTGACTTTCATATAATGAGCAACCAATTCCCACGAGGCGTCGAAACGAGCTTTTGCAGGTTGCGCCTGCCAGAATTTCAAGTCAAATGATCTGTCCATTTGCTCAATCTTTCCGCGTCGTTCAATAAAATTTTTTCTCATTTTTACCTTTCCCTAATTTTACACCACTTCTTTCTGACTCCTCGCGCCTGTAAAAAACGTGTGCAAGCAAAGGTTGTCAGGATTACCCTTTTCCCTCACCCCAATTAGGAAGACNNGAGGGCCTTTCACAGCCCAGCGAACCCTCTGCCTCCCCTGACACCTTTTGCTTGCACACTAAAAAAACTTCCGAAGTCTCAAAGACTTCGGAAGTTTTGACTATACTCCTGCAAAAGTTTCCAATCCATTTTCAGTGGCGATTTCATCGAGCGTGGCTTCGATCTCGTCAATGAAATGATCGAGTCCCTCCACCCGTTCGGTGAAGCCATCCCCGAGCAGACCCAACTCGGCGCAGGCATTTTGCCAGAATTTGAGGTGGTCGCCGTTTAACACAGCGGCGGATAATGTCCAGGTATGCAGAACAGGCCAGAGCGCGGAGAGGGGCGTTTTTCCATCCAGCAGGGCTTGGATGGCTTTCTCGTAATAGTTCAAGCGCGCGGCGTGGATGCGGGCATCCGCATCCGCTGTTTCGCTGGCAAGTTTGAATGCGGCTTTCCAATCTGCCAGCCAGCTTTTTACCTTTTCTGCATCCACGTTGTTTGCGCCAATGAGATTGTATGCCGCGGCAACCATGCCAGGCTTTTGTGCGGCCTCGGCGCGGGCAGGGAATTCAAGCAGCAACCTGCGTTCCTGAATGGGGGAACCGCTTATTTCAGCCACTGTATTGATGGCATGGAACAGCGACTTCATATACTTTCGCACTTCCTTCGGCCCCGCGGGTTTGTCAAGCTCGATCAAGTCCGTCCAAATGCCGCGTCCGTGGGAGAGCATGGCGCGGCAGCGTTGAAGCATGAGCGGAGGCTGTTCAAATTCAAAACCTGCGCGCAGGCTGGCTTGTAGAAAGTCGAAGAATTTTTCGCGTTCGTACAGAAGCATGGGGGCGTACATTTCAAAGCCAAGCCACGGGTCGCCGCGTAATTCACGCGGAGATTTGTACTCATCCTTTGCGCGGCGGCTGATATCGAGATGAAAATCGGGGGTTAGTTTTACGAACTCGCGCGCTTTGGCGGGTTTGTTTTTATAGACAAAGACCAGGTCAATATCGGCTGTGCCGCCGAGCATGGGTTCCGCGCTGAGCAGGGAGCCTGTCAGGTAGGCGGCAATAATCTCAGGGTCGTTGTAGACTCGTTCCTGAACAGTCTCTTTTGCAATGCGGATGAGTGAATCTCGAGTGACGCGCATACATGTATCCTTTGTCGTCATTGCGAGCCGCGCTCTTGTTCTTCGCGGCGCGGCAATCTCTTCTGTGCTGTGATGGAGAATGACGGATTATTTATCAGGTAGCGGCAAACTTGGTTGAAACGGAGGCAGGTTCAAGACCTCGCGGATGCGGTTTTCGATCAACTTGAGATGCTCCGTGTTGTGGATGATGTCCAGTTCGTTCGTTTCTATTTTGAGTATGGGTGTGTGGTCGAAGGGCTTGGAGAAAAAATCCTCGTACGCCATATTCAACTCGTTGATGTAAGCGCGTTCCATTTGTCTTTCATACGGCCTGTCACGAAAGGCGATGCGGTTCATGAGCGTGTCTGTGGTGGCTTGCAAATAAACCAGCAGGTGGGGCTTGGGAATTTTCTCACCGAGCGCCTCGTGAACTTTGTGATACATATCCAGCTCGTCGCCTTTCAGATTGATGCCCGCAAAGAGCGCGTCTTTTGCAAAGGTGTAATCTGCAATCAGATTTTTCTTCTCCGCAAGAATTTTCGGGACGTTGTTATTCTGCTGGTGATAACGGCTGAGTAAAAAGAATATCTGCGTTTGGAAAGCATATCTGGCGCGGTCTGCATAAAAATCGGAGAGGAACGGATTCTCCTCAAAGATTTCCAGCAGCGCTTCCGCTTCAAACGTTGGTTGCAGCAGGCGGGCCAGCGTGGTTTTGCCGACGCCGATCACCCCTTCGATGGCTATGTACATGAAATAAATGCTCCCTGGTTGATGTTAGGCAAGGATACCATAAAGAAAGGATGAATGAGGAAGGATGAAAGATGAAAGTGGGGGGAAAGTAAAAAGTGAGAAGTGGAAGATTGTATAATGGGTGAATGTCAAAAATTTGTATCGTTCCACAGGCGCAGGGGACGGGCGGCATGGCGTCTTTCCGTTTGAAATTTGAACAGGGATTACTCTCCCGCGGCATTGACGTGACTTATGATCTTTTTGCGGACGCTGACGCAGTTCTCGTCATCGCAGGCACGCGCTTCCTTCCTGACCTGAACAGGGCGCGCCGACGGGGCATTCGCGTCGTCCAAAGATTGGACGGCGTCAACTGGGTGCAGCGCGTGAAATGGTCGGGGGTGAAGTACACCGTCCGCGCCGAGTATGGGAATTTTATGCTTTCTTTGATCCGTTCGCGTTTCGCGGACAGGGTTATCTATCAAAGCCAGTTCATTCGCAAATGGTGGCAGGATTGGTACGGTGTTGCGAAAGCGCCCGCCACAGTCATTATCAACGGCGTGGATTTGAACACGTACACACCCAATGGCGAAAGTGAGCGCCCAACGGATATTTACCGCATGTTGTTGCTGGAAGGCAGCCTTGCGCGTGGATTGAATTCGGGTCTATTTCACGCAGTCTCCGTGGCGGAAAAATTATCTGCAAAATATCCAATGGAGGTTGTTGTGGCGGGGGTAGTGGATGATGCCACAAAACGAAATTTGCAAAGCAAGGTTCCTGTAAAATTTCTCGGCACTGTTCCACGCGCAGAGATTCCAAAACTGGCGCGTTCATCTCATTTGATGTACTGCGCCGAAGTCAACCCGCCTTGTCCGAACTCCGTCATCGAAGCGCTGGCCTGCGGATTACCCGTCATCGGCTTTGACAGCGGCGCATTGAAAGAATTGGTCTCGGACGATGCAGGCTGTATCGTCCCGTACGGCGCGAACCCGTGGAAGTTGGAAACGCCTGATATTTCTACGCTGGCCCAGTCAGCGGGGGAAGCGCTCTCGAAACAGAATCAGATGCGGGCGGCGGCAAGGAAGCGCGCAGAATCCGCATTCGGTCTCGATCAGATGGTCGAAAAATATCTCAAGGCGCTATTAGACGATTGACGATAGCCAACGGACGATGGTCTGTCGTCTGTGGTCAGTGGATAAAAATGAACCTTCGCCCAACTTTTCCCCGCTCCTTTGGCTTTCTCTGGCTCAGCATCGCGCTCATGCCTTTGATCGGCATATCGTTTTTGCTTGCCATTCAACCGCAGGATTACTGGTGGCTGATGCGCGTGGGGCAGGAGACGATTCAGAACGGCGCAATTCCCGTAACCGATACGATCAGTTGGAGTCAGGCGGGGCAGCAAATTATTTATCAGCAATGGTTATCTGGCGTACTTTTGTATCTTGCGTATAAATCTGGCGGTGTGGCGTTCACGTTGTTGTTGCGCGGTATTTTGGTGGCAATCACATACGCAGTGATATGGCTTATGGCGCACGAAGTTTCCACGCCGCAAGTTGCCTCAATTCTTGTTTTTGTTCTCGGCATTGCAACCGCAAACAATTGGGCGGTGCGTTCGCAGTTGTTTGCGTATCCGCTTTTTGTTTTGAGTCTGTGGAGTTTGCTGCGCTGGCAAAATGGCAACAAAAAACAATTATGGATTTTGCCTGTCTCTGCATTGCTGTGGGCGAACCTGCACGGCTCTTTTATTCTGCCGTTCGTGCTGGCTGGCGCCGCGCTCGTCTTTGGAAANNGCTGGCCTTCGCTCCGCTGGCCGTCTTCTCGCCGCGCAAACTTTCCATCTTTGAATGGGCCTTGTATCTCGGCTTTGGCTGGCTCGCGCTCACGGGCCTGCGTTATGTCATCTGGTTTCTTTTCATCGTTGCAGTTTTCACCGCAGCCCTTTTTTCAGGCGGGTCGAAAAACTCCGCCGAACCAAAACAAATATTTCCCGCGCTCAATTTTGGCTTCGGTATTTTTCTGCTCATTCTTCCTTTGATTTTTTTACCAACCTTCCGCGAGCGGTGGATGGGCGACTCAGCCCCCGTTTACGAAATGTCCACCACGCCTCTCGCTGCAACTGAATGGCTGGTCGAGCGTCCCCAGGCATGTTCCAACCTGTGGGCAGATTACTCCTTCGGCGGGTATCTCTCCTTTGCCATGCCAACCTGCCAACCGTGGATGGACAGCCGCTTTAACGCCTACCCCCCCGAGCAATGGACGGAATATGTTCAAGTCAGCCGCGCTGAAAACTGGCAGGCGATGTTCGACCGTGAAAATATCAACCTGTTAATGCTTTCCCATGCGTCACAGCCAAAGTTGGTCGAGGCTGTAACATCATCCGAAATTTGGTGCGAAGAATATCGTGACGAAATCGCAGTCATCTTCTNNGCGGGCTGAGTCTCTTTGCGGGGATGCCCCGTCCCGTGGAAATGATCGCGAGCGGGAAAACCAAAGTTGCGAAACTCACACAGGCGAATAATATTCATTTGTTGGGCGGGATGCTCTATCTTTGTTATCAACAGGGGTTTATTAGCTGGCTTGAAGAAACAAACCCCGATGCCTTGATCCTGGAAGCCAATCCGCGATATTTATCCGCGCCTTCCGCAGTGAGGTGGATGCATTCGCGCGGACGCAAAGTAATCGGCTGGGGATTGGGTTCGCCATCCCGTAACCCCTCTCCCTTTGGGAGAGGGGTTGGGGTGAGGGCGCGCTTCATCAATCAATTTGACGCCATGCTTTCATACAGTCAACGCGGCGCGGAGGAGTATGCTGCGCTTGGTTTCCCGCGTGAAAAGATTTTTGTGGCGCATAATTCGGTGGCGGCAGCGCCAGAAAAGCCAGACGATAGACCGCAGACCATAGACCGTGTGACGCTCTTGTTTGTGGGCAGGTTACAAGCCCGAAAGCGAATCGATTCTTTATTGAGCGCCTGTGCCGAGTTGGGGACAAAACCGCGATTGATCGTTGTTGGGGATGGGCCAGAACGCGCGGCGCTTGAGTCGCTTGCAAAGGATGTTTATCCATCGGCGGAGTTTATTGGCGCGAAACATGGCGCAGAGTTGAAACCATATTTCGCACAGGCTGATCTTTTTGTTCTGCCTGGCACAGGCGGGCTTGCTGTGCAGGAAGCCATGAGCTATGGACTGCCCGTCATCGTTGCAAAAGGGGATGGCACGCAGGATGATTTAGTCCGCGAAAAAAACGGCTGGCAGATTCCGCCCGAAGATTATGGCGCACTGGTTGCCGCAATAAAAAACGCGCTATCGGATATGGCGCGTTTGAGAGAGATGGGCAAAGAATCGTTTCGCATCGTTTCGGAGGAGATCAACATCCAAACCATGGCGGATGTGTTCGTGACGGCGTTGAGTAATTAGACTTTGGTTATTACGGATCATGTCTGGTGAATTTACTTCCTGATTTCCTGATTTGATATACTTCCCAAAACGTAACTACTCAGGCTGATTGTCTTGCAACCCGTTTCGGCGGGCTAAAGCCCTGCCTCAGTACATGGAAGCCCTTCGGGCTTAGTCCGCTTTAGCGGACTTTCAAGTACTGAGCAGGGGATTTATCCCCGCGAACCACGAATGCACGAATAGCTGAGTAGTTACCCCAAAACCCATGTGAAACAACCGTCCCGAAGGTTTAAAAAACGGCCAAATTCTTCGAGAAAACCTCACCGCACTGGCGCGCGGCGCAAGTGTCGGGACGTTTCATCCTTCAACTCATTTGCGAAGTAACTGCGCCTTTCAGTTGAAACACACCCATTTGATATACTTCCCAAAACCCATGGACATCTCTCAAACCATTCACCTGCTCGGCGACCTGCTGGGGCAGGTTATCTCGGAACTCGAATCGCCCCTGATCTTCGAGATCGAGGAACGCATCCGCGCGCTGGCAAAGGCACGCCGCAGCGGTGACTTAACCTCTGCGGTGAGTCTGCAACAGGAAGTCTCTTCGCTGAAAACGGAAGAGGCGCGGGCGGTATCCGCAGCGTTCGCCGCGTACTTTGACCTGGTCAATCGCGCGGAGGAGAATCAACGCGTTCAAATACTGCGCCGTCACGAAGATGAAAAATATCCCGAACCCCTTTCTGAATCCATCGGCGATGCGATTGCCACGCTCAAAGAGCGCGGAATAAGCCGTAGGCAGATGGAAGGTTTGCTCGGTAATTTATCCATTGAATTGGCGCTGACCGCTCACCCAACCGAAGCGCGCCGCCGAACCATACTTTCCAAGATGGAGCGCATTACGAATCTCATCACACAGATCGGCACAGGCACACTCTCCTTGCGCGAACAGGAGGATGCCGTTCAATCTTTACGCAACGAGATTTCCCTTCTGTGGCTCACAGACCGCGCCCGCGCCGCGAAATTGTCCGTGACCGATGAAGTGAAAACTGGCTTGTATTTTGTCGACTCGTTTTTTTGGAATACCATTCCAGCAATTTATGATGACCTTGAAAAAGCGCTCGAGCGTTATTACCCCGGCCTCCACGCGCCCAATGATTGGTTCAAACTTGCCTCGTGGATCGGCGGCGACCGCGACGGCAATCCCAACGTCACCTCGGAAGTGACCGCCGAAACCCTGCGCCTGCATCGCGGCCTGGCCGTTGAGAATCACCGCAAGAGTTTTCAGGAACTGGCGCGCCATTTGAGCGTCAGTTCCAACCGCATTACGCCGCCGCAAGCATTAATGGATTGGATCGAAAAGCGCAGACCCTTTCCGCCGCACATTGCATACATTGAAGAGCGCTATGTCACCGAGCCCTATCGTCTTGTGCTGTCCCTGCTCGCATCTGATCTGGCTGAAGCCTCGCGCGAGGATATGAAGTCCCATTTATTGCAAAGCTATTCACACCGCGCCCGAATGCAGTTAAACGATCTCGCGCATCCTTTGGAAATCATTGCATCTGCCATTCCAGAAAAACTCACATTGGATGATTTGCAGGATGTCCGCCGCAAGTTAAAGATATTCGGTTTGCAAGCCGCGAGGTTGGATATCAGAGAAGACTCAAGCCGATTCAATGCCGCGCTTAGTGAGATATTGCGCGCGTTGAATATTGAACCCGATTTTGAAAACCTGCCCGCAGATTCAAAGACCCCATTGCTTGTACGTTTATTGAAGGAACCAATCCCGCAGCTTTCCAATCATCCCGGCGTAACATCAACGACCGCCGAGACATGGTCACTGTTCCAACTCATCGGGCGCACGTACGAAGTGTATGGAAGCGAACTTCTCGGCCCCATCATCATCTCGATGACCCATGCCGCGTCTGATGTCTTGACCGTGCTCCTGCTGGCAAAATGGGCCGGATGCAAGACCATCCCGCAGATCACGCCGCTCTTCGAATCCGTCCCTGACCTGAAAGATGCGCCGCGCATCCTTGAGCTTCTTTTCACTTCGGAAATTTATCGCGAGCATCTCGCGTCTCACAGCAATGAGCAAATGGTGATGATCGGCTATTCCGACAGCAACAAAGATGGCGGCTATCTCATGGCGAACTGGTCTTTGTATGAAGCGCAGGAAGAGATCACCCGCGTTGCGCAAAAACACAACATCAAGCTGACCATCTTCCACGGTCGCGGCGGAACGATTGCGCGCGGCGGCGGACCCGCCAACAGCGCCATTCGCGCCCAGCCGGCAGGCAGTATCAACTGTCGGTTTCGGTTGACCGAGCAGGGCGAGATCATCGCCTTGCGTTATTCCAATCCTGGTCTCGCGCATCGTCACCTTGAACAGATCGCCAGCGCTGTCATCCTTGCCTCTGCCCCGCTTCCACATCAACCCATCCCTGAAAAGTGGCGCATTGCAATGGCGCAAATGTCGGAGGCGGCCCAACGTACCTATCGCAAGATGGTTTATGAAACGCCGGGCTTTATCGAATTTTGGCAATCAGCCACGCCGCTCGATCAGATCAAACATTTGCAGATCGGCTCGCGCCCATCCGCCCGTTTGCAATCTGGCGCGGTCAATCAAATTCGCGCCATCCCCTGGGTTTTCTCGTGGATGCAAAGCCGCTTCAACTTACCGGGCTGGTACAGCCTCGGCTCTGGTCTCGCCGCCATTTCAGATCAGACACTGCTGCGGGAAATGTACGCGGGCTGGCCGTTCTTCAAAACATTGCTCGCCAACACAGAAATGTCCCTGCTCAAAGCGGATATGGATATCTCAGCCCTGTATGTGGATTTGGTCCCAGACAGAAAACTGGCGAACGACATTTTCTCCTCGATCCGCGCCGAATACGGACGCACACGGGAAGCTGTTCTTTCCATCAGTGGGCATTCGACATTGCTGGAGCTTGAACCTGCCACCCGCCAGGCCGTCCAGTTGCGCAACCCTTATGTTGACCCGTTGAATTACATCCAGGTGGAAACCTTGCGCCGCCTGCGCGCATTGCCAGATCAAGAAAGCGCTGAAGCCGAGTCGCTGCACGAAGTGATGGCGATCACCATTAACGGCATTGCTTCGGGTTTGAGGAATACAGGATAAAAATCTTTCTGTAAGCTCTGGAGAGCTTGCACTCCAAAGGGATTAAGATGCGCCAACGTAATGGGCATTATTTCACCATGGAGCATACAGAGGTTATGACGGAAAATTCCCACGAAATCCACATTTGGATGGTAAGATACTGTCATTGGGACGCCATGCAAAATATTTTCATTAGCTATTCACGCAAGGATATTGACTTCGCCCGCAAACTCGCAGAGGATTTGGAGAAGGCGGGCTACGATGTCTGGTGGGACATCACCGACCTGCGCGGCGGCGACGATTGGGTGCGCAGTCTGCCTGCCGCCATCGAGTCAAGCCAGTTTTTCATTATCGTACTCACACCAAACTCCATCAAGTCGGAGTGGGTGCAGAAGGAATATACTCAGGCGTTAAACCTGCGCAAGAAGATCGTTCCGCTCATGTTCGAGTTCTGCAATGTGCCCTTCGCGTTGAACACGATCAACTATGTCAATTTTTTGGGTGGGGAATACGCTGTCAACTTCAAGAACCTTCTGTCTGCACTGGGGTACACGGGGAAACCGCCTGTTGTTTCTCCCTTTGAAAGGGCAAAAGCCGTCCTGCCGCCTTCCCTTCGCAAATACACCATTCCTGCCATCATTGGAATCGTTCTTCTTGCCATAGCTGCGCTGGTCTTCATCCCCAGGCCTGTCACACCGCCGCCGCCCACCCTCACGCCAACCACAGAAGCAACAAATACTCCCACATTCACGCCAACTGCCAGCGCCACCATCACACTTTCACCCACTCCCACAGAGACCGTCACTGTTATAAAGCCATCCTTTACTCCATCCATCACAAAGCAGCCTTTTGAAACGCTGAACTATTGCGTCAATTCATTGTATGCCAATACCATCAACGTTCGTTCGGGGCCCGGCACTAATTATGCAGTACTCGGGGGAGCGCTGCCGCTGGGACGATGCCTCACATTCCGCGCGGTTAACGAAGCAGAGAACTGGCTGCTCATCGCGCCAAATCAGACTGACCCGGCGCATCGTCAATACGAAGGCGGTTGGATCTTTCGGGAACTACTCGGGCTGGGATTGAGCGGGCCGATTGACCTGCCCGCCGTCACATTGACCGCCACCCCTACCCCTTCACACACTCCCACTCCATCGAACACGCCTACAATTACGCCATCCCCCACAATGACGTCAACGGAAACGCCATCTCCTACTGAAACAGCGACTAACACCCCGGAACCAAGCAATACCCCTACCCCCTGATTATTAACTCACCTTACGCGATTTGCCCAAAGACCCCGAAGGGGTCAAATGATTATAGATTTTGCAATTAGGCAAAATCAACCTGCGTAACATATGTCCTTCGGGAGGGTGACATGCAAAACAAGAGGAGCGAGCGAAAGTCCTAAATATACAAAAGTACCGCTACCTCACACGGGTGATGTTGATGCACTTTGGAATGCGGCTGGGAGGGGTGAACACACAGCCAAACTGATAGTCGTTTTCAAAGCGGATAATGATGAACGATTCGGTAACTCCGAAACCTGCCATAGGCCTCGTAACGGGCAGGCTGTCCACATCACTGCTCCATTCGAGGGTGTAGGCGCCTTTGGCGTAGGTGGCGAATCCGTCCACAGGGATGAGCGGATCTGGCATAGCGTCACCATTGGCCGCCGCTGTCATGCCTTCCATCACCAGCGCATTCATATCCTGCAAAGCCTCGTGCGCTTCGGGAGCCAGCAGGGAAAACCTGCCGCCAACCACAGCGACAATCAGAATGGAAAATGTCACTTTCAACAAGCGCATCAATCCGCTGGAGGGGGCGCGCCCGGTTGTATCCAAAATCCCAAGCAGCCAGCGGAAAAAAAGGCCGAGGGGCAGGTAAAGAATCAGGCGCGGTAAAAAGGTGAACAGCGACAGGAAAAAGGAAGTGGCAATCTGCGACTCTCCCGAATTAATGTAAGCCAGCAGGGAGCTTGCAAAGACGGCAAGCAGTCCGCTTCCAAACAACCCCCAAAAGGATTCTTCATCCCAGGCCACCATCAACCCGACAAGACTCATAAACAGCGAGTTCAGGATTACCATTGCGGCGCGCCCAACAGGCAAATCATACAGGGGAATGCCGGGCAACATCCATACATTGATCCATTGTGAAATAAGCGCATACGGAAGCCCAAAGGCAAGGCCAATGACAAACCCATAGGCGCGGCGTGTTCGATCGGTCATTTGTTTCTCCAAAAATTCGCTGCCGTACACTCAAACCCTAAAGATTTCTCTTAAGATGGGTACGGTAGTGGGATATTAANNGATATTAATTTAAAAATTCTGCTGTGTCACCCTACTACCGGAGGGTATCATTGGCATTAATATCCACAGCCGCTTTTGCGGAATTCATCCACAGGCATACCGAAGGCTTCGTAGACGGGTGCGCCGTCCCACTCCGGGGGCAGGGGCAGGCCGAGCGCAAAAGCAATGGTGGCAGCCGTGTCCATGATCTGCACTTGCGTGGATAGTTCCCCCGGCGCAATGCGCGGACCGCTGATGACCCACGGGATGGTCAT
>CXWL01003416.1_pt1 | contig 11749 bp, 14 predicted proteins | sample 590931 | NCBI WGS metagenome assembly CXWL01 (sample SAMEA3498368, study PRJEB10139) | groundwater metagenome | biome: water well; material: biofilm material | place: Germany | collected 2015-04-27
GCGCTAAAACGCGGCCATGCCAGCGGTCGCGCGCATAGACCCCAAAGACGTGTTCACGCCCGAAGAGTGGGCGCGCTTCTCCAAGCGCTCTTCGTGGCTGGGTTTGGTCTGCGTCGCTGGCGCGTGGGGTCTGATCTTCGCCGCGGGCGCCATGTTCGTCATCTGGCCAAACCCGCTCACATACATTTTGGCCGTCATGCTCATCGGCGCGCGCCAACTGGGCCTCGCCATTCTGATGCACGACGCCGCCCACGGCGCACTGCATTCGAACATGAATGTCAACAACTGGGTTGGCGAATGGATCTGCGCCGCGCCGACGGGCGCACGCCTTGGGGCCTACCGCGAGTATCACCTGAAGCACCACAAATACACCGAACAGCCGGAAGACCCGGACCTCTCGCTCTCGGCGCCGTTTCCGATCACGCGCGCCTCACTCTTCCGCAAGATCGTGCGCGATCTGACGGGGCAAACCTTCTTCAAGCAACGTAGGGCGCAACTCTTCGGCGGTTTGCGGAACGGACAGATCGTCAATCCAACCACCGCGCACTTTCTAATCTTCAACGCGCTCTTGCTCGCGGGCCTCAGCATCGCTGGCTATTGGTGGGCGTACTTCGCGCTCTGGATCGTGCCGATGGCGACGTGGCTGCCGCTGGTCACGCGCCTACGCAACATCGCCGAGCACGCGTGCGTCAACACGCGAGAAGACCCGTTCACCCACGCGCGCACCACGCTCGCGAACGTCGTCGAGCGCCTCTTCATTGCGCCCTACTGGGTCCACTTCCACGGCGAGCACCACGTCTTCATGCACGTCCCCTGTTATCGCTTGCAGGGTCTCCACAACGCGCTGATGGACAAAGGCTACTGGTCGCGGATGCACATCGCGCCGGGCTATGTGAGCGTGCTGGGCGAAGCGACCGGGGCGTCTAGTGCGGCTTAGCATATTGCTGCTTGCGGCAGCACTCCTCGCCTGCGGCTCGCCAGAATCGGCTCAGCACTACTTCGAGGCGCGTCGCGACCGCTTTGAACGCGTCGTCGAGATCGTCACGGATTGTCGAGCAACACGTCATTACGTAACTGCGGACGGAATTGACCACGATGGCCCGTCGACAACGCGGTGCGCCACCGGTGACATCGCTATTCTTCGAAGTGAGCTGAGGAGACACGGCATTGAGCAAGTCTTCTACTCAGCGTCCGAAAACTCGGTGCAGGTCGAGATTCCCGATCGGCACCTGAACTGTCATGTCGTCTTCGAGTCCGAAGCTGACCCAGACGGCGGAAGGCACATCTATTCGCCCTCCGCTGACGACTATGAGAGGTTTCCTTTGACGGACGCACCGTATCATTGGTTCTGTGAGTCTATCGGCCTTTGATCTCCGACATCCCCGCCTTCATCCGCGAAAACACACGCGTGCTGGCGCCGAGCCATGTGCGGGAGCTTCAGCTCTATCTTGCCGACGACGCCGTGAGTCTCTGGGAGCTCACTGAAGAACAACTCGGCGAGATGGGCCTGCCGCCGCCGTTCTGGGCCTTCGCGTGGGCCGGCGGCCAAGCGCTCGCGCGCTATGTGCTGGATCATCCAGAAACCGTGCGCGGCAAAACCGTGATGGACGTCGCCTCCGGCTCTGGCCTCGTCGCCATCGCTGCGATGAAAGCCGGCGCCAAGTCCACGCTCGCGATCGACATCGACGCCTTCGCTTCACACGCAGCGATCCTCAACGCCGCACTCAATAATGTGGTCGTCGAGACAAGCGACGCCGATCCTGTAGGCCAGACTACAGATGCGCAGATCATCCTCGTCGGCGACCTCTTCTACGATCGCGATCTCGCGCCGCGCGTGCTGGCCTGGCTGATCGAGCAGCAAGCCGCCGGCAAAACCGTGCTCATCGGCGACCCCGGCCGCACTTATCTACCGCGCGACAAACTCGAACAAGTCGCCGCCTACGACATCCCCGTCACCCGCGCGCTCGAAGACGCGGAAGTGAAACGCGCCGCAGTTTGGAAGCTGCGCTTCTAACTCGACACGGGCAAGCTCCGCCCGCCCGGGTCCGATTCAGAATCTGAACTTGATCGCCGCTGAGCGCAAGGTTCAGTCTGGAAGGTGGAGGAAGCAGCAATGTCAGAGACCCTATTCGACCGGCTAGGCGGCGCCGAAGGCATCGCCCGCATCGCGTCTGACACCATCGACAACCACCTGAAAAATCCGCTGGTCGCGAACCGCTTTTCCGGCAGCGATATCCCCGCCGTCAAAAAGCTGGCGACGGATTTCTTCATCACCGGCTCAGGCGGTCCGAACGTCTATCAGGGCAAAGACATGCTCTCGGCGCACCGCCACATGAACATCTCCGACAATGAATTCATGGCCGTCGTCGATGATGTCATGGCGGCGCTCTCGGCGTCGGGGTTAAGCGATGCTGTGAAGAGTGAAGTGCTCTTCGTGTTTTACAGCTTGCGTCCGCAGGTCGTTGGCGTGTGACGCCACGCGGGCGCCGGCGCCGAGGGAGCGTCACCCTGAGCCTGTCGAAGGGCGACGCTTTGCTCCGCCCTTCAACGCAGCCAAGCGCTGGATCTCTGACCGATCGCCGCGCATCAGCGCCTCCTTCTTGGCGCGCGACCAGCCTTTCACTTTCTTCTCGAACGCGATTGCATCGTCGATGTGTGCGAATTCTGCAGACCACAGGTATTCAAACGGCTTCCGCGATGCGGTGTAACCGACTTTCACCATGATAGTGCTGATCAAGCCTACGCTCGAGATTGGCCGTCACGCCGATATAGTACGAACCGCCCGAGCAGCGGAGGATGTAGACCCATGAGGCCATGCGGCGACACTGAGCGACGCGCCGCGCTTCGACAAGCTCAGGGTGACGCGAATGGGACACCGGCGCCGGAATTGGCGTCACGCTGAGCCTGTCGAAGCGCGATGCCATATTCCTACTCCATCGCGCACGCGACCTGCCGCTCTTCATCCGTCGTCGCCCGCGTGCGCGCGTCTTCACAGACGGCGTCCCACAAGCGCATCACTTCAGTTCCGACCGCATCCGCGCGCGTTTGAATTTCTTCCATGGTGGGTTCAGCGGTGGGCGGCTCTGCAATCCACACTGGCTCGTATGCCGGCGTACAGGTGATCTCCGTGAACAACCCCTTCGCGCAAATCTTTGAGCGCTCGATGTTGTAGCGCCACACAGTCTCGCGCAGGCGCCGCGCCAGATCGCGCGGCGATGTCACCTCAGGCTCGGCCGAACCCGGGCGCTCTTCTGTGTGTCCAGTTACTTGGCCGAGCATCGCGCCATAGCGGCCAATCTCGATGTTCAGCGTGAACGGATCGGGCCCGGCGGGCGATGCGGGAACTTCGCCTTGCTTCTCGCCAGTTTGTCCGCACGCGGCCAAAGCCAGCGCCAGCACGATCGCACGTAATTTCATGAACACGCCTCCACCGCCGACCTATAGCGGCGTGAGTGGACGCGTTGCTTCTGTTTTTTGTAAGATTAGTCGCCGCAAACCGGCGCGAGCGCGTTGTAGCCCGCCGCGAAATCGTAATCGCTATCTTCAGCTTTACGGAACAAGGCTATCGCGGCGGCTGCCAGGCCGGTGCCTGCTGCCGCCGCGAACATCGCCCATGCGACGCCTGAGATGAAACTCGCGTCGATCAAAACCACCCAACCCTGCCTTCGAGGCATTCTTTGTTGGGCAGATAATGCCTAGTCCCGGTGAACACGCGGTTTCTGAAAGCAAAACAAAAGGTTGAAATGCAAATTGTCTGAGGCCTAGAGCAGACGAGTAGGGAGTTCATCAATGCTGCGTCTTGAGGTTGCCGCGCTTTATGCGGGCGTAAACATTCTCATTCTGCTGGTGCTCGCAGTGCTAGTGGTGGCCGGCCGCCGCAAGCACAAGATCACGTTGGGCGACGGTGGGAACGAGGCGTTCACGCGCGCCGTCCGCGCCCATGCCAACGCCGCCGAATACATCCCGGCAGGCCTCGTCGGCATCACTTTGCTGGCGCTTTTCGACCCCGCGACCCCGATCTGGCTTTTGCACGCCGCCGGAATTTCTTTGACGCTCGGCAGAATTTTGCACGGCTTTGGACTGCACACTGGCACTTTGAACTTCGGCCGGATGTTCGGGATGGTGCTGACCTGGACCTCCTACGCCCTCATTGGCGGCGGCCTGATCTGGGCCGGCCTCGCTCAGCAGCTCTGAATAACCTCTTACCGCAGTCAACCAATTGCCCCGGGTGGCCGGGAGGCCCATGTTGCCTGCATGGCCTTCGACACTGATTCACAAGCCGCGCTCGCGGCCCTGATCGATTACGCAAAACAAGCCGGCGCCAGCGCCTCCGAAGCCTCCCTGGCCGTCCGCGAGAGCATCTCAGCCGAAGTCCGCTTGGGCGAGCTCGAAGGCATGGAGCGCGAGGAAGCGCGTTCGGTGGCGCTGCGGGCGTTCGTCGGCAAGCAGCAGGCCGCGGCCTCCTCGACCGATCTTTCGACCAAAGGCCTGAAGGACCTCGCAGAGCGCACTGTCGCGATGGCCAAGCACGCTCCTGAGGACAAGTTCGCGGGCCTGCTCGACGCCCGCTACCACGCCAAGGGCCCTGGCCCTGATCTGGAACAATCCGACACGGCCCGCCCGACGCCCGAGCAATTGCTCGATCTGGCCAAACGCTGCGAAGCCGCCTCGCTTGCCATTCCCGGCATCGCCAATTCGGGCGGCGGCGGCGCCTCCAGCGAGCACTCGAGCTTCGTCCATTTCACCTCAAACGGCTTCCAGGGCTTTGAGAGCGGCACCTCCTATTCGCTCGGCACCCAGCCGGTGGCGGAGAAGGATGACGAGATGGAGCGCGACTATGAGTGGCGCACCAAACGCTTCTTCGCAGACCTGCCCTCGCCCGAAGAGATTGGCCGCATCGCCGGCGAGCGCACCGCCAAGCGCATCGGCGCGCGCAAGATCGCCAGCCAGAAGGCCTCTGTGATTTTCGAGAACCGTCTCGCTGGCCGCATCATCGCCCCGTTCTTTTCGGCCATCTCAGGCGCGGCGGTCGCGCGCGGCGTCTCGTTCCTCAAGGACAAAATGGGCGAGCGGATTTTCGCCGAAGGCTTTCGCATCCACGAGGATCCGTTCGTGAAGCGACTGCCGTCGAGCCATTGGTTCGATGGCGAAGGCAGCGCCGTTGGCGCGCACACGCTCGTCGATGACGGCGTGCTGACGATGTGGCTCTTGAACTCATCGGCCGCCAAGCAACTCAACCTTGAGCCCAACGGCCACGCCAGCGCTGGCCACGGCGGCCCGCCCGGCATCGGGACATCGAACGTGTTCGTGAAGCCGGGAACGGAAGATCCCACGACGATGATGAAAACCGCCGGCAAAGGCGTCTTCGTCACCGACATGTTCTCTCCTTCGCTTAACCCGAATACGGCCGATTGGTCGGTTGGCGTCTCGGGCTATTGGTTCGAGAACGGCGAAATCGCGCACCCCGTGAGCGAGATCACCGTCGCGGGCAATTTGCTCGATATCTTCAAGCGCCTGCGCACCGGCTCTGACGTCGACAACCGCGGCTCCCTCGAAATCTCCAGCCTGATTGTGGATGACCTTGCAATCGGCGGCGTCTGAACTCGAACTGCTGGAAGCATGCGCCCGCGAAGCGGGAACGATGGCGCGCGCGCTGTCGACGAAGCCGCTTGAGATTGAGTCAAAGGGCGAAGCCGGCCCCGTCACGAACGTCGACAAGGCTGTCGACGCGATGCTCGAGATCAAGCTTCTCTCCAGCCGCCCCGATTACGGCTGGCTCTCGGAAGAATCGCCGGACAAGCCAGAGTATCGCGTCGGCAAAGAGCGCACCTTCATGCTCGATCCGATCGACGGCACCGCCTCACTGATCGGCAAGACGCCGCAATGGACTGTCAGTATCGGCCTCCTTGAAGGCAACCGCGCTTATGGCGGCGCCATCTACAATCCGATGACCGACGAGATGTTTACGGGCGTTGTCGGCCACGGCGCGTTCTTCAACGGCAGACCGATGACGGTGAGCGAGATCGGCTTTCTCGAAGGTGCGCGTATGATCGGCCAGAAATCGCGCTTCGCCGACAAACGCTGGTCCACGCCCTGGCCGAAAATGGACATCATTGAGCGTCACTCGATCGCCTACCGCTTGGGCCTCGTCGCCGCCGGCATGGGCGATGCGACGGTGCTCTTCAACTGGAAGCACGAATGGGATGTGGCCGCAGGCGCCGCCATCGTGGAAGCCGCCGGCGGCGCGGTGACCGATATGTGGGGCGACCCGCTTCGCTTCAACAACGAAAACCCGCGCGTCCCGGGCGTCGTAGCCGCTGGCGCGGCCCTGCACGCTTTGGTAATCGAGCGCACGAAACGCCTGCCCGATCCGCGCGAGCAGGCCAGCGGCTAAGGGCACATGAGCGACCAGCAACGCCAGCTTCTCCACCTCGTCATCGGCGGCGAGATGAAGGACCTCGATCGTCCCGAGTTCATCGATCTGAAGGCTGTCGATTTCATCGGCGCCTATCCGAATTACCGCGCCGCTTACGACGCCTGGAAAGGCGCAGCCCAGCGCACCATCGATAACGCGCGCATGCGCTACTTCATCATCCACGCGCACCGCCTGCTCGATCCCGGCGCCGATCCCGAAGGCGAGATGTGATCTGACGCAATGGATGAGGGCCCTCACCTAAAAAGGCTCTGGCGCGATTACGTCTCTCGTTACAAGGGCGACGTCGCCGTCCTTGTGCCGGTATTGGCGCTCGTCGCTTTCACCGGCGTCTCCTACGCTGGCATCGTCAAGTTCGCCACCGACGCCATCAGCGCCGGCGCTTGGTCGCAGATCGTGTTGTGGGTGGCTGTGGCGGTCGCGCTTGCCGCCGTACGTGCGTTTGCAATGTGGTCGCAAGCCATTCTCTCGCAGGGTCTGGCGCTGAAAGTGCTGCGCGACGTGCAGACGGCGATGTTCGAGAAACTGCTCATCGCCGACTACGTCCGCCACTCCCGTGAGGGGCCAGGCAGGCTCGTTTCGCGCTTCACCAACGACATCAACATTGTCAGCGAAGCCCTGGTGCGCGGCGGTCAAACAGCCGTTCGCGATACGCTAACGCTCGTCGGCGCCATCGGATGGATGTTGTGGCTCGATTGGACGCTTACCCTGGTCGTGCTTGGGGTGTTTGCGCTTGCCGCTGGCCCCATGCAGGCCATTGCAAAGAGCGCGCGCAAAAGGACGCACGCCGCGCAGCGCCAGATCGGCGCGCTGTCGGCGGTGTTGTTCGAGAGCTTCGGGCTTGCGCGCTTCGTGAAGACGTATGCGCTCGAAGAGAGTGAGACGGCGCGCGCGCGCGCTGCATTCGATGAACGCCGCAAACTGCAAATGAAGCTCGCGCGCAATCGCGCAACCACCGTACCGGTGCTGGAACTGATCGGCGGTCTGGCCTTTGGCGCCGTGCTTCTGATTGCCGGATGGCGCATCAGCCACCAGCAAATGACCATCGGCGACTTGATGGGGATCACCACGGCATTTGCGACGGCCACCCCGTCCGCTCGCGCCATGGGCCAATTCAACACGCTGATCAACGAGGCGAAAGCGGCGCTGACGCGTATCTTTGGCCTCTTGGACGAACCCATCGACATCATCGACAAGCCCGGCGCAAAAGCGCTGGAGGCCAGAGCGGGACGCGTCGAATTCGAACATGTGAGCTTCAGTTATGGCGACGCTCCGGCGCTGGAAGACATTAGTCTGGTCGTGGAGCCTGGCGAGACTGTCGCCTTCGTCGGCCCATCAGGCGCGGGCAAATCGACAATTTTCAATCTCTTGCCGCGCCTCTATGACGTCACCGCGGGGCGCGTCTGCGTAGATGGCCAGGATGTGCGCGACGTCACGATTGCGTCGCTGCGCAACTCGATGTCGCTCGTCGCCCAGGAAGCCGCCCTCTTCAACGACACCATCCGCAACAACATCGCTTTGGGCCGCGCCGGCGCCTCGCACGCCGAGATCGAGCAAGCCGCGCGCGACGCCGCCGCGCATGAGTTCATCACGGCGCTTCCCAACGGCTACGACACCATTGCCGGCGAGCGCGGCGGCAATCTTTCGGGCGGCGAACGCCAACGCATTGCGCTTGCCCGCGCCTTCTTGCGGGACGCGCCGATCCTGCTGCTCGACGAAGCCACCAGCGCGCTCGACGCAGCCAGCGAAGCGCAAGTGCAAGCGGCGCTGAAGCGGCTCTCGAAGGGTCGCACCGTGCTGGTGATCGCGCACCGCCTTGCCACCGTGCGCGACGCGGATCGCATTCTGACGCTTGAGGATGGCCGCATCGTCGAGGTCGGCCGCCACGACGAGCTGGTCGCCAAAGGCGGTCTCTATGCGCGGCTTTCGCGCCTACAATTCCAAAGCCCGGAACAAGCGCCTTAGTCCCGAACAGATAGCTGAAGCGACGAGCCGCCTTCCGCCGTCGTCTACTCGTCCAGCACCGCGCGAACTTTGCGCGCGAGATCCTCGATCGAATATGGTTTCAAGAGCAGACGCGCGTCCGCGTCGATCACACCGTTATGGACGATGGCGTTCTGCGTGTAGCCGGTCGTGTAAAGCACCTTGAGTTCCGGGTAGCGCGCTTTGGCCTCATCCGCGAGCTTTCGCCCACTCATCCCCGGCATCACGACATCGGTGAACATCAGCGTCACCGCCGGCTTGGCCGCCAATTTCTCGAGTGCTTCTTGACCATTCGAGGCGTGCACAACCGTGTAGCCAAGCTCGCGCAGCGAGGCGACGGAGAGATTGCGCACGCGCTCTTCATCCTCCACCACCAGCACGATCGTACCCACGTCGCCCAGCGGTAGTTCTTTGCTGGCGGACGCCGGCGCATCGCTTTCGCGTTCTTCCAGCTGCGTGCGCGGCAGGTAGAGCTTCACGGTCGTGCCGACCCCAACCTCCGAATAAATCGCGACGTGCCCGCCGCTTTGCTGCAAAAAGCCGTGCACGTGCGCGAGGCCAAGGCCGGTGCCCTTGCCGATCTCCTTCGTCGTATAGAACGGCTCGAACACGCGCGCCTTTACCTCGGGCGGCATGCCTTGGCCGGTATCCGTGATCGCAATCATCACGTGCTGGCCGGGCGTCACGTCTGAATTGGCGTGGGCGTAAGCTTCATCGAGAAACGCGTTTGAGGTTTCGATCGTCAGTTTGCCGCCTTCCGGCATCGCATCGCGCGCGTTTACGCAGATGTTGAGGATCGCGTTTTCGAGTTCGCTCTGATCGGTGAACGAGCGCCACACCCCGCCGCCCTGCACGACTTCAAGCTGAACGTTCTCGCCCAACGTCCGGCGCAGCAGGTCCGACATACCCGAGATCACGCGGTTCGGCTCAATCACTTGCGGCTGCAGGGGCTGGCGGCGTGCGAAGGCGAGCAAGCGGCTGGTCAGCGTTGCCGCGCGGCGGGCGCCGTCCATGGCGGCATCGGTGAAGCGCGCAATATCCGTCTCGCCACGGGCCAAGCGACGCTGCGCCAACTNNTGCGCCAACTGCAGCGCACTGATGATGACGGCGAGCATGTTGTTGAAGTCGTGTGCGACGCCGCCGGTCAGCTGGCCGATCGCTTCCATCTTCTGCATCTGGCGGACTTTGGCCTCCGCCTGCTCGCGTGCGCCCAGCTCCTGCAATACCCGCTCGTGCGCGGTGCGTGCTTCGTCACGCGAGATACGCAGCTCATACATGGCGTTGCGCACCACCACCACGAGCAACGCGCCAACGCCGAACAGCAACATCCCCGCGATGATAACGACGAACCGCAGATTGCGGGCGCCGCGATCCACCGCGGCCATCGCCTCGATCACCGCCGCCTGCTCACGGGTCTCGGCCGCGGCGATGATGGCGCGAAATTCGTCCATCACCACTTTGCCGTGGCCATCGCGCACGCGTTGCAGCGCTAGATTGCCCCGTCCTGTGCGGCGCTGCTCGATTGTCACTTCGAGCTCTTCCATCTTCGCGCCAACAAGCTCTTCCAGCCGCCGCGTTTCGGCGACGCGCGCGGCGTTGCCGCTGGCGAATCGTTCGAGGTTGGACAACTCGCGCTGAATATCGGCACGGCCAGCAAGGTAAGGTTCGAGATAGGCTTCATCGCCGGTCAGCAGATAGCCGCGCTGACCTGCCTCGGCGTCCTGCATGCCGCGCAACAGCAGACGCAAACTGGAACGCTGCGCCAACGATTGACGGACGTCCTGGTTGAGTTCGACGCCCTGGTTCGTCTGCCAAAGCGCCGCCAAGACCGTTATGACAAGCAACAACAATGCTGCGCCCAACGCCACGACATACGTCGCAGTCGCCGGTAGTCGGCGTCCGAATATTTGGACGGTCAAAGCCGCAGCCCACAATAACTCACACTGCGTTTGTTCCCGGTTTCCCAGGTTCCTGCAATGGGGTTCGCTCACTCGCGGCGGAGGATCTTGTCGGTCAGAATGTTGGCCCACCATTGGCCGGTGAACGCGGCTTTGACGCGCTCCTGATCGTAGTCCTCGTTAACCCAGCTGATGAACGGCTTGCCTGACTGCTTCGTCTCTTCGAGATAGGTCTCGAAGAAATAGTCGATCATGCCGGTCTTTCCCTGCTTCACGTGTAGGTACTTGGACGAGAGTTGTTCGACCGCTGCGCTGATCGGCAGACCCATCTTGAAATGCTTGTAGAGCACCGCCGCCACGCCGGCGCGGTCAGCGCCGGACTTGCAGTGCACCAGCGCCGGATACGCGATCGTCTCGAATATCTGTTTGCAGCGATGGATCGCTTCAACGCTCGGCGGCTCGCGCGAGCGGAGTCTGAGATCAATCAGCGTAATGCCGTGCTTCTCGCAGGCTTCCTTCTCAAGCGCGTAATAGCCGGTGTCGGATTTACCGCGCGCGTTGATGATCGTCTTGAAACCGAGGCCGGCGTATTTGGCGATGTGTTCCGGCGACGGTTGGTTCGAGCGCGCCATGACGCCCGGCTCGATCCAGTGGAAGTTCTGGTAGATGTTCCTAAGGACGCCGTGGTCGGCCCAGACCAGGTCATGCTCAGCCGCCCGGCGCCCTTCGGGCGTCGAGAGGTCGAAAGCGGGGAATTTGACCGGGTTGGACATGTGAGTTGTGTCGACAGCTCGCTTGGGCTTCTGGCGCGGTACGGGGGACGCCCCCTATAAGGGGCCAACCCTCGCGGCGGAAGCGGGCGGACCAGCAGGTTCGCTCCCAACAGGTTCGATAGTGAAGTCCTTACTCGGCAACCCGGTTTTCCAGTCCATTGTGGGGCGCCTGATCGGCGGCTACTTGCTGTTCGTGGGCGTCACCACGCGTTGGACCAGAGTGAACCAGGCCGCCGTCGAGCCGTTCTGGCGGGCTGACGCTGGTGGGGTGATCGGCTGCCTCTGGCACGGCCGGTTCGCACTCAGTCACAAGCTGTGGTCGTTCAAGCCCGGCGCGCCAAAGGCAAAGATGCTGATCTCGCAGTCGCGCGAAGGCGGCATCGTGGCGCACACGTCGCGGACCCTCGGGGTCGAGGTGATCCGCGGGTCCGAGGCCAAGCGCGGCAGCGCGCGCTCAAAGCGCGGTCTTGAAGCGATGCGAGTCATGGCGCGCCATATCGAAGGCGGCGGCATCATGGGCATAACGCCGGATGGCCCAAGGGGGCCGCGCATGCGCGTGAAACGCGGGCCGGTCGTGTTGGCCAAGATCGCCGGCGCGCCGCTCCTGGCGATCACGTGGGCGACGTCGAGCCGCATCGTCTTCGATAGCTGGGATCAGTTTG
>CXWL01014047.1_pt1 | contig 11748 bp, 10 predicted proteins | sample 590931 | NCBI WGS metagenome assembly CXWL01 (sample SAMEA3498368, study PRJEB10139) | groundwater metagenome | biome: water well; material: biofilm material | place: Germany | collected 2015-04-27
GTATTGACGCAATCCATTGCCGCGCCGCCGCCGACGGTGCAGATGAATCAGCCGCCGGTCACGGCCCCGCAGCCGCAGATGCCAAGCCAGCCGGGATCGCAGCCTGGCTGGAATGTGCCGCCGCAACAGGCGTATTCGATGCAGCCGGCAAAAAAATCGTCGAAGATTTGGGTTTGGGTCTTGCTTATTCTTGGTGGCGTCGTGCTGCTATGCGGCGGTGGATTTGTCGGATTGGTGTGGTACGGTTCGACGCTTGAAAAGAACTCGAACGTCGCAACATCGGACAGCAAGACGACAACCTCAAACACCTCGAAATCGAGCAACTCGTCTAAGGGAACTAACAATTCGACCTCGAACAGCTCCACGACCACGCCGGCATCAAGCCGCACGGACCTCGAAACCGTTGACCTCGAGCCCTGGGTAAAGGAATTTTCTGCTTTCGGCAATACCGAGTTTACCGGCGGCGAATTTATTATGAGCTCAAAGAAAAAGGGTTTTTATTATGTGCTTGCAGCTCCTGAGGACTACAAGACCGAAAAGGCCGACACGCGGGTAACGCTCCGCAACGTCGATAATGCCGCGGGTAGTCTTGGTTACGGGCTGATCTTTCATAGCAATCCGACGCCGCTGCAGCAGGATTACGCGTTTTTGATAGACACCAAGAAAAAGAAGTATCGCATCGTCAACCACACGCCCCAAAATGAAAAATCCGTCGTAAGCTGGACGACCTCGACGGCGATCAAAGAGGGCAGCGAGGAAAATACGCTGGAAGTTCGCGACCTAGATGACAAGATCGAGCTTTATATCAATGGTACGATGGTCACGTCTATCAAGAACCTTTATGGTTATTCGGGCGGTGTCGCCGGGTTGTATGCAGGTGACGGCGTGAAGGTCGCGTTCAAGAATCTTGAGATCCGAAAGTAGCTTGAGAAATGAGAATTGAGAATGGAGAATCAGCATAAAGAAAATATCCTCAAGGACAAGTCATACGCTTTTGCTTTCAAAGCGAATGAGTATTTGTTGAGCGAGCGTACGGATTATGTACTGGCGAAACAACTCCTTCGTTCCGGAACGTCGATAGGCGCCAACGTTGCCGAAGCGAACCAGGCTCAATTCAGACCGGATTTCGTAAGCAAAATGAGCATCGCCCTGAAGGAGGCGGTTGAAACAGAGTATTGGCTTTCACTTCTTAAGGATTCGCAATACCTGACGCAATCGCAAGCCGATTCCTTGATCTCGGATTGTGGGGAGCTAAAGACAATACTAACGGCCGCGATCAAGACAACCAAAAAGAATTCTCAATTCTCCGTTGTCAATTCTCAATTATGAAGCAATGCCCCCGCTGCCAGCAAACATATAGCGACGACAACCTCAATTTCTGTCTTGAGGACGGTGAGTTGTTGACGGCGTTTTTGCAGGAACCGCCGCTGAGCAGATTTGCGGACGACTCGCCTCCAACGATGATCCTGGATCAGTCCCGCGTGACAAACCCGGCGAGCTGGCCCGCATCGCCGCCTTCGTCACCGCCTGCACAGTGGCAGCCGCAGGGAGTGCAGAATCAACCGTTTGGCCAGCAGCAATATGTCGCCTCGAAAGATCAGACATTGCCCACGATCTCGCTTATTCTTGGGATCCTAAGCCTTCCTTTGATGTGTTGTATGGGAGGTATATGGCTTGGACTACCAGCGGCAGTTCTCGGTTTTCTCGGTATGCGAAATGCCGACAGCGACAGTTCGAGATATGGTGGGCGCGGTATGGCCATTGGCGGTCTGGTGCTCGGCGTTGTAAGCTTTTTGGCATCTATCATATTCGCCCTGATCAATATGGCTAACTAACCGTAATTCCCATATAATCCAGTAGATGCGTGTGACTCTCCATGTTGTAGCCGGACCTCAGACAGGCCGTGATTATTCGTTTGACCAGCATGACACGTTCATGATCGGCCGCAGCGAAGAGGCGCAGTTTTGCCTTCCGCATGACCGCTATTTCTCACGCCATCACTGTATTCTTGAGATCGCTCCGCCACAGGCGTTTCTAAGAGATCTACGCTCGACAAACGGAACTTACGTCAACGGAATGCGCGTCGAGACCGCGTACCTCAAGAGCGGCGACCGCATTCAGGGCGGCGAGACGATACTTGAGGTTGAGGTGTCGACCGGGTTGGAGGAGTTTGACGCAAGTGCTAAAGACCTAGGCTCGACGCATCCCTCGATCGTCCATGTAACATGTTTGAACTGCAGCATTCCGTCAAAGGTCGAAGCGGCAGATCCAGACGCAAAGATGTCCTTCATCTGCGACGAATGTCGTGAGAAGCTTAAACAAAATCCGCAGCCGATACCGAATTATCAAATGGTCCGCATCATCGGCCAGGGCGGAATGGGCAGTGTCATGCTGGGCCGCTCTGAGGAAGACGGACGTGCGGTTGCGATCAAGACCTTGCTCCCCGAGGTAGCCGTCAGCGAACAGTCCTTAAAGCGATTTTTACGAGAGATCGAGGTTGCCGCCTCGCTGCAGCATCCAAATATCGTTAGCTATATCGAGCACGGCACGCATAACGGCCTCGTATACCTTGTCACCGAGTTTGTCGTCGGCATGGACGCCGCACGACTCGCAAAACATCGCGGCGGCCGGCTCGAATATCGCGAGATGGTCACGGTCGTCGAGCAAACGCTGGCGGCGCTGGATTTCGCACACAATCAGGGATTTGTGCATCGCGACATCAAGGAGCAGAACATTCTTGTTACCGGCGAGGGAGCGAATTTGACCGCAAAACTCACCGACTTTGGCCTGTCAAAGAGTTTCAAACAGACAGGTATGAGCGGCGTGACGATGGTCGGTGATGTTGCCGGAACCATCGCATATATGCCGCCGGAGCAGGTGCGAGATTTTAAAGACGTTAAGCCGCCGTCAGATATTTACGCGATGGGCATGACCGCATACAGCCTTCTCACCGGTGCTCACGCTCTCGATATCGCACCCAAAGCCGGGATTGCCGAGACCGTCAAAGCGATCTTCGAAAAACCGATCATCCCGATACTTAACCGCGTTCCAAACGTGCCGCCGCACGTCGCCGCCGTGATCGAAACCGCCCTCTCAAAACAAGTCGAAGCCCGCTGGCGCACCGCCGGAGCGATGCGAGAGGCATTGTTAAATGCTGCAGCGTCGGGCTAACGCGATTTTGTTTAGACGGTTTTGGTGACTTTCGATAACGATCTCGGAGCGTCAGGATCGAGCCCTTTTGCCGGAGACAGTAAGGCCGCAAAGAGTTGTGCGGGGACAATGAACGGTATCGGCGAAAGGAACTCGTCGATCTCGGGCGACAGCATGAGGCTGTTTGGTGAGAGCTTTGCGATCTCGGCGTCGTTGGTTATTGAGAGGCAGTCGGCGTTTAGCTCGTGTAGGCGTTCCAGTAGCTCAAGGCTGCTTTTTTGCGTGACGCCGGTCGGGCCAAACATTACAACAGGGAAGCGACGTTCGACGATCGCAAGCGGGCCGTGAAAGAAATCGGCGGATGAGAATCGCTCGGCGACGACATAGCACGTTTCCATGAGTTTTAGAGCCATCTCGTAGGAGTTGCCGTAATTCATTCCGCGGCCGACGACCACGCAGTTTTCCATGAAGACGTATCGCTGTACCAGATCCTCAATACGCGGCCTTAGTTCGAGCGCCTCAGACGTATAATCCGGGATCAGGTTAAGGTCGAGCTTATTCGGGGCTAGTTCGTTTGCGAGCATGTAAAAATGCAGCATCTGGCCCGTGTAGGTCTTTGTTGCGGCGACTGACCGCTCGCGTCCGGCGTGGATCAAGAGTGTTTCGTCTGCCATCTGAGCCATTGTCGACTCGGCTTCGTTAGTGATGGCGAGCGTGAATGCACCCGATGCTTTCGCGCTTTCGAGCACCATGTTTATGTCCGAGCCCTCGCCCGATTGCGAAACGCCGACAACGAGCGCTCGCTTGAGATCGATCTTTGCGTTGTAGAGCGTATAAACCGACGGAGCCGAAAGCGAGACGGGAACTCCGGTCGTGACCTCGATGAGGTATCGGCCAAATAGTGACGCATTGTCCGAACTTCCACGGGCGACAATGACGACGAGGTCAATATCTTTTTTTTTGCGGAGATAGGCTCCTAGATGGGTATATTTCTCGCGTTCGGCTTCCATGGTCCGTTCGAGAACGGATGGCTGTTCGGCAATTTCTTCGAGCATCAGTGACATACATGAAATATAACATTCGGCCGATGTGTTTGAAAAAACGATCAGTGAGACTGATGGGAGGTGTTACACGATGCGCTCGGAATCATACATTTCACGGGCAACTGCGTTAATAGCACCGCCGATCAATAATGCCGATGCGGTCAGATAGAGCCAAAGCATCATGATCATAACGGCCCCGAGCGAGCCGTAGGCTTTGTTATATGAATTGAAATAGCCGAGGTACGTACGAAAGGCCGTTGTCAGCACGATCCACAAAACGATCGCGACCAGCGAGCCGGGTGTGATCCAGATCCAGCGGAATCTTTTGAAATTGGGGAGAAGGTTATACATGACCTCGCAGACAAAAAGCATTACCAGAAGGATCGATATCCACTGGATCGTGACTAGTATCAATGGTGAAGTCACATCAATACCCAAGGCGGCAAGAGCGTATTGCACCAACTGCCAACCGTAAAAAACGATGGCAAGCACAAGGCCCGTAAGGATGGTGACGATAAAAGTCAGAATGAGAGAATATAGTTTTGTTTTTAACCAAGAGCGGGTTTCGCGGAGGTTGTAAACGGAATTCAAAGACACGCGAATAGCATCGACTCCAGCCGAGGCAGACCAGAGAGTGATGACCAGACCAAGGGTTGCTTTGCCGCTCGAGCTGTTTGCAACGATCTCATCGACTGTTTTTCTGACAAGGTCGAAAACCGAGACAGGCATTACCTGTCTGAGATATGAAAAAAGCTCATTTCTAAGCCCATCGGACGAGTCGAGCAATATGCCAAACAAGCTTATAAGGAAATAAAGAAGCGGAAAAAGCGCAAAGGTAAAGTAAAAGGCGACCTGAGCCGCATTGCTGAAGATATCGATTTCGGTCGCCTTTTCGTAGAGTTTGGAAAAGAAGACTTTCCACGGAAACTCAAGGCCTGCGCTTATCCGCATCCATTTTATTGTTAACCGCGTGCTCGTTCGAGTAGCGTCATCGTCAAAACGCTGAGCAGAACCAAGGTTTCTTCCTCGGCCGGTAATGTGACTTGTGGGTCTAATCGAAACACACCTTCAAAGAAGGCAGGCTGTTTCTGAAGCCGTGCGATCGGCGTGTTATCCATTCGCGAGACGATATACGCCGGATTGAAAAGGTATCCGGTGAACATCCCGATCAGCGGCAATTCGCCAAAAAGAGCGTCCATGACCTTTATCCAAGCGTTCTCTTCGTGGATCTGCAGAGTTTGGTTGCCGCTTGGATCAAAGATCTGATAATGGCATTTGAAGATCGAACGCATTCCTTGCCGCTTGATCGATCCGACCGGCTGCCCTTGAGCGCTCGTGAATTTATAATTTGCCGAGAAATCGATTATCCGGTCGGCCTTGATGTTAAAAAGATGCTGTGTTTGCTGTTCGTCTGCGAAGACATTGATGTCTTCCTTGAGCTTGAGCAGTTTCTGCTTCACATAGCCCAGAAGCTGGCCGTTGGCGTCACGAATATAGATCTGGCTGGCAATGGCCAGCAGTTTGAAAGATAATTGAAGCGGATAGTTCATGAACTTTCTCCTTTATAGATCCTGGGCACACGCGGGCCGATGCCGCAGGTTACTTCGTACGAAATAGTTTCGGTCGCTCGAGCTATATCCTCGGCTTTTATCGACCTGCTACCGTCGTCGCCAATGAGCATGACAGTGTCGCCGATCTTTACGTTCTCGATATCCGTCACGTCAACGGTCGTCCAATCCATCGAAATGCGCCCGACGACTGGGGCAAATTCACCGTTAATAATAACTTTAGCAATATTCGAGAGCGAACGACTATACCCGTCGTGATATCCGATCGGGATCGTTGCGATCATTGAATCACGTTCCGCCGTGAAGGTGCGGCCGTAACCGATGTTCTCGCCTTTCCTGATTTGTTTTACCATCGCGACCCTTGATGTTAGAGACATCACCGGCCGCAGCTCGGGTTTTTCGATACCCGCTGGAAGAACATCTCCACCGAGTCCGTAGAGAATTCCGCCGAGCCGAACAAGATTTGAACGGGAAGTTGGATGAGCGACAGCGCCCGGAGAATTAGCCAGATCAATATACTTTGGACGGATCCCTTTTGCCTGAAACATATCTACAACCTCGGCGAAACGCGACATTTGTAGATCCGTAAACTCTGTTTCCGAAAGGTTGTCAGCGACTGCAAAATGCGTCATGAGGCCTTCGATCTCGATATGTTTGAGGTTTGCTAAATGCTCGACGACCTCGTGCATCTCGTCGAAGCGAAATCCAATACGGCCCATTCCGGTGTCGACCTTGATATGAGCTTTCGCTACCTTGTCTTGCTCAGATGCTGCCGAATTGAGGGATTCGGCCTGATCTGCTCTAAAAAGAACGGGCCTGAGATCATGTGCGATCGCGATGGATTCCTGGCCATGCCAAAGGCCGCCGAGTAGCAGGATCGGTTTTTTGATCCCGGCTTCACGCAACTCAACGCCTTCTTCGAGAGTTGCTACGCCGAACCAATCGACGCCTTCGACCTCAAGCCGTTGAGCGCATTTAACAGCTCCGTGGCCGTAAGCGTCGGCCTTCACAACGGCCATGTACGCCAGACCATCGCCGATGAATTGCTTTGACGAATGAAAATTGAAGGCCAATGCGTCGAGATCTACGAACGCGATGGTCGGACGCTGAAGGCTTTGAGGGATCATGCGACGAAAACTAAAGTGGAATGTTGCCGTGCTTCTTCGGCGGATTTGTATCGCGTTTATTCTGGAGCAATGACAGTGCGCGGATCAATTTTGGACGCGTGTACCGCGGTTCGATCACTTCGTCGATATAGCCACGCTCAGCCGCGACATACGGATTGGCGAATTTGTCTTCAAACTCGGCGATCTTTGCTTTGCGATAGGCTTCGTCATTTTCAGCGATCTCACGACGGAATAACACACCGACCGCACCTTCGGCTCCCATAACGGCGATCTCAGCCGTCGGATATGCAAAGTTTATGTCCGTGCGAATATGTTTTGAGGCCATGACACAATAGGCTCCGCCGTATGCCTTTCGCGTGATAACTGTGATCTTTGGCACGGTAGCCTCGGCGAATGCATAAAGCAATTTTGCGCCGTGTCGGATAATACCGAGATGCTCCTGATTAACGCCGGGCAGGAAACCGGGCACGTCCTCAAAGGTGATCAGCGGAATATTAAAGCAATCACAGAACCGCACAAAACGAGCGGCTTTGACCGATGCATCGATATCCAAAACGCCAGCGAGGAATGCCGGTTGATTTGCAACGATCCCGACAGAACGCCCGCCGAGCCTCGCAAATCCGATCACGATATTTGGCGCGTAGTGCTCTTGAACCTCAAAGAAATAATTTTCGTCAACAACATTGTGAATGATGTCGCGAATGTCATACGGCTGGCTGGCGGATTCGGGAACGATCGAATTGAGTTTCTCGTCGGCACGGTCGCTCGGATCCGCTGTCGGGACGAATGGCGGGTGGTCCATGTTATTTGAGGGCATGAACGACAGCAGTTCACGAGTTATTCGCAAGGCATGTTCATCCGAATCCGCGGCAAAATGTGCGACACCAGACTTGGTGTTGTGCGTCATCGCTCCGCCGAGATCGTCTTTCGTGACGTCCTCGTGCGTTACGGTCTTGATAACGTCGGGCCCGGTGATGAACATGTACGACGTGTCCTTGACCATCACATTGAAGTCTGTGATTGCGGGCGAATACACAGCGCCCCCCGCACACGGGCCGAGAATGCAGCTTATCTGGGGTATTACGCCGCTCGCAAGCGTATTTCGCAGGAAGATATCAGCGTAACCACCGAGCGAAACTACGCCTTCCTGAATGCGGGCTCCGCCGCTGTCATTCAGGCCGATGACAGGTGCACCCGTTTTCATCGCCATGTCCATGACCTTGCAGATCTTTTGAGCGTGAGTTTCTGACAGCGAGCCGCCAAAAACAGTAAAATCCTGTGCAAAAACAAAAACTTCTCGGCCATCAACGAGGCCATGCCCCGTTATCACACCATCACCCGGAAATCTTTGCTCCTCGAGCCCGAAATCGGTGGAGCGGTGGACGACAAACTTATCAAACTCCTCAAAACTGCGGTCATCGAGGAAAAATTCAACTCTCTCTCGGGCCGTCATCTTCCCGGCGGCCTTTTGCTTTTCGATCCGAGGGGCACCGCCGCCTTCTTCGGCAATGCGTGATCTTTCCTTCAGAAGCTCGATCTTGCTTTTTATTTTCGATTCCGGCTGCATATCGGATAAGTTTAGCGATTTTCGCTTTCTTTTCAAAACGCGTGAATAAATGATTAAATCGTTAGTTATGAGTCCAGTGGAGGCAATTACAAGCCGCGATAATCGACGGCTGGTGCGAGTTCGGAAGGTGCGCAACGGTGACGTCGCGGATGAGATATTTGTCGAAGGACGGAGGTTGGTTGGCGAATTGTTGGCGTCCGACATCGAACTAGTTGAGAGTTTTGTTTCTGTTGGTTTTCAAGATGTCGACTTGATCAAAAGGCTGTCGAGCAGAGTTTCGGTCACAGAAGTTGCCGGCGGAATTTTCACATCGATAGTCGATACCGATCAGTCGCAGGGAATCGTGGTCATTGCAAAAAGGCCGGTATTAACCGGAAAACTCAGAAATATTGTCATTGCAAAGCGGGACGGTTCACCGTCGTTGGTCGCTTTTCTCAAAGAGGCAAATAATCCGTCCAATCTCGGTGCGATCATGCGTACCGCGGAGGCAGCAGGTGCTCGAGCTCTGATCACGTCGTCGAAGTCGGCGGATGCTTATTCGCCGAAATCTCTCCGAGCATCTGCCGGTTCTGCGTTTCGGCTAAAGATCATCGAGAACATCGAACTCCACGAAGCCATCAACTGGGCCCGCGACGAAGGGTTGCAGACGATCGCAACCAGCCCGGAAAGCGGAATCGTATATACTGAGATCGATTGGCGGAAACCTTCGCTTGTGGTGTTTGGTTCCGAGGCTCACGGCCTCACGGATAGCGACCTCACGTTCGTCGAACACGCGATCAAGATCCCGCTGGCGGCCGGAGTGGAAAGCCTAAATCTTGCGGTATCTGCCGGGATAATTCTCTTCGAGGCGAAGCGGCAAAATTCCACGGTCACCGATTAGAATTTGTATTTACCGGTGGTTTGGCGGCCGCATCCAATTCTTTTTTGAGCATGCTCTGGATCGTCGTGTCGTTTGTGACGACTAGGGCGACAGCAATGTCGGCGGAAAGTGTCTTTGCGTTGACGGGATCGGATTCCGCGAGCCGGTTTCGCGATTCGGTAAGTGCGATCCTAGCTTTCGGATAGTCGCCGGTCAGCAAATACGCTCGTCCGAGAAGATAATAGTCCTCACAATCCTGCGGGCTGGTCGAGTACCCAGCTATGTACCCCACCGGATCTTTGTCCACCTGTCGACGATTCTCTTCGAAAGCACTCAGCGGAATATTGGCCGTTCGCATCTCGGATAACGGCGGTACCGATTGGTCGACCGGCTTTGGAGCCAGCACGAAATGGTAAACACCTAAGCCGATCGCCCCACCCAGCAGAAGCATACCGATCGCAGTCAACATCGAACTCATCAAGCCGCTTTCCGTCGGCACCGGCCCATCGAGGCCGGAATTTCCGAACATCGAAAAGCCGTTGGAGGCCTCTAGCTTTGGCGACTCTTCCGTTGGTATTGGATCTGGGATCGTCGCAAATGTTTCTGACGACGCCTCGATCGTTTCGGCGAGATCAAACGCATCAACAGTAACGTTCCCGACTTGTTCATTTTCCTCGGGCACGATCTCCAATTCACCGTCAGTATTGAGAGCCGGCAATTCTTTTGTGTCGAGTTCGAGCATTGAGTCGTCGTCATCAAATATCTTTTCGGCAAACGGCGAACGAGCGGTTGCGACGGTCGGTTCGTCAATATCGAAAGGATCGGCATCGGCGTTCACGGTTCCGAATCTAACGACTATTGCCGTCAAATTATCCTCGGCTCCTCTTTCGTAGCAGAGCCCTTTTAGGTATTCACAAATGTCGACCGGGTCACCGCCAAATGTGAGGACGCCCTTGATCTCGCCATCGCTGACATGACGCGTGATGCCGTCGGAGCAGAGCAAAAATGCTGTGCCGGGTTCGATAAGGATGGTTTTCAGGTCAGGTTCGACGGTCGCTTCGGCGCCGAGGGCTCGGCTGATGATATTTCTGCTCGGATGGTTCTCGGCCTGCTCCTCTGTCATTCGGCCGGCACGGACCTCTTCGCCTACCATCGAATGGTCGTCAGTTTCGCGAAAGAGATTGCCATCGCGATCGACTCGATAAAGCCGCGAATCGCCGACATGGCCAATAGTTGCGATGTTTCCGGCGATGTGAAGGGCAACTACGGTGGTAGCCATATTCGCAAGCTGTGGCAGATCCTGGGCCATCTGATGAATAGCCGAGTTTGCTTGCCCGATCGCCGACCTCATTACGGTTTCAACGTCAGAATCAGGCGAGAGGTTGGTAAACGCTTCGCCGAGCAATTCGACCGCCATCTGTGATGCAACTTCGCCGGCCTGAGCTCCGCCGACGCCATCGGCAACGGCATATATGCCGCTCTGGCCGATCTCAATATACGAGTCCTCATTTTGAGGGCGCTTCTCACTCAATCCGCGGTCGCTGACCGATGCTGAAACTATACGAAAGGTGTTTTCCATTAACGATTTACGTGTATTTAGTTAAGGTACAACGTGAAATTCGTCTTTCCGTCGATCTAAACTGTTCCGATGTGAAAAAGCCATCAGCATTCCGAGCATGATAAAGCTCGTTATCAAGCTAAAACCGCCATGGCTGACAAAGGGAAGCGTGATCCCCGTCATCGGTAGCGCCCGCGTGATCCCGCCAATGTTTACCAGCGCTTGAAAACCAATAAAAGCGGCCAGCCCGATCGAGCACAATTTACTGAACATGTCCCGCGAGTCACGAGCTGTTCTAACACCCGCACTGACGAAGACAATTAGGGCAAAGGTTACCAACAAACCTCCGAAAAGTCCAAGTTCTTCGGCCAACGCGGCAAAGATATAATCGGAATCCGCGACGGGAATTAACTCAGGATAACCGAGCCCGAGCCCACGACCGGTAGTACCGCCCGAAGCTACGCCAAAGGTCGCCTGTGCAGGCTGAAAAGCGAGAATGTCGAACCAAGCGTCAACGTTGATTGTTCGTTGTAGATCTGGATCTTCGGCCAGCATCTGCGGTAGATTTGGGTCTTTTTCGACCAGTTTTTTGTAGTAATCGTCATAATCTTGCTTCCACCAACTTGTTTCCGGACTTGGCGGGTTAAATCCGTCAAGCCACAGATGAAAGCGTTGTTGAATACGGTCGGGAAGTATTGCCCTAACCGGTGAGGCGAGAGTCGGAAGTAGCGGTATCTTTGATTGTGTAGCGACCGGTAAGGCCCCGACAACAAGAACGGAGACGACCAGAAGCACACTTCCCACCAAGACGAACCGCTGCATCATACGCCGTACAGCGATAAGGTAAAGCGTCGCATAAACGGCGCTAAAGACCAT
>CXWL01130194.1_pt1 | contig 11747 bp, 10 predicted proteins | sample 590931 | NCBI WGS metagenome assembly CXWL01 (sample SAMEA3498368, study PRJEB10139) | groundwater metagenome | biome: water well; material: biofilm material | place: Germany | collected 2015-04-27
CGCAAGGCTACAGAATATCGAATGGATTCAAAAGCCTAATCTGGCTTTTGACGCGTTCGATTGTCCGACAAAAAAGGGTAATGGCACATTGACTCTCCCCCTCAGGGGAGGGTTTACGCTGCGCCGCCTTCACACATCACCTCAAGCAAATGGCCCCTCAGCGCCACTGCTTAGCCCCCCATTCACGCGTTATAGGGAGATAGCCGATGAACAATCCATTGGACTTGAACAGCGTCATTACCACTACCCGCGAAATCCTCGCGCAGCTGTTGGTGATGGACCTCACAGAGGTGAACGAACACAGCAGCATCGTCGAGGACCTCAATGCCGACTCCCTGGATATCGTCGACCTGAGTTTTCAGCTGGGTCGCCATTACGGCTGCACATTGCCCAAGACCAGCGTGCTGGACCATGCGGTTGCGGTGTTTGGCGACGTGAGCGAGCTGGTCGAAAAAGGCCGTATCACCCAGTCCGGCGTGGACCTTCTGGAGCAAAGCCTGAGCGCATTTGCGCCCGGCCAATTGCGTCCAGGCATGCAGCCGGCAGATGTGTTCGCGGCCACGACCGTGCGCAATTGGGCCGAACAGTGCTACCGGATGTTTGACCACTTGCCCGCCACCTGCCCTGAGTGCAACGCCGAGCAGGCACGTCTCAATGAGCGTCGCCAAGTGGTGTGCGGCGGTTGCAGTGCGCGACTGACGCCGCTGGAAGGCGACGAAATTTCTCGCCAACTGGTAGAGCAGTTTGCCGCGTCCCGTTTGCCAGAAACGGCCTAGGAGTTTTTCATGGGGCCGCGAGAGGTTTTAGTCACAGGCTACGGGCTGGTAGCGCCCACGGTACTGGACGCTGCAACGTTGTTTTCGCAGATCAGCTCCAAGCGGTCGTGCATTCGTCAACACCCGGTGTTTGCCGAGCTGGGTTTTGCGGTAAACGCCGCAGGTTATATCGATCACGATCAGTGGCACGCCATTGGCGCTCAGGTTGCGGTGGGCGCCACGCCAATGCCCCATCAGTGCCTGCTCGCGGAGTTTGTTGCCAGGCAAGCGCTCCAGCAGGCAGGCCTGGTTCCCGCGGACTTCTCCCGCGCGGCCAGCGGTGTGTTCCTCGGCGCCAACAAGCATTGCGTGAGCCGTGACCTGCAAGAGGCCAGCCGCTATATGGACGACGCCGGCAGCGTCGACCTTGATCGCTACTTGGATCAGCACACACTGGCGGGCGGCCCGTTTGCTCGACGGATTGATCAGCAGACTTGGCACATCGCCAACCTGCTCGGCATTCGCGACCATATCAGCACCCATTCCGATGCCTGCGCGGCCGGCACCATGGCGATCGGCAGTGCGTTTCGCGCCATTGAGCGCGGCGAGATCGACTTGGCCATCTGTGGCGCCGTTGAGTTGATGGCCCATGAACTGTCCTATTACAGCTTCGACGGCCTCGGTGCCATTTGCCAGCGGGCCGACCTCACTGCCGAACAACAGAGCCGCCCGTTCATGAACGACCGCTGCGGTTTCGTCCTCGGCGAAGGCGCGGCAATGATCGTGCTGGAGTCCAGGGAACATGCCGAACGACGCAAGGCCACCCCGATCGGCCGCGTCCTGGGTTACGCCAACTATTGCGAAGCGCAGAAAATCACCTCCAGCAGCCGCGATGGCAGCCATTACGCCCACTGCATGCAAGCCGCCATCGCGAATGCCGGCTTGGACTGCGACGCCGTCGATCACGTCAATACCCATGGCACCTCGACCCAGGCCAACGATCGCAGTGAAGCCCTGGCGATTGAGCGGGTATTCGGCACCGCCGTGAGCACGATGACATTCACCGCCAACAAATCGGCCATTGGCCACTCCCTGGCGGCCAGCGGCGCCATTGAGGCGGTGCTGTCACTGATGAGTCTGCAGCAAGGCGTGCTGCTCCCCACCCTTAACTATGACCCGGCAAATGCCGAGTTCCCTGAGTTGAACTTCCTGACCGAAGCCCAGCAACAGCCCATCAAGGTGGTGCTGTCCAATTCGTTCGGTTTCGGCGGCGTCAACAGTTCGCTGGTGTTGGGAAATGCATGAAATGAACAGCCTCCAGACAAAACCCGTCTACTTGATCGCTGCGTCGGTGTTCAACCACGCAGGCACTGAGTGCGCCGATTTACATGGCCCGGTGCGGGCCGCCCAGCCGTTGGATTTTGCCCCGGACCACCTGGCCTATCCCGTGACCGTACCGCGACTGCCCACCACGGTGTTCGACCGCAAGATTCAACGCAGCGTCGAACCTCAGGGCGCCCGTTTGCTGTATTGCGCCGGGCAGCTTGCCGGCCCGTTGAATGACTTGCAGCTGCCTGGCGAGCGCGTGGCGCTGATGGCCGCCATTCCGGAAGTGGACGGCCCCAGTTCCTGCTGGGAAGCCGTGCAGGCCATCGCCGAACAACCGGACGCACTGCTCGCACAACTCTTCGCTTATACCCCGCCGCTGCACGCACTGATGATGCTCAACAGCAGCGTCATCGCCTATGTAGCCGAGGCGCTGCACTGCCGTGGCCCGATGGGCGGTTTCTGCTCACAGGGAAATGCGGGAGTCGATGCGCTGATTGAGGCGTTCGAACACATCGCCGGTGGCCGGGCCGACGCCGGGGTTGTGGTCAGCAGTAGCCCGAACCTCTCGCCTGCGCTGTACCTGCGCGACAGCACCGAACAGCCTGCACTCCCGGCGCCGGATCGTTATGGGGAAGGCGCAGCGTGCCTGTTGCTGACGTCGTGCACGCCAACCCACGGCGCCTTGCGCATCGCCGGGTTCGCCCGTGGTTACAGTGCTTGCCCCGAACGCTCGAACGCCGTGGCGCACAAGGTCATCCAACAAGCATTAAGCCGAGAGAAAGTAGGTTTGCGCGACGTAGCACACGTCGTCGCCGCGCCGGACACCCCCTTCCTGCCGCTTCTGCTCGCAGACACCCAGGCGACGCTTCACAGCTCCCGGCCCATGACCGGCGACCTGGGAGCAAGCGCCCTGTTGACTGAAATCGCCCTGACCCTTCACGACCAGCGCGATGGGTACACATTGCTGCTCAATCACAGCCGTGCGGGCCATTGGGGCGCCGTATTACTGGCCAAAGAAGCCATGGAGAAACAGGCATGAGCCCACCAAGGATTGTGATAACCGGCCTGGGTGCCGTGACCGGTTTCGGTTTCGAATGGCAATCAATGTGGGCGCAGATGCTGCGCGGTGAGCACTGCATCCGCCCATGGCAACCCGAAGGCGTGGCCGACGGTAGCTTCCCGGTGCGTTACGCTGCGCCAGTAGACACCCGCCAACTGCCGGACTACTTGAAAGGCCATCGCGCCTGGCAGATGCCCCTGGAAAAACGCAGCCAGTTGGGTTGGGTGGCGGCCAGCCAAGCGATCACCGACAGCGGCCTGAGCGCCGCACAACTGCGCGATGCGGCCGTACTGTGCGCGTCCGGCGCACCGGCCCACAACATTCAGGACATGCTGCTGACCGTGTCCGGCGAGCAGCAGGCTTGCCCTGCATGGCGCCACTTGATGGCCAAGGCTGACCAGGTCAGTGCGGCCCACTCGCTGTGCCAGAGCAACGACCGGCTGGCCAGGGTGATCGCTGACGACAGCGGTTGCGAAGGCCCGGTGATCAACATCAGCAGCGCCTGCGCCGGGGCGTCCCAGGCCATCGGGAATGCCTTCCAGATGATCCGCCGGGGTGAAGTCGACGTCGCTGTCGCCGGCGGGGCCGACTCGGTGTTGAGCCTGGACACCATGACCGCGCTTTACCTGTTGGGCGCAGCCAGCAGCGAGCAACGCTGGGGCGACGGGCTTTGCCGTCCATTCGATCGCCATCGCAGCGGCCTGGTTGCTGGCGAAGGCGGTGGTTTTGTAGTGCTCGAAACCCTGGAGAGCGCCCTTGCCCGTGGCGCCGTGCCCTATGCCGAAGTGCTGGGGTTTGGCAGCAGCCTGGACGGCTACAAGGTCACCGCACCCGACCCGCAAGGGCGAGGCGCCGCCCTGGCGATGCAGACGGCCTTGCACGATGCCGGCATCCGCCCGCAACAGGTGGACCTGATCAACGCTCACGGCACGTCCACCCCGCTCAACGATGCCGCCGAAACCCTGGCCATCAAGTCGGTATTCGCCCAGGACGAGCACTATCGACGGCTGGCAATCAGCGCCAACAAGTCCCAGTTCGGGCACTTGATCGCCGCCGCTGGCGCACCCGAGTTCATCGTCACCGCACTGGCCTGCCAGCACGACCGGATTACCCCGACCCTCAACCTGCACAGCGCCGCCGACGACTGTGATCTGGACTACTGCGCCCATCAGACGGTCAACCGCCGAGTTGACGTGGCGCTGAGCAATTCATTCGGCTTCGGTGGGCTCAATACCTGCCTGGTGCTGGGCAAATACCAGGAGCACGCACAATGAGTGCCGCACAAACACCCATCGCTATCGCCGGCAGCGGCTGTGTCCTGGCCAGCGGATGGGGCGTGGACGCGTTCTGGACTGCGGCCTGCGAGTCGCGCAGCGGGATCAAGCCATTGCGCTCCTTGCAGTTTCACAGCGAGCGGGTCACGGCCTTTGGCCAGATCCACTATGACGATCATCAACGCAGTCGTCAGGACCTCGCGCAGAACCTGCAACGCTACTGCACGCCCGCCGTCATCTGGGGTGTCAGTGCGGTTCGTCAGGCACTGGCCGATGCGGACCTGACACCCGGTGCAGACGGCCTGACCTATGGGCTCTATTGCTGCCAGGGTGGATACACCCACCCTTCTCTGGCGTCCTACGGCGAATTGCTCCACGAATGCCGCCAGGGCGAAGGGGCAGACATGCACCTGCTGGCCCGACGTATTTTGCAGGAGCGGGCGCAGGATCCGTTCCTGGTGCTCAAGGGCCTGAGCAATATCCTGCTGGGCGTGACCAGCCTGGCGCTCAAGCTGGAGTGTGAATGCAACGCCTACATGCAGGGCGTCTCCGGCAACCTGGCAGCCTTGCGTGAAGCCTGTGCCTCGTTGCAGAGCGGGCGCATTGATGTAGCGATCATTGTCGGTGCGGGCAGCGAACTCGATGCCCTGGCACTCAGCGCCTTGGTACAGGCCGGCACCATCAGTGCGGACGGCTCGGAGACCCTGCGAGCTTTCGACGCGCAAGGCACGGGCGGTATCGCGGGTGAAGGCGCGGCAGCCCTGGTGTTGCGCCGTCGCGAGGATCTGGGGGATGAACCCCAGGTCTGCCTGCAAACAATGACCGCCCATGTCTCTATCGAGGCACTGAACCTGCCAGACCAGCCAACCGATCTGCTGGTGTGCACTGGCACCGGCACGCCCGACAAAGATCGGCAATTGAGCCACGTACTGGGCCGCACCGGCGGCGCCCACATCACCAGTGGCGTGCCGGTGACCGGCCTGCTCAGTGCGGCTCCCAGCCTGGCNNCCGGGCTAAGCCAACCCGTGGCCGCGCACCTGCCCTTTGTGATGGGCGCTCCCTATTCAACGACGCTCACCGATTGCCTGGTGCTCAACCGCGACGACAACGGTTTCAGCGCTTGTTACCAATTGAAGTACAGCGAGCAGGCCAATAACGCCTGACGTTTTTTGTACAACACCCTCCTCTTTTATAGGACATGGATGTGATGGATTACCGTGATTTTGTTCGCCCAAAGTTTGTAGATCTGCTCCAGGCCCTGGGGCTTGAGTGTGAGTTCAAACGCGCACTGGGCAGTCAATTGTTCTACCGCAACCGCAAGGGTGACGAGGTCACCGTGACGGATTTTCTCGGTGGCTATGGCGCGGCGTTGTTTGGTCACAACGACCCGCAGTTTGTCGAACAGCTCTGCACACTGTTGCGCAATGACGTGCCCTTTAACGCCCAGATGTCGATCCGCGGCACGGCCGGAGCCCTAGCGCGCGCGTTGAGCGAAGCCTTCAATCGCGAGCTGAAGAACAACGAACAATACATTTCGACCTTTTCCAACAGTGGTGCCGAAGCGGTCGAAATTGCCGTCAAGCATGCCGAGTTTCGTCGTCAGAAAAACCTGCAACGCCAGTTCGACGAACTCGACTTCACCCTGGCCCAATTGACCTCCAGCGACCGCGCCTACCGCGAAGTGGATGTCGCTGACCTCGACTTGCCGGCAGGCCTGCTGCCCGCGCACCTGAACACGGCCACGGTGCGCCAGGTGGTTGAAGCGGTTCGCCAGCACAACCTGGCCGAATTACATGTCGAGCCGGTCTTTGTCGCCTTGCGCGGCAGTTTTCACGGCAAACTGGTCAACACTGTGCAACTGACGTACGGCCGCCAGTATCGCCAGCCGTTCGCGCGTTTCGGCCTGAACGTGGAGTTCATTGACCCCCAGCAACCCCATCAACTCCAGGAGCTGCCCGCGCGCCACACCCGACATTGGCTGAGCCTGCAATGGAGCGGGGATCAACTGCTGGTCAAGCGCGATGCGTTCAGCGCGATCACCGCCGTACTGATGGAGCCGATCCAGGGCGAAGGCGGCATCATCGAATTCTCGACTGATTTTTACCGGGCGTTGCGTCGCCTGTGTAACGAGCAGCAGTGCCCGTTGATTATCGACGAGGTGCAGTCGGGCTTCGGACGAACCGGCACCTTCCTGGCCAGCAGTCACTTCAATCTGCAAGGCGATTACTACTGCCTGTCCAAAGCGCTGGGCGGTGGCCTGATGAAGATCGCGGCCACCGTGATTCGCAGCAGCCACTATGAAAAAGACTTCAGCTATATCCACAGCTCGACCTTCGCCGAAGACGATGCCTCCTGCCACATCGCCCTCTCGGCACTCAATCGTCTGTTTGCCGATGACCAAGCGATGCTCAAGGACGTGCACACCAAGGGCGAATACCTAAAGGCCTCACTGCTTGAGCTCAAGGCGGCCTACCCAGGGGTGATCGCCGATGTGCGGGGCCGCGGCCTGTTGCTGGGCTTTGAGCTGCACGACCAAAGCACCAACAGCTCGCTGGTGCAGGCTTCAGCCCAGTACAACGACGCCTTGGGTTACCTGATTGCCGGCTACCTGTTGCAGTTTGAAGCCCTGCGCGTGGCGCCTTCGGGCAGCAACTCCAATGTGATCCGCCTGGAGCCGCCCGCCTGCATCACATTCGCCGAGATCGACGGGCTGATCAAAGCCCTGCAAAAGGTCTGCGACATGCTGCAACGCGGAGATGCGTTCCCGTTGGCCGCTACCATTTGCAATGACCTGATCCCGGCGGTCGCGCCGCGCGACACCGGCTTCCAGGTCAACGCCCTGCCCAACGCCCCGCAGGACACCCCCATCGTCGCCCGCGTGGCCTTTATCAATCACTTGATCGATGCCGACATCCTCGGTGATGTCGATCCCTCACTCGGCCAACTGAGCACCGAACAAAAATGTGTGTTCATGCAACGCACCGCACCGGAACGCCGGGCGGCCCCCGTGGGCCCGGTGGTGATCCGCTCGAAGCTGGGCATGGCCGTGGAGTTCACGTTGTACCCACTGTGCATGGACTCCAACGCCATGGCGGACTACATCATCAGCGGCGATCTCGACGTGATTCGCAAAGAAGTCGGCAATCGCATCCTGGACGCACGCGCCGATGGCTACCGCGTTGCCGGGTTGGGGATGTACACCTCCATCGTGACCAACAACTGCCAGGCCCTGAAAATTCCGGACATGGCGCTGACGTCCGGTAACGCCTTGACCATCGGCATGGGCCTTGAGGCCATCGAGCAAGGCTGCAAACAACAGGGACTTGAGTTGCACGCACAAACGGCAGCCGTGGTCGGCGCGGCCGGTAACGTGGCGTCGACCTATGCGTCGCTGCTGTCAGCCGCTGTCGACCACGTGATCCTGATTGGCAGCGGCCGCGATGGCTCGCTGCGCCGTCTGGAAAAAACCGCCCATCTGATTTACGCCGACGCGGCCCGCTCGATTCTCAAGGGCACGGCCAGCGACGACTTGCTGGCGCAGCGCCTGCTCGACATCGACGGCATTCACGCGCTGCTAAAGGACTTCGGCAGCAGCTCGCAGTTGGGCCTGCAGGTCTCGCGCCTGGTGCAAGAACGCCTGGGGGCCAACGCCTTCATTACCGTCACCGATGACCTGCAAGCACTCAAGCGCGCACGCATCGTGCTGTGTGCGGCAAACGCAGCGCAGCCGTTTCTCGACGCTGGGCATTTCGCCGAACACAGCGTGATCTGCGACATCGCCGTGCCGCTGAACGTTGACCAAGCGATCGGCACCCAGCGCAGCGACGTGCTGTACATGCACGGTGGCATTGTCCAGACGCCGTTCGACGACGGGCTCGCGCCGAATGTGCGGGCCTACCTGAAACAGGGCCAGTTGTATGCCTGCATGGCCGAGTCGGTGCTGATGGGGCTTGCGGGAATTACCCAGCATTACTCCTACGGCGACATCAGCCGCGAACAAGTGCAGCAGATTCGTGCGTTGGCGGCGATCCATGGCTTTGGCCTGGCGCAGTTCAAGACCCACAACTCACTCTAAGGAACGGCCATGACCACTAAAACAGCGGTAGTCACCGGAGGCAGTCGCGGCATCGGCAAAGCGGTTGTCCTGGCACTGGCCGAGGCCGGCTACCGGGTTGCATTCAACTACGTGCGTGACGAAGCGGCGGCCCTGGCGGTGCGCGATGAAGTCGAAAAGATGGGCGGCGAATGCCTTACCGCGCAGTGCGACATCAGCGACGCGCACAGCATCAAGGCGTTTTTCGAACAGGTTGAACAACACTTCGAACGCATCGACCTGCTGGTCAACAACGCCGGGATTACTCGGGATGGTTTGCTGGCAACGCTCTCGGTCGAGGCCATCAGTGAGGTGATCCAGACCAACCTGATCGGCACACTGCTCTGCTGCCAACAGGTGGTGCCCGGCATGATGCGCCAGCGTCAAGGCTGCATCATCAACCTGAGTTCGGTGGCGGCGCAAAAGCCTGGCAAAGGCCAAAGCAGCTACGCCGCCGCCAAGGGTGGTGTGGAGGCGCTGACACGTGCCCTGGCGGTCGAGTTGGCGCCGCGCAATATCCGCGTCAACGCGGTGGCGCCGGGGATCGTCAGCACCGACATGACCGCCGCCTTGCTCGAAACCCACGAGCAGGAGGTCCAGTCGCGTCTGCTGATCAAGCGCTTTGCCGTGCCAGGGGATATCGCCGAGGCCGTGCTGTACCTGGCCGACCGCGCCACCTATGTGACCGGCGAAGTGTTGTCGGTCAATGGCGGGTTGAAAATGCCATGAACGCATCTCGAACTTTTTTGATTTCCGGTGCCGCCAACGGCATCGGCCGCGCAGTCGCGGAACACTTCGCCACCGACGAAGCCCATCGCCTGATCCTGGTGGACCGTGACCTGGCCCAGCTACAGAGCTGGGTCGGCAACGGGGCATTTGCCGCAAGCATCGAAACCCATGGCGTCGATATCGCCGACCTTGCGAGCGTGCAAGCGTTATTCAACGACCTGTCGGTGCGCCTCGGTTACATCGATGTCCTGGTCAACAGCGCCGGCGTCTGCAACGAGAACGAACCGGAGGACTTGGACAACTGGCACAAGGTGATTTCGGTCAATCTGAACGGCACCTTTTATGTCACTTCGCTGTGCCTGCCACTGCTGGCGGACCGAGGGCGAATCATCAATTTGTCGTCGATCCTGGGCCGCATCGGCAAGGTCCGCAACACCGCTTACTGCGCCTCCAAGCACGGCATTATCGGCATGACAAAAGCACTGGCGCTGGACCTGGCACCGCGCCGGATTACCGTGAACGCGATTTTGCCAGCCTGGATTGATACGCCAATGCTTCAAGGCGAATTGGCGACTCAAGCCAGTATTGCCGGAATCAGTCAGGAGCAGATCCTGCGCAATGCCAAGAAAAAGCTGCCGTTGCGCCGTTTTATCCAGGCTGATGAAGTCGCCGCCATGGTGCGTTACCTGGTCAGCCCGGAGGCCTCCGGCGTCACGGCCCAGAGCCTGATGATCGACGGCGGCGCCGGGTTGGGGATGTAGCCATGAACACAGCATTGCTCACACGCAGCCTGTTGCTTGGCCTGATGTCGCTGGCGCCACGCCTGGCGGGTGCGGACCTGCTGCCGACCCATGCCGACGCGGAAGTGGGATTGGCCAGTGCCCTGCGCTTGCACGGGGATGATCCGGTCACGCAGAANNGGCCGGGTACGCTACGACGCGCGCTATGACGGGCATAACCCTTATAGCCAGGAGGCACGGGATGACTACCGTTTCAGTGCCGACTGGCGGCATCTGTATTGGGGCCATTACCTGGGTGACGGTGAGGTCACCGTGGGTTGGCAGCAAGTCGTCTGGGGCCGCGCCGATGAGTTGCGGGTGCTGGACCAGGTCAACCCTATCGATTACCGCGAAGGCGTGACGGCCTTGCTTGAAGACAGCCGCATCGCGGTGCCAATGGTGCGTTTGACCCAACCCGTGGGCGAGTGGGAAGTAGAAGCCTTGTGGATAACCGACTTCCTGAAAAACCAGGCGCCGGCCCAAGGCAGCGAATTCGACGCTCCGTTGTTCGCAGTACCGGACCCGGACCTGTTCCTGGTCGGTTCAAAGCCGGACTATAGCGGGCAAAAGGGATTCTCCTATGGCATGAGCGCCAACGGCAGGATCGGTTCGGTGGACGCCAGCTTTGTCGCCCTCAACGCCCGCCAGCAAGACCCGGTGTATGCCGTCGAAGGTATCGCTGACGATCAGCGCGTGGTTCTGGAGCGCCAGTTCCCCCGCTACAGCATGGGCGGTGCCGGCCTGGCGATCGACGCCGGCCACAGCATCGTGGTGCGCAGTGAGGTGGCCTACTTCGACCGCTGGCACGTCACCAATCCGTACCGTAACCACGGCAGCAGCCAGAGCCCGATGGTCAAGTCCTTGCTGGGCGTGGACTACCTGCTGCGCAACTGGCTGATCTCCGTGCAATGGCAGGAGCAGCAATTGCTCGACTGGCAGCAGGGCATGGTGCAGGACAAACGCGAGCCGCTGTTCACGCTGTCCGCCGAAGGCACCCACCTGCGTGACCGCCTCAAATCCCGCCTGGTACTGGCGATGTCCCCTCCCGCCAAGGACGACGCCTTGCTGCAAGGCATCTTCACGTACACCCCCGTGGACTGGCTGAAGCTGGGGCTGGAGGTGGATGTGTTTTTTGGCAAAGAAGACCGCACGTTTGGCCAATACAGCCAGCGCGACCAACTGCGTGTGTCGGCGGGTTATCTGTTCTGAGCCCCGTTCCGACCTCAATAAAAAAACCACTTCAAGAAAAGGAAATTTCTATGTTGCCGCCCCTCAAGGTCCTGACCGCCAGCCTCCTGATGCTCACCAGCATGGGGGCACTGGCCGCCCCGAACGCCGACGAAATCATTCGTCAGGCCCGTGACCGCAATGACGGCAAGAGCTTCATGTCGCAGGTTTCGCTGATCCTGCTGGACAAGCAAGGCAACAGCCGGGTGCGCGAGTTCAGCTACCTGCAAAAGGATTACCCGGACAGTGACAAGTTCACCATGTACTTCTCGGCCCCCAACGATGTCCGCAACGTCGCCTTCCACATCGAAAACCCCCACGAAGCCCTGAGTGCCGAGGACAGCCAATGGATGTACCTGCCGGTCAGCCGGCAAACCCGCCGGATCTCGACCACCGACAAGCGTGGCGCATTCATGGGCAGTGATTACTCCTACGCGGATTTGGACAAGATCCGGGCCGACGACTACAGCCAGACACTGGTAGGCGAAGAGACCATCAACG
>CXWL01012522.1_pt1 | contig 11743 bp, 12 predicted proteins | sample 590931 | NCBI WGS metagenome assembly CXWL01 (sample SAMEA3498368, study PRJEB10139) | groundwater metagenome | biome: water well; material: biofilm material | place: Germany | collected 2015-04-27
TAGCGAGACCCGGGACCCAGGGGCAAAACGCTGCGCCGGCGGCCCCTGGGGTCCCGGGTCTCGCTACGCTCGCCCGGGATGACGGAATTTTTTTCGAGGGTTAAACAAGCCAATGCCCACCGACTCAAACGACAATCAAACCGCCTCCCCCTCCTACCGTCTCGCCGCCTTGGACCAGGATTTCCTGCTCAGCCGCGAAATGCGCGGCGTTCGTTTCATGCTTGAATACGAAAAAGCCGACCGTGCCCTGCAAAAACGTGACATCCGCTCAACCATCGTCGTGTTCGGCTCCGCCCGCATTCGCGAGGACGGGCCGGGCCGGCAGGCCTTCTGGTACGCGCAGGCGCGCCAGTTCGGTCGCCTTGCGTCCGAGCGTGGCGGCGCCGTGTGCGCTGAAGGTGAGCCGCACCGCAATGTCATCACCACAGGCGGCGGCCCCGGCGCCATGGAAGCCGCCAATCGCGGCGCGTGCGACGCAGGCGCGCCCAGTATCGGCTTCAACATCAAATTACCTGAAGAACAAGAGCCCAATCGTTATTCAACGCCCGACCTCACGTTTCAGTTTCACTATTTCGCCTTGCGCAAAATGCATCTGGCGATGCGCGCCAACGCGCTCGTCGTGTTTCCCGGCGGTTTCGGCACGTTCGACGAATTGTTCGAAATTCTNNCCTATTGGCGCTCCATCATCAAGTTCGACGCCTTGGTCGAACACGGCATGATCGACGCCGCCGACCTGGATCTTTTTCGTTTCGCTGAAACCGCGGAAGGCGCATGGGACGCGCTGGTGGCGCAAGGCCTGGGCAAGGCGCATCCGAACGGCGTATAACGCCTCACTCCGACTCCGCCGCCAGCCCCTCCGGCTGGCCCACAACCACGAACGTGAACGCGTCGGGATTGAACAGGCGCCGCGCGACGCGGTTCACGTCTTCCAACGTCACTGCGCGGATCAGATCGTTACGGCGGTTGATGTAGCCGATATCGCGGCCGGCGGCTTGGTAAGAATGGACCACCGAGGCGATCTTGGAATTGGAATCCAGATCAAGCGCGAATGAGCCGGTGAGGTAGGTGATGGCGTCGTTCACTTCCGCTTGGGTGGCGCCATCGCGGTAAAACCGTGCGATTTCCGCGCGTGTCACCTCGATGGCCTCGCGCACATTGGCGTTTTCGGTTTGGGCCGAGCCGCGGATCAAAGCCGCATGATCGCGCACCGAGGGGCCCGTCCCAATGCCGTAGACCAAACCGCGCTGCTCGCGCACCTGATCCATCAGCCGCGAGGAAAAACCGCCGCCGCCGAGGATGTAGTTCGCCACTGTCAGCGCATTCCAATCGGCATCTTCGTCCTGAATGCCGGGGCCTGCGAAAAGCACAAGGCTTTGCGGCTGCGGCAGCTCGCGCACGATCAGCGGCGTGGGCGCGCCGAGCGTGACATCCGCCGGCGCCGGCAGCGCGGCGCTCGCCGGCAAGGTGGCGAAAGTCGCGTCGATGAGCCGACGCGCGTTATCCGCATCGATATCGCCCACTAAGGTAATTTGCAGCCGGTCACGTGTGAGCAACAACGCTCTTCGATCGCGCAACGCGGCGGGCGTGATCGCCTCGACGCTTTCGCGCGATGTGCGCCGCGCGTAGACGTGGCCGGGATAAAGCGCCTGGTCGAGCGCGCGATTGGCGATGAAGGATGGGTTGGTCTCGCGGCTGCGAATGGAGACCAGCATTTGGCGTTTGATGCGCTCAAGCGGCGCCGCCTCGAATCGTGCTTCGGCGAGCGCCATGCGCGCCATCGCAAACGCTGGCTCGCGGTTGGCGCTGAGCGTGGTCAAGCTCATGCCAATTCCATCCCAACCCGCCGCAAACCCGAGCGACATGTTGAGATCTTCCAGCCGCTCCTTGTACGCGTTGGCGTCGAGATCGCCCGCACCCTCGGTGAGCATGTCAGCCATCACGCTGGTGACCCCGGCCATCCGCTCCGGTTCGATCGCCGAACCGCCGCGCCAATAAGCGCGCAGCACGATCATCGGCACCGTTGAATCTGACACGAGCCACGCTTCGATGCCGCTATCGGTGACGATGCCTTGCACCGGAACGCCATGACGCGCGGCGGCGGATTCGGCGCGAGACTCTGCCACCGCCACAGGCGCAAATAGGGAGAATGCGGCGACAATTGCGACCATTCCCGAAACCACGCGGCGCTTCATTGGCTCTGCTCCGGCGCCATCAGCCAGCCCGTCACGGAAGCGTCGATGCGCAACGTCGCTCTCGCCATCGCCATCGCTTCCTCGCGCGTAACCGCCGCGATATCATCGGCCCAGGTCACGACGTCCTCAATGCTTTCGCCTTGCGCCAATGATGAGCCATACAAATTGGCGAGGCTCTCCTGACTGTCGCGCGCGTAGATGGCCGACGCCGACATTGAGGATTTCGCGCGCGCGAGTTCGCCGTCTGTGGGGCCGTCGCGCAGGTACGTCGCGATCACCGCATCAACCGCCGCCTCCAGCGTCTCCAGCGTTACGCCTTCAACCGGCGTCGCCGCGACAGATACGCTGCCGCCGCCCAGGCCTGACGTACTTGAGCCCGCGCCGGCGCTCACGGCGATGCGTTGTTCCTCGACCAAGGAGCGATAGAGCCGGCTGGTTTCCGAGCCGCCGAGGATTTCGATAGCGACGTCCAACGCATGCGCCTGGCGGCCCTCGTCCGTGCCGTAGGAGATCGCCGGATACATCCGCGACAGCGAAGGCTGGCGCACTTTCTCGTCACGATGGATGACACGCATCGGCCCAATCTGGGGCGGATCAACGACCCATGTGCGCGACGGCAAATCACGTGTCGGGCGTAGACGCCCGTAAGTGCGTTCCGCCAGCGGGCGCAGTTCCGCCGCATCGATATCGCCGGCCACCACCAGAATGGCATTATTGGGCGCGTACCAAGTTTGGTAAAACGCCAGAGCGGTCTCACGGTCGAGGCTCTGGATTTCGTGCAGCCATCCGATCACCGGCGTGCCGTAAGGATGATGCGGAAACAACATCGCCCGCATGCGCTCNNGAAGCAAAGGTTTCATCGGAGAACCGCAGATTGCGCATGCGATCGGCTTCCATTCCCATGACCAATTCGAGCCGGTCTCGGGCGATACGCTCGTAATAATCGGTGAAGTCCCACGAGGTGGAGGCGTTATCGTCGCCGCCGTTGCGGGCGATGGCGCGGGAAAATTCGCCGGGCGCTATCGTGCGCGTACCCTTGAACATCAGGTGTTCAAAGAAATGCGCGATACCCGAATGGCCGCGCGCCTCGTCCGCGGCGCCGACGCGGTACCAAACCATGTGCGTGACGACGGGCGCGCGGCGGTCGGTGATGACCACGACTTGCAGTCCGTTGCGCAGCGTGAAGGTCTCCGGGCGCGGCAGCTCTTCGGCCAGCGCCGGCAGAGCCCACGCAAGCGCGCACGCGGTGAGCGCCACGCGCATGAACGCATTCATGCTCAGGCTCAGGTGCCGGGTAGCTTGAAGCCGCCGGGCGCGTTGCGCTGGATCACGACTTGCCCCCCACCCGTGGCGCGGCGGACCGATTCCTCTTCCTCGAGCCGGCGGGCTTCGTCTTCGGCGTTGAGCGGCGCCGCGGCGGACGCCGACGATCCGCCAAACGCAATCACGCGGTTCACGAAATTCTCATTGCGGCGCACGATGCCTTGAGCTTCGAAATCGATGGTGTCGCGAATGTCCGGATCGATGGCGCCAGCGCCGGCGGCGGTGACGAGCGTGCGTTCGCCGGGGCTCGCGGCTTGGCCGATATTATCGCCAAACAACGCCGCACGCGCTTCCGCGTCAGGCGCCAATTCCTGCGGACGCGGCTCACCCGGCCGCGGCGGACGCAGATTGTAATCCGGCGGCAAAGTCAGCGGCGCTTGGGTGACGACGCGGAACTCATCGGGCGAGGCCTTGTAGGCGCCGGCGGCGCGCGAAATCGAGGCGCACCCGCTGGCCGCGCTCGCGGCGGCCAAGATCACCAACAGCGTACTGGGTTTCGTCATCAAACGCCCGCCTCCTGATATTCGCGCTGCTTCTAGCTGAGCCTGCGCCTGCTCGCCAAGCCGAACAACAGCGCGGGGCGAGCTTTTACGATACCTCGCCCCCGATCTTGACCGTTCTGGGGCGATTCCCCCTGTTTTCAGCGGGCTGGACCGCCGGGATCCCCGCCCGGCTTCTCGCGGAGCGCCCGCAGCTTTGCCTTAAGCTGAGCCCAGGTGGTTCCTTGGCCGGGCTCGTTTTCGGTGAAAAACAGCATATCAACGGCCAGCAGCACCGCCCCGGTTGTGATCGCGGCGTCGGCCACGTTGAACACCCAGGGGAACCACAGCCCATTAAAATCGAGGAAATCGGCGACCGCGCCGAACCGGATGCGGTCGATCACATTGCCCAGCGCGCCCCCGATCACCAGCCCCAGGGCCGCCGCCGTCAAGCGGCGTTCCGCCGCCCTCAGCCAGCCCGCGAACACGCCCGCGATCAGCAGCGACATCGCCACCAGGCCCCAGCGCATGATGTCGCCATCGGCGCGCAACAGCCCAAAACTGACGCCGCGGTTCCACACCATCTGCAGATCAAAGAACGGCGTCAGCTCGATGAAACCGCAGCCATAGCCAGATTCAAGGCACCCAGTCGGATTAAACCGCGCCGGCCCAAGCACGATCCATTTCGTCACCTGGTCGGAGACAAACACGAACGCTGACAAAAAAAGCCCAAAGCGCAACATGGGCCGGCTTATGGACGCTGCGGGGAGGCTGTTCAAGGCGAGCCCCGCAAAGCGTCCCATGCCGCCACCACCGCGCCGTCGCGGGGCGTGATGTCCGGGTAGCGCGGATCGGCGGTCGCGGGGTCGAAATATTTCCACGAGCGCGCGCATTTCACGCCGGGCGCTTTTTCGACAATGACCGCCACACCAGCGGCGTCGCTCAAGCGGAACGCATCTTTTGGCCCTTCGCTCGCTTCGATGGCGATGCCGCTGGTGATGCAGAACTCAGCGAAATCAATCTCGAGCAAAGCCGAGCGCAGTTCATCGTCGGCGACAAACACACGCGGGCACGCTTCCAGGGAAGAGCCGATCGCCTTCTCCCGCCGCGCCACCTCCAGCGCGCCTGTCACCACCGCGCGCGCTTGGCGCAGCGCCGCCATTTCCGCCGCGGCGGCATCGTCGCGCCAGCCTTCCGGGGTCTCCGGAAACTGGCGCAGATGCACCGACATACTTTCTGGAAAGCGCGTCAGCCACGCCTCTTCCATGGTGAACGGCAGCACCGGCGCGAGCCATGCCGTCAACCGCGTGAACACTTCCTCCAGCGCCGAACGGCACGCACGCCGCCGCGCACTCGAAGGCGCGTCGCAATAGAGCGTGTCCTTGCGCACATCGACGTAGAAGGCCGAGAGGTCGACATTGCAGAATTCAACAATGGCTGAAAGCGCATCGCGGAACTGATAGGTTTCGTAGGCTTGGCGTACGCGCGCGTCCAATTCCCAGAGACGATGCAAGAGCCAGCGTTCGAGAAGCGGCGTTTCTTGGGGAACGCCGGCGCCCCAGGAGAACCGCTCCCCGTCTTCAAACCCGCTCAACGCCCCCAGCATATAGCGCAGCGTGTTGCGCAGTTTGCGGTAGCTCTCGCTCGCTTGATCGAGGATGGTTTTGCCAACGCGCAATTCGTCGCGATAATCCGCGCCCGCCACAACGAGGCGGAAAATTTCGATGCCGTATTGCTTTTCCAGCTCCTGCGGCTCGACACCGTTGCCGAGCGATTTCGACATTTTGCGCCCATCTTCGCCGACCGTGAATCCATACGTGATCACTTCGTCGTACGGCGCGCGCCCGCGCGTGGCGCAGCTTTCGAGCAGCGAGGAATGAAACCAGCCGCGATGCTGGTCGGCGCCTTCGAGATAGAGCACGGAGGCCGGGGTCTGAAACGAAGGCCGCGTCGCGGCGTCGCGTTCGCCGAGCACGAAGGCGTGCGTGCACCCTGAGTCGAACCAGACATCGAGGATGTCCTCGATCTTTTCGTAATCCTCTGCTTTGTATTTCGTCCCGAGGAAGTCTTGCGCCGGCGTCGCCCACCAGACGTCGGCGCCGCCCTGCTTCATTGCCTTGAGAATGCGCGCATCGACATCATCATCCTGCAGAATCGCGCCACTTTGCTTGCTGACGAAAATCGCCAACGGCACGCCCCACGCACGTTGGCGCGAGATCAGCCAATCGGGGCGATCTTCCATCATCGCCTTGATCCGGTTCATGTCGCGCTCATCTTTCAGGCGATGCTGGCCCCAATCGACGCGCGCGATTTCGCTGAGCGCGATCTGGCGCAAGGTTTTNNATCAGCGGCGCTTTGCTTCGCCACGAGTGCGGATAGGAATGCTTGAGCTGCCCGCGCGCCAGCAACGCGCCCGCCTCGATCAGCGCGTCGATCACCGCTTTGTTGGCCGGGCCGTCCTTGCCGAGGTTCTTGCCTTCAAGCTGGATGATTTCGAGGCCCTCGAAACCGGGCGCTTCCTTGGTGAAGCGGCCTTCGGCATCGACGGTGAAGGGAATGCCGGCCTGGCCGAAATGCTTCACCCAGATTTCAAAGTCATCCTGGCCGTGGCCTGGCGCGGTGTGCACGAAGCCAGTCCCTGCATCATCGGTGACGTGATCGCCGGCGAGGAGCGGGACATCGAAGGCGTATCGTCCTTCTCCCCTTGTGGGAGAAGGTGTCTGCGAAGCAGACGGATGAGGGGTGTCGGCGCTTCGTTCTGATGTGTCGGCGCCTTCACCCCTCACCCGACGCTCGCTTGCGCTCGCGCCACCCTCTCCCACAAGGGGAGAGGAACGCCACTCACGGAGCGGGTGCGCGCAGACCGCACCCTCGGGATTAAAGGCGCCCAGAGACTTCCACCTTGCGGCCTTCGCCGCTCTCAACGTGTCTTCAGCCAACGACTCCGCGAGCACGAGTTTTTCGCCGACGCTCACCCAGGTCTGAAACGCTAGTCCTTCTTCGATGCCCGTGATCTCGTACACATGGTAGGATATGCGGTCCGAATAAGAAATCGCGCGGTTGCCAGGAATGGTCCACGGCGTAGTCGTCCAAATCACGACCGAAGCGTCCATTACGCCTCCCTGAAGAAACGCGCCGCCTTTCCTGTCGGAGGCTGATCGAATCGGAAACTTCACCCAGATCGTCGGGCTAGTCTTCTCCTGATACTCCACTTCCGCTTCCGCCAGCGAAGTGCGCTCAACGGGGCTCCACATCACGGGCTTGCTGCCGCGATACACGAGCCCCGTCTTCACAACGCGCAGAAACTCGGCGGCGATGGCGGCTTCGGCTTCGAAGCTCATCGTGGTGTAGTATTTGTCCCAATCGCCTTCGATGCCGAGGCGGATGAATTCCTGGCGCTGCAGTGGGATCCATTTATCGGCGTAGTCGCGGCAGGCTTTGCGGAATTCGACGGCCGGCACCTCCTGCTTCTTGCGCCCAGCCTTGCGAAAATCTTCCTCGACCTTCCACTCGATCGGCAGGCCGTGGCAATCCCAGCCCGGTACGTAATCGCAATCAAAGCCCATCATCTGCTTCGAGCGCACGACGAGGTCTTTCAGGATTTTGTTTTCGGCGTGGCCGATATGGATAGCGCCGTTGGCGTAGGGCGGGCCATCGTGCAGCACGAATTTCGGCCGCCCCGCCGCGTCCTTGCGCAGCTTCTCGTACAAGCCGATCCGCGCCCAATTCCCCACGCGCTCAGGCTCCTTCTTGGGCAACCCCGCGCGCATCGGGAACGGATCGCCCGGCAGTTCAGGAAGGAAAAGCGTTTCGCGATAGTCGCGACCTGGGGGCGCATCGGCCACGGTCGAATCTCCAATTGGCAAGAGGATGGGGCTTAGCAGACTTCCCGACCGCGCGGAGCGTCAGCTCAATCGCGGGCCGGGCCCCAAATTCGAGGGCGCGAGGCGGGGGAACGCGAAACAACCATTGGGCGTTGCCTCTAGCACCCATAAGCAGGAGACGCCACATGCATTGCCGTCGCCCGCCAAGAGGTCTAAACCGCCCGACCTTCGGGCTAGAACAGCTCCCGGAACCCTATATCAACCCAATGAAAAACGCTCACGCCTTCACCTTCGCCAAACTCGACGCGCCCGGTGAAATCAAACTCGAGGATTATGCCGGCAAGGCCATTCTCATCGTCAATGTCGCCAGCGCCTGCGGCTTCACCTCGCAATACCGCGACCTCGAAGCGCTGTACGAAGCCAGGACAGCCAAGGGCCTGGTGATACTCGGCGTGCCTTGCAATGACTTTGGCCACCAGGAGCCCGGCGCCGAAAAGGCGATCCGCGAATTCTGCGACACCTCCTATCACGTCACTTTCCCGATGACCGGCAAAGTAGAGATCGTGTCGCGCGAGCGCCGCCATCCACTCTACCGCTGGATCGCCGAGGAGCTTGGCGAAGCGGCGCTTCCGCGCTGGAACTTCCACAAATACCTGATCGGCAAGGATGGCGCCTTGATCGAAACGTTCCCCTCAAAGGCCACCCCGCTCGGGCCAACCATGCTCGACGCCATCGACAAGGCGATCGCCGCCTGAGCCGCGCGCTCGATTCAGCCGCCGTTCAGCTGGCGCGCTTCAAGGTGCCGCTTGCGAGGGTGTGTCCGCGTGACACACAGGGAGCCTCACGATGAAACGATTTCTCATTGCGGCGTTGGCCGCCGTGAGCGCGACGGCCTTGGCGGCGCCGTCCGCCTACGCGCAGCGCAACCACGAACGCGGCCAAACCGAACGCAATGGCGAGGATGGCGAGCACTTTCGTCGCGGTGGCCGCGAGCACGGCCCCAATGTTGAAGCTCCTCCGCCGCCGAATACCGCGCGCGTGGCGCCGGTTGAGCAACCCGCGCCGCTGCCGCCGCGCACCGCCTTCGGCAGAGTCCAAGGCAACCAACCCGTCATTGATGATCGGGGCCGTGGCCGAGGCGACGGACAAAATGGTCGCGGCGAAGGCGAGCGCGGACGCGGCGGCAATGACGACGGCCAAGGTCAGTGGAACGGCGGACGCGGCCAAGGCGATCGCGGCCAATGGACCGACAACGGACGCGGCGGCAATGACGGACGCGGCCAAGGCGATCACGGCCAGTGGAACGGCAACGGGCGCGGCGGCAATGACGGGCGCGGCCAAGGCGATCACGGCCAGTGGACCGGCAACGGGCGCGGCCAAGGCGATCACGGCCAGTGGACCGGCAACGGGCGCGGCGGCAACGACGGGCACGGCCAAGGCGACCACGGCCAGTGGAACGGCGGACGCGGCGACAACAATGACGGACGCGGCCAAGGCGAACACGGCCAATGGAACGGCGGACGCGGCGATTGGAACAATGGTCGCGATCACGACGATCGTGGACGCGAAGGACGCCGCGGCTGGAACCACAACGACCATGGCGGCGATTGGGGCCGCAATGATGGCCACGATAATCGCTACAATCGCTGGCGCAACTCGCACCGCGACTTCAACGCGCCACGCTACCGTGACTGGCGCCATGTGCGTCACGGCTATTATTTCGATCGCGGCTACGCACTGATCGTCGGCGGCTATTTCAGCCACAATTATTATTGGTGGGGCTACGACAATTGGCGCCGGCCGCATCGGCGCTACATCGTCGGCCATTATCTGCCGGACTATCTGTACTGGGATCCGGTGCCCTACGACCTCTACTACAGACTGCCGCCCGCGCCCTATGGCTGCCGTTATGTGATGGTGGACCGCGACATTCTGCTCATCGCCGTCGCCACCGGGCTGATCTTGGACGCGCTGATATATTATTGAGCGAGAGTGACACGAACTGAACCGGGGCCGCGTGCAAGCGCGGCCCCTTTTCTTTGCCCTCGTTGCGACCACGCAGGATAACCAATCGTTCACTCGACGCCCTTGTTGACCGGAGTCAGATCCATGGCGAACTTGCGGAGGAACGCGCCATGTTCACCACTAGGTGTTGGCAAAGCGCATGGGTTGTTTGCGCGCTGGCCTTGGCCGCCTGCACGGGCGAGCCGGCGCCGCCGAGCCCGCCGCCGAGTTTGGTGGATCGCGGCCGGGAGCTGTTCTTCAACGAGACCTTTGCCGGCAATGGTCGCACGTGCGCGACCTGTCACCGCGCCGAGGACAATTTCGGCCTCACTCCTAATTTCATCGCCACGCTGCCGGCCGACGATCCGCTCTTCGTGGCGGAGAGCCAGCCCGCGCTCGCACGTGGCTTCGAGGCGCCCGCGCAGATGCGGCCCAACAGCTTGATCCGCGAAAACCTCGACGGCTTTCAGGATTTGGACAACGTGTTTACCCTTCGCGGCGTGCCGCATACGCTGGGCTTGCGCACCTCGGTCGCCAGCGCCGCGGGCCCGCGCACCGGCTGGAGCGGCGACGGCGCGCCGGGCGATGGTTCGCTGCGCGCGTTCGCGACCGGCGCGGTGATCCAGCATTTCACCAAGACGCTGAACCGGGTGGCGGGTGTCGATTTTCGCTTGCCGACGAGCGAGGAATTGGATGCGATCGAGGCGTTCATGCTGTCGCTTGGGCGTCAAGAAGACTTGGCGCTGCCGCTGCCGCTTGCAAACCCCATCGCCGCGCGCGGACAAGCCCTGTTCCTGGACAACACGCGCGGTCGCTGCAATGTGTGCCACTTCAATGCGGGCGCGAACGGCAATCCGGCCATATTTGGACCCAATCCTGGAAATCTCAATTTCAACACCGGCGTCGAGGCCCTCCCCGACCAGCCGGGTCAGTTGCTCGGCGATCCCGCGCCGCCCGCCGACGACGGCTTCGGCACTCCGGGCGACGGAACCTTCAACACTCCGCCCCTGGTCGAGGCGGCCGACACCGGACCATTCTTCCACAACAATTCGGTCGCCACTCTGGAAGCGGCTGTCGGTTTCTATGACGGGGATTCGTTCAACCAATCTCCGGCCGGCCAATTAATCCTTCAGGCCACCGGCTCGCCGCTTGAAATCGACGCCACCGAGATCCAAGCGATCGCCTCGTTCTTGCGCGTAATCAACGCACTGGAGAATGTCCGCCAGGCGGAGGCTTATCTTACCCAAGCCGGCGCCGCCCCGCGTCAAAGCCGGCACAGCGCGCTGGTGCTCGCGCGCGAAGAAATTCAAGACGCGATCGACGTGTTGGCCGGTGCGAGTTTGCACGCCGATGCGCTCGCCGATCTCGCCGAAGCCAAACGCTTGAGCGTCCGTCGCCGCAGCGCCGACATCGACGGAGCGCTGGCCGCACTGCAGCGCGCGCGCGGGCGAGTCTTGGCGCCAACCCCGCCCGCGCCCACATGATTAGCAGGAGGCGCGTATGCGCAGGTTTTTTTTGACAGTCGTGGCAAGCTTGGCGCTCGCCAACGCCGCGTCCGCCCAGCGAGCGACGGAGCAATTCATCCCCATCGGCCAATCGCCGGGGGCGGTCACCATGCAGGGCGAGCTTAACGCGCTTGTCGCGCCGGCCGGCGCGGGTGGTGAAACCAGTCTCTCGATGACATCAGCGAGCGCGCAAGAGGTCTCCTATGTCATCGGCCCCCAGACGCGGATCTACGTTGATCGCTCCGCGCTTGGGCAACAAAGCACGCTTGGCGGCACGGGTGATTTGCACGCCGGACGCGTGGTCGAGGTGTGCGTAGCCGACTCTACCTCGCGGATCGCGCTTTGGATCAAGGTGCGCGCCGAGCCCTAGGGGTCCGATTCCGACATTTGCCTCCCGCCAACCCTACCCCCGAGCA
>CXWL01119061.1_pt1 | contig 11742 bp, 11 predicted proteins | sample 590931 | NCBI WGS metagenome assembly CXWL01 (sample SAMEA3498368, study PRJEB10139) | groundwater metagenome | biome: water well; material: biofilm material | place: Germany | collected 2015-04-27
GTACAGTACACCGGGCTTCAGGTCAGTGTAAACGTATCGCCCGAACAGTTCCGTAGTACTAGCCCGTACCAAACATGGTCCACTTATTTGCAGGAGCTGGGACTGCCGGGACAAAGCATGGTCATTGAAATTACCGAAGGATTGTTGCTGGATGCAGATGCCAACGTTACCGGCAAACTGCTCGAATTCCATGATGCGGGCATTCAAGTCGCGATCGATGATTTCGGCACCGGCTATTCGTCGCTGTCTTATCTGAAGAAGTTCGACATCGACTACCTGAAGATCGACCAGTCATTCGTGCGCGACCTGGTGACCGACTCGAATGACAGGGTGTTATCCGAGGCCATCATCGTCATGGCGCACAAGCTCGGCCTCAAGGTAATCGCCGAAGGGGTGGAAACGGAGGCGCAGTGCAAACTGCTGATCGACGCGGGCTGCGACCAGGCACAGGGATATTTGTTTTCCAGGCCGGTACCCGCCGAAGAATTTGAAGCACTGCTGAAGAACGGTCTGCCGCTCAATCTAGGATGCTGCGCCTGATCCTGCAAGTTCCTACCGATAGGTTTCGGAGTCGATTTCCTTTTCAGCCCCATCAGCATCCTGCAAAAACATTCCGGTATCTATTGCGGTAGCAATTGCCTGGGAACTTGTTTTTCATGACGAGACTAAAGTCTCATCTCTGCCAACGGTCGCACTACACCCCGCTTTCTGCGTCAACCTGCAAGAATATATAGACTTACCATCACAAACAACTTTAGCTTGTTTGTCCAATCCATTGCTTTTTAAGCATATTTACTTTTGTTTAACTTCCGGCGCTAACTCCTTGTCCCGTAAAGAGAAATTCTGATTTCTTGCTTGACCGTCCCAATTATTTTCAATATAGTGGGAGCTAGTGGTGATAAGTGGGAATAAATGGGTGTTCAAAGGGGTTCTATGTTCCAGGGAGCGACGCAGTTTAATCTCGATGGCAAGGGCAGGTTGACGATACCGACTCGGTATCGCGACATGTTGCTGGCACATTGCGCGGGTCAGTTGGTATTGACTGCCGATGCGGACGGTTGCCTGTTGCTCTACCCGCAGCCCGAGTGGCAGCCCATCCGCGAGAAGTTGATGCAACTCTCCGCTTTCAATTCCAAGATACGCGCTTTGCAGCGTTTCCTCGTCGGCCATGCGGAAGATGTGGTGATGGATGCCGCAGGGCGCGTGCTGATCTCTGCGACCTTGCGCGATTACGCCAAGCTGGACAAGCGCGTGATGCTGGTCGGGCAAGGCAACAAATTCGAATTATGGGACGAGGCGCGCTGGCAGGCTCAGTACGAGAAGATGACCGGCTTCTCGAAAGACAACCTGCCGCCTGAATTGGAGGGCTTCACGCTGTGAGCCGTGAGTTGGCTCACGCGACCGTTTTATTGAACGAAGCAGTCGAAGCGCTAGAGGTGAAGCAGGACGGTGTGTATGTGGACGGCACCTTCGGACGCGGCGGACATAGCCGTTTGATATTGAGCAAGCTCGGCGCACACGGAAAGTTGATCGCGCTGGATAAAGACCCGCTGGCCGTAGCGGCGGGGCAAGCGATCAGCGATGCGCGTTTTCAGATGGTGCACAGTGGTTTCGAGCATTTGAGTGAAGTGTTGCAACAGTGCGGTGTCGAGCAGGTGGACGGTGTGTTGCTGGACTTGGGGGTGTCGTCGCCGCAGTTGGATGATGAGCAGCGTGGCTTCAGTTTTCGGTTCGATGCGCCGCTGGATATGCGCATGGATACCAGCAGCGGACAGACGGCGGCGGAGTGGCTGGCAGTCGTGGATGAAGGTGAACTGGCGGAGGTGATACGTGATTACGGCGAAGAACGGTTTGCTAGGCAGNNGTTGCAAGGACGATTGTTACTGCGCGCCAGGAACGAGCGATCCTCACCACGAAGCAACTCGGCGAAGTCGTCGCCCAGGCAGTACGTACGCGCGAGCCTGGCAAAAATCCGGCAACGCGCACCTTTCAAGCTATACGGATTTATATCAACCGCGAACTTGAAGAGCTCGAAAGTGTGTTGCCACAGTGTGTGGATCATCTGAAAACGGGCGGGCGCATGGCGGTGATCAGTTTTCATTCGCTGGAAGACCGCATGGTCAAGCAGTTCATGCGTGACATGGCACAGGGCGACAAGTTGCCGAAGAGCGTGCCGATCCGCGCAGTCGATGTGCCGCAAGGCAAGGTGCGTCTGGTAGGCAAGCCGATCCACGCATCGGCGGCAGAAGTGGCGGTAAATCCGCGCGCGCGCAGTGCGGTGTTGCGTGTGGCGGAGCGGTTAGCGTGAAATTCGCGCAGCGATTCGTTCGCTTCCTCGCCCGCATGCGGGATAACCAGCGACTTGGCTGCGGTCTTTGGCGGCTTAGTCGAATGGCTAGTTGTTTCATTCAGAGGATTGCACCCGCAAGGGGTAGGCAGTGGTTGTACGGGGCTAATAACAAAGTCAGGCAATCCGTAACCAGCCAAAGGCTGGACGGAATTGACACAGCCCCAACAACACACGCTCAGGTGGGGGAGAGCGGTAGCGAGGGGGCATCGGGCATGGTGAGATTCATTATCGGGGATGGCTCATCGTCATGCACGTTGGGTGGAGCAAGTGGCTAGGATCAACGCGCTGCTTTTGATTTTGACTATCGCTTGCGCGTTAGGTGTTGTGACCTCCCAACACAAGGCGCGCAAATTGTTTGTGGAACTGCAAAACGAGAAAGACCGGGCGCAGCAGATGGATGTGGAGTGGGGTAAATTGCAATTGGAGCAGGGCACGCTGGTGATGCCGGCGCGTGTAGAACAACTCGCCCGCCAGCAGTTGCAAATGCACATGCCGCAGAGCGAGCAGATCCGCTACATCCGCGTGAGCAGTGCCATGGTTCGGCAACCATGAATTACGCCCATCTTCCGCAGACCTCCGCCCAAATTGCTTTACCCGCGTGGCGTTCACGCTTGCTGTTCGTGCTGCTGTTGGCAGGCATGACCAGCCTGCTGGTGCGTGCGATCTATTTGCAGGGTATCCATAATGACTTCCTGCAGCAGAAGGGCTCTGCACGCTATGACCGAGTGATCGAGGTGTCGGCCCATCGCGGCATGATCACCGACCGCAACGGCGAGCCGCTGGCGGTCAGCACGCCGGTGGAATCGGTGTGGGCCAGCCCGTCGGATGTCGAGGCGACCGCTAAACAAGTGCGGCAATTGGCGCAGATCGTTGGGCTGAGCAACGAAGAGGTGAAAGCAAGGCTGTTCGATAACTCGCGTGAATTCGTCTATCTGAAACGCCAATTGCCGCCGGAACAGGCGCAACAAGTCGCACTGCTCGGCATCCCCGGTGTTTCCTTGCAACGCGAATATCGCCGTTACTATCCCGGCGGCGAGGTCACTTCGCACTTGCTCGGCTTCACCGATGTGGATGACAACGGGCGCGAAGGCATCGAGCTTGCCTTGCAGGCCAAACTGGGCGGCAAAGCGGGCAGCCAGAAAGTGATCAAAGACCGACGCGGTCACATCATCGAAGATGTTGCCAGTTTGCGCGCCCCCAAAGAGGGCAGTGATGTCGCCTTGAGTATCGACAGCAAGATTCAATTCCTCGCATTCCGCGAGATTCAACAAGTAGTCGAAAAGCATCAGGCCAAAGCGGGATCAATCGTGGTGCTGGATGCCAAGACAGGCGAAGTGCTGGCACTTGCCAACTGGCCGACCTATAACCCGAACAATCGAAGCAAACCGGCATTGAACCTGATGCGCAATCGTGCAGTGACCGATCTGTTCGAGCCGGGTTCGACCATGAAGCCGTTCACCGCAGCAGCGGTATTGGAATCGGGCAAATACAAGCCGAGCACACTCATCAATACCGAGAGCGGCGTATTGACCATAGGCGGACGCAAGATACACGACACGCACCCGGAGCATGCGCTTACCGTGGCGCAGGTGATCCAGAAGTCGAGTAACGTCGGTGCAGCCAAGATGGCGCTCTCGCTTTCGCCGCAGACTTTCTGGCATAGCCTGAGCGAGAACGGATTCGGCGCGCCGACCGGAAGCGATTTTCCGGGAGAAGCGACGGGTCGTCTGCGCGACTTCAAGACCTGGCGTCCTATCGAACAGGCGACCATGTCCTACGGCAACGGCATCTCGGTCAACCTGTTGCAACTGGCGCGTGCTTATACCGCGTTTGCCAATGACGGCGAATTGAAACCGATCACCCTGCTCAAACAAGAGACACCCGCTATCGGCACCAAGATCTATTCCGATGAGACCGCCAGAGCGGTGCGCGCAATGTTAGAGATGGCGGTGGGGCCGGGCGGAACCGCGCCGCTGGCACAAGTGGCGGGCTATCGCGTGGCCGGCAAGACCGGCACCGCGCACAAGCTGCAGAACGGCAAATATGTGGAGCGCTATGTTGCTTCCTTCGTTGGTATGGCGCCTGCTTCCAGTCCGCGTCTTATCGTGGCGGTGATGGTGGATGAGCCGGGCGGCAAAAAATACTACGGCGGTCTGGTTGCCGCCCCCGCGTTCAGTAGTGTGATGAGTGCTGCACTGCGCGTACTCGACATTCCCTACGATGCACCGCTGGATAACGTGATGCAGGCACCGGGCGAAGTCATTGGGGAAGAGGTATGAGGAAAATTTCCAATAACCTACTGCGCGATTCGATACACCCGCAAGGGGTAGGCCGGTGGGTTCCCGGCGGCTTTGCCGCCACCCCTCCGCTCACTGCGTTGCACTGTGCTCACTCCTTCGCCCACCTACGCGGTATGTCTCGGTCGTTGCGCGCCGTGCGCCTTGCTCTCGAGCCGCTCGTAACGGTTCTTGAAGATTTTCAAAATGTTTGACTTCAAACAATTAGAAAATCTGGATCTGAGCATCACGCGGCTGGTGTCGGACNNGTGCAGCCCGGCGACACCTTCGTTGCCTATCCCGGCGCGCAAGCCGATGGTCGCCGCCATATTGCGCAAGCCATTGAGAACGGCGCGAACGCGGTGATCTGGGACGCGCATGAGTTCAAATGGAACAACGAGTGGAATGTGCCCAACCTGGCAGTGCGCGACCTGCGCCATCAAGCGGGTGTGATCGCTGACCGCGTCTATGGTCAGCCTTCGCACAAGCTGTGGATGGTCGGCGTTACCGGCACCAACGGCAAGACCTCGTGCAGTCATTGGCTCGCCAAATCGTTCAGTACACTGGGACGCAAGAGCGCTCTGCTCGGCACGTTGGGCAACGGTTTTCCCGGCGCGCTGCAAGCAACTGCGAACACCACGCCGGATGCGCTGATTGTGCATGGCCTGCTGGCCGAATTCATGCAGCAAGGCGCGCAAGCGGCAGTGATGGAAGTGTCTTCGCATGCGCTGACGCAAGGCCGGGTCAATGGTGTGCATTACGACGTGGCGTTGCTGACCAACCTGACCCGCGACCATCTCGATTATCACGGCGACATGCAAAGCTATGCTGCTGCGAAACGCCGACTGTTCGATTGGACATCGCTCAAACACGCAGTGCTCAATCTCGATGATGTTTTCGGCGCAGAACTGGCGGAATCGCTGCAGGATGCCAGTGTGGAAGTGATTGGCTACGGCCTGAACGACGAGTCGCTGAAGCTGGCCGAACGTCTCGGCATCCGCATGGTGTACGGCAACCTCACGCAGATGGATGCGCAGGGACTGGTGCTGCAACTGCACGCCAGTTGGGGTGCGGCTGAATTGCAAAGCAAACTGATCGGACGTTTCAACGCGTCCAACCTGCTTGGCGCACTGGCGGTGTTGTTGGTCAGCGAGGTAGAGATGGAGGACGCTGCGCGCGAACTCGGCTTGCAGAAAGCCGTAGCGGGGCGCATGCAGACACTGGGCGGCAAGGATGTTCCGACCGTCGTGGTGGACTACGCTCACACGCCGGATGCGCTGGAAAAGGTGCTGATGACTTTGCGCGAAATGACCGCACCTTTCGGCGGCAAGGTCATCTGCGTGTTCGGTTGCGGTGGTGATCGCGATCGCGGCAAGCGTCCCATGATGGGAACGGTCGTCGCCAAGCTCGCCGATGTGAGCATCATCACCAGCGACAACCCGCGCAGCGAAGAGCCGCGCGCGATTATCAACGCTATCCTCATGGGGATGCAGGGCGAATATCAGGTGATCGAAGACCGCGCCAAGGCCATCACTCACGCCATCGGCAAGGCGCGACCGATCGATACCGTGCTGCTTGCGGGCAAGGGGCACGAGGATTATCAGGAAATCAATGGTGTACGCCATCCGTTTTCGGACAGCGAGATTGCGCACCGCGCATTGAGCATGTGGAAGCCGGAGGAGCGCTGGATATGATGCTGCTCTCGCAAGCCGCACAAGCCTTGCATNNGCTTGCGGGAGAGGAGGCAATCGCTCTTTCCCCCTCTGGGGGAAAGTTGGATAGAGGGTTGGCGCACCGTGTCGGGGGGGCGGATGTGCGCTTCGCCGCTGTTTCCACCGATACCCGCACCATCCGGCAAGGCGATCTGTTCATCGCACTCAAGGGAGAGAACTTTGACGGCGCACAGTTCATTGCTGCTGCCACGAAAGCGGGCGCAGTGGCAGCGGTGGTGAATGTGGGCAGCGTAATCGAAAACGCGCCGTGCCCTTTGCTGCGTGTGCCGGATACGCGCCTCGCCTTGGGCAAACTCGCCGCACATTGGCGCGCCCAGTTCGATATTCCGTTGGTCGCCATTACCGGCAGCAACGGCAAAACCACGGTAAAGGAGATGTTGGCAGCTATCTTGCGTGCCGCGACGGGCGATGAAGAAAGCGTATTAGCCACCATCGGAAATTTAAATAACGACATCGGCATGCCGCTCACGTTGTTGAAGTTGCGTGAGAAGCATCGTTACGCGGTGATCGAGATGGGCATGAATCATGCGAACGAGATCGACTACCTCACGCGCATCGCGCGACCCAACGTCGCGCTGGTCAACAACGCGACCGGCGCACATCTGCAAGGCTTGGGTTCGGTGGAGGGGGTCGCGCGCGCCAAGGGCGAGATATTCGCCGGATTGGTGAGTGATGGCACAGCAGTCATCAATGCCGACGACACATATGCGGCGTTGTGGCGCACCTTGGCGGACCAGCATCGCGTGTTCGATTTCGCGCTGGAGCATCCGGCTGCGGTGCAAGGCGTATGGACGGCGCAAGGTTATGGCGGTGTGCTGCAAGCGCACACTCCGGCGGGCGAATTGCGTGTCGTGTTGCAAGTGCCGGGCGAGCACAACGCGCGCAACGCATTGGCGGCGGCGACTGCTGCGCTGACACTGCATATTCCGCTGGCTGCTATCGTTAAAGGTCTGGAAGGTTTCAGCGGCGTGGCGGGACGCTTGCAACTCAAGCAGGCAGTGCATGGTGCGACGCTGATCGACGATACCTACAACGCCAATCCGGCTTCGATGCACGCCGCGCTGGAAGTACTGGCGCAAGCGGCAGGCAAGCGCATCTTTGTGTTGGGCGACATGGGCGAACTCGGCGAAAACGCGGCGCAGTTCCATCGTGAGATCGGCATTGCCGCGCGCGAGCTGGGTATCGAGCGCATGTTTGTGTTGGGTGCAATGAGTGCGGGAGCGGTGCGCGAATTCGGCACAGGCGCACAGCATTTCGCCANNCATCGAAGCGTTGCATGCCGAACTGGATAAAGAAATGGATGCGCAGACCACGGTGCTGGTGAAGGGATCGCGCTTTATGAAGATGGAACGGGTTGTGGCCCACTGCGTGGATACCGAGAAGGGTGAAGCGCTGGGGGAGAAAGGAGAAAGGGAAAGGGAGAAGAGTGGGGCGGCCACAGGCTCTTCCCCTTCCCACTTTCCCCTTAACCCTTCCCAAACTAAGGAGGCTCACTAATGTTATTGGCACTAGCCCAATGGTTGGCACAGGACGTGCGCACCTTCAGCGTGTTCAATTACATCACGCTGCGCGCGGTAGTGGCGGCGATGACGGCGTTGTTCATCTCTTTCTTGCTCGGGCCATGGATGATCCGCAAGCTGACCACAATGAAAATCGGTCAGGCGGTGCGCAGCGACGGGCCGCAGACACATCTGGTGAAGGCAGGCACACCTACCATGGGTGGCGCGCTCATTCTGGCATCAGTTGCCATCACGACTTTACTATGGGGCGACTTGCACAATGCTTACGTATGGGTAGTGTTGCTTACCACACTGGGTGTCGGTGCTATCGGCTGGGTGGATGACTATCGCAAAGTGGTGCATCGCAATCCGGATGGTCTGTCGGCAAGAACCAAGATGTTCTGGCAATCGCTAATCGCTTTGGCGGTCGGCATCTTTCTGTGGTCGCATGCCACATTGCCCGCACATACCGAACTCATCGTTCCGTTCTTCAAGCATTTGGTGTTCCCGCTCGGCATGGTCGGTTTTATCGTGCTGGTCTATCTGGTCATCGTCAGCAGCAGCAATGCGGTGAACCTTACCGACGGCCTGGATGGTCTGGCCATCATGCCGACGGTGATGGTGGCCGCCGCGCTGGCGATCTTCGCCTACGTCGCGGGTCACGCAGAATTCTCAAAATATCTGGGCGAACCAGCCATCCCGGGGGCGGGTGAATTGGCAGTGTTCTGCGCCGCCATCGCGGGGGCGGGCTTGGCTTTCCTGTGGTTCAACGCCTATCCGGCGGAAGTGTTCATGGGTGATGTTGGCGCGCTGGCGCTGGGTGCGGCACTGGGCACGGTGGCGGTCATCATTCGGCAAGAGTTGGTGCTGTTCATCATGGGCGGAGTGTTCGTGCTGGAAGCGGTGTCGGTGATGTTGCAGGTGTCCTATTTCAAATACACCAAATATAGAACGGGCACTGGCAAACGCATCCTGTTGATGGCACCGCTGCATCACCACTTCGAGCAAAAGGGTTGGAAAGAAACGCAAGTGGTAGTGCGCTTCTGGATCATAACGATGTTGCTGGTCTTGATTGGACTGGCAACCTTGAAATTGAGATGAGAGAAGAACGAACAATGAAGAAGCGCGCCACGATAGCGTTGGGGGAGACTCATGTGAGCGCAGCGAACGTTATGGCGACACCAAACGCTAACGTAAGGTTTTGGATCATAACGATGTTGCCGGTCCTGATTGGATTGGCGACGTTGAAATTGAGATAAACGATGAGTGATCTGCGCGGACAACTTGTGCTGGTACTCGGTCTTGGTGAGACCGGGTTGTCGCTTGCGCGCTTCCTGAACGCGCAGGGCGCACGCGTGCGCGTCGCCGACAGCCGTGCCGAACCACCCGGCATGGCAACCTTGCGCAGCGAGTTGCCGCAGGCCGATATGCATTGCGGTGCGTTCCATGATGAGTTGCTGCAAGGGGTTGATCGCATCGCCATCAGTCCCGGTGTGCCGCTGGCCGATCCGTTCGTGCAGCGCGCCATCGTCCGCGGCATTCCGGTCGAGGGCGATATCGAGCTATTGGCACAGCAAATCACTGCAGCGAGCCCGAAACCCAAGGTCATCGCCATCACCGGTGCGAACGGCAAGACCACCGTCACCAGCATGGTCGGGGCGATGTGCGCGGCGGCCGGATTGGACACACAAGTGGCGGGCAACATCTCGCCTGCGGTGCTGGATGCGTTACGCGAACGCGCCGGTAAGCAGCCTGAGGTGTGGGTGCTGGAGTTATCCAGCTTCCAGCTCGAAACTACCCACACGCTGAATGCCGATGCGGCGGTGGTGCTCAACGTGACCGAAGATCATCTCGACCGTTACGACGGCATGGATGCCTATGCCGCCGCCAAGGCGCGCATCTTCCTGGGTAACGGTGTGCAGATCGTGAACCGCGAAGATGCGCGCAGTGCGGCGATGAAAATCGCCGGGCGCAAACAGTTCAGCTTCGGTTTGAGCTCGCCGGGCAACCCACAGGACTGGGGCATCACCCGCGAAGGCACGGTGACCTGGCTGATGCAGGGTGCCCAAAAGATACTTCGCGCCGACGAATTGCAAGTGAGCGGATTGCACAACGTGGCGAATGCACTGGCGGCTTTGGCGCTGTGCCGCGCACTCGATCTGCCGCTTGCGCCGTTGTGTGCCGCATTGCGCACGTTCAAAGGCTTGCCGCATCGCGTGGAAAAAGTCGCGGAGATTTCCGGCATCACTTATTACGACGACTCCAAAGGCACCAACGTCGGCGCCACCGAAGCTGCGTTGAAGGGTTTGGGCAAACTGGCCGTAGTCATCCTTGGAGGCGATGGCAAGGGGCAGGATTTCTCGCCGTTGAAAGAGGCCGTGGCACGACATGCGCGTGCTGTCGTGCTGATCGGACGCGATGCGCCGCTGATCGAAAAAGCGTTGCAAGGTTGTGACAAACCATTGTTGAAGGCCCGCGACATGGATGAGGCAGTGCGTATCGCCAGCGCGAACGCACGAGCCGGTGATGCGGTGCTGATGTCGCCCGCCTGCGCCAGTTTCGATATGTATAACAACTATCTGCACCGTGCCGAGGTGTTCATTGCGGCAGTCCAAAAATTGCAAACGGAGGCGGTATGTTCAGCACAGCATTGAACGCCCCGCCCCGCGTCGTGGCTGTGTACGACACCGTGTTGACCTGGATCGTTACGGCATTGCTCGCCATCGGTCTGGTGATGGTCTATTCCTCTTCGATCGCGACAGCCGAAGCAGGCAAGTACACCGGGCATCAGGCGACCTATTACCTGGTACGCCACGGGCTGTTCATTCTGGTTGGACTGGTCTGCGCCGTGATCGCTTTCCAGGTGCCAACGCAGACTTGGCAAAAATACGCCCCCTATCTGTTTGTATTCGGTGTGGTGTTGCTGATGCTGGTGTTGATCCCCGGTGTCGGGAAAGCGGTCAATGGCAGTCGTCGCTGGTTGTCATTGTTCGTCATCAATCTGCAACCGTCTGAGCTGATGAAGTTGTTCGCCATGCTGTATGCCGCGGATTACGCCGTGCGCAAGGGTGCGGTGAAAGATCATCTGCTCAAACCATTCCTGCCGATGTTCGGTGTGATGGGTCTGGTTGGTGTGCTGCTACTGATGGAGCCGGATTTCGGAGCGTTAGTGGTGATCTGTTCTGTAGCCATGGGCATTCTGTGGCTGGGTGGATTCAATCTCAAGATATTTGGTGCGCTGACCCTCGGTCTCCCGTTGCTGTTCGTGGCGATGATCTTTTCTTCCGAGTATCGCACGCAGCGCGTACTCGGTTTCCTCGACCCATGGGCCGATCCTTACGGCAAAGGTTATCAACTCAGTCATGCGTTGATTGCCTTTGGGCGTGGCGAATGGCTGGGTGTCGGTCTTGGCGGTAGTGTGGAGAAACTGTTCTACCTGCCGGAGGCACACACTGACTTTCTGCTCGCGGTGATTGCGGAGGAGTTGGGCCTGTTCGGCGTATGTTCGGTCATTCTGCTGTTCGGCTGGCTCATCGTGCGTGCCTTCGCTATCGGCCGTCAGGCGGCGATGTCGGAACGGCTGTTCGCAGCGTTGGTGGCGCAAGGTATCGCGGTTTGGCTGGGTGTGCAGGCGATGATCAATATCGGCGTGAACATGGGCGTGTTGCCGACCAAGGGACTGACGCTGCCGTTCTTAAGCTTCGGAGGTAGCGGATTGGTGGTGAACTGTGTGGCGATCGCCGTTCTGTTACGCATCGATTATGAAAACAGAAGGATTGCACGGGGACTTCCGATATGAATATTCAGAGGACAGAAAACAGGGGACAGAAGACAGATTGTTGTGTGCCGCTGCGCGGCACGATTGGTCAAGGGCGCGGCGAAGC
>CXWL01001018.1_pt1 | contig 11741 bp, 9 predicted proteins | sample 590931 | NCBI WGS metagenome assembly CXWL01 (sample SAMEA3498368, study PRJEB10139) | groundwater metagenome | biome: water well; material: biofilm material | place: Germany | collected 2015-04-27
TGACCAACCAAGTGATCCTCGAAGCCGACCGCCTCGGGGCGTCGGACATCCATATCGAACCCTACGCGGATCGTAAAGACATGGCCGTGCGTCTGCGCGTCGACGGCACCTGTTTCACTTACATGGGAATTCCGGCGGCCTATCGGCGCGCAGTCGTGTCACGCATCAAGGTCATGGCCAATCTCGACATTGCCGAACGACGTAAACCCCAAGACGGCAAGATTCGGTATCGGTTGGCAAAGGATCGAGAGATCGAATTACGCGTCGCGACCCTGCCCACTGCCGGACAGGACGAAGATGTCGTGTTGCGGATTCTCACGGCCAAACAGCCGATGCCGCTTGAGGCGATGGAATTTGCTCCCGATACCTTGCAGGCCATTCAAGCCATTGCAGAGAAACCCCACGGGATCATCCTCTGTGTCGGACCAACCGGGTCCGGTAAAACGACGACCCTGCACGCGATTCTCAAGCACATCAATACCGACGAGAGAAAGATTTGGACGGCTGAAGATCCCATTGAGATTACCCAAGATGGTCTCCGTCAAGTCCAAGTCCATCCGAAGATCGATCTCACCTTCGCGGCCGCGATGCGGGCGTTTCTGCGCGCCGACCCCGACGTCATCATGATCGGCGAGATGCGTGATAAAGAAACAGCCGACATCGCTATAGAAGCCTCGCTCACTGGTCACTTGGTGCTGAGCACCCTCCATACGAACAGTGCAGTTGAAACGGTGATCCGGCTGTTGGATCTCGGGTTCGATTCGTTTAACTTTGCCGACGCCATGTTGGGAGTGCTTGCCCAGCGCCTCTGCAAGCGGATCTGCGCCCAGTGCAAAGAGGCCTACCATCCAAGCCGACAGGAGTATGACGAGCTGGTACAGGGCTATGGCGTGGAGCGCTGGCCTGCTTTAGGCATCGAATATAGCCAAGACTGGAGTCTTGCCCGTGGACGAGGCTGCGAGGCTTGCAATCGAACCGGGTTTAAGGGACGAGTGCCCCTCCATGAATTGCTGCTTCCTTCGGACAGTATGAAACAGCTCATTCAGACTCGATCGCGTACGGCTGAGGTGTTGGCTCTTGCACTGACAGAGGGAATGGTCACCTTGCTCCAAGATGGCATCAGGAAAACGCTGCAAGGGCACACCACCTATCGCCAAGTCAGAGCCGTGGCGATGAAATAACCAGTTCGTCGTATTCAGCTCAGCCAAAATTTTCCCTCTCTCACGGTTCCCTCCCTCTCATGAACTCCTCCATGTGAATCTTCCTCCTCGCCAAAAATTGTCCCTCGCAGGTCCGAAAACTGTTCACGTAGAAGGGGGGCAGTTCCTAAGGCGTTCTTGTATATCAATAGCTTGGGCAGGATTGTTCCCTTATGTCTAGCGGCATGTCCCTTGCGTGAGAGAGACTGACGCTATGGATGTATCAGGACAAAATAGGACGGATTGCCGACGTGGGTGGAAACACCGCGAGGGCGGATTCACGCTGGTAGAGGTGATGATCGTCGTGGCAATCATCGGGATTACAACGATGATCGCCGTGCCCTCGTATATGCAGTGGCTTACGCGATATCAACTTCGTGAAGCTACAACTGAAATCACTAGCCAGCTCAATCTTGCGCGCATGGCGGCGATGAATCGAAATATGGCCGTTCGATTGAATCTTGCGACCGCAGGCACCGTCGCGATGGTTACTACCAATACGGCCGGGACAGTGGCGGTCCTCTCCCCTGTGACCTTTCCAGCGAGCGTCACGGGTGCGAGGGACGCCGCCACGCCTGATACAAACCCTGCTCCGCCTCCGGTCAACATCATATTTACCTCCCTAGGCCTCCTTCAGGGTGCGGGGAGTTCGCCTCTTCCTGTTCGGGTCATGAACAGAGACGGGTTGACCTATTCGGTGGCCGTGACTGGAGGTGGCAAGGTGAGTTGGTGTGCAACGGCCACTTGTCCATAAGTTGATGATGGAATAAACGTTATGGCAGGGGACTCTATGCGGCAAGATCGACAGGCAGGATTTACCTTAATCGAAGGCATGTTAGCGGCAGTCATCCTTTCAACAGGGCTTTTGGCGCTCGCCGGTATGCAAGGCTTTTCGTTGGGCCGCAATGTGGACGCAAAGGAATTAACCATCGTGACGAATCTTGCTGCGGATATGATCGAGCGAATCCGATTCAATCGGCTGCAAGCAGCAACGTATGCGAGCATCGACACAGGCGTTCCAACGACTTGTACTGCCGCCACGATGCAAGTCATGGCGTTGGGCGACTGCACACAGTGGGCGGCGCTCGTCAATGCGTCGAACTTCCCTAACGTGAGGGGTCTCGTGGTTGTCGCTCCATCCGGGCCTGCAGCCTTGAGCCAGACTCTAGTGGTGGTACGCATTAACTGGACAGGGGCCGCTCGGGGAGAGGGTATTGTGGCTCGGAACAAGACAATTGCCATGTCGGCGATTGTAGGACCGGAATGATGAAGAACGATCACCATCAGGCTATGCGCGTAATCAAACCATATCCGCAACCCAGTTCCAACGCTTGGAGTGGCTGGGGTGGGTGGCGAGACGACAAAGGGTTCACGTTGATCGAGCTGCTAGCTGGGATCGTCATCACCCTCGTTGTTGTCGCGGCAGGATTCACGATTCTCATCACGAGCAACAAGGCGACGATGACCAACGATCAAGTAGCGGAAACTCAACAAAACGCTCGTGTCGCGATGGACCTGATTTCGCGAGACATTAAACTTGCCGGGTTCGGTTTTTCCGGGAGCACTGCGGGGAACTGCCAGATCGGAACGAACAATGTGCCGATCGTTCCGCTCGATCATGCGAACGAACCTGACAAAGGTCCCGATCAAGTCAGGCTCGTCGTACCTGTGACGAACACAACATGGACGCTCGCAAATCAAGTCACCGGCGGAGTAACAGCCAACGTTATCGTTCTTCAGGCAGGTGCGGGAACCGATATGGTCAGTGCGGGCCTCGTCACAGGCACGGTCTCCGGCTCAACCATTTCGATCGGAGGAGTGATTTCCGCAAAAGTCACGGCCCGGACCAACGATCAGCTCACGATCGAAACTCCCATCGGTCAGGGGGTGTTCACAGTTGGGACACCGGTCTACTTGCTCCAATGTGTCACTTACGCGATTGCGAACGGCAATCCTCCTTGCGGGGGGAACGGCCCTTGTCTCACGAGGAACGGCGTGGCGATTGCGGACGGCATCGAGGATTTGCAATTGGCCTATGGTTGCGACGGCTGTGTCTCGACGATCAACGGTGGCGTGCCGGACGGGGTGATAGACAATCAGGACGCCGTGCCAGGATTTAACACAGGGGATCTCATCACGAACAACAATTGGGCAGCCTCGCCTCTCGTGCCGGCCTCGATTCGGCTCGTGCAAATCAACGTGGTGGCGAGGCAGATGTCGCCAGAACAGGGCCTGGGCGAGCTGAATGCGCCAGGAACGAACACGGCTGGACCGATTGTCGTCAGCAATCACAATCCGTCTAACGATGCCGGGTACAATGCAACAACCTACTCGCAGCTTCGCCGTCGCCTGATCACTCGAACCGTGCAGGTGAGAAACCTTGGCCTCTAGGGAAGAGGCCGGCGGACGCGCGATGAACAGGTACATGAACAGGCAGATGAGGAGCAGCAGATCATGAAGGAGTTCATCAGACGTATGGTCCTGTCCAGCCAAGACGGCATCGCGATGCTCACCGTCATGCTGTTGCTGTTGATGTTGACGGTGATCGGCATCGGCGCGATGACCGTGACGGGATTAGAGAATCGCATGGCAGGGTTCGTCCAGACCGGCGAGGCCAGCGCCCAACTGGCCGATACCTGCCTGGGCACGGCGGTCAATGTCATTCAACAGACTATCGCAATACACGAACTCCCGCTCGCGTTTCGTATGGACCAGGCACCGCCTGGGCCTGTCCCCCTGGGCAGTTTCGACCTGACGGAGCGGGAAATAATGGGCTTTCCACTCCTTACCAACGCGCCCTCTGAAAACAATCCGGATACGGCCGACAGTGCGCCGAATATTTCTCAAACGATCAACAACTACCAGGTCAACGGGGACATCGATCGTCTCTATCTGGAACATATGTCAGGGTGCGACAGCTCTTTTGGTAATAGCTGTACGAGATATATCTATCGAGTCACCTGCGTGGCGACGCAAGGAGCGACAGGAGCTTCCAGCCAAGTCACAGCGACATATGCCTGTACGACCATGTCGAGCAGCCTGGGCGGCTGTATCAAGAAAATCTAGGAGGCAAACCATGGCGGAACAGCTTGAGAAAACAGAAATGGCTCGTGGACGAGGACAAGCCTCCCAGGTGATGAGAAATGCAAAGATGACGTGGGGTCTGTTAGGGGTTCTGGTTATCATCGGTGTCGCGGCCACGAGTTGGGCGCAAACACCCGACTCCTTATCGAAAGCTGGATTTCAGACGGGACAAGTGGTATCGACTGGCGACAAGCACATGGTGATCGATCACAAGTCGTATGAAGTCAGTTCTGAAGTGAAGGTCACAGATGACGAGGGGGGACCGCGGGAATACAAACAGGTAGGGCCGGATCAAATAGTCATGTTTCACCTCAAGAAGGGCCAGATCGATCAGTTGATTATTGTGCTCCCTAAGTGAAGGAACAGGAATAGCGAGGAGGAACACCATGAATCGCCACGCTCGAAATATTACAACACTCGGGTTTGCACTGTATGCGATTTTTGCAGCCGTCGTGCTATTTCAGTCAGAAGCTCATGCGGTGCTTCCTCCAAACATGGCGGACTACGCCGCGACCCCGCCATTCGTCACAAACTCTGTTGCCCCGAACGTGCTGTTGCTCATGGACAACTCAGGCAGCATGAACGACAGGGCGTACCCAGCTGCCTTCGACCCGGCAAAAACCTACAATGGTCTCTTTGTGGCGGAGGAATGTTATTCATTTGCCAGCAGCACGTTCTCGCCCGACTCGGCGGCGAATCCGACGACGATGCCGACCGGAGGTTGGACCTGTACAGGAAATGCGTCCGCTCCCTGGTCGGGGAATCTATTGAACTATGCGGCTCAACGCCGGATCGACATCGTCAAATATGTGATGGTGGGAGGCATGTGCACCGTCGCGAGGGTCAACGACACCTGCGCGACGGTCAAGGGCCAAGACTCGTTTAACTCATCGGCCTGTTGTGGAAATCAAGTCCAATCGATCACGATTGCGCAGGCAGATGGCCGAATGCCGGCCGCTCTCATCCCAGGCTCGGGGAGTGTCTTTTTCCATATGGTGGGAAGCGTCTCCACGCTACGCGGGAAATTCTGCGTGAAACCCAACAACACAGTTCCCACGAGTGACAGCAACTGTGGCGCCTCGAACCTGTTCAGCATTGTGGCCGGCCATCCTGAAACGACTACTGGAGTCATTCAGCAACTCGGGACCAAAGCTCGGCTCGGGTTGATGGAATTTAAGGGCGCCGGAGACGGGGGCGCCGTTCTCGCCGATGTGGGCGCAAGCGTGAGCAGCTTAGTTACGGCTGTCGAGACGACCACACCGTCCACCTGGACGCCTCTCGCTGAATCGCTCTATGAAGCGACGCGATACTTTGCGCAGATCGCTCCGGCCTATACCAGTTCCGACTACTCCTCCACAGTCACGACTCGCGACCCCTACTATTTCGTGGCTCCGCAATGGGCCGGCACCTCGGCCTACGTAAGCTGTTGCAAGAGCTTCGTGATCATTTTCACGGACGGCGAGCCCACCCAGGATCTGAACGTCCCTCCGACCATGAAGGATAAGGCGCACGCGATCCACGGGAGCCACTGCACGGGCGCCACGACGACGACCCCCTGCACGCCGCACAAGACGAATTACGCCAACAATGGGTCGCACTATCTCGATGACGTGGCCTACTACGCCCATACCACGGACTTGCGTCAAGGCACCCTTCCGCAAATCAATCTGGACGACTCTAACGCCACGGGGAAAGATTTGGCAGGCATGCAGAACCTGACGATCTACACCTTTTACGCGTTTGGGCAGGCGATCGGGCGAGAGATCTTACAGTCGGCGGCGAAGGCCGGCGGGTTCGAGGATCGCGACGGGGACAAGTTGCCCAATCTCACCGAGGAGTGGGACAAGGTCAACAATACGACGAATGCGGCTGGCAGCGACGGCATTCCCGATACGTATTTCGAATCGGCCGATGCGGATGATCTCCGGGACCGCTTGCTGGCGACGATCGCCAGCATCCTGAAGCAGAGCGCATCAGGTACCGCTGTGTCGGTGCTGGCCACCTCGTCTACCGGCGAAGGCGCCCTCTATCAATCCTTCTTCTTTCCAAGCCAGTTCGAAGGGTTGAACGAGATTAAGTGGGCGGGGTACACCCAAGGTCTGTTCATCGATACCTTTGGGAATCTTCGAGAGGACACGATCAAAGACGGTCGGCTGGTGTACAACGAGGACTATATCATCCAGCCCAAGTTCGATTCCGCCACTGGCACCGTGTTGGTCGATCGATTCAGGGACACCTCTCCCGCAGACGGGAAACCGGACACGGTGTTGCCTTTCGAAACGGCGCCTCTCACAGAAATAGAAAGTATATGGGAGGCAGGCAAGATCCTGGCCAAACGGACGACGAGGCGGATCATTCTGACCTGGGTCGATAAAGATAACGATGGCTTCGTGGATAGCGGCGAAGAAATCGAGTTCGATGCCGATACCTCAGGAATAGACAATTCAACGTTGCTGGCTCCTTATCTGCGAGCCGGTGCCGCCCCGTATACGTCTGCGAACATCATCAACTTCGTTCGGGGCAACCAGATTGCCGGTCTTCGTGACCGCCGGCTCACAGTGGATGGCATCTTACGGGTCTGGAAATTCGGCGATCCCGTCCATTCCACCCCCACCATCGTAGGACCACCGGCGCAAAACTTCGATCTGGTATACGGGGACACGACATACAACGCCTTCTTTAAAGCCTACAGGACCCGCCGCCAGGTCGCGTTCGTGGGGGCGAACGACGGGATGCTCCATGCGTTCAACGCGGGGTTCTATCGCGCCGGCGACGACGCCTGTTCGTCCCCGATCGAACATGGCTATTTTTTGAAAGCGAACATCTCGGAGACCAGTACGGCCTGTCCGAAGAACGATTCCGCGGGCAAGCCGCTCGGAGAAGAACTGTGGGCTTTTGTCCCCTATCAGTTGCTGCCACAGCTCCAGTGGCTGACGCAGGCTAATTACTCCCATGTCTACTATGTCGATTTGAAACCCCGAGTCTTCGACATGCGTGTGTTCTGCGATGGGGGAAATGGACCGACAACCTGCCAGGCCGGCCAATCCAGCGTGTCCCATCCTAATGGCTGGGGAACCGTCCTGATCGGTGGGTTCCGGATGGGCGGAAGTTGCGGAACTTGTACGGCCGGTACAGGAGCGCCTCCCATGCGAGTCGTGGCCGACTTTAACGGAGACGGCGACACGGTCGATCCAAACGATGACCGGTATTTTTACAGCGCCTATTTCGCGTTGGATATTACCGATCCTGAACAGCCGCCCAAGCTCCTGTGGAGTTTCACCGATACGGGCCTTGGGCTGACCACGAGCTTCCCGTCGGTCTTGCGCGTCTTGAGTTCGACCCTGACGGACAAGGCGGATAAGAGAGCCCAATGGTTTATGGTGGTCGGGTCGGGGCCGAATGGGTACGGCGCCGAGGTCACCGGTCAAACGGCTAAGATGTACGCCATCGACATTGCAAAGGGACCGGGACCGGATAACGGCGTCTTTCTCAATAATTCCGATGTCGTAACCTTTCCTGCAGGCTCCTGGAACTCGTTTATCGGAGATCCGGTCGCCCTCGATCGTAACCTGGACTACCGAGTCGATTCGGTTTATACGGGAAGGGTGATCCACGACGGCACTCTGCCCTGGAAGGGCAAGCTCTACCGCCTCACCATGGGCAGCTGCGCCGCGACACCCTGTGACCTGACCGATGCGACGGAGGGATGGGGGATTGCCGGCGGTGGGGGCACTCGAATTCCTACTGAAATCCTGGCTACATTCCCCACAGTGGGATCGGTGGAACTCGGTCCGGTGGCTACCGCTCCTTCTATCACGGTCGATGATGCCGGCAAGGTGTGGATCTTTGCCGGGACGGGACGGTACTACAGTAGCGCAGATAAAACTGATACATCGACGCAGTATTTCGTGGGAGTAAAGGATCGGGTCATCAACTTAGAATGTACCCAGACGACCTCCACGAACTGCCCTAGCAACGATCTGGTGAATGTCTCGTCGGCCACCATCTGTGTGATTGGTGTCGGCACGTGCGGCTCCTCAACGAATCAAGTGACCGGCGTCACCGGCGCCACCAACTTTACATCATTGATCGGTTTGGTGGCGAGCAAGCACGGCTGGTACACAACCTTATTGCCTGTATCGGGGCCTGGAGTGGGTGAACGGGTGATCAACAGCCCGGTGTTGTTGGGCGGGATCGTCTTCTTCCCCAGCTTCACGCCGACAGCAGACATTTGTAGTGCTTCCGGGACGAGTAATCTGTACGCGCTCTTCTATAAGACTGGAAGCGCCTACTCGGAGCCGATCATCGGCACAACAGGTCAGAACGTCAACCGATCGGTATCGAATGGCCAAGGAATCTCGTCGTCTATGGCCGTTCACATTGGAGCGAGTGGCTCGGCCAACGCGTCTGGTGGTGATACGAGTGCGTTTAAGGTCTGCGGTCAATCGAGCTCCGGCGCTGTCTCTTGCACGGATGCCAATATACCCGGCGGCGGTGGCGGCGGCGGTGGCGGGCTGGATCCTCGCAGCCGCATCATTGCGTGGCTCCGGACCTAACCCCGGGTCTGGACGTTGATTGGTTGTCAAGCCCGCTCCTTGCTCGACTCAGAGGGGGGGGCGGGCTTGGCCCCTTTCTTGAGGCGAACGAGTCATATGGTACAAGCAGCGTCGTGCAGCGTGTCTCTGTTGAGTGCGTTCATGCTTCTTCTCGCGACTGCCGGATGCAGCGAAGAGTCCTTCCGAAGTGGATCCTCTGGAATAGCCAATGCGGTGAAACAGAACCATCCTCCCATCATCAAATCCGCAAAGATCATCCCGAATCCCATTATTCTTGATCAACAGTCGATGGTTGAGGTTGAGGCCGAAGATCCTGACGGCGATCTCCTCATTACCTTTCGTCAACAATGGTTTGTCAATGGTTCCCCCTTGATAGGGCAAACAGCTCCAAGCCTGGCCCCCTTGATGCTCAAGCGAGGCGACCGTGTCACTGTAGAAATCACGCCGTTCGATGGCAGAGAGAATGGTAAGCCATATCAGACGCAACCGATCTTAGTAGGTAATACGCCGCCGATGGTGGCCAGTGTGTTACTCGAGCCGGCCCAACTTGTACCTGGTGACCGGGTTCGAGCCCGCGTCGAGGCGTCGGATGCTGACAAGGACAATATTCGCCTCACCTTCCGCTGGTGGAAGAACCAGAGCTTATTGAAGGAGGGAGAGGAGAGTGACCTCGATACGACAGGGTTTGGAGTGAAAGACATCATTCGTGTAGAGGTGACCGCGCATGATGAGGTGTCGAAGGGACAAGCAGTATCCTCTGCACCTCTTGTCCTTGGCAATAGTCCGCCCAAGTTCGTGTCGGCGCCGCCCACGCCGACCAGCCGAGAGCAGTTTCTCTATGTGGCGCAGGCGAAGGACCTCGACGGTGATCCCATCACCTATCTGTTGGAGACTGCGCCTCCCGGCATGACGATCGACAAGACGACCGGACAGATTGCATGGAAGATCCCCACCGATCTGACCGGCACACACCGAGTTCGAGTGGTGGTGCAAGACGGACAGGGGGGATCATCTTTTCAAGAATTTGAACTGGCACTCTCGTCGCCCCCTGCCGCGTCCTGACCCGCCGATCATCTTCTCAAACCTCCTGTACGATATAGAGGCCCTGCCTGGCTTGCGAAGCCTTTCTTGCATCAATCCTTGTCACGTCGCGTATCACTCTGCTAAAATTCGACCAAGTCATGATTGGGAGGCCTAGCACAAGCACGCGTGCGTAAACTCAAACTTAGAGAAGGCACCAATACGGCCGTTTTATTCGGCCATCACGACCGGCACCTCAAGCTGATCGAAGAAGACCTCGGCGTGCGCCTCTCGGCGCGTGGCGAGGAGCTCACCCTCGACGGTACCCCAGATGCCACACGTTACGCGGAACGTGTCCTGACAGAACTTGCGACTCTCGCCAACGACGGAATGGTCCTCCAGCCGGAGGATATTACCCATGCCTTGAGTGCGCTCCGGCAGAGTCCCGAGACTCCGATCAAAGAACTCCTCTCAAGCGCGGCCACCATCGTCACGAAGAAACGCTTCGTCGCGCCGAAAACGCCGACGCAAAAATCCTATATCGAAGCCATTGAAACACACGATATCGTGATCGGCATCGGTCCGGCCGGAACAGGCAAGACCTATCTGGCGATGGCGATGGCGGTGAGCGCCTTGATGAAGAAAGAAGTGAGCCGGATCATTCTGGCGCGGCCGGCTGTTGAAGCGGGCGAGAAGATCGGCTTTTTACCCGGCGACATGTACGCGAAGGTGAATCCCTATCTCCGTCCTCTGTACGACGCCCTGTTCGACATGATGGATATGGAGCGGGCTACGCGTGCGATCGAGCGAGGTGACATTGAAATTGCGCCACTTGGTTTTATGCGAGGCCGTACGTTGAACGATTCGTTCGTCATTCTCGACGAAGCGCAGAATGCCACGGCGGAGCAAATGAAGATGTTTCTCACGCGGCTCGGGTTCCATTCTAAGGTGGTCGTGACCGGTGATATCACTCAGGTGGATCTGCCGCCTGAACGGGTCTCCGGCCTGATCGAGGTGCGGGAGATTTTGCGCGACGTCGAGGGTATTCAATTCGTCTACTTCGACGAGCGTGACGTGGTCCGTCACAAGTTAGTGCAGGACATTATCAAAGCCTACGATCATCACCAGCAGACCCTTCAGCCTTCCGGTTCTTCATCTGGCGCAACGGGACGTCGACCATCGCCAGCGCCGCATCAAAAGCCGCCGAAGCCTACTACCCCTGCCTCATCACTCACGGACTCGTGGGGCCAGTCGCATTAATGCCGGTTCATATGCAGATTCAGGTTCGACGTGTCACGTTCGACCAGGCGCGCCTGGATCGACAGGCACGGGCGATTCTGTCCGATGTCGGAGAAGCATCGGCGGAGCTTGGCATTCTGTTCGTGGGCGACCAGCGAATGAGGAGTCTCAATCGTCAGTATCGAGATAAGGATCGCACGACCGACGTGCTGGCCTTTGCCATGCGGGAAGCGCCCCATTCCTCTTCGACGGTGCTTGGCGATGTGGTCATTGCCGTGCCGACGGCAGTCCGTCAAGCGAAAGAGGGCCAGCGATCGTTGGATGAAGAGCTGACGGTGCTCCTGGTCCATGGCATTCTGCATCTCTGTGGCTACGATCATGAGCGAAGCGAGAAAGAAGCGCGCCGGATGCAACGCCGGGAACGGATGATTCTGCGGTTGCTCGCCCGCTTGTCGAAACCAGCGAATCGTATCCGGTAGTGTTCACACGCAGACCACACGAGTAGTTCTATGGGATGGCTACAGAGATTAAGTGACGGGCTGACCAAAACACGCGATGTCCTGCGCGGGTCGTTGGATCGGCTGCTGGGCCGTGCGGCGGATCCTGCCCTCTTGGAGGAATTCGAAGAATCGCTCATTGCCTC
>CXWL01019624.1_pt1 | contig 11738 bp, 10 predicted proteins | sample 590931 | NCBI WGS metagenome assembly CXWL01 (sample SAMEA3498368, study PRJEB10139) | groundwater metagenome | biome: water well; material: biofilm material | place: Germany | collected 2015-04-27
CCATGGCCGCGATGCTCGGCCGACTAGTGGCTCAGTTCAAGATGCCTCGGCTAGACGCTTACGGCGTTTTGGCCATTCGAGCGTGAGCGCCTGAATGACGCTGTCCACACCGTCAGCCTGCGCGACGGCACCTTTCCACCAGCGCGCGGATGCGAGCGGCGCGACCGCCGGCTGCGCACCGGCGCTATTCTCGGCGAGTAGGCACAGCGCCGGTCCTCTCAGTGCGACCAAAATATGGGCCCACCTTCGGGGGAACCGGCCAACGCGTGGGCCGGTCGGCGGCAGGTTAGAGCGTTAGCCCAGCTTCTTCTGCACCGCCAAGGCGAAGTCCGTTGCGAACTTCACCGCGAAGTCGGCATGCTCGCTCGTGTACTGCGAAGGCGGTCCATTGAGCAGCACCTGTCTTGATCCGGCGGACCCGCGCAAGACCGTTGGCGCGAGGGCACGAAAACGCATCAGCGCTCGCGGGTCGTAACCTACCAGCCCAGCAAGTGCAACCAGCCGCAGACCGTTCATGTAGTTGACCATTGCCGGGTCGTTGTCCCCAAGGACGTTGGCTCTGGACACCGGCGGTAGCAGGTTCCCCAGCGTCTGCTCAACCACGCTAACCGCATCGGCCGCTTCGACAACGCCAGCGTGAAACATGCCCTCGGCAACTAGCCGCTCGGCTTCCAGGATGCGCTTCTGGACCTCGTCGCTTCGAATCTGGTGCGCCATTGACACGGCTCGATACTCGATGCTGAAGAACCTGGGGAAAGCCACTTCTAGGAACTCGACGCCGAACCTGACCAGACGCACCGCGTCCTGCCTGCTTGGTGCCGTGCCGGCGTGCTTGAAGCCGACACGCGCCTTGTTCAGGTCTTCGATGCGTGCCATGTGAGGGACCTTCTCGTCGTCCTTTTGGGCTGCCTTGTCGATGGCAGTGATCAGCTTGTCGAGGCCAGCACGCTGCTCAACCGCTATCGGGCGTTCGCGTACGACGATTCGCAGGATCAGCTCGACGGCGTCCTGCGCCAACGACACGGCAAGCCCGTTTCCGAAGTCGTCGTCACGTTCGATCTGATGTTCGGCTTCGACCGCGAAAGCTTTTACGAGCACGAGTTCTTGCATCACATGCGGCATCTTGTCTCCATGTCACGTCGGTCGGTCGCCGCCACGAAACTCACGTTGCTTCCCTGCGCGAATGGCTAGCTGTTACCGACCACCCAAGCCATCCACCTCCAAGAATGCCTCTTGCACTACCCCTTGCCCGTGGCGACGTATGACATCCCACAGCGGCCTGATCTCCTCGTGCGCCGACGCGTCCAGCACCTGCGCCCATTGGGCGTACTGCTTCGCATAGAGGTCTGACCTGCCACGGCCGTCAGGGGTGCCGATACGCAGATACTCATCAAGCTCCTTTGGACTCGGGGCTACCAAGCCAGTGAGCCTCGGCAGTGTGAGCGCAATCCCGAGGCCGGCTGGGTCCATATCGCACGCAGCAAGGACTGGAAGGGTGGTCTTTGCCAGCAAGGCATTGACCGCAGTTGCGCGTGTTCCATCTTTGTCGCCTCGATAGACGAAGAGAGGGTTGACACCACCGTGAGCCAGGTATCGCCTGCACCACGACGAGCATCGACGAAATGACTCGAAGTTCTCCACGACGATCAGCGCGCTGTGTCGGCATGTCTCGGCCACATCCTCCACCGGCAGCACGAGATGCGCATGCGCTGGCAACGCCAACTCGGCACCGACAACAAGGAGGTTCCGTCCATGAATGCAAGTCACTGCCACCAGCCCTGATGAGACCGCCTGTCCCGCCCACTTCTCATTTCCACGGAGCGACGCAGCGTCCGTGCGACCCACCGCCCGCCATGCATCAGGTGCAGTCGAAGGGTCAATACCGTTCAGTCGCAATAGGTCGGCGGCGCGCTGGAAGTCGGTGCTCATGTACAACGACTTCGTGCCGCTCGGCGAGCCGATGCTGTGCGCGGCGGACAATTGGCGGGCTACTTCCCCTGTGGCGCGCGACGGTGGCCGTTCCTGAACAAGGTTCAGAAGAAATGTGACAGACCGCTTATCGAGGCTCACGCTTGATGCCGCCAGCCCGACGGGCGAATGTCGTCAATTGCAAGAGCTTGCGCAAGCAGCATCTCAGCCGTGCTCGGAAAACAGGTGATAGCTCGCCTCGCCCTTGGCGAAGTTCCTGCGCCCGATGAGCGTATTGTCGATGCGCCGATGAAGAAACTCGACGAGAGCCTCGAAGTTGGCTGAGAGCAACAGCTTCCAATCACCTTTGAACTCCCGTCTCAGCGCTGTGTGCAGGGCGATGTATTTGAACTGACCCGTCTTGCTGGTGTGCCCCTTCTGAAACTCCTGGTACCTGCCTATCAGGTACGTGACGTAGGAGGCCATCGCTTGGTCACTACCTATGCTCCCTGCCGGCGCCGCGATACTGATCTTGTGTTTGGATACCTTGAGGTTCAGGGTGTTGGCCTGAACAGCACCTGGGCTGTTCACTGCGATTTGCCCGGAGTTGCTATGAACCGTCAGGTTCAGGTAGGTCGCGAGCAGACCTTCTGCCGCGCGGCCCGTCTTAGGGCTGATCTCCACCACGCCTCCCTGCTCACGCAGCCGCTTCATTTTGGTCAGCACCGGCGCTGGATACCTTCCCACGTCGGAATCCACACGACGGTGATGCCGAGTGCATAGAAGCATCAAGTTGTCGGCAGCGTTCCTCTCGGCGTCAGTCTGCGCATCATCGTAGCGAGGACCGCCGAGCGACGCAGCCTTGATGTGACAGATATCCCCTGTGACGATGCCCGAGTCCTCGACGATGGGTACCGCACAGTCTGGGTAGGCGCATCTGTTCTGGCAGCGCGCGAAGAGGCGCTTTGCCACGCTGATCATCGGAGACGCCATCGGATTCCTATCGCGCGGTGACACTCACGTCGGAGAAAACCCGAGTCCCGGAGTTCTCGTCCTGTCCCGGCACAAAGACCGGGGCAACGTGGAAGTTTTCCATGTCCTCGCCGTCCTCTTCGATGAGCAAGCATTGAAGCCAGACGGGCATGGTGAGGCCGTCGAACTCGCGCCGGTTGAACTTCCAGAGATACGCCGACAGCCCACTCGGGTCGGCTGACGCCTTCACCTCCCGCAGGAACTGTTGGAGCGCAATGTCATAGAGTTCCGGCTCCAGATGAACAACCCGATTAAGCGGCGCGCCGTCATCGAGGACTGCCTGCGGCACGAAGTCCTCGGCTCGCACAACTCGTGGTCGTGACGCGAGGAACGAGGCAGCGATCGCTGCCAGATCAGGGTATGTGCCGGAGAACAGCACGTCGGAGTTCGGCCTAACCCGGACTGGCTCCACCTTGAACAACCATGATGGCGACTTCTCGTCGATCGGAATGTCGGGTCCCTCGTAGCGAGGGTGCAACTGGAACAGCAGCAAGGCCTTCGCGAAGTTCGAGTTCTGCCGCTGAACCTCACGGGTCTTGAACAGCATGCGCCGGATGGTGTTCCAGATCTCCGCAAGCTGGACCTGCCAGGCCTGCAGGTGCTGCGCCACCATGCGGCTGTACATGCGCGCCAGGTCGTACAGCTCATCTGCCACCAGATCGGCTGGCAGGGTGAACGACACCAGAGACAGCACGTCCTCCTGCACATCGGCCGTCTCGCTGATGTAGAAGCGGTTCTGTCGCTGCTTCTCTTGGAGTGACTTCGCGGTCGCAAAGTCGCTGTCGATCAACGCGCGGAGCTTGAAGATGTTGCGCTGAACATCTTCGCGGATCGAGAAGCACTCGTCCTCGAACTCGGCCACCGCCACTTCCATGTCGCGCATCTCACCGAGGCGGCGCGCCTCGAACATGCTCTGCTTCAGCCGCCGCAATCGGTCGAGCTGCGGCGCCACGCGTGACAGCCGGTCGTAGGACCGCAGGCGGGACGTTGCGGCGTCGAGGTGCCTCTGCAGGGTCCGCGTCAGCTTGAAGGTGTCGCCCTCGAATGGGCGGAGGGCGCTCGCATGCTCCAATGCCCGTACGCCGCCGGTGTTCTCGCCCGTCTCGGCGATCAACCCGTCGTGGTATGCGCGAGATATCAGCGTTCGATTCGCATACAGCGTCTCGATGTACGCAACGATGGGGTCGGATGGCCGGGCCATCAGTTGCCTTCAGCTGGGTCGACGCTCGCCTCCAGCTCAAGTTGGTTTGTTGCCTCGGCTTGAATGACCGACGGCTCGTGATCCAAGAGGAACGCAATGACTTGGTGCAGGTAGTCGATCTTGCCGGTCACCATGTAGATTTCCCGCTCGGCATTCCTGACCGACAAATAGCCGTCGCTGCACATGCCGTCCAAAGTGCGCTTGAGGTTGTCGTGCAACGAGGGACTGACCCGGGCGCCGACGAGGTAGGGCAGCACCGTCCTGAAGTCATCCGTCAACTTCGGGCTGTTGCTGATCCGATCGACCAGGTTCGGCAGTTCGATCAGACTGCCGGGCGTGAGCAGCAAGTCGTTGTCAAGGGCGTGTTGGGCCGTCATCAAGAACTGCATCCTCGGCCACTGCTCGCTCTTGATGTCCTTGAATTGCTTTCGTATGCCTGCTCGCTTGTCGGCATCGACGTTCCCATAGGACATGAAGTACGCGCCTTGTTCACCGAGTCGCGACAGCCTGTAGCCGATGGCCTCGACCCACTGATTCACACGAGCCCGCTGGTCTTCGTCATGAAGTGACTCATACAGGCCTGGATGTCGGAACTCACAGATGAATTGCCCGGCCAGCAACGCATGGATGATCTGTTCAAACATGTGCGGTCAGCTCCTCGAACTTCGCGTTCAGCGTCGTGGCATCCGGAACCTTCGCAACGAACACCTCTCGTTCGTCGGTTACCTGAACGAGGCAATCGAATTGCTGCATTGACCGCTTGGGCAGCTCCGGCGTCGCCGTCACGAGCCGGATGTTGTTGTCCTTCAGAACGTCAAGCATCGCTCGGATGTTCCGTGCATCCAGCCGACCCGTCTCATCGATCGCCCAGGTCACGATGGCCTTCGATGCGCCCCGCACCATATGCACGAAACCGCAGAGCACGGCCATCAGCACGATGCAGCTCAGCCCACTCGACGACACGCTCTTGAACTCGGCTGCCGAGGCGAACTTTTTGCGGTTGCTGTTCTCGATGACCTCGCCCCGAATCCTGACCTGGTTGGACAGTTCGACCTTCATGCTGGAGTCACTGCCCCAGGTACTGAGAACACGGGTAAGCGCCGCCACAAACTCGTCGGAAGGCACGTCGTTGTCGCGTAAACGTCCTGCCTGTGAGTCCAGATGATCGATAAAGGCTTCGAGCGGCCCCCACAGTTTTTCATCTGCCAAGCTCGACGTGACGATCACTTCCAGGTCAGTGAGTTTGTCGAATCGATTTCGGCCCGCCTCATCCACCATGATCTTGCGCTTCAGGCCCGTCTGCAGCGAATCGTTGAAGCGGCCGACCTCTCGGTTGAACTCTTTCAACTCGTTGTAGAAGTTTCTGATCTGCCCCGCCGTGTTCTTGGCAGTCTCCACGAGGGTCTGGCGCATCTCTTGGTGCCGGATGTCGAACCACTGCCAGAGGTCGTTGACCCAAACCAAGGGGTCGTCGCTCTTGGCGGCATCGGTCTGATCGTAGAAGTCGCGAATCACGGAGTGGTGTGCGTTCATCATCGCCGACCGCACCAGCCCGATGGAGGCCCGAAGGCGCTCAATGGAGTCGCGGTAACCAGCCACCAACTGACCGGCCTTTGCCTCCAGGGCCGCGGCCGTCACCAGAACGCTCTCGTTGGCCGCCTCCGGGAACGGCCGTAGCGAACTCGGAATGTCGTGGGCGGTGAGGATGGGAAGCATGTCGCAGGAGCGCAGCACCGTTCGCAGGCGCTCGATCTCTTGCTCGGCCGTTGCCATCACGTTGTCGTGCTTGACGATCGCGTCCTTCTCGTAGCGAGCGATCTCCTCAAGCGAGACGCTCTGCTTGGTCTCGACGACTTCGAGTTCGCCGATCTCTGATCGCAGCTTGGGCTCACGTTTTGCTGCCCGCTCCTTCCAGACCTTCCAGTCGCTGACCAGTCCCTGCAGCTTTTCGATACGCCTGACTTCGTCGTCTTGAACCTGAACCTGTCGATCTACTTCCTTGAGCTTGTCCGGGTCGATGCCATTTTGTTGAAGCCTCGCAAGCTTGTCTTGGGCCAGCGTCCGAACATCCGAAGCCTCGCCTTCCGCTATCACCTTGAGTGATCCGTCCAGCCGCTGCAACTCGGCATCGCGCGTCCGGTCGATCACCCGACGCTTGCGCCGAGCTTCCTCAGCCACGTCGCCGCGCCGCATTTCGTAACCGGCTTTGATGGTCGCGGTCTCTTTGTCGAATACCGAGAGGGCTGTTTCAGCTGCTGTTCGTCCTTTGAGGGCCGCGTCGCGACTTTCTGCAAGCTCCCGGGTGCGCTTGTCCTTCAGGCCCTTCAACTGCTCCCGCTGCTGCTGGAGCAAAGTGTCCAAACGGCCCTTCTTCGACTTAGCGAGCGTAACCCGCTCACCGGCTGACTTGAGTGCATCACCGGCCGCACGTTGCGCCTCCAGCGCCTTCGCCAAGCGATTCAGGACTGCGTCGAGCGCCTGTTCGGCGCGAACCTTCGCCGCCTTCAGTGCCTCCACCGAAAGAGCTGGGTCGGCCGCGATGGCGGCGAGGTCCAGTTCAACCCCGAGGACCGTGTTGGACCCAAGCTCTCGAACAATCGGCCTCAAGTCATCGCGGTGGTACAGCTTGGGGTCGATCACCTTTCCGACCGTGCCCTCCCAGCCGTCGAGATTGCTGCGTAGAAATGCGAGCAAGCTGTCGTCACGCGGGCGAATCTGCTCTTCAAGATCAGCGATCTCCTTCTTGGCCGTCACTTCTTGAGCGCGCAGTGCTGTAACTTGAAGTTCAGCCTCGTCGTACCGCTTCCGATCAGCTCGTTCCAGCTCTTCGGCAGTTGACAGCTCTCGCAGGGACTCTTCCCAACCGTCCTGGGTGGTGCCTTGCTCTGTTTCGACCGCGTCGATTCGCGCGACAGTTTCTTCGGCCGCAACCGGATTTTGAAAGCGCGCGATGTGCGTCGCCCGTTCTGCCGCCAGATCGTCCCGGCGCGCGACCCGTGGTGTCAGCTCGGCTTGCAGCGATTCTTCAACGCCTCGTAGCTGAGTTGTCTCGTCGAGGTCGACGGCCTTCTTTCCATCCTCCGCCTGCAGGCGCGCCTGTTCCTGCTGATCGTTGACCAGCCGGACTTCTGCAAGCGCAGTCTGCTGCCGCACGGTGATCAGGCGCTCGAACTCGTTGTCGATCGTCGATTGCTGGCCAAGCAGCGCGGTCCTGCGGGCCACCGCCTCGGTGTGCCGAGTTCTCGCCGAGGGGAGATCGTTTTCGACCTCGCTCGCGCATCGCTGAACTTCCTGGCTGTCGAAGTACCTGCCGCGCGAGGCCGATTCGTCCAATTCGTCCCTGGCGGTCTTCAGTTTTCGCCGCGTTCCGTCCAACTCGTCAGAACGCTCCTTCTTACGANNCCTTCTTACGAGGCCCCACGTCTGCCATGTCGAGACGATGATCTCGTTCCTCTTTGGCCCGCTTCGCTTCCTCGTCGTCCAGGGCACTGGAAGTGCGGGAGCGCAAACGCGTAGCTTGCGCTCTTGCCAGCCCAATCTCGTGGGTAAGCTCTTCAAGCGTGGCTGCCTCTGTCTTGGCTGTATCCATCTGCTTGGATTGCCCCATCACGTCGAGGTAGGCAACGCGCTGGTCACGCCACGCATAAATCTCGCTCTTCCCGAGTTGCAGCTCGCGGGTGGGTTTGTCAGTACGGAGTTTCAGCGCCGAGATCACGATGCGCTGGAAATCGTCGAAGCCGGCCGATTCCTTGAACATCGATCCAACGATCTTTTCAAGGTGGCGCAGGTTGCGACCTGCTTCGACACAGGCGTAGTCTGCGGCCAGTGTGCTGATCTGGTCGGCTCGCCTTGTTCCTGCAGGAAGGTTCTGGATGACCTTGGTGTAGTCCGCGTTGTTCAGGAGTTCTGACGCCCGCATACCGAGGCTCGTTGCCGCTGCGCGGAGGTCCGCGTAGTCCCGATAGGTTCGGGCGTCCGTTATGAACAGCCGTTGGTCGTACCCGCCTCGGAAGAACTGATAGACCATCCGGCCTTCGTCGTCCGATCGCAGAACGACGGTCCGCAGGCCTTCCTCCCCGTTGGCGTCGTCATGACGCCTATATTCGAAGACGATGTAGGAGGCGCGCCCCCTCAACAGAAATTCCGTGATCGGGGATCGGCCGCCGCTTCTGTCGACGATGTGCGAGGCAGGGACGCCATAGAACAAGGGGATGAGCTGCGCCAGCGTCGTCTTGCCAGCGCCGTTGCGGCCGAGGATGAGTACGTGGCCATCGGCCAGCCGAAGTTCAATGACCTTGCCCTGCTTGTAGCTGTTGACGCACAGCATGCGGATCAGTTCGAAGCTCAAATCTTCCCCTTGAGGCCACCTTCATGTGCGCTCGGGCAATCTCGAATGCCGCGTCTTGGTGGTTGTATAGATAGTAGCAATAAGACTACGATAGCAGAAATGCTACCATCGAAACAATGAAGACACCCCGAGCCACACTGGAGCGCTTTCGGTTGATCGAGGCTATCGGGAAGTGGGAGGGGGGCATCAGCAATGCCCGCCTACGAGACTTGACAGGCTTGCACACCGTGCAGGTCAGCCGCCTCATTGCGTCGTTTCTTGAGGCCAACTCCGAACATTTCGAACACGAGCCATCGGCCAAACGCTACCGCTGGAAATCGGGTGCGGCCTCCACGGTCTCGCTGGATGAGTACCTCAGCATCCTCGTCGCACTGCAGCGCCAAGGTAAGGACGCTGCGGTCTTCATCCACGAAGTTCGCGTTGATCTGACAGAAATCCCGCCGCCGGTGTACGCGATCCTGAACGAAGCCTGTGCTTCGTCGAAGGCTGTCGAGATCGGCTACCGGTCCATGACCAATCCAAGAGGTCTGAAGAGAGTCATCGAGCCTCATTCTCTGGCCCATGTTGGCCGTCGCTGGCATGTGCGGGCCTGGTGCCGTCTTCGAAGGCGATTCTCGGACTTCAATCTTGGTCGAATCCGGTCTGCGGCGCTCCTTGATGAGCCAGCGCAACTTACTTCGGTTGACGACGAAGGGTGGTCGCGCCTCGTCAGTATTCGACTCGCACCGCATCGCCTGCTCACCGCCGACCAGGCCGAAGTGGTCAAGGCCGAGCTTTTTGGGGGCGCCCCAAAATGGGTTGTCCAGTCCAGGAGTTGCTTGGTCGCGTACGTCATCCAAGAGTTGCGCGCTGCGACCGACCCCGAGGCGCAGCGGCCACCCGACTACCAGATCGAAGTAGCCAACGCGGCCGACCTGAAGCCGGCGATGTTCTCGGACGCTTGAACTCGAACGATGCGCGGGTCGTTGCTGATTAGTCCGCTAAGGCCTTCAGCAAGGCGTCCCGCCCGTCCTGGTAGAACTCGATGTCAAGCTTGGTCGCCATCTCATCGGACAGCTCAAACAGCTGGCGACGGCAAGCCACTGGGAGGAGCAAAGACTTTGCCCCCTTCTCAACAGCTTGTTCGGCAAGGGTCACTGCGTTGTGAACCGGCTCAATAGTTCCACCCAGCGTCACCTCGCCCACGACCACCAAGCCGCCCCTGACCGACTTGCGTAGAAGGGCACTCGACAATGCGATCAAGGACGCCACCCCGGTCTTGGCCCCGGACTTAGCCGCGTCGAACGCGCGCAGTTGAACCGAGAACTCGTGGGCTCTCGGATCACGATCACCAACCAACTGCATCGCACGGGCGTACAGGTTCTGCTCCGCACAGCGGATCGACTCCTTGAAGGCTGCTGGCACAGGGTTGTTCAGCACCCTCACGCCGCTGCCAGGTCCTTCCGTCACTTCCAGACGGAAGAGACCAGGGTGCTCGTCCTGACCGCCTGGGCTCAGCGTCCAGACCTGGCCGCATTCCAAAGGCTCGTCGCCGATGCCTCCTTGGCTTTGCAACTCAGGGGTCGACACGAATTTCTCGACCCCTTCAGTGCCGAGCGTGTAGCTGAAGTGCGTGTTCCTGAACTCAGCGGCGCCAATGCGCTTTTGCTGTTCCTTCACGCGACGACGAACTTCCAGCGCCAAGCGGACGGCCCATTCGAGGTCTTCATCGCTGACCGGTGCGGCGGCATCGGGATACAGCAGCTTGAGCAGGCCGCTCACGGTCTTGTTGACGCCGTTCAGGTCTCGCCCCGATAGCGCCCCGCCCCAGAACACTCGCCCCTGGAGTTGCGAAACACGGCTCTGACCACGCAGTTGAGTGAAGCACTCGGAGAGGAAGTCGCTCACCAACCCAAAGTGCTCCGTGAACAGCGTCGGGTTCAGCTTGGGAACGTCCCACCCCGGCAGGAAGCAGTGGATACGGTCCATGAAGGCGGTGTCGTCCCGCATCTCGGGCGGCAGGGGGCCGAAGAGGTGGCCCACGCGCTGCTGGTGTTCTACGTCCACATCGAAGTTGCCCACCAGCACGATCGAGCCATCGGCGCGGATGCTCTCCTTGCCACGGGAGAACTCACCGCTCTCCATGTAGCCCTTCATGATGTTCACGCCGTCCTTCTGGTCGAAGGAGACGCCGGACACCTCGTCGAAGCACACCACGTCGTACTGGCACACCAGGCCGCGCTGACCATTGGCGTTGTTCACGAACATGCGCGCCACGGTGGCTTTGCCGCCGGAGATCAGGTGTGCATACGGCGAAACCTGCTGGAAGAGGTGCGACTTGCCCGTTCCACGAGGCCCGAGTTCGACCAAGTTGTAGTTGCGCTCGACGAACGGCACCATGCGCAGAAGGAGTGCGTCCTTCGCTCGATCGCTGAGACCCGCTGGCTCGAACCCGACGCTGCGCAGCAGGACATCGCGCCATTCACCGGTCGTGAAGCTGCCCCGCCCCTTGGCGAGAACGTCAAGGACCTCGCGCTTCGACAACTGAATCGCTCGCAGGGAGTCGACGCCGAACGGTCGCCCACCTTTTTCTTGGGCGATGGAGCCGTCATATCCCAAAGTGACTTCCGCATAGAAGCCGCCTGTGAGCATGCGCTCGTGCTCTTTCACCATGTCGGGAGTGATGCGAACATCGTTCAGCCGAAGGCTCGGCAAGGTCACCACATACGAGTCTGTCTTCGCGTCCAGTCTCGCCGTGACGATGTCGATGATCTTCACCGAGCCCGACTCTCGCGCCCTGGCCTTGAACAGCTCTTCCTCTCCAGCTTTCACCGTCCGCGAACTCAGCTGGCGCTGGACGATGTCCAAACCCTCCTGGATGTCAGCTTCGTCCGTGGTCGCGCAGTACCGCCCCAGCAGGAACTCGACAACGTAGGTTGGCACCGGGAACTGACGGCTGAACGTGCGCACCAGGTCCTTGCGAACGACGTAGCCTTCAAAGGCGGCTGTAGCCTTGCGATCAAGCTCATCCAGTTGCATCGCTCATCCTAGTTCGGTTCAGTCATTTCGCTCACTCGCCGATCGTCGTCGGCTTCTTCTGTACCACGTTGCCAGCGGCATCCAGAACGACCACAAAGGCGGCCGTCCCTTCGCTTGAATCATCTGCAACCGCCAACGACACCTTGCCGCCTTCGACCGCCTTCACCTGAGCCACAAGCGACGATTCAGCCAGGGCAGCCTTCGTGCGGATGTCGACCCTCAAACCGACAG
>CXWL01006477.1_pt1 | contig 11736 bp, 11 predicted proteins | sample 590931 | NCBI WGS metagenome assembly CXWL01 (sample SAMEA3498368, study PRJEB10139) | groundwater metagenome | biome: water well; material: biofilm material | place: Germany | collected 2015-04-27
GCTCGACCCGCCCGCACTCCGCCAGCGTCTCGCAAAATCCGCGCTGTCGCTCAGGCGTCCAGCCGTCATGGCGCGCGGTCGGAGTGGGGGATGCGGCGGGGAGATATGCTGATTCGTTTTCCATTTGTTCGAGATGATAGGGCAAATCCTATTTGTCAAGGGGTGACTTGCGCGGGGCTGGGTTCCCGCTTTTGCGGGAATGACAAGGTTGGATGGATCGCGGACTGGCGACGTTCGGATCGAGGCTGCCCAAAACCATTCATTTGGAGAATGTTAGTCCTCCCCACTTCGCAATCGCCAATATAGATAGCCGGCGAGGTCACGAAGATGTTCACCCCAATGTATCTGGAACAACATCCGAAAATACCAATTGGCGTCATCCGCGCCAAATCGGTCAAATCGCCATAAAACCTCCTTTAGGTCATTGGTGATATCCAGAATGTCGTCGATCGCATCTCCGACGATGGCCTCTCCAGGAATGTCTATTCCGAAGACCGTGCCGTAGTAGCCAAGATCAGGAAATCGTGCGGCAATGTCCGCGTGTGTAGTATCGATTTCAGACGGCGGCTCATCGTCACTCTCGCTTGGTTCACCAACGAGTGCGTCGTGGTAGCTAAGGGCCAGTTCGTCTAAACACCGGGCAAGCGCTTCCATAGATGGGATGGGACCGACAGTGGCGAGATCAACGAAGCGTTGAGCGACCGAGATGTTCGCCGGAACCATATTCCAATCTATCCCTCGCAAATACAATGCTTGCTTCTAGGTTAGCTTTGACCCGAAGTGAATGACCTCCTCGGGGTCGAGAGCAGATCTACCCCTACCTCTGACACGTCCCGCAATAGAAAGTCGAACGCCCCCCATCCACGCGCCGCTCCACCGCGCGCCCGCACTGCGTGCAATCCTCGCCCTCGCGGTCGTAAACGCGCCATTGTTTGAAGAAATAGCCAAGTTCCCCGTCCGGCTGGGCAAAGTCGCGCAGGGTGGAGCCGCCGGCTTCGATGGCAGAGGCCAGCACGCCCTTGATCGCCTGCACGAGAGGCTTCAGCCGCGCAGTTGCGACCTGGCCTGCGGGCTTGTGCGGCTTGATCCCGGCCATGAACAGCGCTTCGCAGACATAGATGTTGCCCAGCCCCGCCACGATCCGCTGGTCGAGCAGGAGGGTCTTGATCGCGGCACTGCGGCCTTCGAATGCCGCTGCCAGTGTCTTGTGCGAGAAGGCATCGCTCAAGGGCTCGGGCCCGAGTGCCTTGAAGGTCGGCCAGTTCGACAGCGCGTCGGTCGCCACCAGATCGAGCGAACCGAAACGCCGATGATCGTTGAGCGCCAGCACGCGGCCTGCTGCGGTTTCGAGGACCAGATGATCGTGTTTCCCGATCTCGCCGGGATCGACGCGCCAGCGGCCCGACATGCCGAGGTGAAAGACCAAAGTATCGCCGCGATCCGTCTCGATCAGGCCGTATTTGGCGCGGCGGCCAAGCCCGATCACGCGCGCACCGGTGAGGCGTTGGCGCAGATCGACAGGGATCGGGCGGCGCAGGTCGGCCCGCTTTGGCTCGACCCGGGCCAGTACTTCGCCCTGAAGCACGGTGGCGATGCCGCGAACGGTTGTCTCGACTTCGGGCAGTTCAGGCATGGATTTGCGCTAGCGGCGTTGGTGTGGCTTGGCTAGGGCGTGGAAACAAACATGATCCAACCCGCCTTCCCGAGCGACGACGAGGGCCTCATTCGAGCGAAGCCGAGAACCTTTGGGTGCGCCGAAACAACCTCGACTGTGCTCGGCATAGTCCCTCGTCGTCGCTCGGGAAGGCGAAAACAGTTCATTCCCGTCAATTCTGGCGTTAGAGGCTCGCCCCATGAGCGAAACCGTTTCCTTCGGCTATGAAGACATCGAACCGCCCGAAAAGACGCGACGCGTGGGCGAAGTCTTTTCGAGTGTTGCCGGCAGTTATGACCTGATGAACGATGCCATGTCTGCGGGCATGCACCGGCTGTGGAAGGATCGCTTCGTCCGCCGGGTGAAGCCGCGCGAGGGTGAGCACATCCTCGATATGGCGGGCGGCACGGGGGACATTGCGTTCCGGATGCAGGCGTCAGGCGCTTTGATTACCGTGGCCGACATCAATCCCGATATGCTGGCCGTCGGTATCGAACGGGCGCAGAAGCGCGAGATTGGCGGGTTGAGCTGGTCCGAACAGAATGCGGAAACGCTCACCTTCGATGACAAGTGCTTCGATGCCTATACGATCGCGTTCGGCATCCGGAACGTCACCCATATCGCCAAGGCGCTGGCCGAGGCGCACCGCGTGCTGAAGCGGGGAGGGCGCTTTTTCTGCCTCGAATTCTCGACGACGCTCTGGCCCGGTTTTGCCGAGGTCTATGAAGTCTATTCGCACAAGGTGGTGCCCAAGCTCGGCAAGGTGCTGGCAAAAGACGAAGTGAGCTATCGCTACCTGATCGAATCGATCCGCCGTTTTCCCGACATGCCGGCGTTCGAGGCGATGATCCGCGATGCCGGGTTCGTCCGCACGCATGTCGAGCCGATGCTGGGCGGGCTCGTCGCCATACATAGCGGTTGGAAGATTTGATGGTTATTAATTCGCGCAGAGGCGCAGAGGCGCAGAGGGGTTGGCGCGTTGCGAGAAGCCGGTTCGGTCAGCGCCGATCTGCGGCGCGGTGCAATGCCACTTGTGACAATCTCCCTCTGCGCCTCTGCGCCTCTGCGCGAACCAACATTGAGGTTCGGGCTAACACGTGACGTCGAACGCGACCCACCTCTGGCGCACGCTGAAATGGGGCCGGACGCTTGCGCGTCACGGGGCGTTGCTTGGCATCGAGCGTGACACGAATGCGCCTGCGGGTATCCGGCGGCTGGTCAGGCTCGCCCGGCTCGGCAGCTTTCCGCCCAGCCCGCCCGCCTATGCCAAGGCATTCGAGCAGATCGGGCCGGCAGCGGTCAAGCTCGGCCAGTCGCTTGCGACACGGCCCGACCTGGTGGGGGAAGCGGCCGCGCGCGACCTGCTGCGGTTGCAGGATGCGCTGCCGCCTGTGCCGTACGCGAAGATCAAGGTCGCAATCGAAGCCGGGCTCGGCGCGCCGGTCGAAACGCTGTTCCGTTCGATTGATCCAGAGCCGGTGGGCGCGGCATCGATCGCGCAGGTGCACCGTGCTGTGACGACCGAAGGCCGCGACGTGGCGATCAAGGTCCTGCGTCCCGGCATCGAGGAAAAATTCGGCAGCGATATCGAAACCTATGAATGGATCGCGGTGCAGGCAGCGGCCCGTGGCGGGGAGATTGCCCGGCTTCGTCCGCGCGAAGTGATCGCGACCTTCAGGCAATGGACGCTGCGCGAGCTCGACCTGCGGCGCGAAGCCGCCTCGGCCTCCGAACTCGCCGATTCGATGAGTGGCGAGGATGGCTATCTCGTCCCGGGCATCGACTGGAAGCGCACCAGCAGGCGGGTGATGACGCTCGACTGGGTGGAAGGCATCAAGCTCACCGACCGCGAGGCGCTGGCGGCCGCAGGGCATGACCTCAACCACCTCGCCAAAACCCTTGTGCAGGCCTTTCTCCGCCAGGCGATTGCCGAAGGCTTTTTCCATGCCGATCTTCATCAGGGAAACCTGTTCGTCACACCCGAAGGGCGGATCGCGGCGATCGATTTCGGAATCATGGGCCGCGTCAACCGACAGGCGCGGCTCTGGCTGGCCGAAATCCTGCACGGGCTCATCACGGGCAATTACCGCCGTGTCGCCGAGATCCATTTCGATGCCCAATATGTGCCTGGGCACCACAGCATCGACGAATTCACGACGGCCTTGCGGGCAGTGGGAGAACCGATCCGCGGTGTTCCGGTCAAGGACATCAGCGTCGGCAACATGCTCGACGGTCTGTTCGCGATCACCCGCGAGTTCGACATGCCAACCCAGCCGCATCTGCTGCTGCTTCAAAAGACAATGGTGATGGTCGAAGGCGTCGCCTCGACGCTCGATCCGGAAATCAACATGTGGGAGGTATCGGGGCCGTTCGTTTCGGAATGGCTGCGAGATGAGCTTGGGCCGGAGGCAGTGGTGGCCAATGCCTTCCAGCGCGCGATCAAGGCAATTGGCGATTTGCCCGACCTGCTCGGCCGGATCGAAGCGGCATGGCCCAAGCCTGGCGCCGCGCCGCCCGGACCGCCGCTCCCTGCGGTTACGGGGGGAGATGGGCGAGGCTGGCTGATCGCGAGATGGACCTCGCTAGGGGCGGCTATTGGCGCTTTGGCGACATATCTGCTAGGCTAAACGCATGACGCGCGACGAAGCCCTAAACCGCCTCCGCCCACTCGAATCGAGGCTGCGTTCACAAGGCGTCGATGCCTTGTACCTGTTTGGCTCGACTGCGCGCGATGAGGGACGGATGGATTCCGATCTGGATCTGATGTGCGAGCTGGATCGGACTCGTTCTTTCAGCCTGTTCGACATTGCCAGAATTCAGATCAATCTTGAGGATGAATTTGGCCGCAAGGTCGATCTTGTCGAACGTGACGCTTTGCGTCCTCGGGTCAGAAAACGGGTCGAAGCCGATAGCATCAGGGTCTTTTAGTGACCGATTCCTACCGGGATGCCGAACGGCTCGAATTCATATTGGAAATGATCAGCCGCATCGAGGCGAGTCTGGAAAATCTATCGCTCGCATCTTTCGTGGAAAACACGAACGAGATCGATCTGACGGCGTTCCGGCTCTCCCAGGTCGGAGAAAGCGCCGGGAGGCTTGGCGAAGAGTTCAGGACGCGGCACGTGTCGATTGACTGGCGAGAATTGAGGCTGTTCAGAAACATGGTGGCTCACGAATATCGGCGGGTTCTTCCGCAACGCATATGGGAAGCGGCACGCGAACTGGGCGATATCAAGGCAATGTGCGTTGCCGAATTGAAACGACTCGACGCGGAATGAACGGCAAGCGCGTGCTCCTGATCGTTGGCGGCGGCATCGCGGCTTACAAGGCTTGCGAGCTGGTGCGGCTCCTGAAGAAGGAAGGCGCCTCGGTGCGGTGTGTGCTGACGGCAGCGGGGCACAGGTTCGTGACGCCGATGACGCTCGCCGCGCTGTCCGAGGACAAGGTCTATACCGACCTGTTCGACCTCAAGGACGAGGCCGAGATGGGCCATATCCAGCTTTCGCGGCAGGCCGATCTTGTTGTCGTCGCGCCCGCTACGGCCGATTTGATGGCAAAAATGGCGCAGGGCATTGCCGATGATCTGGCGACCACGCTGCTGCTGGCAACCGACAAGCCGGTGCTCGCCGTGCCTGCGATGAATGTCCGGATGTGGCAGCATGCAGCGACGCGGCGCAACGTCGCGACCCTGCGGCACGACGGCGTGACGGTGCTCGAACCCGACGAAGGGCCGATGGCCTGTGGCGAGTTTGGGCCCGGACGCTTGCCCGAGCCGGAAGCGATCCTCGAAGCGATCAAGCGAGCTCTAATGCAACCAGCCAACCCGCTGGCTGGCCAGCCAGATTTCGCTGAGGACACGCCGCAACGGCTTGAGAACAGGCACATCATTGTCACTGCGGGCCCAACGCACGAGCCGATCGATCCGGTGCGGGTGATCGCCAATCGCTCGTCGGGCAAGCAGGGCTTTGCCATTGCAGGCGCGCTTGCGGCGGCTGGTGCGCGGGTGACGCTGGTCGCCGGGCCGGTCAGCCTTGTCACCCCAGCGGGCGTGACACGGATCGATGTCGAAACGGCGCGCGAGATGGCGGCGGCAGTTGACGCCGCACTCCCGGCCGATGCGGCCATTCTGGTAGCCGCGGTTGCCGACTGGCGCGTCGATGCGGCACCGGCGAAACTGAAAAAGGAAAAGGGGCCGCCCGAGCTCAACTGGCACAAAAACCCGGACATATTGGCGGCGCTCGGCCAATCCCCCCAGCGCCCGAAGCTGCTGATCGGCTTTGCCGCCGAAACCGAAAAGGCGATCGAGCATGCGACGTCCAAGCGCGAACGCAAGGGCTGTGATTGGATCGTTGCAAACGACGTCTCGGTGGACAAGATGGGCGGTGAGGAAAACCGCGTCCACCTCATCACCGACAAGGGCACTGAAAGCTGGGAGCGGATGACCAAGCACGAAATCGCGCGCAAGCTGACCGAGAAAATTGCCGATGCGCTTGCCTGACATTGCGATTGCCATCCAGCGCCTGCCGCACGGGGAAGGCTTGCCTTTGCCCGGTTATGCAACCGGCGGCGCGGCGGGGATGGATGTCGTGGCGGCGGAGCAACTTGAACTGGCACCCGGCGCACGTCATGCGGTGGCAACGGGTTTCGCGATGGCCATTCCGGCGGGCTATGAAGTGCAGGTCCGCCCGCGCTCGGGCCTCGCGCTCAAGCATGGCATTACCTGCCTCAACACGCCCGGCACGATTGACAGCGACTATCGCGGCGAAGTGAAAGTGATCCTCGCCAATCTTGGCAGCGAACCCTTCTTTATCAGGCGCGGCGATCGCATTGCGCAGCTTGTGCCCGCGCCCGTCCAGCGCGCGGTGTTTGATGAAGTGGGGAGCCTCGATGAAACAGGCCGGGGTGCCGGGGGCTTCGGCTCGACGGGCGTATGACTCTCTCCGACGAACAGCTTGAACGATATGCCCGCCATATTGTCCTGAAGGAAATTGGCGGGGCGGGGCAGGCGAAGCTCGCAAATGCGCATGCGTTGCTGATCGGGGCAGGCGGGATCGGTTGCCCGGCAATCCAGTATCTGGCGGCGGCGGGCGTCGGCAAAATGACCGTGATCGATGACGATCAGGTATCGCTTTCCAACCTCCAGCGGCAGATTCTCTATGGGACTGAAGATGTTGGCCGTGACAAGGTAGAAGCCGCAGCAATTGCTGCGCACAAGATCAATCCGGAAATTGAATTTATCGCTCTGAAACAGAGACTTACCGCGCAGCATGATGCAGCATTTCTGGACGGGGCGAATGTCGTCATTGATGGCTCGGATAACTTCCAGACGCGGCTGATCGTCAATGATCTCTGCCATGCCGCGAAGGTGCCGCTGGTCTCCGCCGCAATCGGCCAGTTCCACGGCCAGATCGGCAGCTATCGCAGCTGGGAGGCGGACAAGCCGTGCTACCGCTGCTTCGTCGGCGACGCGCACGATCCCGACGATTGCGACAGTTGTTCGGAGGTTGGTGTGCTCGGGGCAATGGTCGGGCTGATGGGCAGCTTCGCCGCGATGGAGGCCATCCGCGTCATCACTGGCTTCGGCGACGATCCGGCGGGCAAACTCCACATCTTCGACGGGCTCGCGCCGTCGATGCGGACGATCCGGCTGCCAAAGGACCCGGGCTGTTCGACTTGTGGGACGGGTTAGGAGACGGGCGAGGCGCGCCCGGCCGGGACGGCTATAATTTGTGTCCAACGAGGCGCGATCTACTTAGCGTTTTTTCACCCTTTCGCGGAGAAGCGAATAATTCCATACGTTGCTGAGGAGCGGGGGAGCGCTTACCAATGGCCACAGTCAGGCAAGACCTAGGATTATTTGGCGAGATCAGCGTCGTTAAACTCTGCGCATGTCCACGATGCAAGCGGCGAAAGAGCCTCATACGGCTTCCGCCGAACTTCAAATGCGCCGACGTCATTTGCGACTTCTGTGGCTTTTTGGCTCAGGTAAAGGCTTCCACCGTTTCAGATGTTGATGTTCCGCCCAAGACAATACTTGGCGCGGCTTGGGGGCCGCAGCGAGATCGAATGGCGGCAGCAATATATTTTCCACTCTATCTCGTATTAAAAGCGCGATCTTCAGAAAATCATTCGATCTTCTACCTTTCGGCAGACTTGCAGGAACCCGCAATGTTTTTGGCGCGAAAACCACTTTCCAGTACAGCAAGGCGCCCCGGTTGGCAGGGATTCCACTACAACATCGATGCAGTAAAGGATCGGCTGGTTCGTCTGGTCTAACGTGATCAACGACGACATTTCGGTGGGTGAAACCAAATCACATCTTCGCGTGTAATAATGTTGGTCCAGCGAGGATTCATTTGGTGCCGATACAAATCAGATGTCGAGAGTGTCACAGCGACATAGTCACTCGCGATGCTTGGGCGACATGGGATGTGGAGGCTCAAGTCTGGGTTTTGGGAGCCGTATTCGACTGCGCCTTTTGCCACGCTTGCGAAGCAGAGACGCAACTAGTTGAGGTTGAATTGGCGGATCAGCCTTTTGAAAGCCCTGAACGGTAATAGGTATTAGTCAAGAGAGCGGCCTGATCGGTAGCCCCTCATCGCGAAAGCCCAAGCACCTTGTATGCCCCTTCGAGCGTGGGAGTGGCCAGCGCGGCGGCCTTTTCAGCGCCCTTGACGAGTATCGCATCAAGCGCTGCCGTATCGGCCCGGAGAGCATTGAATCGCTCTGAAATCGGCCGTAACGTATCGACCAGCAACTCGCCCAGCGCAGGCTTGAACGCGCCAAAACCTTGCCCGCCAAAGCGTGCCAGCACGGCATCGACGCTTTCGTTCGCCAGTGCCGCGTAAATTCCGATCAGGTTGGTCGCCTCGAGACGGCCCTCCAGCCCCGCCGCTTCGCTCGGCAATGGCTCCGGATCGGTCTTCGCTTTCCTGATCTTCGCCATCATCGTATCGACGCTGTCGATCAGGTTGATCCGGCTCATGTCGCTGGGGTCGGACTTTGACATCTTGGCGGTGGGTAGGCGCAGCGACATGATCCGCGCGGTGGCCGCCGGGATGATCGGTTCGGGCAGGGTGAACAATTCCACGCCGAAATCATTGTTGAATTTCTGCGCAATGTCGCGGGCAAGCTCGAGATGCTGCTTCTGGTCGTCGCCCACGGGCACGTGCGTTGCCTGATAGAGCAGCACGTCCGCCGCTTGCAGGACGGGATAGGTGAACAGTGCGACGCTCGCCCCTTCCTTGTTCTTGCCCGATTTGTCCTTGAACTGCGTCATGCGGTTGAGCCAGCCCATCCGCGCGGTGCCGTTGAGCAGCCATTGCATCTCGGCATGCGCGGGAACGCGCGCCTGGTTGAAGAGAATCGACTTGTTCGTGTCGATCCCGCAGGCAACCAACGCTGCTGCCATCTCGCGCGTATTGGAGATCAAGTCGGCCGGCACATAGGGCATCGAGATTGCGTGCAGATCGGCAAGGAAGAACAGGCATTCGCCCTCATCCTGCATCGCCACCCAGTTGCGGATCGCGCCGAGGTAATTCCCGAGATGGAGGTTGCCGGTGGGCTGGATGCCGGAGACGACACGCATCAGTCTGCACTCACTTTCTTGCGCCGGAGCAGGATCATGACATCGTCACGATTGATCGCCCCGATCATCCAGCCAAGCCCGAAATAGACCGCCCCTCCCGCCGAGACGAGAGCCGCGATACTGACCAGCCGTTCGCCGACCGAACCTGCGAACAGGCCAGACATCTGCCCGACCAGAAACCAGAGCACAGCGCCCATCGCGGCTGCTGCAACCAGCTGGCGGATCAGCCGCGAGACGAGCCAGCCCTCCAGCCGGAAATGCCCGCGCTGGTGAAGGATTCCATAGAGGATCAGGCAATTTCCCCATGCTGTCAGCGCCGTCGTTAAGGGAAGGGTGGCGATCCCCATTGTCCCGAGCAAGGCAAAGTTGAGCGCGACACCTGCCATCAGCATGGCAACCGCGATCCAGACGGGCGTCTTCATGTCCTTGCGCGCGTAGAAACCGGGGGTGAGAACCTTGATCAGAACATAGGCAGGCAGGCCGGCAACGATGATCGAAAGGACAAGGCCCGTCAGCCGCGCGTCCTCTGCATCGAACCTGCCGCCCTGGAATAGCGCGGCGGCAATCGGCCCTGCGACAACGGCAAGCGCAACGGCGGCAGGCAATGTCAGCAACATGCCAATTTCGACCGCCTGGCCCTGAATCCGGCCTGCGTCGGAGCCATCGCCGGTCTCGACCGCCTTGCTGACCGAGGGCAGGATCGCCGTGCCGAGAGCCGAGCCGATAATGGCGAGCGGAAGCTGGTTCAGCCGGTCGGCATAGGCAAGATAGACGAGCGTCCCTTCGGGCAGGCGCGTGGCAAAAAAAGCATAGAAGAACTGGCTTATATAATAGATCCCTCCTGCAAGCGTTGCAGGAAGCACCAGGATGAAGAGTTCCTTCACGCGCGGCGTCATTTTCGGCGTCCGCAGGCTGAGCCTCACGCCCGCCCGCCGCACGCTGATCCAGCAGAGCGCGACCTGGAATATGCCGCCAACGATGACTGCAACCGCCATCGCCCGCGCGGTCGTCGCACCGCCGTCGCGCACCAGCAGCAGCGCGCCCACCAGCGCGATGTTGAGGAGTGCCGGGGCGAATGCCGCGGCGGTAAACCGGGTCAGAGAATTGAGCACGCCGGACAGCAGCGAGACGATGCAGATAAATACCATATACGGCATGGTTATCCGCGTCAGCTCGATGGCGAAGCGCGTTTTCTCTGCCCCGCCGCCCCAGTCGTCGGGCACCATCAGGGCAATGAAGGCGGGCATGAAGATCATGAACAATGCACTGATCAGCATCAGCACTGGCGCAAAGACGGCAAGCACTTCGTTGGCGAACTCTTGCGCATCCTCGATCCCGCCTTCGCCGTTCAGGCGCTGGCTGAACAACGGAACAAAACCGCTCGAAAACGCGCCTTCACCGAACAGGCGCCGGAACAGGTTGGGGATCAGGAAGGCGAGCTGGAAAACCTCGGCCGCCGCACCCGCGCCCAGAATGCGCGAGGCAATCATCTCGCGCGCAAAGCCCAGCACCCGGCTGACCATGGTCAGCCCGCCGATTGTGCCGATGGCTTTGCCGAGCTTCATCGGCCGCGGTTACGCGTTGCCTTCAGCTTCGATCGCGGCGGGTTCACCCTCTGCCCTGGCGGCGGCCTGCTGCATGTAGAGGGCACCGAAATCGATTGGCTCCAGCAGCAGCGGCGGGAAGCCGCCATCGCGGACGGCATCGGCAAGGACGCGGCGGGCAAAGGGGAAGATCAGGCGCGGGCCTTCGGCAAGCAGAAAGGGCTGAAGCTGGTCTTCGGGGACGTTGCGGACGCCGAACAGCCCGGCATAGGCAAGCTCGACCTGGAACGCGACCTGATCGGCGCTGGTTGCGCGCACCTCGATCTTTACGATCACTTCGTGCGCATCGTCGCCCACCTGATTTGCGCCGATATTGAACTGCACGTCGATCTGGGGCTGGCCCTGCCACTGGAACACAGCCGGGGCGTTAGGGTTTTCGAAGGACAAATCCTTCACATATTGCGAGATCAGGCCGACGGCAGGGCCGGTATCTTCGCCATTGGGGAGCGGTTCGTTGCTGGTTTCATCAGCCATTGAAAAATCCTTGGGTCAAAACGTGAATTCGGTGGCGAAGGCCAAGCCTGCGCCGTGCCGCGGGCGCCTAGCAGCCGGGGCTGGCAAGGGCAATGGGAGAGATTTCGAATCAAACCCATTTGAAACCGGCGCTTGTCGCGCCTATGTAACAAATTGTAACGCGTTGGAGAACTCATGATCGGCATCGTTATCTTCGCCATGATTGCCCTTTTCCTGGGCATGCGGCTGTATGCCGTGCTTGGAAAACGTACCGGGCATGAGCAGCCATTGTCGCGCCCGCCGGAGGATCTGGTGCGCGAACGTTCGCCTTTGCCGGTGATCGAGGACGCGCGCGACGGTTCGGTCGTCGTGCCGGAAGAACAGCACACCGCAGGGGCCGATGCGGGCTTGCGCGCCATTGCGGCAGCGGATCGCAG
>CXWL01002516.1_pt1 | contig 11735 bp, 8 predicted proteins | sample 590931 | NCBI WGS metagenome assembly CXWL01 (sample SAMEA3498368, study PRJEB10139) | groundwater metagenome | biome: water well; material: biofilm material | place: Germany | collected 2015-04-27
CATGCTGGAGAGGCGCTGGAGAATCTGTTGTGGAGTCTCTTTCTGGACGACCGCATCCGCAAGAGCATCCATGTCCCGATGAATCGACATACCCATTTGCTTGAACGGAAGCGGCAATTTCTCCATGAGCGCCGGATTCACGTCCGCCGCCATGCCCATTCCTGCCGAGCGGGCAGCCTGTTCAATCTGCGTTCGATCCGCCGCCTGATCGTGACCGGCCAAGCCAGTCACGACACCATGGACCGCCTTCAGGAGCATCCGCATCTCGCCCAGGATCAAGTCACGCTCTGCCGGTGCTAAGACGATTTGCGTCCGTCCATCCGTGCCAGGCACCGTCCATCCCCGCACAAAGAACCATCCACCAGCCACCATCGTCACGACCCACAGCCCCAACATGATCCGGCAGAAGTTCGATCTCATCGGAGCCCGCTTCCCATGTCGCCGGCTGCTTCGGGAGCGAGCGTCCGCACATAGGCGAGCACATCCCAAATCTCATCGTCCGTGAGTGCTTCTCTCCAGGCTCCCATTGCAGTATTTTTCTTGCCGTCATGCACGCTCTTAAATAACCTCGCATCCAGCTTCCCTTGAACTGCCGGTGATGTCAGGTCGGCAACCGGAGGCGTAAACTTCATTGGCCCATCGCCCTTCCCGTCGATCCCATGACAACGGAGACAAATCGTCGAAAAAATAACTCTACCGCTGAGCACATCCCGCTCCGGCTGAGATACGTTCAATTCTTTCAGGCCAGCGCCCCCGGCGAGCGCCAAGACCACGGCTCCGATCAATACAGCTTTCATTTCGTTGCCTCCTTGCCTTCCTATCCGTTGAATATCATTGCGAGTGAGATGCCAGGCAACTTTGGAAATGTGCGCGGTTAAATCTGTGCACAAACAATGTCTTAGGAGGAAGGACTGGAAGAGGACGTCGACAGATTGCTGGAACTGGCGAGAAAGACCCCGCCGAGCATCTGATCACTGTCGCAAGATGCTACAGCCGGGAGAACGTCAACGGTCATTCGTCGTAACGACTCAGGTAGATAGGCTGAAGGCTTTCAGTCTTCAGCTTGAACACCTGAGTAGTTACCATTCGATCGGCTCATCTTTCGACAGTCGTGGGCTGAGACAGGCACCGCTTTCGAGCGGTGCCTGTTCCCTTCTTGCTCTGAATCAGGAACTTATCAGCAGGGCTGGTGCTGGTGGTATCGGAAGTATGCGCCAGGGAATATGGTGCTGAAAGGGCTAGAGAAGGAAGCACGAGAGGCGAGAAAGGGCTTGTGGGTCGATCCGCAGCCGGTGCCGCCGTGGGAGTGGCGGAAGCGGAAGTAGATTGTTCTATGCTAACTGGAAAGGGACGACGTTATAGTTAAGCAGGAAAGGAAAGTCAAGTCGTACGGGGGTTTTTAAAGTCCATGTTCTGAAAAGCGCGAGTGCCTTCTCAGCCCAAGTCCATAATTGGCTCAAGACCAGCATTACAGAATAGCCAGCTTGTGCCAAGGCATTAAACTCATCAATCTTCATGCAATACCCTCCATCCAACTGCCCATATACCACTGCCTCTGAAAATCTGTCAAGGCAAGAAACCGCCTCTCTACTCGATCCCAAGTTTAGGCTGGCCCGTTAGCCTCAAGTTCCTGACTGAGCCACGCGACTCCAACAACCTCCGGCCAATCAACACCGACATTTCCCCACGCCCCCCTTGAGGTTTGATCCGTACCTTCCTACACTGGGCCACCCTGGAAGCTAGACAGATGGACTATTCGTAGGCGCTCTATCCTGGACAATGGTCAATAGCTCTTTCATAGCGTTCTCCTGATGAGCCGAAAGAGTCCCCTGCTCCAACCTAACCATCTGTTTGGCAAACCATTCAGCGGCACCAAGAGGTAATGTCTTATCGTCAGAGTCCTTTGTCGGTACAGATGAATTTGATAAAACGAATTCGAGGTAGCGGGAGTAGTTCCAATACCATTCTCTAAAAACCCAGCCGTGGCTTTCGTCCAAGAGGATTAAAAATCTGAATAGTTGTCGCTTAAACTCTGAGTATACCCCCGCAGCATAAGCGCGGTTCTCGCTCAGAAACCAATATCCCACGCTCACGCCACGATACATGTCCGATATTTCAACCTTTCTTTCTAGTGCCCTCATCAAGTCCCGACAAAGCTCAAAATGTCGGAACCACGAATCGGGCAAGTTTTCAGGCTTGCGGAGAGGAGGGGTATCTCGCTGCTGCACGGGACTTGGCGGAATGGCTGCTCGTTTTTGTCGGCTGGTCTCCCACACAAATCCGAGTGCATCCAACTTCTCGACTAATTCAGCGGGAAGCTTGTCTTTTTTAGGCCGAATTGAATTTATGAGCCAGTTCCCGATTGCAACACCTTCGTGAACTGTTCGACGTTCCGGTTGTTTGCCGGTTTTCTCGACGTAGTTCTTGTACGCAGCAAGGTTTCGCTCCCACCGAGTCTTTTGGGGTTCCAAGACTTTTCCCAGAAGCCTCTCCAAATTATCCTTTCGATCTTCTCTTAGGTGACCTTTCTTGAATAACCGACGTTGATGCGTGAGCCAAAGACCAATCTTTAGACCATCAGAACTTTCTTCGCCTGAGACAGGCAGCTTGCCAGTTTCATCCAGATAAGTACTGCACGCTGCCATGTGGCGAACCCAACTTCGTTCCGTATCGCGATATTCCCCCCATTCAACCCCTAACTGATCTAGCAATACCTCGTGGTCCTTCGAGAGCTTACCTTTCTTGCGTGCGGCACGCTGGGCTTTGAGCCACGAGCCAATTTTCAGTCCCTCAAATTCCGTATCCTGATCTGGCTCTTCTCCATGTTCCTCCATGTATTTCTTCAATGCACCGAATCTCAAATGCCATCGAGTGCCCAGTTGCTCCATCATTTCTAGCGAGAAGAGACTCTGATATTCCGAGAATGCGATATGTTTTGGAAATCCAATCAGAAAGGTATTGGCATCTGGCATGTCCCGTCGATCCGTGGCGTGTGCTTGTCCTAATATTGGCGCTTCGCCCTCGCCTTGACGAATCCGCGCCTCTCGGATCGCTCCTTCGACGCGTTCATCCTGACTGGCCATCGCACTTAGAACTTGCCATACAAGTTCAAACCGGCTTGCTTGAATAATTGTCTCCGCATCCTCTTCTTCCCGTACAAGAACGGGAATAATCACATAGGCCCTGCTCTTCCCTGGAACAATGCGGAGCGCTCGGCCAGTGGCTTGCACAATATCGATGACCGAACTGCGCGAGTCTGCGAAAAACACGCCATCCACCACTGGCACGTTGACTCCTTCTCCTAGACATCGTGCATTCGTGATTATCCCCCGTGCACTCATCTTGAATTCACGCAAAATTCGATTGCGTGTTCCTGCTGACATCTCCCCATTGATATGTTTCGCTATGTAGTGAAGATTCGGACTCATCTTGTCGAGGACGGCGGGAAGGCTATCGGGTCGACTGGCATCGACAAATTCTGACGCGCTGGCGACGCGATTATGAAAGCTGAATATTTTCTTGATCCCGTAAAGCCCAATTGCCTTCCCTAGCGCGATACGTTGTGCGAGTCCGTGCGCTTCCCATCGCTCCTGATCCTCCGTTTCAATGGTCCGTCCAGTGCAGGTTAGCTCAGCAACCTCTTTTTCCGAGACACCAATCACGACGACGCGGTAGTCGGAGATGATGTTCTGCTGAATAGCCTCTGCGAAGCTCATGCGGTAGAACACGGGACCGAATACGTCTGGCTCGTCCATCGAGACAATAGGAGCGGCATCCTCTTCCGTATTTTTGCGATACTGCGGCGCGATAACCCTGGGCGTTGCTGTCATGAACAATCGCTTCGTTGCTGGGATTTTCTCATCATCAAGAACCTGCGCAAATGGTTTCCCCGCTGCCCCTGCAACCTTGTGCGCCTCGTCGCAGATCACGAGGTCAAAGTGGCTTTTCTGCATCGCGAGTTCCCGCAAGCCAGCAACTAAGACGGCACTACTCTGGTACGTTGAGAAAACCACGTGTGGGAGTGGTGAGGACTGCCGTAAGAACGCGGCCAACTCTCTAGAATCCGTGGAAACCTTGAAGTCCTGATCGGAGGGATCGGCTTCCCAGCCATCTTCACTATGCAAGAGTGCGACTGATTGATCGCTACAAATGCAGATATATCGAAACCCTGGGCCGCGCACCTTATACCACTCTTCCAGGGTCTGCTTGATGAGCGCCAGACTCGGAACCATGATGAGAATCTGTTTGGCGCCAAGTCTGTCGGCAATCCATTTTCCGATGAGAGTCTTTCCAGATCCGCAAGGGAGTATGGCTTGCCCGCGTGGGTATCCTCGAAAACCATCAATGACTGCGTCAATCGCCTGCAACTGGAATGGACGCGGCTCTAGCGGAGGTTCCAACTTGGGTTTGTCGTGAAAGACATACTCCTGAAGGGAGACGAAAAATTCTTCGGGGAGATTGAGTAGCGAATCAACGAGATATTGACCGTGCACTTTCCGCTCTCGAACCACTCTGGGTAAGTCTTCGACATTAGCGATGATGAGGCGAAAGTCTGCACGATCGCTTACCATATAGAACGTAGACAGCTCGCGCTGGGAAGGGATGTCAGATCGGTCCAGGCGGAATTTCGATTGGTACGCGGTCAACGTGTCGTCGTAGTGAAGTATCATTCCATCGATACCCACATCTTGGCGGTTCGAGCACCCGAGACGCTCTAAAATCTCGTCAGGGACGTCGCGAAACCTCCAAATCTTCATGGCTTGGTAGTAGTCTTTGTGAAGTTCCAGGAGCGCCACACTAAACTCCTCAAACACTTCGCCTCGATCCTGTTGCGTCGGCAGCCCTGAGATCGCTTTCTCCAGCGCATCCCAGGACTTAATCTCGCTCCAATCAAATCTGCGAAGGATGGGAAACATTGGAGTAAATCCTACTAAGGTTTGCGGTCTACCAGGCCAGTCTAAAAATGCGGTTTCAAGTATGCCCGAAATGTTGGGGGATTAGTTGAGCAAAACGGACACGAACACCGGTACTACGAAAAGTTTGTGGGGCACCAAAAGGGCCGGAAGTCTTTTCTCCCCGCAATATAGACCGCTCCCTGCAAGAGATAGTTGATTCTATCCTACACTGCGCGTGTCCATTCGAATGCACTTCCCCAATACCCAGCCAAGAAAGGGCGTAAGGAGCTATTGACTGCGGCCGTCGAACGAGGGCCTTCTCAGGCCGCGCGTTCCGGGAGCAAAGAAAGCTCCTCACGCCCTTACGCCTCAGATTCTGCGACCGCGCGTTGCACGTGCACAGGAGAGACCATCTAGTCTGCCCTCTCCAAGCTCGCTCGTCACTTTTCAGGGGATGGGGGCTGATTGATCTTCCACTGCGCGCGTCCAACAAGGGCTAGTTCGTCTGGTCTATCTCGTCTGTCTCGTTTGTCTGGTTGGTCGGACCGGAAATTCATCCAGAAGAACCAGATAGACCAGCCAACCAGACAGACAAGCCCGCGCGCGAGCACAGAAGATCATCAGCATCTATCCCCTCAACCATCCCATCCGCCAGCAGGCGCTTCCAAAAATGTCGATGCAGAGGTATTCTTTCTGCCCTAGTTTTATACTCTGCCAATGAGGTTCGCATGACTGCCGATGATCGCTACGATGTGTCCGGTTTGCCGGAGACGCAGTTTGAGCCTGGCTCCAATGGACTGGTGCTCAAGAATCTGATCGGAATTACGTCGAAGCACGTTATGGACGAGGCAGAGGCCAGAGCCCTTGAACAGGCAATGGACGTACTGGTCAGGGCCTACAGTGAGACGCATCGGTTCACGGCCACGGATCTCTGTGACAGTCACCGCACCTGGCTCGGCAACATCTATGAATGGGCCGGTCGCTATCGGCGGGTAAATGTCAGCAAAGACGGATTCCCTTTCGCGGCAGCCGCGCAAGTATCTGTCTTGATGGATCAGTTTGAGCGAGATGTGTTGCGGCGCTATACGCCGTGCACGTTTGCAGATCGAGCTGACGTTGTCCAAGCGCTGGCGGAAACGCACGTTGAGTTAGTGCTGATCCATCCGTTTCGTGATGGGAACGGACGCCTCGCTCGTGTGCTGTCATCTTTGATGGCGCTCCAGGCAGGACTGCCGCTGCTCGACTTCGGCCTCATGACGGGGACGGGCAAGACTGCGTACATTGCCGCGATTCAGGCAGGCCTCGATAAGCACTATGCGCCGATGGGGCGATTATTCGGAAAGGTTATCGAGCAGAGCCGTTCGTCTTCTTAGGCAGCGCAGGCTTGCTCTTCTCAGCCAGGATGCGGGCTATGGATTCGACAGATGCTCCGGTCTCGACTGCCGTCGAGCTGGCGACGTTGGCGATCAACGCTTTCCGATATTTCGCTGGAACCTTGAGATGCGGGTTGGTTTCAATGAGTGGCTTATTCTTCATCAATGTTGCCTCTCTTCGTGTGTGCAATTGTACCGCATGACCTGAAATGAGGCTATTTCAAAGTGTGAGCCTTCGCAAGCGCACTGGAGGCGTTGTTCCGTTGCGCTCCTATCTTCTTCAATTGGGAGCTGGCTAGAGGGTCTTCCATTGCGCGCATCGGACGAGCACACTTTATAATGTTCCCTCCAAGCTCGCTCGTCACCTCTCAGGGATGGGGGCTGATTGATCTTCCACTGCGCGCGTCCAACGAGGGCTTTCTCAGGCCGCGCGTTGCGCGAGCACAGAAGATCATCAGGCTCCATCCCCTCCTCTTTTTCAGCATCCTGCTATCGGATGGTCGGCTCCAAGCTCACTCTCGCCTTCATGCTGTTGGAAATCAGGCAATTCGCCTCGGCTTTCTCGATCAGCTCCTTGGCCTTGGCCACATCGGCGTTCGCCGGAAGCGTGATGGTCGGTTTCAGCGTGATGGCCGTGAACTGAAACTTCCCCTCGACCAATTCCAGCTTTCCTTCAGCCGCACTCTCGTAGGAGGTAAAGACCAGACCTGCTCGCTCCGCCACCGACAGGAACGTCGTCATCAGACAGATATTGGCGGAGGCGACGAATAGATCCTCCGGCGACCAGATACCATCATGCCCCTTGAACTCCGGCGGCGTTGCAACCTGGATATCCGGTTTGCCGGCACAGGAGATGACCCCCTTGCGCTGCTCCGTCCATTTCACTGCCGTGTGATACAGATAGACTTTCGGCTTCACATCCATGATTCCTCCCAGTTCCTGCTATCAGCTCTTCGTTACGGTTTGATGTACGCCCATCCCTGCTCCTGCAATTCCATCAGACGCACCATAGCCGGCATGGTGCGATCCACCTGATCGATCAAATCGGCCCTCGTGAGGCCCTGGGCCTTCATCGTATTGGAGCAAGCGGTGTACGACACCCCATAGGAGGTCTTCAGCCTCGCCAGCTCTTCAGCTAGCTTCGTATCCTGTTTGGTGAACAGTGACAGTCCGGCTCCATGGGCGACGAGTTCCACCATCACCCGTTCAACTCCCAAGGCTTCATAGAGATTCTTGATGTTGTTGAGCGCGCCCTTCTGCACCTTCTCCTCTCCGGAATTCAGGTGCATGACCACACGATGGATCTTGCTGCCGACCTCCGGTCCCTCTGCGCTCTGCACCGGTCCCACGCGGCAGACAAGACCGGCCAACAGCATCAAGCCGACGAAACCGACAACAGTGGCATATCGAGACATGATCATTGCTCCTTCGAGCCTCAGTTCACTGCAGATGGCTCACTCGACACCTGCTTCTGGCCAGCTCCCTCATTTGGTCCGTCAGGACGCGACCACTTCATCAGACTGACATACAGAACCGGGATCACGACCAACGTGAGCAGGGTCGAGGCACCGACTCCGAAGAGCAGCGACACCGCGAGCCCCTGAAAGATCGGGTCGAGAATGATGACGAATGCTCCGACCATCAGCGCCGCCGCCGTCAAGAGGATCGGGCGCGTACGGATGGCTCCGGCGCGGATCACCGCTTCCTGCAACGGCCAACCCTCCCGTCGTTGCAGCTCGATGAAATCCACCAACAGAATCGAATTGCGCACGATGATGCCCGCCAGAGCGATGAACCCGATCATCGACGTGGCGGTAAAATACGAGCCGGTGATCCAATGTCCCGGCACGATGCCGATCAACGTCAGGGGAATGGGCGCCATGATGATGAGCGGCGTGAGAAACGACTGGAACTCGCCCACGATCAAGAGATAGATCAGCAACATGGCGATGGCAAAGGCGATCCCCATGTCCCGGAAGGTCTCGTAGGTGATCTGCCATTCCCCGTCCCACTTCACCGCCACACGGCTTTCGGACCAGGGCGCCTTCGCGTAGTGCTGTTCAATCTCATAACCTTCCGGCGGGCGATAGGCCTTCAGCCGGTCACCGATCCCGAGCACCCCGTACACAGGGCTCTCCGCTTTCTCCGCACCGGGCCCACCGACATCGCCGACGACATAGACCACCGGCTTCTGGTTCTTGTGGTAAATGGCTTTCTCTTCGATCGTCTGTTCCAACCGCAAGAGTTCCGACAACTGCACCATTTCACCGGTCGGCCGCCGCACCGCAATTTCGCCGAAATGTTCTAATCCGGTCCGCTCCGCCTGCGGCAGCCGCATGACGATCTGAACCGGACTTTTCTCTTTGGGAATATGCACCAGGCCGATCTTGTCCCCGCCAAGCGCCATGCGCAATGTCCTGACGATATCGTCGGACGGAACTCCTGCCAGCGCCGCCTTCGCATGATCAACGGTAAAGACATATTTGATCTGATCGTGCTCCATGAAATCGTCTACATCCACCACCCCGGGGGTCGCCTCGAACATGGCTCGAAGTTCCTTGGCCACAGCCCGTTGCCGGTCGTAGTCCGGTCCATAGACTTCCGCCACCAGCACCGATTGCACGGGAGGCCCCGGCGGCACTTCCACCACCTTCACATTCGCGCCAAACTGGCGGCCGATCTCCTGCACGGCCGGCCGCACCAGCCGGGCGATCTCGTGGCTCTGCGCCGATCGCTGATCCTTGGGCAGCAGATTCATCTGAATATCGGCTTGATGGCTCCCCTCCCGGAGAAAGTAATGCCGGACCAGACCGTTGAAATTGAACGGCGAGGCCGTCCCGACATAAGCCTGGTAATCGCGAACCTCGGGAATTGTGCGCACATACTGGGTCACGGCCTTCGTGACCCGCGCCGTTTCTTCCAGCGTGGTCCCTTCCGGCATGTCGACGACAACCTGCAATTCGCTCTTGTTGTCGAAGGGCAGCATTTTGACCGTCACGCTTCTCGTATAGAACAGCGCCACCGACGCGACCAGCAGCAAGCCCACCAGGGCCAGGAACGAATAGGCCAACCAGGGATGCCGGAGCAGTGGCGTCAGCACTCGCTGATAGAACCGGTACGTCCAGCCGTCTGTCGTATCGTCCTGCTCCACGCCCTTCATCACCACCCCTTCGCGATAACAGGTCTGGCAGAACCAGGGAATGACGATGAAGGCGACCAGCAATGAAAAGAACATGGCGATCGACGCGTTCACCGGTATCGGCCTCATATAGGGGCCCATCAGGCCTGAGATAAAGGCCATGGGCAGGAGGGCCGCGATCACGGTGAAGGTCGCCAGAATCGTGGGATTCCCCACTTCGTCCACGGCATAAATGGAGGCTTCGCGGTGGGGACGGCGGCGCATGGTCAGGTGCCGATAGGTGTTCTCCACCACGACGATGGCGTCATCGACCAAAATGCCGATCGAAAAGATCAGAGCGAAGAGCGTGACCCGGTTGATCGTGTAGCCGATCAACATGGAGGTAAAGAGCGTGAGGGACAGCGTCACGGGAATGGCCAGCGAGACGACCATCGCCGGCCGCACGCCCAGGGTCAGCCCGAGAAACAGCACCACCGCCGCCACCGCGATCAGCAAATGCCAGAGCAATTCGTTCGCCTTATCATCGGCTGTCTCCCCGTAATCGCGCGTGACCGTCACGCGCACGTCTGAGGGGATGATCGTGCCTTTCAACTCATCGACGGTACGGAGCACCTCCCGGGTGACGGTCACGGCGTTCATGCCTCGCTGCTTGGCGACCGCCACGGTCACGGCGGGAGATTCGTGAGGCGCCTCCCGCGCTCCGTCTTGCGTTTCACGTGTGACGTGTGACGTGTGACGATCCCCTCCTGCGCCCAAGCCGAACCACACGTATCGCGTGACATCGGAAGGACCATCGATCACGTCCGCAACCTGGCGGAGATAGATCGGCCTGCCATCGCGGACGCCGACCACCAGCGCTTCGAGATCTTCGCGCGAACGAATAAAGCGGCCGGTTTCCAGCACATACTCTTGGTTCTGACTTTGGAAACGGCCGGCAGGCAGCGCCAGATTTTCGCCCCTGATTACTCCGGCCATGTCGAGCGGCGTCACCCCATAGGCACGCATGCGGGCCGGGTCGATCTGAATACGCAGCTCCCGAGGGCGTCCGCCAACAAAGAATCCTCCGGCCGTCCCCGGCACCTTTTTCACGTTTTCCAACACATGCTCCGCCAGTTGCTGGAGCTGAGCATCGCCGTAGCGGTCGCTGGAGAGGGTTACCGTGACAATCGGCACATCGTTGATGTCCCGCGGCTTCACGAGGAAGGTCCCGGCGCCCGGCGGAAACAGATCCTGGTTGGACATGAGCTTGTCGTACAGGTCGACGAGGCTCTGCTCCATCGGTTCACCGACGTAGAACCGCACAATGATCAGAACACCGCTGGGCCGGGAGATCGAATAGACATATTCGACTCCGCGAATCTCGGAGATCTTGCGTTCGAAGGGTTTGGTGAGTTGTTCTTCGACGACCTTCGCGGAGGCACCGGGAAATGACAGGAAAACGTCGGCCATCGGCACGACGATTTGAGGCTCTTCCTCTCTCGGTGTGACGACAACGGCGAACACTCCGAGCAACAGCGCTCCCAACAGGATGAGAGGCGTGAGCTTGCTCCCGATGAACAGACCAGCGAGACGTCCTGAGAGACCGACGTGGGTGGACATGATGACTCGTGATGCGTGAACTGCGACGGTGAAAGGAGTCGTCCCGTCGTCCTGTCTTTTATTACCGAGGGCGGGGAAGCCTGTTACCGCGTCACGGCTTCGATCCGAGCCCCCTCGATGCCAGTACTGGCGTCCGCAAGCAGCCGTTCTCCGGCGGTGACCCCGGACAGGATCTCGATCGACTCACCCACCGTGCGGCCCAGCTTGACCCAGCGCAGGCGGGCCAACGAATCTGGGCCGACGATATAGAGCCCCGTGAGCTCACCTCGCTCGATGACTGCAGCCCTCGGAACAACCAGCGTCTGGCCGGTTCCCTTATCCACCAGCATGCGCCCGAACATCCCGGTCTTGAGCCCAGGCGTCGGCGGCAGCTCCACCTTGACGAGGAACGTATGGGTCGCAGGGTCTCCCGTTGGAAGAATCTGCGCCACCGTGCCGGGCAACGTCTTGGAACCGAGCGCATCGATCATGACCGGAATCGTCGCGCCACGCGAGAGCGCTTGGAGGTCTCCCTCGGCCACCGTGGCCTCCAGGCGCAATCGTTGCGGGTCTTCCATTTTCAGAAGCGGCTGTCCCGGCGAAGCAATCTCGCCGGCCTCGATCTTCTTTTCCGTGATGATCCCGTCGAACGGCGCCGTGACGACGGTATAGCTCACCTTCGTGAGGGCAGCCCGCCGACTGGCCTCGGCCACTTTGAACGTGCGATCGGCGTTTTCCTTCTCCTGCTTC
>CXWL01138426.1_pt1 | contig 11734 bp, 10 predicted proteins | sample 590931 | NCBI WGS metagenome assembly CXWL01 (sample SAMEA3498368, study PRJEB10139) | groundwater metagenome | biome: water well; material: biofilm material | place: Germany | collected 2015-04-27
GCGGCGATGCTGGAGATGTTCGATTCGAAGAAGCCCTCGCCCAGCACATAGCCGCGCGAGCGGTCGGCCTGCACCATGTCGAAGAGTTCGTTCACCGTCTTGGGCGTGCTCGGCGAGAAGGTCTCCAGCTTGTCTTCGGGGTAGAGCGCGCGCAGCTGCGGCAGCGTCAGGTCTTCGAGCAGCACGCGGCCGAGCACCGTGGCATGGGCCGGCAGGCGCGTGCCCACGGTGACCGAACTGGCGAAGGGCGTCGGCGGCGCGACCTTGGCGACGTAGACGATCGAACGGCCGTCGCGCACCACCAGGTTGCAGGGCGTGCGCAGCTCGTCGCACAGGCGGTTGAGCAGCGGCGTGCCCAGCTGCGTGAGCTCCAGCGAGGCNNGCGGAGAGCGTGCGGTTCTCGCGGCTGAATTCGCACAGCACGCGCAGACCGCGTTCGAGTGCGGGCACGTTGTAGCGGTCGGCGCCCTCTTCCATCACTTCGTTGTTGTCGTTGGTGGTCATGGTGATTCGTTGTTCCCTTTGGTTGTTCTGCAGCGGCACGCATCAGGCGGCGAGTGCTTCGCGCAGCAGCGCGGCAACGGCCTCGGGCCGCTCCACATAGCTGGCGTGCCCGGCACCGTCGATGGCTTCGAGCATCACCCCGCAGCCGCGCGCGACTTCGGCGCAGGCTTCGGGCGTGGTGACGACATCGAGCGTGCCACAGGCCACGCGCACCGGCATGGCGGGCGGCAGGTCGGCCCGCAGGTCGCCGTTGCACAGCAACTCGACGGCCTGACGGTAGCCGCCTTCGTTCAGGCGGGCCATGTTCCAGCGCACCCACTGGCGCGCGAGTTCGCTGGCGGTGTCGGAGACGAGGCGGCCCGCGCGTTTCGACGCCATGCCGGCGATGCCGAGTTCGTCGAGCGTGGCGAGGCGTTCGGTGCGCACCTTGGTGCGGGCTTCCGCGCGCGACGGTGCGCCGTAGCCGGCGGCCGGGCTGATGAGCACGAGGCGGCGAATGCGCGAAGCAATTGCTGAATCTTTCCGTGCGGCCGAAGCCGCGGTGAGCGCGCCGAGCGAGTGGCCGACGAGCACGCAGGACTGGACATCGAGCGCATCGAGCAAGGCATGCAGGCGGTGCGCGTAGTCCGCGGCGGATGGTGCGACAGGCGCAAGCGGCGTGGATTCGCCGTATCCCGGTGCATCCCACGCGATCACGCGGCCCTGCGGTGCAAGCAGCAAGGCGATGTTGAGCCACGAGGCCGCGCCCGAGCCGATGCCGTGCAGGCACACGAGGGCCGGCCCCGCGCCGTGCTCGCGCACCGACACCACCGCGCCACCGCCGACCGGCACGTCGCGTGCGGGAAAGCGGGCGTCGAGCAGCGCCAGCTCGGAAGCCGGCAGCGTGAGTGCGTCGGTGACCATCGCGTCGCTCATTCGGTCCTCAGCGCTTGATCTTCGCGAGCGGGTGATCGGCCGGATACGTCGGCGTGATCGGCTTCTTCGCGCCGAGCATCACGCACATCAGCGCGTCTTCGTCGCCGATGTTGATCTCCTCGCGGTACACGCCGGGCGGCACCGAGATGAGGTCGCGGTCGGTCATGATGGTTTCGAAGCGCTCGCCGTCCTTCTCGATCACGACCTTGAGCTTGCCGCGGATGAGGAAGAACACTTCTTCCACGTCGGTGTGCAGGTGCGGCGGGCCTTCGTGGCCGGCCGGAATCACCATGGTCGAGAAGGTGAAGTGCTCCGAAGGCACGGTGTTCACGTCCTTCGCGACGCCGGTGCCGCCGGTGCCCACGTAGCGCATCTGCGCGCGGCGGTACTTGGGGTCGAAGTCGGCCTGGAACTTCAGCGCGTCCCAGTCGTACTTGCGGGTTTCGTAGCGGGCGATGCGGGTGTTCATCCACTCGGCGAGGCTCGTGCCTTCGGGCTGCGCCAGCGTGCTGGCGGCAGCGTCGGTGATCTTCTGTTGTTCGGACAAATCGCTCATGGGTTTACTCCTTCGTCGGAAAAATTCAATCAGTGCATCGCGAAGCCGCCGTTGACGGCCAGCAGCTGGCCCGTCACGAAGCGCGAGAGGCCGGACAAGAGGTACAGCGTGGCGCCGCAGACATCGGCGGCCTGCTGCTCGCGCGGAATGGCGCGGCCTTCGAGGTATTTCTGGTGGCGCGCCATCGGCACGTACTCGGTCGCCTCGACCAGCGTGAGGCCCGGCGCCACGGCGTTGACGGTGATGTTGTCGCCACCCCATTCGCGCGCCAGCGAGCGCGTCATGGAGATGACGGCGCCCTTGCTCGATGCATAGGCCAGCAGGTTGGGTGCGCCCCAGAGCGCGGTGTCGGAGGCGAGGTTGACGACCGCGCCACGGCCGCTTGCAGCGAGCGCACTGCGGCAGGCGCGGCCCATGAGCCAGGTGCCGCGCACGTTGACGTTCATCACGCGGTCCCACATGTCGATCTCGAGCTGGTGCGCATCGCGGCCGCCCGAGTTGGTGATGGCGGCGTTGTTGACCAGGCCGTCGAGCCCGCCGAGCAGGCGGATCGCCTCGCCGGCGCAGGCGTCGATGGAGGCCGGCTCCGACAGGTCGACGGTGAGCGCATGCGCCTTGTGGCCTGCGCCCCGCAGCGCCTGCGCTTCGGTTTCGGCGAGCTCGCCGAGGATGTCGGCCAGCACCACGCTCGCGCCCGCCGCGGCGATGCACTGCGCGAATGCGAGGCCCAGGCCCCGTGCGCCGCCGGTCACCAGCACGCGGCGTCCCGCCAGCAGGTTCGCGGGCAGTTCGGCCAAGAGCGACTGCAGGCTCGACGGATCGGGAATGGCTTTGAGTTCGGTCATGGCGTGCTCAGTCGGCCTGGATGCCGAGCTCCTTGATGACCTTGCCGAAGCGCGCGTAGTCGGCCGCGTTGGTCTTGCCGAGCACGTCGGCATCGCCACCCACCGGCGTGGTGCCGAGCACGGCCATGCGCGCGACGATGTCGGGCATCTTGAGGATCTCGTTGAAGTGGCCGTTGAGCGTCTTCACGATCTCGGGCGGCAGGTTGCGCGGGCCCCAGAGGCCGTTCCAGGCGACCACCTCGACGTCCTTGTAGCCAAGCTCGGCGAGCGTCGGCACAGTGGGCGCGAGCGGCGAGCGCTGGCTCGAGGCCACGGCCAACGGCTTCAACTTGCCATTGGCGAAATACGGCGCCACGGGGCCGAGCGTGATGAAGGTGACGGGCACATGGCCGCCCAGCACGTCGTTGACCGCGGGCGCCACGCCCTTGTAGGGCACGTGCGCGAGGTTCGCACCCGAGGCGCGGGCGAACATCTCGCCCAGGATGTGCATCGGCGAGCCGCTGCCCGGGCTCGCGTACGAGAGCGACTTGCCGGCGCCCTTCGCGGCGGCGACCGCATCTTTCGCCGTGGCGAAGCCGCTGCCGGCGCTCGCCACCAGAAACAGCGGCTGGCTGCCGGTCTGCACGATCGGCGTGAAGCCGGCGAGCACGTCGTAACCCGAGGAACCGTTGGTCTTGAGCACCAGCTGCGCGATCGAGAAGGTGCTGGGCGCGAGCAGCAGCGTGTAGCCATCGGGCGCCGCCTTCGACACGTAGCCGCTGCCGATGATGCCGCTGGCGCCCGGGCGGTTGTCGACCACCACCGGCTGCCCCACGCGTGCCGAGAGCTTCTCGGCGAAGAGCCGCGCCAGCGCATCGGTGTCGCCGCCGGCCGGATAGGCGACCACCAGCGTGATCGGCTTCGCCGGGTAGTTCTGTGCCCAGGCAAGACCGGTGGCGCAAACACCGGCCACGGAAATGGCGGCTGCAATGGCAAGGCGGCGTGTGTGTTTCATGGGTCCGTCGTGGTTCGCGTTTTGTTTCATTAGAGAAACAACGATTTATTAATGGAACACACGAAGGATAAACACGAAGACAACTTCGTGACTAAGTAGAAACCCTAGATGTCGCAACCCAACGTAAACAGGGCGGCCTTTTGGGCCGCCCTGCTCGGGGATGAAGTGTTGTGGCTGCTAGCCGCCGTAGCGCGCCACGGTCAGGCCTTCCATGTCGATCTCGGGCGCCTTGCCGGCGACGAGGTCGGCCATCACGCGGCCGGTGCCGGCCGCCATGGTCCAGCCGAGCGTGCCGTGGCCGGTGCTCAGCATCAGGTTGGGGATGCACGTGGCACCGATGACGGGCGTGCCATCGGGCGTCATCGGGCGCAGGCCCGTCCAGAAGGAGGCGTCGCGCACGTTGCCGCCCCTGGGAAAGAGATCGGTCACGACGTGTTCGAGCGTGTCGCGCCGGCGCGGGTTGAGTGCAAGGTCGAAGCCCGAGAGCTGCGCCGTGCCGCCCACGCGGATGCGGTCGCCCAGGCGGGTGACGGCCACCTTGAAGGTCTCGTCCATCACGGTGGATTCGGGCGCGCCGCCCGCATCGGTGATCGGCACGGTGATCGAGAAGCCCTTGACCGGGTACACCGGCAGGTCGATGCCCAGCGGCTTGACCAGCGCAGGCGAGTAGCTGCCGAGCGCGACCACGTAGCGGTCGGCGGTGAAGCTGCCCTTGTCGGTGCGCACCGCGGTCACGCCCTTGGCGGTGTCGTGCTCGATGGCCTGGATGTTCACGCCGAACTTGAAAGTGACGCCTTCGGCTTCCGCCAGCTTCGCGAGCGCCTGCGTGAACTTGAAGCAGTCGCCGGTCTCGTCGCCCGGCAGCCGCAGCCCGCCGACGAACTTCTCCTTCACCGCCGCGAGCGCGGGCTCGTACGGCAGGCAGCCTTCGCGGTCGAGCACCTGGTAGGGCACGCCGGAAGCCTTGAGCACTTCGACGTCCTTCGCGGTTCCGTCGAGTTGCTGCTGCGTGCGAAAAAGCTGCAGCGTGCCCTGCATGCGCTCGTCGTACTGGATGCCGGTGTCGGCGCGCAGGGCCTTCATGCAATCGCGGCTGTATTCGGCCAGCCGCACCATTCGGCCCTTGTTGAGTTCGTAGCGCGCCTGCGTGCAGTTGCGCAGCATCGAAAGGCCCCAGCGCCACATCGCCGGATCGAGCATGGGCTTGACGACCAGCGGGCTGTGCTGCATCAGCATCCACTTGACGGCCTTGACCGGAACGCCGGGCCCGGCCCAGGGCGCCGAGTAGCCGGGCGAGACTTCGCCCGCGTTGCCGAAGCTGGTTTCGAGTGCGGGCGCCGGTTGGCGCTCCAGCACCGTCACCTCATGCCCGGCGCGCGCCAGGTAGTACGCCACCGAGGTGCCGATGACACCGCTGCCGAGAATCAGGACCTGCATGAGAACTCCCTCTTTCTTTTGGGCCGCAACGGCCTGAGGGTACAGGCTAAGCGCTACAGGCCAAGCGCATCCTGCAATTGGCGTGCCGGCCAACGCTCCGGCCGCTGCGGCCAGGCTTCGAGCAGCGCGACCATGCGCGCATTGCGCGGCGCGCTCAGGCCGTGTTCCTGCGCGAGGCGGACGACCTCTCCGCTGAGCGCATCGATCTCCGTGCGGCGGCCGAGCGCAAGGTCGTCGGCCATGCTGGAGCGCGCCTTGGCATCGATGCGCAGCATGCGCGCCGCGACGATGCGAAACAGCCAGTCGGGCAGGCGCAGCAAGCTCGAAAGCCGCTGTGCCGGTACGGCCGCCACCTGCGCGGGCGTGATGCCGCTCACGCCGAGCACACCGAGCGTTTCGTCGATGAGCGCCGCAAAGCACCGGCGGTACCCACGATGCATCAGCTCCTCGCGCAGCGGCAGGCCCGAAAGCGCATTGACCGGGTTGTTGAGGTTCAGCAGCAGCTTGCCCCACTGCACCGGCAGCAGGTCTTCGTGCAGGTCGATCGGCACGCCGGCGCGCTCGAACACGGGCAGCCAGGGGCGCAGCGACACGTCGTCTTTCGCGGCGAGCCGCCCGGGTGTGCCGCGATGGAAGGCACCGTCGTCGATCTCGGCCACGTTGTACGGCACCATGCCCGGCAGCACATTGAGCGACGGGCCGGCGTGCGATGCGGCCGCGCTGTTGGAGATGCCGTTCTGCAGCGAAACGACCGTGGTGCCCGCGGGCAGCGCGAAGGCCAGTTCGCCCGCCGCCTCGGCGGTGGCGCCGCTCTTCACACAAAGCAGCACCAGCGCGGGCTTCGCGCCGATCGGCACCTGTTCGCACAGGCGCAGTGCCGACGGCAGGATGTGATGCTTCGCGCCGTCGAGGTCGCTGAGCGAGAGGCCATGGTCCGCGAGTTTCTTGAGCACGCGGGGCCGGCCGACGAAGGTGACTGGCACGCCCGCCGCGGCGAGCTGGCCGCCGATGTAGCAGCCGATGGTGCCCGCGCCCATCACGAGCACTTCGCCGGGCAGCGCGCCTGTCATCTCAGTTTTCCATCACGCTGCGCGTGAGCCTCGACACATGAAACTGCCGTGATTCAGTCGGGAGGCACCGCGGAACCGGCTTTGCCGGGCCGCTGGTGTCGCCCCCTGAAAGGGGGTTGGCGAAGCGACACGAAGTGCGCGAAGACTGGGGGTAAGTTTCATCCTAGACGCGTTCCGAGACCCAGCCCTGAACCGATTTCAGCGCGGCAGGCACGCCCGCCGCATCGGTGCCGCCGGCCATGGCCATGTCGGCCTTGCCGCCGCCCTTGCCGCCGACCTGCTGCGCCACGAAGTTGACCAGCTCGCCGGCCTTGGCCTTGCCCACGGTGTCGGCGGTGACGCCGGCCGCGATCTGCACCTTGTCGCCGTCGACGGCGGCCAGCACGATGATGGCGGTCTTGAGCTTGTCNNCCCTTGGACGATGCGAGCTTGCCCTTGAGCGAACCCACTTCGCGCTCCAGCGCCCTCACCTGCTCCAGCACCTGCGTGAGCCGGCCCTGCAGCTCGGCGGTCGGCGACTTGAGCGTAGCGGCCACGCTCTGCACGGTCGATTCGAGGTCCTGCAGGTAGGTGAGCGCGTTGGCGCCGGTGACCGCCTCGATGCGGCGCACGCCGGCGGCCACGCCGCCTTCGCTCACGATCTTGAAGAGGCCGATGTCGCCGGTGCGGCCCACGTGGGTGCCGCCGCACAGTTCGCGGCTCGAGCCGATGTCCAGCACGCGCACGGTCTCGCCGTATTTCTCGCCGAACAGCATCATCGCGCCGGTCTTCTGGGCCGACTCCATGTCCATCACGCGCGCCTGCGTGGCGACGTTGGCCAGCACTTCGGCGTTCACGCGTTTCTCGATCTCCAGGATCTGGTCGCGCGTGACGGGTGCGTTGTGCGCGAAGTCGAAGCGCGTCTTGTCGGCATCGACCAGCGAGCCCTTTTGCTGCACGTGGTCGCCGAGCACTTCGCGCAGGGCCTTGTGCATCAGGTGGGTGACCGAGTGGTTGCGCATGGTCGCGTTGCGGCGCTCGCCGTCGACCGCGGCCTTGACCGCGTCGCCGACCTTGAGCGTGCCCTGGGTCTGCGTGCCGTGGTGGCCGAACACGTCGGCCTTGATCTTCTGCGTGTCTTCCACGCCGAACTGCACGCCTTCGGCGCTGAGCACGCCCTGGTCGCCGACCTGGCCGCCGCTCTCCGAATAGAAGGGCGTGGTGTCGAGCACGACGATGCCGNNTCCAGGTGTTCGTAGCCGGTGAAGGTGTTGCCCGCGCCGGTGTATTCGACGTTGCGGTCCATCTTGAACTTGCCGCCCGCACGGCCCGCGGCCTTCTGCTTTTCCATGGCGACGTTGAAGCCGGCCTCGTCGACGCTCACGCCACGCTCGCGGCACACGTCGGCCGACAGGTCGAGCGGGAAGCCGTAGGTGTCGTGCAGCTTGAAGGCGACGTCGCCCGGCAGCGTCTTGGCACCGCCGGCCAGGGCCGCATCGAGGATTTCCATGCCGTTGGCGAGCGTCTCGAAGAAGCGCTCTTCCTCGGCCTTGAGCGTGTCGGTGATGCGCTTCTCGTCGGCCACGAGCTTGGGATATGCATCGCCCATCAGCTTCACGAGGTCGGGCACGAGCTTGTGGAAGAACGGCTTCTTCTGGCCCAGCTTGTAGCCATGGCGGATGGCGCGGCGCACGATGCGGCGCTGCACGTAGCCGCGGCCTTCGTTCGAAGGGATCACGCCGTCGGACACCAGGAACGAGGTGGCGCGGATGTGGTCGGCGATCACGCGCAGCGAGTTGTTGCCCAAGTCCTTCTCACCGGTCTCGCGGGCTGCGGCCTTGATGAGCGCATCGAAGATGTCGATTTCGTAGTTGCTGTGCACGTGCTGCAGGATCGCGGCCAGGCGCTCCAGGCCCATGCCGGTATCGACGCAAGGCGCGGGCAGCTTCTTGACCGAGCCGTCGGGCTGCATGTCGAACTGCATGAACACGTTGTTCCAGATCTCGATGTAGCGGTCGCCGTCTTCATCGGGGCTGCCGGGCGGGCCGCCGGGAATCTCGGGGCCGTGGTCGAAGAAGATTTCGGAGCACGGGCCGCACGGGCCGGTGTCGGCCATCATCCAGAAGTTGTCGGACATGTAGCGGCCGCCCTTGTTGTCGCCGATGCGCACGACGCGCTCGGGCGGCAGGCCGATTTCTTTCGTCCAGATGTCGTAGGCCTCGTCGTCCTCGATGTAGACGGTGGCCCAGAGCTTTTCGGCCGGCAGCTTGTAGACCTTGGTCAGCAGCTCGAAGGCCCAGGTGAGCGATTCGCGCTTGAAGTAGTCGCCGAAGCTCCAGTTGCCCAGCATCTCGAAGAAGGTGTGGTGGCGCGCGGTGTAGCCCACGTTCTCGAGGTCGTTGTGCTTGCCGCCGGCGCGAAGGCACGCCTGGACCGAGGCCGCGCGCACGTAGTTGCGCTTGTCTTCGCCGAGGAACACGTCCTTGAACTGGACCATGCCCGAGTTGGTGAACATGAGGGTCGGGTCGTTGCCCGGCACCAGCGAACTCGACGGCACCACGGTGTGGCCCTTGGAGGCGAAGAAATCGAGAAAGGTCTTGCGGATGTCCGCGACCGTGAATGTGGGCTGGCTCATCTTTGGATTTCGTCTTCTGTCGAGGGCGGCCTGGCGATGGCGACCTCTCGTCGAAACCACTGCGTCGAACCGACCTAACTGCTTGATTTGCTTGAACAAACGATTATAGGTTTGCCCATGGCGCCCGGGCGTGGCCGGGGGCCAACTGCATGATCGGGGCGCCGCGGCTAATATGCGCCCTGAAGCCCGCGCGGACGAACCAATCGTGGCGGGCTTCGTCCTATTCATATGCACAACATGAATCAAGGAGTCCGCATGCCAGGTCTTGAGGCCGAACACTGGAAGATCGAGGACCTCGATTTCTCTCGCATCGCACTCGACAAGGTGCGCCCGGACGAGAATCTTTTCTACCTCGTGACCTCCGCCTCGTTCATCGAAAGCGGCTCGGACCTGTACACGCACAACCTGGTCGATTTTTTCCGCGGCGACGACGAAGTCACCGACTGGCTCTCCAACTACTGGGAGCCCGAGGAGCTGCAGCACGGCCAGGCCCTGCGCGCCTACGTGCGCCACGTGTGGCCCGAATTCGAGTGGGACACGGCCTACCGCGGCTTTCTGGAGGAATACGCGACCTACTGCAAGGTCGAGCTCCTGGCCCCGACCCGCGCTCTCGAGATGACCGCCCGCTGCGTGGTCGAGACCGGCACCGCCACCTATTACCGCGCCATGGCCCGCGCCACCGACGAGCCGGTGCTGAGCGACCTGGCGACCCGCATCGCGACCGACGAGGTCAACCACTACAAGCACTTCTATCGATTCTTCCGCCGCTACCGAGAGCAGGAAAAACTCAGCCGTTTCCGCGTGATCGGCACCATCGGCCGGCGCACCCTGGAACTCAAGAGCGAAGACGCCGACTGCGCCATCCGCCACGTCGTGAAAGCCCGGGCGCCTCATCGCGCCGACGACACGGCCTATGTGCAGCAGCTGAGCGCGCGCATGAACAGCACCATCCGCACCAACCTGAGCGCCGGCAGCACGCTCAAGATGCTGATGCGGCCGCTGGAATTGCCGGCCCGGGTGCAGACGGTGATCCAGTACCCGATCAAGCAGTTCATGCAGCACGTGTTCCTGCGCTAGCCCCCTCAGAGCCCCTCCTCCCTGGACATCACGGGAAAAATCGGTCCCCGCCGACAAGGGTTGGGCTATTTTTCCGGCCTTGTCCTGCATGGGTTTTTCGTGCTCGCATGATTGAATTTGGTATCCGAATTTTTCATGGAGCAACAACGATGGAGGCCAAGGCATCGAGCCTGGGGGGACGGCAAGGCAGCCTGCTGGGCATCGGCGTGCCGGGATTGGACAACGTGCTGGGCGGGGGCCTCGAGCCCAACCGCCTCTACCTCGTGGAGGGAACGCCGGGCGCCGGCAAGACGACCATTGCCCTGCAATTCCTGCTCGAAGGAGCCAAGCAGGGCGAATCGGTTCTGTACGTCACGCTCTCGGAAACCGAGAACGAGCTGCGCGGTGTGGCCAACTCCCACGGCTGGGACCTGTCGGGCATCCATGTGCGCGAGATGCTCCCCGCGCAGGACAGCCTCCACCCCGAAGAGCAGTACACGATGTTCCACCCCTCGGAGGTGGAACTGAGCGAAACGACGCTGCGCATCCTCAGCGACGTCGACACGCTCAAGCCCTCGCGCATCGTCTTCGACTCGCTGTCGGAGTTGCGGCTCCTGTCGGGCACGTCGCTGCGGTACCGCCGGCAGATCCTCGCACTCAAGCAGTTCTTCGCGGGCCGGCAATGCACCGTGCTGCTGCTGGACGACATGACCGCCACCGAGCACGACCTGCAGGTGCAGAGCATCGCGCATGCCGTGCTGCGGCTCGAGCAGCTCAATTCCGACTACGGCTCGGCGCGGCGCCGCCTCCTGGTGGTCAAGTACCGTGGGCAGGCCTATCGCGGCGGCTTCCACGACTACAAGATCCATCGCGGGGGTCTGCAGGTGTTTCCGCGGCTCGTGGCCTCCGAACACGCGACCAGCGGACCGCTGATCAAGATGCCCAGCGGCATCGCGGAACTGGACGACCTGCTCGGCGGCGGCCTCGAGAAGGGAACGAGCACTCTCTTCGTCGGCGCACCGGGCACGGGCAAATCGTCGGTGGCCGTGCAGTTCGCCGTTGCCGCCGCCCGGCGGGGCGAATGCGCCGCGCTTTTCATCTTCGACGAGAGCGTCAACACGCTGCGCACGCGCTGCGCCGGCCTGGGGATGGACCTGGAGCCGCACCTCGCGTCGGGACGCGTGCGCATCAAGCAGGTCGACCCGGCCGAGCTCTCGCCGGGCGAGCTGGTCCACGAGATCCGCTTGGCCGTGACCGAGCACGCCGCAACGGTCATCGTCATCGACAGCCTGAACGGCTATCTCAACGCCATGCCCGATGAGCGCTTTCTCATCGTGCAGTTGCATGAACTGCTGACCTACCTCGGGCAGGCCGGCGTGGCCACGCTGCTGGTCGGCGCGCAGCACGGGCTGATCGGCATGCAGATGCAGACGCCGGTCGATGCCAGCTATCTCGCGGACGCGGTCGTTCTGCTGCGCTACTTCGAATTCGAGGGCGAGGTCCGCCAAGCCATCTCGGTGCTCAAGAAACGCGGCAGCGCGCACGAGCGGACCATCCGCGACTTCTCGATGGACGGCCGCGGGTTGCACGTGGGCGAGCCCCTGCGCCACTTCCGGGGCATCCTGAGCGGCATTCCGGTGCCCATCGATGGCGTCACCGCCACCCCGCCGTGACGACGAACCCAACGGCCTCCACCATCACGCAAGAAGACACGCAACTGCGCGTCCTGCTCAGGACGGCAAC
>CXWL01042751.1_pt1 | contig 11731 bp, 9 predicted proteins | sample 590931 | NCBI WGS metagenome assembly CXWL01 (sample SAMEA3498368, study PRJEB10139) | groundwater metagenome | biome: water well; material: biofilm material | place: Germany | collected 2015-04-27
TTTCATTGATGCGCTGTAAGTGATGGAGATAAGCGCGACTGAAATGTTGACAGGTATAACAGCCACAGTGTTTATCAGGAGGCAAAGTATCTAAGCGATAGCGGCTATTACGCAATTTGATAATGCCATGTCGCGTATACAGCCACCCGTTCCGGGCATTGCGCGTAGGTAGCACGCAATCGAACATATCAATACCTTGCGCTACTGCGTTGACAATATCTGCTGGTGTTCCTACGCCCATCAAGTAGCGTGGCCTATCAGTGGGCAGCAGCGGTGTGGTGTGTTTCAGGATACGCTGCATATCTGCTTTCGGTTCGCCGACGGATAATCCGCCGATGGCATACCCATCAAAGCCGATGTTGTGCAAACCGGCAAAAGATTGATTGCGCAAATGCTCATACATGCCGCCTTGCACGATACCGAACAATGCATTTGGGTTGTCACTGTGCGCTTGCTTGGAACGTTCTGCCCAACGAAGACTGAGTTCCATGGATAGCCTGGTTGCAGTTTCATCTGCCGGATAAGGCGTGCATTCATCAAAGATCATCACAATATCGGAATTGAGTATGCGCTGAATCCGCATCGATTCTTCCGGCGATAGGAAACAGTTATCACCATTGACCGGCGATTTGAAGTGAACGCCCTGTTCAGTGATTTTGCGCAACTCTCCCAGGCTATATACCTGGAATCCGCCTGAGTCGGTTAATATCGGGCCATGCCAGCCCATGAAATCGTGTAGTCCGCCATGCGCTTGGATGGCCTCCAGTCCGGGACGCAGCCACAAATGAAACGTATTGCCCAGGATGATCTGTGCGTTCGTAGCTTGTAGCGCGGCAGGGGACATGCTTTTGACTGCACCATAAGTGCCTACCGGCATGAAAATCGGTGTTTCGACCGTACCATGCGCCAAAGTTAACGTGCCGCGGCGGGCGGCATGATCGGTGGAATGTAATTGAAATTTCATAAATTCTTCTCGATAAGCATGGCATCGCCATAACTAAAAAAACGATAACGTGCTGTCACAGCATGTTGGTAAGTGCGTTGAATATTTTCCATGCCGGCGAAAGCTGAAACCAGCATCAACAATGTCGAACAAGGCAAATGAAAGTTGGTTAATAATCGTTCGACTACATGAAAGCGATAGCCTGGCGTAATAAAAATCTGCGTATTGCCATAACCTGCTACCAATCGACCCCGATGAAGCGATGCACAAGCCTCCAATGCGCGTAACGATGTAGTGCCTACCGAGAGAACGCGGCCTCCTGTCGTTTTAGCTTGCTCGATAGCATCCACGGTGGCTTGGGGGATATGGAATGTTTCGCTATGCATAGTGTGGTCGGCGATATTTTCAACGCGCACTGGATGAAACGTCCCTGCACCGACATGTAAAGTGATGTAAACAATGATAACGCCCATTGCACGCAATTGATCCATTATGCCGGTATCGAAATGCAGACCGGCGGTCGGTGCGGCAACGGCTCCTGAGTTTTTGGCGTAAACAGTTTGATAACGCGACTCATCTGCTGCATTAGCCGGTCGCGCAATGTACGGAGGCAACGGCAGTTGACCGTAACATTCCAATAATTCTGTGACCGATTTCTCATGTTCAAAACGTAATGTATAAAATTCGTTTTCACGCGTGATTACGGTTACTGGAATGGCATCAGCCAATAGCAGTTTAGAATCCGGTTTGGGTGCGTGGCTGGCACGGATAGCAGCCAAAACATGACGATTATCCAGTACACGCTCCACCATTACTTCCACTTTACCGCCACTGTCTTTTTTTCCAAATAAGCGCGCTTTGATCACCTGAGTATCGTTAAACACCATGACATCCCCGGCACGAAGGTAATTGGACAAGTTGGAAAATAACGTATCCTGCCGTTGATTATTGATGCTATCCAGATAGAGTAAGCGGCTGCTGGTACGCTGCTCGGCGGGGAACTGCGCGATTAGCTCAGCGGGCAGGGAATAATCAAAATCCTGAGTTTTCATGCCGCCTATTATACTGGTGCAATGTGTTTTCTGCCCATGCAGCTTGCTGTGCTGCAGGTTTTCAGTGATAATTGCGCCTTCTGTTGATCCAAACACAAACAGATAGTCTAGCCGGGATGGCGGAATTGGTAGACGCACGGGACTCAAAATCCCGCGAAGGCGACTTCATGGGGGTTCGATTCCCCCTCCCGGCACCAATAGAGAATTTCAGTAAGTCTCGTATCGTATCAAATCCATTGTAATTATTAAGAATTTAAAGAATTGACTGTGTCAAGAGATAGCATAGCATCTTTTGACATACCGTCAATTTAACGGTATTTTTGACGGTACTTTCTGATACCGTCATGCGAGATACCGTCAAATGCTCACCGATACCGCGATAAGAAACGCTAAACCAAGAGATAAATTTTATAAAGTAAGTGACAGTGGCGGGCTATATTTGCTGGTGAAATTCACTGGTAAATATTGGCGCATGGATTATCGATTTGTGGGCAAGCGTAAAACTTTGGCCATTGGTGTCTACCCCGCTGTTTCCCTTGTTGCTGCTAGAAAGAAGCGCGATGAAGCACGGGAATTGCTCGCGAAAGATATTGACCCGTCGCTGACCAAAGCCATCAATAAGCAAATTGTGCGCACTGCGGCAGAAAATACTTTCAAGGCGGTGGCGCTGGAATGGCACGCAAAAACCAGCAAGACTTGGGCAGAAACAACAGCTACCAATATCAAGCGCTATCTGGAAAAAGATATTTTTCCTTGGCTAGGAAACCGTGTCATCAAAGATATTGCCGCACCGGAATTGCTGGCTGTGCTGCGCAAAATAGAAAGCCGTGGCGCACATGAAAAAGCGCAGCGTTGCCGTGAATATGCCGGGCGGGTATTTCGCTATGCCATCGCCACCGGACGCGCTGAACGTGATCCAAGCGGCGATTTGAGAGGCGCATTGACACCGGTCAAAGTAAAACACCATGCGAGCATTACCGACCCCAAAGCCATAGGCGCATTACTGCGTTCAATCCGGGGATTTAGCGGTTCTTACATCACTAAATGCGCATTGCAGCTTGCGCCGTTGGTATTTGTGCGACCCGGTGAACTACGCCATGCCGAATGGGCAGAAATCGACTTTGACAAGCCAGAATGGCGTATACCCGGCCATAAAATGAAAATGAAAGAGCCGCATATTATCCCGCTATCGCGGCAAGCCGTTGAAATACTCCAATCCATCCATCCGTTAACCGGCGATGGTCAATATATTTTTCCCAGCATACGCAGCGGCACCCGGCCAATGTCTGAAAATACCATCAATGCAGCCTTGCGGCGCATGGGTTATGAAAAAGATGAAATGACCGGGCACGGTTTCCGCAGCATGGCCAGCACACTATTACATGAACATGGCTGGCCGCATGAAGCGATTGAACGGCAATTAGCCCATGCAGAACGTAACAAAGTAGTGGCAGCGTATAACTACGCCGAACACTTGCCCAAACGCAAAGAAATGATGCACTGGTGGGCGGATTATCTGGATGAATTGGCAGCCGGTGCCAAAGTGGTTAGTTTTCAAAAAACTTGATTGAGTTTAACTGCGCCTAGCCCGAAGGGGGCGAACACCGGAAACCCTTACCCGCTGGCGCAATTTTCTGACAATGAGGGATGAAAAGGCGATGTTATGTTTCAAAAATTCATTTCTTATGATCCATATTTAACATTCTCTAGCCCAAATAATACTTGTTTGGTAGCTCATAATGGCGAAGAGAGGCCAGACACGGAATCGCTTTTTTATCTTGGAAAAGAAGCATACAAATACTTCCTTGATGGTATTGAAACTGAGGAAGATTTTGATGAAATCATAGCATCTTATCTTGAGATGATTAATATATATCGTCAAATACTTCCTAAGAAAAAAATAAAATGTATAAACCCGAATGGAAAAGAGTTTGCATTCGATTGGAACCAAGCTCATGACTGTGAATTAGTAAATGTAGCATGGCAGCTTTTTCAGCAAACACCAAAAGAATCAGGAGAAGATAAAGTTATTTACGCCGAGCTTTATTTTTTTCTTGCCTTAATTGAAATTGATAATGCCTACATGGCTATGACTTTTAATCCAGTTGATGCGGTTACTTCAGCAATAGAAGCAGCTAATGCTTTAGCAAATGCCATTGCAATCAAATCAGATAATGAAAAGCTAAAAGAAGTAAGAAGGGACATGGCTTACCAAGGAGCCATTGCAAGGATCAGACTTGATCCAAAGCAAAACGATAAAAAATTTGTTTTTACGTGCTGGCAAGAATGGCAAGACTGCCCTGAAAGATATTCTTCGAAAGCATCATTTGCCAGAGATATGCTCGAAAAGTGTGAGCATCTTGTTAGTAATAAGAAAATAGAAGATTGGTGTAGAGAATGGGAGAAATCTAACTCAGCTGGCTGAATGAGTATTTGGCCAGCAGACTAAGCATGTTGCCAGTATAGAGGTATCTGATTGAATTAATGAGACATATGATCCGAACTGTGACTAACAAAGACAGTGAGGTATCTCATGAAAGAAATCCAAACATCAATCCCCGAAGCACTCAAAAACTTCGATCAACTCCCTAACACCGCCAATGTAAGACAACCCGTTGTGCAAGCGCTATATGCTTGTTCACCGGCCAGCGTATGGCGTGGTGTTAATGCCGGGCGCATTCCTAAGCCAAGAAAACTGTCACCGCGAACCACTTGCTGGAATGTCGGGGAACTTCGCGCAGCTTTGGCAATCACCGGAAATCTGGGGGCATAACATGGACAAAAAAATACTGCCCCATAAAGAAACGGCTTTTGAAGAGATCAATCAAAAGTTTAGGTATTTATCCCTTAATGACAAGTAATTATTTGTGATATATTGGAGATAACAATGCCACGTGAAATATCAGTATATGATCTGGAATTTGATAAAGTGCCAAAAAAGTGTTATTCATCACGTGGAACACCTTTCACTAGATGGATAAATACTGGAATGCCAAGAATACCTGATGGAATGTTAGATAGCGTTTTCTTTTTGTATGAGAATATAGAAGATGCTAAAAATGGTACTAACAGTGGTGGAACTGGATTTTTAATTTCAGTAAGTTCTGAATTGATTGAATTGAAAAACGAGTATATTTCGTATTTCTATGCTGTAACTAATTATCATGTTGCCGTAGGTGGAAACTTCTCTGTAATACGGCTTAATACCAAAGATGGTGATACAGATATATTAGAATTTCAGCCTGAAGACTGGATTACTGATATAAACAATTGTGGCGACTTAGCTATAGCACCAATATCTCTCGATTTTAATAAACATTCTGTAGCTCCTATTCCAACTGACCTTATTTTTAATAAATCCAATTTAACCAAACTAAAAATAGGAATAGGGGATGACGTTTTTATGATAGGAAGATTTGTCGATAAAGACTCAACGACAAGAAATAGCCCTACGGCGAGGTTTGGTCATATTAGCTCAACTCCTATTCCAGTAATGCAACCAACGAAACAATGCGGAGATAGCTATTTTTTGGATATGCATTCAAGGTCTGGATATTCTGGTTCCCCAGTTTACTTATATAGAACTCCTGGAACTAATTTATCAGATACGCTAGAGTTAATGACCCCGAGTAAAAATACCATACTCCTTTTACTCGGGGTGCACTTTGGACAATTCCCTGAACAATTGGCAATTAGCGGTAGGGTCGGCGAAACTGTTATTGGAATGAGCGGAATGACTCTGGCCGTGCCATCTTGGAACATATTAGAACTATTAAACAAAGATACCTTAGTTAAAAAACGCAATGCCGAAGATATTAAGTGGAAGAAAATTATAGAAGATGAAGGACGCCCTCGAGCACCTGTCGCAGAGGTATCTATAAAAGACATGACATCCACACATCAAGAAGATTTTAATAATCTTCTGAACGCAGCAGTCAGAGGGAAGCAATAAGCTGCCCAAACATTCCTGACGGGTCTTTGCGCATGTTATATCTAAAGCTGAACTCATTAACGTACTTTTGGAGGTGCTTACTGGAAACGTGAACGTGTGTGCTTGTGATCGCACCTTTCAAATGTTTCCAGAATCCTTCAACACCATTTACATGATGAATTCCGTTAACGTATTGCTCTATTCCGTGTTGAACTGTTCCGTGCGTATACCCTAAACGATGAATATGTTTGTAGCTTTTTAGTTCGTCTGTGCTAATGGTTGTGCCTGATGTTATGTTTTCTTCAATGATAGGCTCAAGTGTGTCACGTTTGGTATTTGGTATAACAACACCTTTAATGTTCCCATTGCGCTCTAGTGCGCCAAACACTATGGCTTTTGTTTTGTTTGATCCTGCGCCCTGAGTTCCCCTTGTGCGTTTGCTGGCGTGTTTATTTTTCTCTTTGCCGCCAACATACGTTTCATCTATTTCAACATGGCCAGACATCGGAGGATTTGTGTTGTTCTTCCCACCCATTAGTTTCCGCAATTCATGGCCAATGCGCCAAGCTGTTTTATATGTAACGCCCAACTGTCTTTCTAGCTCTTTGGCAGACACCCCGTTACGTGTTGTGGTCATTAAGTACATTGCATGGAACCACAACGTAAGAGGCGTGCTTGAATGTTCAAATGGGGTGCCTACGCAAGGATAAATATGGCATCCTTCCTTGCAAGCATAAGCGCGACGGCCTTGAATGCGGGTTAACTTTCCTTCTACTCCGCATGTTGGACAACAATTATTATTGCCGTATTTGCGCTTCATAATTGCATCTAAACATGCGTCATCGTTTGGGTATTCAGCTTGGAATTGTTTGAATGTATATTTCATTTACTTGTCTCCAGTTATTAAAGACAAGTGTATTATTTTGTTTACTTGCTGTCAAGGGATAAATACCAAAGTTTATCATGAATAGCGAATCATGGCTGGAACGCCTTGAAATATTGCTGATGCGATTTTCTCATCTTGGCATAGGCGGCTGATGTGACTTCACTCAGTTTGATTGAACTGTGGGCGCTTTACTGCTATTTGTCCCGGTTTTGGAATGGCTAGGGATGGCAGCAAGCCATTTACTACGGCTAGGTACGGTGAAGGGTAAGAATAGCGTTCTGAATGCTTTGAAACACAATAAGCGCACGCTACAGGCTGAGCGTGGCGCGGGTGCGAATATTGATCCATCCAGAACGCAATTGAATTATTCACTGACTGAACCGGATAGTGCTGAAACGATTGATCGTCATGCAAAAGTATTGATGGTGCAGGCTGGCATAGATCAGCCGCGTGTTAATCAAGTGATGGCCGTGGAGATTATCTTCAGCCTGCCCATTGATCGACACCAGCAAGACACCCGGCCATTCTTTAAGGATTGCTTTGAATGGGTTAAGCAGCATATTCCGGGTGTGTTGTTATCGTTTGATGTGCATCTGGATGAAAGCGCGCCCCATGCTCACGCATTAACTTTGCCATTAGTGGATAACAAAATGCAGGGCAACAAGATCATGGGCGGCAAAGGTAATCTAAAGCGTTTGATCAATCTGTTTCATTCCGAAGTTGCCCGGCACTACGGCCTAAGCAGAAACGAAACTAAACGACTCACCAGCAAAGCCAAGGAATCACTGGAAAGACAGGTTTTGGCTAGATTGGCAATTGATCCGGCGATGCAATCCATGATCTGGCCATGTGTGCGTGATGCTATTCACAATGATCCGCTACCCTATGCGCAATTATTGGGGATTGAACAAAAATATCAGCCTGCAAGATATACCGGAAAATCATTCGTGCAGATCATGACTTCCAAAGGCAAGGGAAAAGAGATAAACACTAGATAGCGTTTCAGCCCCAAAAAACATCAAACACTATCCTGTGTATAGCGTTTCAATTTAGACATACTTAACAGAGGAATTTATGGCGATCAGAAAGAAACCTAAAAAGCACAATCCACAAGCGCTCATAGTGGAAAATGAAAAGGGCAAGAGTGAACATCGCAAGCTGACTGAAATAAAGTTTTCATCCAATGTGCTGAACACACTGACAACAGAAGCATTTAATAAATCATTAATAGGCGAAATTGATTTCACTGAAGCCGTTGCAGTGATGAAGGAGAAAACAGAAAAGATTATTACCGGTGATTTAAGTGAATTGGAATCAACACTGGCTGCGCAAGTGGTTTCACTCAATGCAATCTTTACGTCATTAGCAAGACGGTCGATGAATTGTGAGTATTTGAACCAAATGGAAACCAATTTACGACTTGCACTGAAAGCCCAGGCACAGTGCGCCCGCTCTATTGAAGTATTGGCAGCAATGAAAAACCCACCGATAGTTTTTGCCAAGCAAGCCAATATTTCGCATGGACACCAGCAAATAAACAACAATCAACCGCCTACGCACGCGGGAAAAACAATTAATTCTTCAAACGAACTATTAAGCGAGGCTGATAATGCGCCATTGGACACCCGAGGAACGCTTGAGACAGGCAGAGTTAATCAGGAATTGGCAGCCGTGGAAACAATCGACAGGCTCTAAAACATTCGAAGGCAAAGCCAGATCAAGCCAGAATGCTTATAAGCACGGATTAGGTAGGCTGCAAAAAGAAATGAGCCGGTTATTGAAAGAACATAGAAAGGCGATTGAGGTAATTAGCTAGCTTTCTATAGAAAGAACTTTCAATACAAAGGGCATCACCTTAATTGATATGGGTAATTTTAGTTACCCACAATTTCTGTGGATAACTTTGTGCATAAACATCGCGCTTGAACGCTTAACTTGTAAATTTCTAAGGATTTTCCTTAGATTGCTTAATTATTTAACACATAAGTTATGTGACATTTATCAAATAGTTACGGGATACTTTTCTTCTTGACGGAAAGTTATGTAATGTAATTTTTTATGTTGCTCAAACTGTGGGTAACTTTTGAATGTCAAGTAAAATATTTATTTGTGTGCGATGCTTTTTCATTCAATAAGTTGTAAATAATTACAATTTTGCTTATCTGTTTTTGTTATCGACCGTAACTAGACTAACTTTAGTTTTTGTTTTTCCCTGAAATGTTATATTCAAACGTGAAATACTGATTAAAATGCGCAGTAAGAAATAAAACTTCAGGGGAAAGCATGTCATCAGCCTTACGAGAGTTACTCGCAAGCTATAGAAGCGCATCTAAAACAGAGCGAGAAAAAGGCACCTACTTTGAGCTGTTAATAAAAGATTTCCTCAAGAATGACCCCACCTACTCCCCGCAATTCTCAGATGTATGGACGTATAAAGACTGGGCAGAATCACAAGGCATTGATAGCCGTGATATTGGTATAGACCTAGTTGCTGCTTTAAGTGAAGAAGAAGGATTCTGTGCGATTCAGTGCAAGTTTTATGATGAACATCACAGAATTCAGAAATCAGATTTGGATTCATTCTTTACCGCATCGGGTAAAAAAGGATTCACCCGCCGTTTAATCGTTGATTCTACCAGCGGCGCATGGAGTGAACATGCTGAAACGGCACTCAGTAATCAAACAATCGAAACCCAGCGCATTGGCTTATCTGAATTAGAAAACAGCCCGATTGATTGGAGTGTTTACGCCCCAAACAAGCCGGTTAAACTCAAAGCCAAGAAAACACCTAGGCCGGATCAAAATAAAGCAATTAACGCCGTCAAGGAAGGCTTGGCACTGGCAGACCGTGGCAAGATGATCATGGCTTGTGGCACGGGTAAAACCTTCACGAGCTTAAAGATTGCTGAAGAAATCGCAGGATCAGGCAAACAAATCTTGTTTCTGGTGCCTTCACTTTCCTTGATGTCCCAAACCATTGCCGAATGGACAATTGAAAGTGCCATTCCACTGCGTTCATATTCGGTATGTTCAGATGTTCAGGTAGGCAAGCGCAAGAATAGCGATGATCTGGCAGACATCAATATTCATGATTTAGCTTATCCAGCCACAACCGATGCAAAGAAATTGGCGGCTAAGGTAGCGCATCCCCATGATGGTGAGATGATTGTCATTTTTGCAACCTACCAATCTATTCAAGTTATTCGTGATGCGCAAAAGCAATATGGATTACCTGCATTTGATTTGATTATCTGCGATGAAGCACACCGCACCACGGGTGCCACGTTAGCCAATGAGGATGAATCAAACTTTGTAAGGATTCATGATCAAGACTATATCAAAGGCACAAAACGCCTTTACATGACCGCAACCCCGCGCATCTTTGGCGATGCCATCAAAACCAAGGCCAAAGAAGTCGATGCCGTTCTTGCGTCTATGGATAACCCTGCTTTATATGGCGAAACGCTCTATGAACTGAGTTTTTCCTATGCAGTACAAAAGAACTTACTGACTGATTACAAAGTGCTGGTATTGGCCGTTGATGAAACGTTGGTGAGTGAAGGCGTGCAGAAACGTTTAACCGATGCTGACAACGAGCTGGTTTTGGATGATGCCACCAAAATCATCGGCTGTTATCGCGCCTTAAGTAAACTGGATTTAAAAGCGGATGTGGTAGCAGATCCCAATCCAATGCGCCGGGCGGTGGCTTTTTGCCGAGATATTAAAAGTTCAAAGCGTATTAAAGATGAATTTTCCGCTGTCGTTGATGAATATCTAAAAAACCAATCATTGCCTGAAGATTTTCAGCCGCTCCATTGTGAAGCCGATCATGTGGACGGCACCTTTAATGCCACCGCACGCAATAGCCGGTTAAGCTGGTTAAAGGAAGATACTGATAAAAACACTTGTCGTATCCTGAGCAATGCCCGCTGTTTATCAGAAGGTGTGGACGTGCCCGCTTTGGATGCCATTTTATTTTTGCACCCGCGCAAATCACAGATTGATGTGGTGCAATCGGTAGGCCGTGTCATGCGCCGTGCTGAAGGCAAAAATATGGGTTATGTGATTTTACCCATTGGCGTGCCCGCTGGCATACCCGCTGAAGAAGCACTCAATAACAACGAAAAATACAAAGTGGTCTGGCAAATTCTCAATGCCTTGCGTTCTCATGATGACCGCTTTGATGCCACGATCAACAAACTGGATTTAGGCGCTGATGTCAGCAGTAAGATTGAAATTATTGCCGTCAGTAATACCCTGCCAGAACGGCAAAAGAATAATCATGAAGCGGTCAATATCGGCACGGGTGGCTATGACAAGGGTGATAACGAACCCTTTGATAATCCCAGCGGCAAAACGAATCCCAGCCAAACCAGCTTTGTGTTCGATGAGTTCTCCAAAGCCATTTATGCCAAGATTGTGCAAAAGTGTGGCAAGCGGGATTATTGGGAAAACTGGGCAAATGATATAGCACGCATTGCGCAAACACACGTTATCCGCGCTATCCGCTGGGCAAGTGATCGGCTATGTAAAAATCGTCTAAAGACGGAAAATGAATTTGATAAGAGTGAGTGCAAGATTAAATGCCAATGTAATGGCGTAATAGGATTTGTTAGCAATGCCGGGTTTATTGAAGCCAATACAGCCGATGGATTACGCAAATGCTTGGCTGGTGAATTTAGTCGAGTTTATGTGTTTCATTTACGGGGGAATGCTCGCACATCTGGTGAATTAAGACGGCAAGAAAAAGATAATGTTTTTGGGCAAGGTACCCGTACGCCGATTGCTATCAGCATTTTGATTAAAAATCCTAATGCGGCTGAGCATGGCCAGATTTATATGCATGACATTGGTGATTATTTAGAGCTTACTCAGAAAACATAACAAATTGATTGAATTTAATAATATTGTATTTTTTG